>Ga0163154_10000038_pt1 | contig 172331 bp, 145 predicted proteins | sample OliLakLV19MP9P1_FD_148649 | JGI IMG/M metagenome (GOLD analysis project Ga0163154, IMG submission 148649) | Freshwater microbial mat bacterial communities from Lake Vanda, McMurdo Dry Valleys, Antarctica - Oligotrophic Lake LV.19.MP9.P1 | ecosystem: Environmental > Aquatic > Freshwater > Lake... | reverse complement strand
GGCGGGGTGTTTAGCAAAAATTGAGGGGTCATCTCAGACGCAGGAAAAGGGGTCATCTCAATTTTTGCGAATCGGAACCCGGTTTTTTGAGAGGTCACCTGCTTCGTGCCTCCGCAGAGGTTACCTAAAAAACCTTGCGTATAGCGAAAACACGATCCAATATAAGGATATCATTGGCTGCAAATTGAGCGGCGTATATACTGCACGCCGCCAGGTTTTGTGCATCAGTCATGCTTACTCGTTCTACGACATTACACTTGAAGTCATAGGCCGAATGCAATGCCAAAACTCAATGATGTGAGGGACAAAAAACTTAGTTTCACTTCAAAACTAAGTAAACCTTTTTTCCTACCTTTGCGTTGTCAAAGTATCGTTTACGTCTCAAAAGCAACGCACCATGACGGCATTGGCAACCGCAGAAAAATATTTGAATAAAAATGGCTACTTAGATTTGGAAGTAGACCCCTCCCTCGACCTCGTCGCTGAAATCCAGCGGCTGAAAAAAGAAAAGAACGCGGTGATTCTGGCGCATTATTACCAGGAGTCCGAGATTCAAGACGTAGCCGACTACATTGGCGACAGCCTGGGGCTTTCGCAGCAAGCCGCCAAAACAGAAGCCGACATCATCGTTTTTGCCGGGGTGCATTTTATGGCAGAAACGGCCAAAATCCTGTCGCCGCACAAAAAAGTGCTGCTGCCCGACCTCAAAGCCGGGTGTTCGCTGGCGGATTCCTGTCCGGCACCATTGTTCCGGAAATTCAAGGAAAAATACCCCGACCACGTCGTGGTGAGTTACATCAACTGCACCGCCGAACTGAAAACCCTGACGGATATTTGCTGCACGTCCACCAATGCCGTGCATGTCATCAACAGCATTCCGGAAGACCAAAAAATCATCTTTGCGCCCGATATCAACCTGGGTCGGTATTTGGTGAAAAAAACAGGCCGCGACATGGTGCTCTGGAACGGTTCGTGCATGGTGCACGAGATTTTTTCGGCTGAAAAAATCGCCAAACTGCGCGTGCGCTACCCCGAAGCGCTGTTCATCGCCCACCCGGAATGCGAAACGCATATCTTAGATCAGGCAGATTTTATTGGCTCTACCACAGGTCTGCTGAAATTTACCATCGCCAACGGAGCGAAGGAGTTCATTGTGGCCACCGAAGCGGGTATCCTGCACCAGATGGAAAAATCGTCGCCGCACAAAACCTTTATTCCGGCACCGCCTGAAAACAACTGCGCCTGCAACGAATGCCCGCACATGAAGCGCAATACGATGGAAAAACTCTACCTGTGCATGCAGCACGAATTGCCCGAAATTGAGCTGCCACAGCACATCATTGAGGAAGGGCGGTTGTGTATTGACCGGATGTTAGATATTTCGGCGAAAGCGGGGTTGGTAGGTTAGTTTTGTTTCAATACGCCCGTTCATTCCGCTTCTCCATATAATTCATAAAGGCGCGGTTGACCACCCGATTGCCGCCGGGCGTGGGGTAGTTGCCCGAAAAATACCAGTCGCCGTTGTTGTTCGGGCAGGCTTTTTGCAGGCCCTCAATGGTTTGAAAAATGACTTCTACTTTGGGTTTGATGCCCGGAGGTGAAACGATTTCGGCAATTTTTTGTGAAACCTGTTCGTATTCAAACTGATCGTAGAGGAACTTCACCTCGTTCACGATTTTGTCTTTGGGCAGGTCTTCCTGGGCTTTGCACCGCTCGTAAGCTTCCCACATAAGGTTCTCTTGGCCGGCTTCTTTCAGCAGGCGCACCAGCGCCTGAAAAGCGACAAAATCTTTCATTTTCGACATGTCAATGCCATAACAATCGGGGTATCGGATTTGCGGTGCCGAAGAAACCACGATGATTTTTTTGGGACGCAGGCGCGACACAATCTGGATGATGCTGTCGCGCAGGGTGGTGCCGCGCACGATGGAGTCGTCGAGCAAGACTAACGTATCTTTTTCATTTTCCACAATGCCGTAGGTCACGTCGTACACGTGCGACACCATTTCGCCGCGGTTCGCATCGGAGGTAATGAAGGTGCGGAGTTTTTCGTCTTTCACCACCAATTTCTCCACACGCGGGCCCATCGAGAGGATTTTTTCTAATTTGGCGGGTTTGATGTCAGCGCCCATTTTCAGAATTTTTTCCTGTTTGATCGCGTTCAACTCTTTTTGCACGCCTTCCATCAACCCAAAAAATGCCGACTCTGCCGTATTGGGTACAAAAGAAAAAATCGTGTGTTTGAAGTCAAAATCTGCTGCTTGTAATACCTTTCTGGCTAATTGTTCGCCCAATTTTTTGCGCTCTAAATAAATATCGCGGTCGTTGCCCCTGGAAAAATAAATGCGCTCGAAAGAACAGGCAGCGCGGGGCATCGGCTCCGTGAAAGGCTTTTCTAAGATCGTCCCATTTTTTTTGATGATGAGCGCATGGCCGGGCTTTAGTTCGTGTACCTTGCTGATGTGGGCGTTGAAAGAAGTTTGCAAAGCCGGGCGCTCGGAAGCCACCGCCACAATTTCTTCATCCTGGTAATAAAAAGCGGGTCGGATGCCCGAAGGGTCGCGCATCACAAAAGCGTCGCCATGCCCGATCATGCCGGCCATGACGTAGCCGCCATCAAATTTTTTACTGGCGCGGCGCAGCAGGCGTTGCACGTCGAGGTTGTCGTAGATCAGGTCGTTGATCTGGATATTGTTGTAGCCGTCGGGTTTGAACCACGTGTGCAGGCGCTGCACTTCGTCGTCGAGGAAGTGCCCGATTTTTTCCAGCACGGTGACGGTATCTGATTTTTCCTTGGGGTATTGCCCCAGCTCTACTAATTCGTCGAACAACTCGTCTACATTGGTCAGGTTGAAATTGCCGGCTAAGATCAGATTGCGCGAGATCCAGTTATTTTGGCGCAGAAAGGGGTGGCAGGTTTCGATGGTATTGTCGCCGTGGGTGCCGTAGCGCAGGTGCCCCAGCAGCACTTCGCCCACATAAGGTTTATTTTCTTTCAGCCAGACAGGGTCATTCAACTGTTCCGGCGGCAGCTCGTTGAAGTGCCAGTATACCTGATCGAACAAATCGGCTAAGTAGTTGGAGGCGTTGCTGCGCTTGCGGCTGATGTATTTGGTGCCCGGCACCGGGTCGAGTTTGATGGTTGCGAGGCCGGCACCGTCCTGGCCGCGGTTGCGCATTTTCTGCATCAACAGGCGGAGTTTGCTCAGGCCATAGAGGGTGGAACCATATTTTTCCTGATAAAAATCGAGGGGTTTCAGCAGGCGGACTAACGCAATGCCGCATTCATGCTTAATGGTATCGCTCATGTATGTTTTTGAAATGAAGTTGTAAAGGTACGTTAAATACAATTACTGAAACGGCAGGAAGGCGCGCATAGTTTTGAGAATTAGGAAGGAACAGCAGCAAGTTTCTATCTTTGTCCTCCCTATCCAAATAGCGGACAAAATGAACAAAAAACATTGGATCAGCCCGGATCATCTGGGCCTTGAAGCCGTTATGGCTAATATGGCTGACGGCGCAACGCTGCATCTTTCGCCTGAAAGTGCGCAAAGAATCAGCCGTTGCCGCGACTTTCTCGAAGATTGTCTCCATAAAGAAGATCAACTGCACTACGGTATTAATACCGGATTTGGATCGCTTTGCAATATCCAGATTTCCCATGCTGAGATTGAGGCGCTGCAACAAAACCTCGTGCGCTCGCATGCCTGCGGGGCCGGCGACGAAGCGCCTTCCGAAATTGTCCGCCTCATGCTTTTCCTCAAAGCGCAAAGCCTTTCGTATGGCTATTCTGGGGTTCGGGAGGAATTGGTTCAGCAGCTTTTAAAGCTTTTTAACTATGGCATTACGCCGGTCGTCTACCAATTGGGATCTCTCGGTGCTTCGGGCGACCTGGCACCTTTGGCCCACCTGAGCCTGCCGCTCATCGGCGAAGGAGTAGTTTATTATCAAAACCAAAAAATGAAAGCGGCGGAAGCCCTCAAGCTGGCTGGGGTTGGTTCGGTAACCCTGAAAGCCAAAGAGGGATTAGCCCTGCTCAACGGCACCCAGTTTTCTACGGCGTACGCCGTATGGTGCGTCCACCACGCTAAACGTTTGTATCGCATCGCGAATCGCTGCGCCGCGCTGTCTATGGATGTGTTCGACTGCCGGTTGTCGCCTTTAGACCACCGCCTGCACCACATCCGTCCGCATGCCGGACAGGTGCAAACGGCTATTGAGGTGCTGCAACTGCTGGAAGGCAGCGAAATTGCCCGGCAGCCCAAAGTGAACGTTCAGGATCCTTATGCCTTCCGTTGCGTTCCGCAAGTGCATGGCGCCAGTTGCGACGCCATCAATTACGTCGCTTCCGTGACCCTGACGGAAGTCAACGCGGTGACGGACAATCCGAACATTTTCCCTGAAGAAGGGGATATTCTTTCCGGCGGGAATTTTCATGCACAGCCGCTGGCACTTGCACTCGATTTTTTAGCCATCGCTTTGGCCGAGCTGGGCAGTATTTCCGAAAGGCGTACTTATCAGTTGATTTCCGGGAACCGCGGCCTGCCGGCATTTCTCATTGCCGATCCGGGGTTGCATTCCGGCCTCATGATTCCTCAATACACGGCTGCGTCCATTGCCAGCCAGAACAAACAACTTTGCACGCCTGCTTCCGTGGATTCGATCGTGTCGAGCAACGGCCAGGAAGACCACGTCAGCATGGCCGCCAATGCGGCTACCAAAGCCTGGCGGGTGGTGAAAAACGTGGAAACGATTCTGGCCATCGAATGGATGACGGCTGCGCAGGCTCTGGAGTTCAGAAGACCTGCCCATACTTCGCCCGCACTTGAGGCCTTGTTTGCGCAATACCGAGAAGTCGTAACGAAATTAGATTCAGACCGGATTCTTCAGGAAGATATTGCGAAAACAGTGGCTTTTTTGCAGGAGTGGCTGTGAGTTATTGCCCCTGAGGCTGCTGCAAGGCTTTTTTGAACAGATCCTGAAAAAAATTAACCCCCAGTTGGGTCATGCTGTTTGCCGCAAAAGGCGTTTTGCCACCGTCTTTGTACCAAATGTAGTAGACGCAATTGTTATTTAAGTAAAAATCGCCTTCGAGTGCATTCCGGCCATCCACCTGAAAAAAGATCCGGCCTTCCGGTTTGCAGGCATTGTTGATCATGGGCACATCTGCTGCGATGTGCTGGATCGTACTCTTGACCGCGTTTGGATCATTTTGGCTGACCGCAATATTGAGGTTGTAGAACACAAAATCAATGTAATCGCATTTGCTCCACAGCATTTCCAGGGTGTCTAAAGCAATGCTTGGATAAAGCGCAGCGCCGGCGTTCGTTGTCGGAGCGGCGGGTTCCTGTTTTTCTTTTTTTGACGATTCCTGGCAGCCAAAGAGTACCATGCTCGCGATGGCGAATAAACAATAGATACGGATCACAGTATTTTTATTTAATGATGAAAAAAAATCGGTTTTAAAACAAATAGATGCCCCGGATGCTTACGTGGCGTCCCAAAATCCGACCATCGCCAGCATCAGCCTGCAAGCTGTTCAGGTGCTTTGACCAGCGCACATCCAAGCCAAAGTTTTCAGAAAAATGAAAGGTTGCGCCCAAAACCAGCGAAAAGAGGTCAGGGTTGAAGGTTTGAATATCGGTAATGTCTTCTCCCACTGCGTCAATTACTTTATAATTGATGAGCCGGCTATAAGAGCCGCCTAAATAAACCCTGAACTTCCAGTCGGTAAAGCTGACAAACACCGGTGCCTCTACCATATTCAGGCGGATGTTGTCGTAAATCGAAGACGGGTCGTCACTTCGGGAACGATTGCTGCCCGACTGGGAGTAAAGCAATTCTAGCGTCAGGTTCCATTTGTCGGCCAACAGGGCTGAAGCCCGAAGGCCGCCGACTAAGCCAATCTGGTTATAGCCGGCTAAGCGGTCGCCGTCAAGTTGCGACATGTTAAACCCGGCCGTTATTCCACCCTGAAAGCGTTGTGCCTGCATGGTAGTGGATACAAATACGAACATTGCCACTGGCAACATCAGATGCAGAAAGTTTGTTCTCTTCATGAGCGTATCAAATTTTTCATGTGTGAATAGTTGTTTCATAGCTTATCAATTTAAAGGATTTGCTTTTCCGAACTGGCTCTGCAAAAATAAGATTATACACTGACATCCACCCATCGGGATTCCGCGAATGCGTGGGGGTGGAAAAGATACTTTCCAAATGAATCAGTTATTTTACCTTTGCCGTTATGGGAATGTTCAAATACACTACCGGAAATCTTAAAAAATTGGAAGCCCTGATGGAGGAGTTGGGCTACCTCGTTCGTTATGAAAAAGGCAATTTTCAGTCGGGATATTGCATTGTTCAGGACAAAAAGATTGCAGTTGTGAGTAAGTTTTACGACGCAGAGGGGCGTATCAATTGTTTGTTAGAAATCATTGCCAGCCTTGAGATTGAAGCGACGGCGTTGAGTGAAAAATCGCAAAAATTATACCGCGTGGTTAGTGGCCTGGGAGGGGAGGGGAGAGAGGGAGAGGAGGAGAGGGGGAGAGGGGGAGAGGGGCAAATTTGAAAAAAGCGGGGAATACAACAACCGTTACAAATCATAACCATCATCGAAGTCAGGATTACTTTTTTGGGGACAGGCACTTCGCAGGGCGTACCGATTATCGGATGCGATTGTGCGGTGTGTCGTTCAAAAGACCCGCGCAACCACCGCCTGCGAACCTCGGCTCTTATTCAGTCCGGAGGCAAAAATATCGTCATAGACTGCGGCCCTGATTTCCGGCAACAAATGCTGCGCAACGATATTCGCCAGGTAGACGCCATCCTGTTGACGCACGAACACAACGACCATGTGATCGGATTGGATGATGTACGACCCTTTAATTTTCAATCACAGCGGGACATGCCCATTTATGCCACCCCGGGTGTAGCGGCAGAAGTAGAACAGCGTTTTGCGTATGCTTTTTCTGAAATCAGGTATCCGGGCGCGCCGTCCCTCCGCTTTTTTGAAATTGACAAAGACCATCCATTCGAGGTAGACGGCGTTCCAATTCGCCCGGTTGAAGTGATGCACGGCAACCTGCCGGTGCTGGGTTTCCGGATTGGCGATTTTACTTATCTTACGGATATTAAAAGCATCAGCGACTACGAGCTTGAAAAGGTGCGCGGTACCAAAGTACTAGCCTTGGGCGTTTTACACCATACGCCCCACTATTCGCACTTGTGTGTGGAAGAAGCGCTTGAAGTGATTCAAAAGATCAAACCGGAGCAAACCTGGTTTATCCACATCAGTCATCACATGGGTCTTTACGAGGAGGTGACTTCCCAGCTTCCGGACGGCATAGATTTAGCCTACGATGGGCTGAAAGTGACCGTTCCGGCGGGTTAAACGACAGTGTACAAATTACCTGGAAGTAAAAAAGCGCACTAAAAAGCACCATCGGGCAATGAAAAGTCTTAACTTTCGCAAACAAACCTAAAAAAACGTACTATGTCCAGATTAGATTATGTTACGGTAGGCATCGTTGCCGTTTGTCTGGCAGCCCTTGGGTTCCTGATCTATAAAACAGTAGGCCTGATGAATGGGGATGCTGAAACGGAGCCCCAAGCCGCTATGGATTATGTAGACCCTTACCCCATTGATTCCACCGGCAAGGACACCACAAGTTTCACAGATCCCGCGTTCAGCAGTCCTGACGATGCGGAAGTGAACACATACAGCGAAGAAGACGATAAGCGCAGGGACCTCGTTTCCGACAACAAAACCAAAACCACGGCTAAAAGTGGAACGGAGACCACGAAAAAAACGGAAAATGTGAAGCCTGAAGTAAAAAAGACGGAAACGGCACCGAAAACTACCGAAACCGCAAAAACGACAGAAACAGCGAAGGGAACGACAACGGCCAAGCCTAAAGAAACGACAACGGTCAAGCCGAAAACAGCGACTCCTGCAAATAAAGAAAATGCAACAACCGGACGTTATTTTGTACAAGCCGGGGCATTTAGTGCGCGTGCCAATGCAGAAGCCTTGGTAAAGGAGTTAAAAAAATTGGGGCACACTGACGCCAAAGTAGAAATCTCTAAAGCCAATGCTAAGGCAATAGTAATAGTGGATTATTTTTCAAGCAGAAGCGATGCCGAGGCATTGGTAAAAACCTTGAAAAACAAGCACAATATAGACGCGCTGGTGAAGCAGAAGTAGTGAATAACCTACTCTTCTGTTTACGCTGCATGCTGCGAAGGCAGTCAAAAATTGTACGCAACTGAATGAAAAACAAGTATGTAAGCTTTATCACGGATGACCACTTAGTGGACTGCATTGGCAATCTCCACAGGGCTTATCTTCGCGCGAAGAATAACATCACAAAAAAAAATTTTTACACAAATAAAGTTGACACGATAAAGCTGACTTTTGATGCAAAATTCAACGACATCAACGAAGAAGACCTTATTCAATCTGAAATTTTACGGTAGATAGACAAATCCATAAACAACGCTATCGGAACTTTTCACGAACAGGTTTTGGGCGGCATTGAAGGTTATGAAGTTGGAAAATTGAGCGGTTTTGACATCAAAGCAACTGACAACACGCTTTTTGCCGACATCAAAAACAAGCACAACACGATGAACAGCAATTCAGCAGAGGCGTTGTTTCAAAAGTTGGCACGTTATGCTGACGACTACAAAAAAGCAAAATGCTATTGGGTGCAGATTTTAGCAAAAGGTAGTTTCAACAAACATTGGAAAGGTGAACTAAACGGTAAAGAATACAGCCATAGCCGTGTTTTCAAAATCTCGGGCGACCAATTTTATGCATTGTTTTCTGGGCAGGACGATGCACTTTTCCAACTCTATAATGCATTGCCAAAGGCAATCAAAGATTATTTAAAATCAGCAGAAAAAGACGACAGTATAAAAGAAAATTCGGCCTTAGACGAAATTTTATCTAAAACTGAAAAAACAAAACGTAGTATTCTTGACCAAATAACTTTTGAGAATTACAGCTATTATTTGGGCTTTGACAAGCTGTAATACGCATTCAAAAATTTAATGATAGAATAGCCAACTTCACGACCTAAATTTACGGGAACAGCATTTCCGATTTGTTTGTATTGTTGAGCCAACGAACCTGAAAATTCCCAATTATCGGGAAAAGTTTGAATACGGGCATACTCACGAATGGTAAACGGACGGGTTTCATCAGGATGGCAACGTTCTGTTTGCTTTTGAGCCGGACTACAAGTCAAAGTAAGACAAGGCTCATCCCAACCAATTCTCCTTGCAATCCCAGTTTTTCCTCTACTTAAGTGAAAGCTTCCCCCCATGAATTCTTTTTGAATTTTGAGCGGCAAATCACGCCAATAACCTTTTGGTGGAACTAAGTCTAAAACCGCTTTTTTACTTTGAGGATATTTTGCACCCAGTGAATTTGGAACATTTGTTTCAAACAATTCACTTTTTTTTAATGCATCTTTTAAGGTGTAGATTTTCCTGTATGGCTTTGGGTACTCATATTGAATGGCAATATCTTTTCTAATTCCAACCAAAACTAAGCGCTCTCTTTTTTGAGGTACCCTGTAATTAATAGCTTTTAAAACCTGAACAGGGGCAACGTTGTACCCAATTTCATCTAAAATGGAAATCATTCCCTGAAGTGTTTTTCCATTCTGGTGGCTTAACAAGCCTCTAACGTTTTCACCAATACAAATTGGAGGATTTACTTCTTTTACCACTCTTGCAAACTCATAAAACAATGTTCCTCTGGCATCGTCAAGCCCCAATTTTTTCTCTGCATAACTGAACGCCTGGCAAGGAAAACCACCGGTGACGACATCAACCTTATTGTGGTATTCCGAAAAATCAAATGACTTTATATCCCCTTCTAATACAGGCCAATGTGGCCGATTTTTTCGCAAAGTTTGACAAGCCCATTTGTCAATCTCATTGAGCGCAACGCATTTCAGGCCTGCCTTCTCCATTCCAACCGCTAAGCCGCCTGCGCCGGCAAATAATTCTAAAACCGAATACTCATGGTGGGGCTCAACGTAATTTGAAATGGTGTCGTCAACATCTTGGTTAAAAAAATCAGCAAAGAGCGTTTCAACTTGTTCCCGCTCATACACCCGGTAATTACTCATTGGTTCACGAACAGCAGACAGTTTACCCGCTCTATCCCAACGTCTAAGCGTTTCTTTGCTTTTGCCTATGAGTTCAGAGGCTTCTGATAATGTTAAATATTTGCTCATAACCAAGTTGCTTAACCTTATACAAGGGTTACAAATTTACAACTTCAAATGAAATGAACAACTACTTTAGAAAAAGATTCGGAGGTAAACCTACGGTTTCACCACTCCAAAAGCATCCATCCATGCCAGCATGCCGCCTTCCAAGTTACGCACGTTTGAAAAACCTGCCTGCCGCAACAATTGCTGCGCCATGCCGCTGCGCTTTCCCGAGCGACAATACACCACCAGTTCCTGGTCTTTGTCCATTTCTATTAAACTGGCATTTGCAGCTACTTCGCCCAGCGGAATCAATGTGCCGCCAATGTTAAACTCCTCGTTTTCGTAAGTTTCCCTTACATCAAGCAGGGCTATTTTTTCGCCGCTGCTCAACCTTGCATGAAGGTCTCGAACATTGATATCCATGTTGCTGTCTGATTTTTTATCGCGCAAAAGCCACTGCACGTTTTTCGCGAATAACCGTTACTTTAATCTGGCCCGGATACTGCATTTCATTCTGGATCTTTTGTGAGATCGTAAACGAAAGTTCATCCGCGTACTGGTCATTTACTTTGTCGGCCTCAACGATCACCCGCAATTCGCGGCCAGCCTGCAGGGCGTAAGCCTTTTGAACGCCGTCGTAAGACATGGCCAGTTCTTCCAGTTCGCCGATGCGCTTGAGGTAGCTTTCCAGAATTTCGCGGCGTGCGCCCGGGCGTGCGCCGGAAATGGCGTCACAAGCCTGAATGATGGGTGAAATGATGTTGTTCATCTCTACTTCATCGTGGTGAGCGCCAACAGCATTCACAACAGCGGCATGTTCCTTGTATTTTTCGCAAAGCTCCATGCCAAGCAAGGCGTGCGACAATTCGCTTTCTTCTTCGGCTACTTTGCCAATATCGTGCAGGAGGCCCGCGCGTTTGGCGAGTTTCACCTGTTTGGGGTTCAGACCCAGTTCGGCAGACATCACTGCGCAAAGGTTGGCCGTTTCGATGGAGTGTTTGAGCAGGTTCTGGCCGTAGGAGGAGCGGTAACGCATCCGACCGACCATTTTCACTAAGTACGGATCAAGTCCGTGGATGTCAAGGTCAATCACCGTGCGCTCCCCGATTTCGACAATCTGTTCGTCGAGTTGCTTGCGCGTTTTAGCGACCACTTCTTCGATGCGAGCCGGGTGAATGCGTCCGTCGGCAACTAAGCGCTTAAGCGCAAGGCGGCACACCTCGCGGCGGATTGGGTCAAAGCTGGAAATTACAATTGCTTCCGGCGTATCGTCAACGATGATTTCAGCGCCGGTAGCGGCTTCCAGCGCCCGGATATTCCGGCCTTCGCGACCAATGATCTGACCTTTAAGGTCGTCAGAATCCAGATTGAAGACAGAAACCGTATTCTCAATCGTGTATTCAGCGCACATCCGCTGGATGGTTTGAATCACAATCTTTTTGGCTTCCTTATTGGCGGTGGCTTTTGCCTGCTCGATCGTATCCTTGATCAGCGCCATGGCTTCTGTTTCCGCTTTGCCTTTGATGGCTTCGAGCAACTGTTCTTTGGCTTCCTGCTGGCTGAGTGCGGCTACTTTTTCCAATTCGCGGATGCGCAGGTCGTTGGCGGCATCAAGTTCTTCTCTCTTTTTGGAAACTACTTTGAGTTGCAGATCCAAATTTTCTCGGATGGCTTTAATGTCTGCTTCCTTCTGTTCCAGGTCGTTGCGTTGATTATCCAGCTTTTTTACCCGGTCGTCAAATTTTTCCTCTTTCTGGCGCAACTCGCTTTCCGTTGTTTTAACCACCATCTCGCGGTCTTTCATTTCCACGACATGGCCCGATTTTTCACTCTCAAATTCGGAGCGATAGCGGTTGAATTTCTCTTTGGCCTCCTGGATTTTGCGTTGTTTGATCTTTTCGTTTTCGATCTCGGCCTGGGAGATAATTTTTTCTGATTTGGTCTCCGCTTCGTCCACAATGCGTTTTGCAGAAAGGCGTGCTTCTTTCACTGCCTGGTCTGCTTTGGCATTCATCTCTTCTACTTTCGACTGCACCGCATTTTTACTGAAAAGGCGGATGAGCAGGTAGCCGAGGATGGCGCCTACAATTAGCCCAATGGCAATCCCTATTCCTATTCCGGTGGTACTCATATCATTACACTTATTTTGAGAATGATAAAATGGCTCGCAGCTTTAAGCCGCGTGCAACATGCAAAACCACAACCGTGTGAAAAGGAATTGAGAAAAAAGAAATTAAGACAACAAAAGTTTATCTAACAGTTCATCCAAATGGGTAAGCTTTGATGCGACAACGCCATCCGGCATTGTCAATTGATTGGCCTTGTGCGACTCAACCGCGTACGTCAGCGCCGCCATAGACAAACAATCCTGTTTGTCTTTATTGGCGTAAGTTGCCTGAAACCGGTTGATGCGATCGTTCAGTTCTTTGACGATTCGGCGAATGTCGGCTTCTTCCGAAGCCTTAATTTTCAAGGGATAGGGCCTGCCGGCAATGGATACCGTGATGCTCTTGGTCTCTTGTCTATCTTCGCTCATGCGTCAGTTGATGTAAAGCCACTCAATGCACTTATCAATCTCCCCGATGTATAGATCAATTTGTTGCCTCAGCTTTTCCGTTGATTCCTCCCCCCTCGTTTCCATCGCCTGCTGGGTCGTGCCTAGTTTATTTTTCAAAGTTGCCACTACTTCCCGGTAACGGGTCGTTTCGGCTTTCAATTGTTCGTTTTCCTGCAACAACAAGGCATGATCTCGTTGAAGCTGTTCTAATTTCAGCGCCAACTGCCTCACTTTTAAATCAATGCCATCAATTTTTGAAGACAGTTCCATGCTTGTAGTTCATTGTATTGGTTGAAAACGCTGACTATGGAAAATCCCTCCTTTTGTTCAACAAATCAAACCAATATCATTCATCCTGCAACTAACGCCTGATGAGTGCGCCAAGTTGTGTTTCGTATGCCGCGATCAATTGATCCATGATTTTTTCAATGTCTTTGTCTTGCAAGGTTTTACTTGAATCTTCAAAAACAAAACTCACGGCATAACTTTTTTTACCCTTGCCGAGTTGCGATTCGCTTTCGTAAACGTCGAATAAATTGACATTCCGGAGCAACTTTTTGCCCACCTTTCCTGCAATCGTGGCAATATCGTTAAATTTTACCGATTCATCAATAACTAGTGCCAAATCCCTTCTTACCGATGGAAATTTATTCAGCTCTTCACTGACAATCCGATGTTTCGCCACGCTTTTCAGCAGGTTGTCCCAATGCAGGTCGGCATAAAAAACGTCCCCTTTGATGTCCATTTTTTTCAACAGGCGCGGCGACAACTTACCGAAAACGGCTAATTCCTGCGGACCGCGGTGGCAGCGCAGCGCATAGCTAAAAATTTCGTCCTGCACCGCAGTTTCCTGAAAACCTGTTGCCCCAAGACGGGTAAGGATATTGGCGGCGTAAGCTTTCAACTGGTAGTACCCCGCTTGTTCCTTATCGCTGCGCAACCAGCTTTCGGCCCATCGCTTGCCGCAAAGGAAAATGCTGAGGTGTTGTTGTTCGCGGTATCCTCCTTCCGTTTTGATGCGGTAGGTTTTCCCAAATTCAAAAAGGCGCAGGTTGCCCTGCTGGCGATTCTGGTTGTGGGATATGGCCTCCAGGCCGCTCAGCAGCATCGTCGGACGCATGATGTCCAATTGCACACTGGACGTATTGTTGATGTAAACCAACTCGGCTTCGTTCACCGAAGTCAAAAATTCTTTATAATATCTTGATTCCGAGAGTGAAAGCCCCATCATTTCGTTGAACCCATGCGCAGCCAAATAATCACTGACGCCATTGCGCACCTGATTCGGATCGGGCGTGGGCGCTTTGCTGACCGCAAGTTTGATGTGGCCAGGCTCCGGCACGTTGTTGAAGCCGTAAATGCGCAGGATCTCCTCGATCACATCTGCTTCCCGCGTCACGTCTGATTTATTGGTCGGCACGGCCACGGTCAGCCCGGTATCGGTTTCTGCCACGATGTCCATGCTCAGAGCCGCAAAAATTTCTTTCAGGCGCGCCTTAGGAATATCCACGCCGATGAGCCGGTTGATGTTGGCAAAAGCGACGTCTACCCGGGCTGCCTGGATTGGGTTCGGATACAGGTCAATGATCTCGGAAGCAATGATGCCGCCCGCGAGTTCCTTGATGAGCAGAGCTGCACGTTTTAGCGCAAAAATCGGGAGACCGGGATCGCTGCCTTTTTCGAATACTTTGGCTGCTTCGGTTCGTAAATTATGGCGCATGCTGGATCGGCGGATCCATTTTGGATGGAAATGCGCCGATTCGAGAAAAATGCTTTTAGTTGTTTCTTTCACCCCGGAACGAATGCCCCCGAATACGCCACCAATGCACATGCCATTGCTGTTGCCATCACAGATCATGAGGTCTTCGGCGTAGAGTTTACGCTCCAATTCGTCTAATGACAAAAAAGGCGTGCCCTCCGGCAGGGTTTTTACAATCACTTTTCGACCGGCGATTTCATCCAGATCGAAAGCGTGCAGTGGTTGCCCCAGTTCGTGCAGGACGAAGTTGGTCGAGTCCACTACGTTGTTGATTGGGCGCACCCCGATTGCTTTCAGTCGGCGGCGAAGCCACTCCGGCGACTCGCCAATGGTCAGTCCCCCGATGACCACCCCCGCATAGCGCGGGCAGGCTTCGTAGTTTTCAACCACCACTTCTATTGGCAGGCTTTGGGTATCTGTTTGGAATGCGCTCACATCCGGCAGGCGCACTTTACCATTGTGGCCGGCATTAATTTTAAGCGCAGCTGCTAAGTCCTTCGCCACACCGAGGTGGTTGGTCGCGTCGGAGCGGTTGGGCGTCAAGCCAATTTCAATGACGTAATCGTTTTCCAATTGGAGTACCTCGCGGGCAGAAGCGCCAACAAGGGTTGTATCGGGCAGCACCAAAATACCGCTGTGATCCGAGCCGATGCCCAATTCGTCGGCAGCGCAGATCATGCCTTCGGAAACTTCGCCGCGAATTTTTCCCTTTTTGATGACCAATGCATCTTCGCTACCAGAGGGATACAGCGTAGTACCCACCGTGGCCACCAACACTTTTTGGCCCGCAGCCACATTCGGCGCGCCGCAAACGATTTGAAGCAACGCTTCAGTGCCAACGTCTACTTTAGTCAGCGAAAGTTTATCTGCGTCGGGGTGTTTATAGCACTCTTTGACCCAGCCGACCACAACGCCTTCCAGACCGCCTTTGATGCTTTCAACTTTTTCTAACCCTTCTACTTCGAGGCCCAGATCGGTGAGCCATTCAGAAACTTGTTCAGCGGTAAGATCAAGATCTAAATAATCTTTTAACCAGTTCAGCGAAACTTTCATTACAATGCTTTGCTTTGCATTTTGATCCTTTGCATATTGCAGTGGGTGCAAAGATAAAGCTATATTGGGCGCACTTCTTAACTTTCTGCTGCCAACTTGAAAAAACAAGGCATAAATACAAATACGACAGACGCACATGAAAAACTTTTTATCGGTTGAAGATGTGCCCGATTTAACGGGACTACTACACAAAGCCTTAGCTTACAAGGCCGAACCGTTTGTTGATAAACAACTCGGCGTTGGCAAAACGCTGGGGATGCTGTTTATGAATCCCAGTATGCGCACCCGCATCAGTACCCAGGTTGCCGCCAGAAATTTGGGCATGGAGGTCATCGTTTTCAATGTTGAAAAAGATGGCTGGCAATTGGAATTTGCCGACGGTGCCATTATGAAAGGTGATAAAACCGAACACATAAAGGAAGCCGCCAGTGTGCTGGGGCAATATGTGCAGGTGCTGGGCATCCGTAGTTTTCCAAAATTGACAGACCGGAATGAAGATTACAGTGAGCATGTCATCCGGCAATTTGCCAAATATTCCAATATCCCTGTGGTCAGTCTGGAAAGTGCAACTTTGCACCCATTACAGAGTCTGACAGACATCCTGACCATTCAGGAAAACTTCCAGCAGCCGCGCCGACCCAAAATTGTCATGACCTGGGCCCCGCACGTAAAGGTTTTACCACAGGCCGTTCCTAATTCTTTTGCACAATGGGTGAATGCCTGGGGCGAAGCCGATTTTGTGATTGTCCAGCCGGAAGGCTACGAACTGGCGGAGCAGTTTACTGGCAATGCCACCATCGAACACAATCAGGACAAAGCCCTGCAAGGCGCTGATTTTGTGTATGTAAAAAACTGGTCTTCTTACAAAAACTATGGAAAAATCATCCGGAATGATACTTCGTGGATGTTCACCAACAAAAAATTAGCGCTGACCAATGATGCTAAGGTGATGCATTGTCTTCCGGTGCGTAGAAATATTGTGATTGCCGATGAAATTCTCGACGGCCCCAATTCCATTGTCATTCCGCAGGCTGGCAACCGGGTTTGGGCTGCGCAGGCTGTGTTGAGTGAATTATTGAAATAAACACAAGACCGTGCTGCGCGTATGACCACAATTAACGCCGGGCAATGGGGCATCATTGCCAATCTAACCGCTGGCGGCGGCGCTGTAAAAAAGCATTGGCCCGCCATAGAGGCCGCGCTGAAAGCAGGGTTGCCGGTGGCGCAGGTATGGTTTACAGAATACCCCAAACACGCCGTTGAGCTGGTGGAAAAAGCAGTGGAGGCTGGATACAGACACTTGATTGCAGTGGGCGGCGATGGCACGAACCACGAAGTGACGAATGGTATTTTGAAGCAACAAATCGTTGCGCCTCAGGAGGTTACTTATGCATTGCTGCCGGTGGGCACCGGTAACGATTGGGCTCGGATGTACGGAATTCCCCGTGCATTGAAATCCTGGGTGGAAATGGTACAAGCCGGGAAAACTCGCTTTCAGGACGTTGGGAAAGTAGAATATTGGGAAGATCAGGATCGGAATGGCGTGCGTTATTTTGTAAATGTGGCCGGTATGGCCTACGACGCTTTTGTGGTGCAGTATGCCGAATCGCGCAGGAGCCAGAGAGCGGGGCGGTTTTATTATTTGCTGATGATCCTGTGGTGCCTGTTCCGCTACCGGCATGTCAAAAGTACCGTACAATTCGGGGACACCCAAGTGGAAGATTACTATTACACCATCAATATTGGCATTTGCCGGTACAGTGGCGGCGGCATCCAAATGACGCCGCACGCCATACCCGACGATGGACTATTGGCGCTGACCTTAGCCGGGTGTATCAGCAAATTGGGGGTAATTTGGGCAACCCCGCGTTTTTACAACGGCACCATCCGTAAACACCCCAAAGTAACTACTTTCCAGGTGCCTGCAATGCTGGTGGAAGCCGCAGGAGCAGCGCCGGTGTTACTCGAAGCCGATGGCGAATTTTTGGGGCAGGCGCCTGCAAAATTTTCAGTTGTAGCCGGCGCATTGCGCATTGTTGTGCCGTCCTGATGGTGACGGTTGTTCAAACAGACGTCTAAGGTTTGTGATAAAATGTTTATATTGTGACATCTGTTTTCAACCTAAAAACAACTAACCATGAAAAGACTAAGCTTCTTTTTACTGATGATGGCCTATTTGATCAACCTGGACGCTCAGGTATACGAACAGTATAAAACCATGAGCCAGGGCGATCGAAATGCCCTGACCATGACCCTCCCGCAAAACAAGGATAAATTCGTAGGAACCCTTTGGAGCGCCTACATGAAGGAATTTTACGGTACAAAAACAAAATTGAATAAAAAAACGGGGGAATGGTTTTCCGACAATGTGGATATGCCGGCCATTGGCCTGGGAAACACCGTTGACGTTTACGCCACCGCAGAGCAAATAAACGACGATGTTCGCCTTTCGGTGTGGTTCGACCTCGGTGGCGCTTATCTGACTTTGCGCGAACACTACGACCGTTATCCGGAAGCGGAAAAATTGATGATGCGTTTTGCGCTGGAAGTGGCTCAAAAGTCAACCGAACAACAATTGGGTACCGAAGAGAAAAAACTGAAAGCTTTGGAAAACGACCTGAAAAAACTCCAAAGCAACAATGAGCGCTATCTGAAAGACATTGAGCGCGCCCGCGAAACCATCCGCAAAGCGGAAGAAGGCATTGCCAAAAATGACAAAGACCAGGCCGATACCCAGGATAAAATTGAACAACAGAAAAAAGCCATCGAGGCAGTTCGGCGCAAGCTGAATGATCTTTAATGGTTGACGGTGGAAGAGCTCGTCCACCATCCACCGTCAACTGTACAAAAATGCCCATAGAAGTTATCGCTTTCGACGCCGACGATACCCTTTGGATCAACGAGCCGTATTTCCAGGAAACAGAACGGCGCTTTTGTACCCTGCTGGAAGATTACCTGCCGCAGCATACCGTTTCGCGCGAGTTGCTGCAAACCGAAATTGCCAACCTGAGTCTCTACGGCTTTGGGGTGAAGAGTTTCATGTTGTCCATGATTGAAACAGCGATAAAAATTTCTGAAGGCACCATTGGCGTTAGTGCAATCGAAAAAATCATCCAGGAAGGTAAAGCTATGCTTGATCGCCCGATTGAACTCTTAGACGGCGTAGAAGCCGTGCTTTCGAAGCTGAAAGGCCACTACCGGTTAGTGGTGGCGACCAAAGGCGATTTGCTCGACCAGGAACGCAAGTTGAAAAAATCGGGGCTGGAGCATTTTTTCCACCACATCGAAATCATGTCGGACAAACAGGAAGCCGATTACCTGAAACTCATCCGGCATTTGGACATCCAGCCCCATCAGTTGATGATGATCGGGAATTCCCTGAAATCGGACGTACTCCCCGTACTAAACATTGGCGGGCATGGGTGCCACGTGCCTTACCATACCACATGGGAGCATGAAAAGATAGACATCCTTGTAGAGCACCCCAACTTTCGTTCGGTGGGAACGATTTCTGAAATCAGCCGTTTTTTGATGTCATGAAAAAAGGAATAGACCTGGAAACCTGGCCGCATAGCTTCAACCTTTAACAAACCCATCTTTACCAACGGCTTCCTTATTTAAACCGACTATAAATCCTGACGGACATCGCGTTTTGTACCGGCCTGTTTTTGTCATGGAAGTACCGCTTGTACTGCCTTTTCTTTCATTTCAAAAAACAAAGTCGTTATGAAAAGTCATGTCATCCTCATGATTACAGTTTTATTTTTGGGCTGCACAACCGGCTTCGCAAATATCCAGGCGGTTTTTAGCGGCAAATTCAGCGGCGGAAACACCTTCACTGCACAAGCCTACCGGGAGACGTTTGCGATGGCTGTGCCCTTGCTCCAGGCTGCGAATGTGGAGTGCGGTTCTTTTGTCCCTATTGTTCGGGTAGTGGCAGTTAATTAGTGGTCGCCGGCTTCAGCCAGCAGGCCAAAAGTAAAAAAGCAACTTTAAAAAAGTTAATCTCGAAGCGCCACCACCTTTTTCACTACATCCGGCAAACCTTCCAATTGCACCCGGATATAGTACACGCCACTGGGCCAGGTTGAAAGGTCAAGGGTTTCAACGCTGTTTCCAGCAGCTTCTAATTCCTGAACTTTCAGCCTACTCCCTTGTACGTCGTAAACTTCCATGCGAATGGCACGGTTTGCGTAAGCGCTCAAATCCACCAGAACAGCGCCGGTTGTTGGATTTGGATAGACTTTTATTGAAGCTGCTGGTGTATCTACTTCCGATTGCACCGTCACCCCGCCGTTTCCGGTTTTCAAAATCAAGCCATTGTCTCCGACAATATAGCCGGTAATTTCATCCGTGAACTGCACGGCGTAAAGGCTACTGCCATCTCCATAGATTTGCTGGCTCCAGGTATTCCCGCTGTCTGTAGAGTTGAGAATCCGGCCATGCCAGCCTACTGCATAGCCGTGTGTCTCCGTGGGGAAATGAATGGCATAGAGCTGGGGTTCGCTGGAATCGTCTAAAGAAATCCAGTTGCTGCCGCCATTTGAGGTGGCCACAAAAGCACTGATGTACCAGCCGCCTATAAAACCCTTGTCGGGCGCTGTAAAAAAGACCGCTTCGAGATTACTGAGGTTCGGGATGGGCGTATTGATTGGGCTTTCTGTCCAGGTCTCCCCACCATCGGTTGTTTTTAGGTAGGCCCAGCCATAGCCTGTCCCAACTGCGTATCCGATTTGCGGCATTGGAAAGTGGATGCTGCTCATGATGCGCAGGGTGACTGGCGTTTTAGGCACCCAGGTTGTGCCCCCATCTGTGGTTTTAAAAATCAACCCATCGCCGCCGATACAAAAACCGGTTTGCGAATCGAGGAACAGCAGGTCGCGAAAAGAATAGCCTGCTGGCAGCGTTAATGCTGCCCAAAGGTTGCCGCCATCCACTGTTTTGAAAGCATGGACATCGCCGGCGACAAAACCTGTGGCTTCATCTGTAAAATGCACAGCGTGAAGGTCTTCTGTAGTATTGATGACGAGGGCGTTCCACGTTTCACCGGCATCCGTCGTTTTGATAACCGTGCCCGCAGCGCCAACCGCATAGCCCGTTGCAGAAGACGGAAAATGGAGGTCGTACAAATCGTTGCCGGTTCCAGAAATTTTGGGAATCCATTGTGCTTCGGCGCTCCGAACAAAAAACGGAAGTACCAGTATCAGCAAGAGGAAAGTTTTTTTCATGTATTCGAGTTTTTAGTTCAGACAAATATAAACCCGAATGCCCCTTGGCGCTTTTGTATGGCCGGTAAAAGAATGTCGGCCAACAGCGGAGCAGTGATTTATCATAAAAAACCCGGCTGAACGGCGCAATGATGCATCTACGCCGCCCAGTCGGGCTCTATGAAACAAGGTAATCTATTCTTTTACTGCACGATCACCCGCTTCACCGCATCGGGCAATCCTTCTGATTGCACCCGGATGAGGTAAATGCCGGCTCCGTAGTTCGAAAGATCGAAGCGTTCGGTGTTCCCCTCTGCTGTATCTTTTTCTACCATTTGCAGTACTTTCCCCTGAACATTGTACAGTTCGATGCGCAGGTTATTGGCAGGATAAGCGCTCAGATCAAGGGTGATTTCGCCGGTAGTCGGGTTTGGATAAACTTGTAAATCAGGTGCGGCAGCGTCCATTCCCGCATTGCCAGGCGCAACCAATGGCGCAATGGCACCCGTGACGGTAACATTGTCGAACACCGCAGTTGTGACCACATTGCCATTGATGCTTTCTGCGAACAACCCGGCATGGATACAACCTGCCATACTCACCGTTGCCGAAAAGGCAAAAGTCCAGGAAGTGCCATCTATCGAAGTGTACCCCGAGAAGTTGCTGCCGCTACGCACTAAGCGCAGCCAGGAATGTTGCGGACGGAAGTAGTTGAGGTTGTTGGAAGCGCCGTTGGTGGTTGCGCGGATTTCGCGACGGATATTGCCATTGCTTTGAGTTTTCAGGACACTTCTTTCGAGCCTGGCATCAGCGTTTCCCTCAAGGTAATGCCTGCCCAGCCACCGTTTTGCACATTGGCTACATGGGCAATGATTGCGCCATTTCCGCATAGTTGGCGGGAAGCTAAATGAAGGACATCCGCTGAAGAATTGGAGAAACCGCTTGTGTTTTTTCAGAAATATTGGATTCCCCCGCGGAATACGAACCAGGGGCTTTTTATAAAAGAGAACTGCCCTTCATGATCAGTTTGCTGAAACAAATTGACCTCAACGGGGTGAGGGTCATCATTGTACATGGCTTCGTCGTACTGGACGCCGCCGATAAGCCAGGATTGGGCGGACGGCTTTACGAATATTTGGACAAAAAAATACCGATCATTGGGGTGGCGAAAACCAATTTTGCACAAAATATTACCAACAAGCGGGCCGTGGTACGCGGGCAAAGCTCGAAGCCTTTGTTTGTTACTGCGCTGGAAATGGATCTTGATACGGCTGCTGACCTTACAAAAAACATGCATGGAAATTACAGGATGCCGACGATATTGAAAGAGCTTGACCGGCTAACAAAATATTAAACGGAGGCGGCATTGGGCGATACCCGGGAATAAGAGTTGTCCACATTGATGTAAGAGGCCATCTGGCAAGGTGGGATAAGTACTAGCCTTGCGATTAGACAAAATTCATAAAAAGCAAAGACAGGGTTGTAAATGGTACGAAAAATCATTAATTTTGTTTCTGTTTTTTACCTAAAGTAGTAATTTTTAGAAATGATAATCTTAGATTTCTTGAAGAAATTTGAACATAACCCCGTTTTTTCGATTGCGGATGTATTGAGGCTATATCCTGGCTTCGACCGGAAAAACCTTGTCCGTTGGCAGGAAAAAGGCTTAGTGCTCAAGCTCCGCAACAAATGGTATGCTTTACCGGAAAAAATTCGGGATGAGGCCGATTTGTTTATGGTTGCCAATGCAATTTATGTCCCTTCCTATGTTTCACTTGAGTCTGCATTTGCATTTTACGGATGGATACCTGAGGGCGTATTTACAGTAACGTCCGTTACAACGTTAAAAACTGCTTTTTTCTCGAATGAAACAGGTCACTTTCAATACACGAATATAAAAAAATCCTTGTTTTTTGGATTTTGGTTTCCAGGTAATCTTCGAATGGCCGAGCCTGAAAAAGCGCTCCTTGATTACTTATATCTACATCCGGAACTTGTTTCTGTTGAAGATTTTGAAAGTTTGCGCTGGTTTCGGGAAGAAATTTCAGAAAAAATAAATTTCCAAAAGTTACTAGACTATGCTCGTTTGTTTGATTCTGCTGTGCTCAACAGGCGGATAAGTATATTTAAACAATTTTTAGATGGTGAATATTGACAGTTTGCTCCGATTCTTTCCGGCACAGGTACACCGCAGCCGCCAGTTTATCTTGCGCGAGTACCTGCAGTATAAAATTCTCGAAATCATGTTTCGAAGTGAGTTCGGAGAAAAATTTTCATTCCTGGGCGGTACCTGCCTTCGCATTGTACATGACAATACCCGGTTCTCAGAAGACCTTGGTTTTGATAATTTCAACCTTTCAATAGAAGACTTTGACCAGTGTTCAATCGCAATTCAGAAAGGCTTGCAACACGAGGGGTTTGAAGTGGAAATGCGCAATATTCATGCCGGAGCTTATCATTGCTATTTACGTTTTCCAAACCTGCTTTTTGAGCAAGGGCTAAGCGGGCATCGGCAGGAGAAAATCCTGGTTAGTCTTGATACTGAACAACAGGGATTTGACTTCAAACCCGATGTTTATTTTTTGCAAAAATTCGGTATTGTTGCCAGCATTAGCGTTACGCCTCCGGATTTACTGCTTTCACAAAAATTTAATGCCATTTGTAATCGAAAAAGAGCAAAAGGAAGGGACTTTTTCGATGTTGTTTTTCTGCTTGGAATGGGGTATAAACCCAATTACGAATATCTCGAAGCCAAGTTGAGTCTTCAGACGCCGGCAGCGCTTCGGGAACGGATACTTGAGGTGTGCAACCATCTCGATTTTAATGCGCTTGCGCTCGACGTACAGCCTTTTTTGTTTGATCCGCGAGAGAACAGAAAGGTGCATGAGTTTATTGCTTTTTTCAGACAGGCGTCTTTAGGATAAACGTTAAAAACACAACATGAACAACCAAGAGTTTAGAAACCACGCCCACCAGTTGGTGGACTGGATGGCCGACTATATGGAAAATCTGGACGAATTGCCGGTAAAACCCGATATGAAGCCCGGCGACATCAAAAACCAGTTGCCGACAGCAGCCCCGGTTCAGGGAGAATCCTTTGAGTCCATTTTTGAAGACTTCAAAAACATCATTCTGCCCGGAATGACGCATTGGCAGCATCCGCAGTTTTTTGCTTATTTCCCCACCGGTGGCAGCGAACCTTCCCTCTTAGCTGAAATGCTGGCCACCACAATGGGCGCACAGTGCATGATTTGGCTCACTTCGCCCGCAGCGGAGGAATTGGAGGAACGCATGATGGAATGGCTGCGCGATGCCCTGGGATTGCCCCCGGCTTTTACCGGCGTTATTCAGGACAGTAGTTCTTCTTCCACGCTGGTTTCTATCCTGACCGCCCGGGAGCAGCACTCGGATTTCGCCATCAACCGACAAGGGTTTTCGGGCATTGAAAAATTCCGCGTCTATACCTCGTCTCAGGCTCATTCTTCCGTAGATAAAGCGGTGAAAATTGCAGGGTTGGGCATCGAAAACTTAGTAAAAATCGAAGTAGACGATGCTTTTGCCATGGTTCCTGAACAATTGGAGGCAGCGATACAGGAAGACATCCGAAAGGGATTGAAACCACTGTGCGTTGTATCCATCATTGGCACGACGAGCTCCACTGCCATAGACCCCATCGGTGCCATTGGTCTGATTTGCAAAAAATACAATTGCTGGCATCACATTGACGCTTCTTATGCCGGAACGGCCTTGTTGTTGCCGGAGATGCGCTGGATGATCGCAGGGATTGAACACGTGGACAGTTTTGTGTTCAATCCGCACAAATGGATGTTCACCCATTTCGATTGCTCGGCTTATTTTGTAAAAGACAAAAAACCGCTGGTAGACACCTTCAGCATCCTGCCGGAATACCTGAAAACGCCCGAAGACAAATTGGTCAACAACTACCGGGACTGGGGCATTCCCCTGGGGCGCCGCTTCCGGGCGCTGAAACTTTGGTTTGTGATGCGCAGCTATGGTCTTGAAGGGATGCAGGAAATTATTCGTCGCCACATTGAATACGGGCAATGGCTAAGGGATGAAATAGCGGCAACGGAAGGTTTCGAAATTGTCGCCCCCGTTCCGCTGAACTTAGTTTGTTTCCGGCTAAAACCAGCGGGGATTGAGGATGAAGCGAGCTTAGAAAGCCTCAACAAGACCCTGCTCAACAACTTGAACAGCAGCGGCAGGATCCTGTTGACACAAACCAAACTTAAGAATAAATATGTCATCCGTTTCGTAGCCGGCCAGACGCACCTCCAAAAGGAGGATGTGATTAAAGGCTGGGCATTGATTCGGGCAGAAGCTACTGCGCTTTTATAATCGTTTTCACAATCGGCGCTTGATCTGGATTGATTATTTGCATTTTGCCAATTTAATACTACCGCATCACCAATTCCAAAAACTCCTGGCGCTTGCTGCGGGCAACCGGCACCGTTTTTCCGTTGCTCATCAGTACGTCGCCATCGGCGCGGACGAATTTTTTGATGTGGTGCAAATTGATGAGGTGTGAATGGTGGGCGCGGTAGAAAAAATCGAAATGCAACATTTCTTCCACTTCTTTCAGCGATTTGGAAACCAGAACGGATTCACCGCTCAAGAGCCAGATGCGCGTATAGCTACCATCGGAATCGCAATGAACGATGTCGTTTATCTCAATGAAAATCAGGCCTTCGAGCGTGGAAATCACCATCTTTTGCGGTGGCGCTTGCCGCAAAGGGTTGAATTGCTGCAACACATCGTACTGCTGCAAATCGGGAAGCAAGGGCACCCGCACTGCTTTTTTCACAGCGGCAATGAGGTCTTCTTCTGAAATGGGCTTGAGCAGGTAATCTAAAGCGCTGTATTTGAAAGCCCGCACGGCGTATTGATTACACGCCGTCGTGAAAATGACTTTGAAGCCAACAGGATGGCATTGGTTGAGGATTTCAAAACCATTGAGTTTGGGCATTTCGATGTCCAAAAAAACCAAATCTGGCTTATCCTGTCGAATGGCAGCCAGGCCTTCAATGGAATCGGTATAGGCACCAATAATATCAAGCTCCGGGCAATGATTGGCGGCTAAGTGTTTGAGCAATGCAATGCTTTGTGGCTCGTCGTCGAGAAAGATGGTGCGCAGCATACTTAAACGTCTTTTTGTACCGGAATAGTCAAGATCACCCGCGTTCCCCTTCCTTCCCCTTGTTCATCAAATAAATCTTCCACCGTCACCGTCGCTATGATGTTGTAAAGTTCATTAATAATTTTGATGCGCTCCGATTGTGCGTAATTGATCGCGGTGAAGTCGAACGACAGGAAATTCTGATGGTAACTCAGCTTCAAAGGCGTGCGGGCCGTGGCTTCCGGCGAAAAAGGAACTGCCTGATTTCTTATCCTGAGCTGACTGATAAGTGGATTGGCTGGCGCATCGTTTTTGTCGGCTAATTGGGGGTTAAAATGAAAATTGGCGCTGAGCAGGGTAATGTAAACATCGTTCCCGATTTTAGAGCGGCCTTTTACTGCACCAGTATAATTTCGGGCAGCAGAAGCTCCACCCGGAGCCAGGTACCATTTAAACGTTCGTTTCTCCGTATCCATTCGGCAAAGCCCGTGGCTGGTGAGCATCCACAAATAGCCCAAATCATCGAAAAAAACATGATAGCAGGCCGTTTGAATGAACTGGTTATTATCGTCAAAAAACTCAGTCTTGTCGGTTGAAGGATCGTAACACCCCAGCGAGCCACGCGTTCCGAACCAGAGTTTTCCTTTTTTATCAAAAGCCATTTCATAGGAGCCGGAAACGCCGCCTTCATGGCCGAAATTACTTTCCGTCAACTTTTCCGCAACTCCGGTAATACGGTCAACCCGATGGATTCCGAAAAATCCCGAAACGAATAAGTTACCATCTGCATCTGGCAAAATATGAGACAAAGTTTGGCCGGATCTGACGCTGGCTATCTCCTGCCCAATTGCTGTAAACCTGCTTTTACCCGTCTTAACATGGTAAAGAATGACACCGCCAACAGCCATCACCCACAATTCATCTCCCTCCAATGGGGCAATCTGGGTAATGTACGGCAGCCTGTCTTTGATGTTCAAATTGACATACCTAAAGGAAACGCCGTCATCCGATACCGCAGCGCCTTTTCTGCCCGCTACCCACAATCTTCCCTGCTTGTCATAAGCAATGTCCTCAATATAGCGTTCTTCCCCGGTTTTAAAATGCCATTTCAAAACTTGCTTTGTTTTGGTATCATACCGGACAAGCCCTCCGCCTTGTACGGCAACCCACCAAATAGAAGCATCGGCTTGGTCGGGCAGTATTCTGACGACCTGTTCAAGGTTTTCGTTACTCAGAAACGGAAACCGAACGGGTTGAAATTGCTGGTCGTTCAAATCTAATTTAATCAATCCTCCCTGGTCGGTCGTAAACCACATAACATGATCGTCAAACCTGGACACACTCTGCAAATCTAATGCTGGCAGGCCATTGGGCCGGTACGAATCGTGTTTGATTTGCCCGGAATACGTTTTTTTTACCATGTCGAACAGCACAATTCCATGACCGATAGAGGGGATCCAGAGAACGTGCTCCCCGGTAATCCGGGGGAAAGTCTCCATCGTGCGCCCTCCGAGGTAGCTCAGGCCTTTTTCATAAAACTTACCCGCAGGAAACTCCTCAATTTTTCCGGATTCTGGATCCAGCATCACCAGTTGATGGCCTTCTGAAAACCATACCTGGCTTTTGGAATCAATAAAAAGGCCGTTGGTGTTCGACCTTCGGGATAAAATTTCATTGCCCCCGTTGAGGGATTGTAGCGATATAATCCTGATAAAAAAACGGTTTTCCAGATATTTCCTGAATGGTCTTTGGCGATGTCGAAAGAATATTCGATGCGCTCTTTGATGGGCGTAATTTCAAAGGTTCGGGTATTTAATCGAAACAACGTTGATCCTCCTGTAATCCAAATGGTTTCCTTTCCATCAAACAACAAGTTTCGGGGCACAAAATCCAGTGTCGTATCTTTAGGACTGACGTAATTAAAGCGGTCGTGTTGCTCATCGTACCAACATATACCCGCTGAACTGGCAATCCATAACCTGCTGAAATTGTCCGATACAAGTCCCACTTCAATTCCACTGCGCAATCCCCCCGGCGTATTTTCATTGAAAGCATAATTCTTGAAGGTTACCCCGTCAAACCGGCTCAGTCCGCTAAAATGCGACACCCATAAATATCCCTGCCGGTCTACGGCTGTTGCCCAGGTAAGGTTATTGGACAACCCCTGTTCGGTGGTATAAGTAGTAAATTTCAGGTTATTCAGAACCTGCGCCCGCAATTGACTTTAGCAAAAAAGGGTAAAAAGCAAGAATAGGAGTTGTCGCATGTTTCCCTGTTTGTTGATGAACGGGAACAAAGTTAGTAAAGCCTATTGAATATCAAACCATTAGATCTTGCCAGTTTATAAGCGGTTTGGAAATCCCGGTCATTGGATGAAACTGGTTTATCTTTGGAAAAATAGCAATTGGAACTCATCCTATCGTTTATCCAACCGGTCATACATCCCCCTAAACGCCACTTCCTGCGGCTACGGCGCACTCAAAAAATCGTGCGGAAGCCCGGTTCAATGGCACTCACTTCGTTTAGTTTCGCCAACTATTCCACCACCAACTTCCTCGCCACCGCAGCATCCGCTCCGCTCAACAATACACAATAGATGCCTGCGGGCAGGCGGCTCAAGTCTAAGCTTCGGGTATTAACGCCGGCAGTTGTTTCCCAAAGACTGCGCTGGATTTCCCGACCATTCACATCAAGCAGGCGGTAAGTCAGCAAAGCATTTTCACGCGATTGCAATTCAAGGGTGGCTTGTTCTTTTGCAGGATTCGGGAACAGGCGTAGCTGGCCGATACCGGCTGCTTCCTCCTCCATAACGCCAACCGGCGTTTTGAACGTGATAACCGTCGCAGAAGATACGACTACAGCGCCGTCATTATCGGTAGCCCGTGCTTCAAAGGTGTATTCGCCATAAGCTGTGGGTTGAAAATCGAGATCATAAGGCGCTTCGAACAGGGTGGCAATTACCGCGTCATTCACCAGAAGCTCAACAGAATCTACCGTGCCATCCAAGTCGTCAGCGAAGGCCGAGATAGCCAATTCGGGCAATACCTCTACTTCGAACGTGCCGCCAGCAGGTTGATTCAAAAAAACAACCGGCACGAAATTGGGAACGCCCTGTCCGCTGAAATCGAGGTTATCTACATAAACCCGGTTGCCGCTGCCCCCGATGTTTTCAAATTCTATGGTAATGATTTCACCGGCAAAAGCAGAAATATCCACGGTTTCATGCCGCCACTGATCGCAGCTCGCAGGAATAAACGCCGAATTGGTGGCGGGGGTAGTTGCCAGTGCGGCACCGTATTTGGTGTAAACCGGAATTCTTTCGCCGTCGCATCGGATCACATTCAAGCGCAGGATATCAGTTACCGTGCTGCTGCGCGGGGCATAAGCCACGTCAAAACTAAATTTAGTCAGGCCGGAAACGTTGCGCAAGTCAATCGCCGAGCGCAAAAAGTCGTCGGTATTGCGGGTGTTGAAACTGAAATTATCCATTCGGAAGCAGGGTCCGGAACAGGTGGTGGTTACTGAACGCCAGTACGCGCCGTCTTCGCCTGGGTTTTCCACGACCCAGTTATTGTTTTGAAAATTTTCATACAATGGCAGCGCCCCTGATTCTACCACCAAGGCATCCGTGTAGGTCGCGATGTTGCTGCCAGCAGCATTGGATACGGAGAGGCTGAAGGTGTAGGTACCCGGGCTGCTGTAAACAACAGTTGGGTTGGCTTCAGCCGAGGTCGCCGGTTCGCCGCCCGGAAAACTCCAGAGCCGCGTCTCAACCGGGCTTTCTGTCAAATCAAAAAATTGGATATTTTGTGCGACGCAGGTGCGCTCGGTATCATAAGTCGCTTTGGCAATCGGGGCATCCACCGCTTTTACGCGAAAGCGAAAATAACCCTCCGGGGCTACGATTGGGCGAACCTGCTGTTTCCCGGAATGCGCCGTGCCGTGAAGGTAATACTGAATTTCCGTACCCGCAGGTTGAGCAGGAATGGCCGCCGACCAGATGTTTTCAGCGACATTGGTTAAACTCATTCCAACAGCCGTATAAGGCGCGCCTTCCTGGGTTCGGTAATATAAAGTTGCACCGGAGATGCCGCTTCGGTGGCGGATTTTAGCCGCCACTGCATATTCATTTTCAGCATCGTAGGTATCGCGGAGGCGCGCATGGGCAATCCAGAGCGGGTCGTTCACGCCAACCGTTTTTGTGATGCAATGCAGGGCACCGAGCGCGGGAATGATCTGGTTGCAATTAATGCCGACGACGTTGTATCCCGGCAGGTTTTCGCGGTAAATACGCAGGGCGGTGGTATCGTATTGCTCTTCATAAGTCGGGACGAGGATGGTTTTATTGAGAAAAATGGAATTGGTGTAGGTTCGATAATAACCGCCCTCGTCGGGGTAGCGATCGAGTTGGTCTGGCGGGCTTGGGAGGCTCAAAACATTGTAGCGGTTGCCAAACGCAGTGGTTTCCCGGCTCAGTAATTCCCGGATATTGGACGCGATCTGCGGGCCGTCGGCGACGCCTTCGGGGTAAGTGCCGAACATAATGGTCTCTTCGTCCAACAGACGAATGTGCATATCCAAGTGGTGGATGCCATCATATGGCAGGGATCTAAATTTTACATAGTTGTCCACGCCCATATACAACTGCGCGATGTTGTCAATTTCAGCTTCTGTTTTGTCCGGATTTTCATCAAATAAGAGGTCAGAAGAAAAAGCGGTATTGAAGCCGTCCGTGAGGTGGTTGCCGCCGGTGTGTACTAAATTGTAGGGCGCTGCTGTGGCTTCAAAAATGGGCAACCCCAGAAAATTGGCTATTGCTGATGGCGAAGTATCGTCCTGTGGGCGCGGGCGGTTGTAAGTCCAGTCGGCAATCATCAGGCTGTCCACGTCATTCTGGTAGATCGTCCATGGGCCGTAATCGCGGATCCAGATGCTGTTGGTACTGCGTTGCACCACGGTCACGCTATCCAAACTGATGCTTTCTGCATTCAGCCGATTGATCACGTTGGTCGGATTGGAGGCAATGATGATGACTTTAGTTTCTTCCACCGCATGGCGGGTGATTTCCACCAGGATGTCAATATAGTCCGTCCAGGTCAGCACCAGCGCCTGAATTTCTTCCCATTCGCCCATCGTGCGCACAGGGCCTGGCGGCGGCTGCGGAACGAAGTTCTTTTCATGGTCGGCCGGCGGGTTGTAGTACGCCCAAGCCTGGCGGGCTTCCGCTTCGGTCAGCTTATTGGGTAAAACTTCCTGAGCGGTCAATCCGCACAGCGTAGCAAAACAAAACAGGCAAGTAGTTGCAATTTTTTTCATATCACAGGATTTTGAACACCAGAGGATAAAGATATTTAGAATTTTGGAGATGTACAGTGGGATGTTGATGCCCGCGTGTCAGACGGCGGACAATTAGGGGAACAACAACATAAGTTGCTTACTTTGTGCCTGAAACAGGCTTGTAATGACCACACTGCATAGTTTTTTTTCAATCGCGATTTATGTTTTTTTTCTCGTCGCTTTATGGCTTTGTTACCGCCGGAAAATCAAGCAGGTACATTGCCTGACAGCCATTCTCGTATTGGGTTTATTCCTGAGAATCGCCACCGCACAGGATCCTTTTCTCCACACTTGGGATGAGCGTTTTCACGCCTTAGTGGCCAAAAATTTGATAGAACACCCCCTGAAACCCGTCCTGTATGCCCAGCCGGTGTTGCCGTACGATTTTCGGGAATGGTCGAACAACCACATCTGGCTGAGCAAACCACCCCTGGCTTTATGGCCAATGGCGGCCTCCATCCATTGGTTTGGGACCAACGAAATCGCCGTGCGACTCCCCTCCATCCTGTTTTCCACCCTGAGTATCCTGCTGACTTTTTTCATTGGCCGGCGCTTATTTGGTGCCTGGCCAGGGCTATTGGCCGCCTGCCTCCACGCGATGCACGGGCGGCTGATTGAGGTAGCTTCCGGAAGGTTATCCTCCGATCACGTGGAAACGCTTTTTCTATTTTTTGTAGAATGGGCTATGTTGCTGACCGTGAAATATTACCAACGTGCTAAACGACCCGCAACGCTTGCCCTCGGGATCGGCTTGCTGACCGGGCTGGCATTTTTGTGCAAATGGATTGCTGCACTTTTTGTCCCGATCCTTTGGTTGGCTATCGGATTGTGGATGCGGCGCCCCGTTTGGGAACTGCTCAAACACGGAATGGTGATTGCCTTATCGGCAAGCGCAGTGGCGGCACCCTGGTTATTTTTTATGCTTTACGCCTATCCGGAAGAAGCGACATATCTATTGCGTGCGGTGTTATTGCCGGTTTCTGAAACCATTCAGGGCCATCAGGGTCACTGGTATTATTTTCTGGATCAGGCTCGACTGTATTACGGTGAATTGATTTACCTGCCTATGCTCTGGCTCGTTTTTGTCATTTGGCGAAAGCCGAAACGATTTTCCATCTTGGTCATCACGCTATGGATTGCACTCCCGATGCTGCTGCTTTCCCTCATGGAGACCAAGCGGAGCACCTACCTCCTGTTAACCGCGCCGGGTTTTTTCCTGCTGACCGCGCTGTGCTTTTATCTGCTGACCGTAAAACGCCCGGAAAAACGGAGCATTCGCATCCTTGCCCGCCTGACCGCCGCTTTGCTGGTCTTGCTGCCGCTCCGATATTCCATCGAGCGGGTGAAACCTTTCGCTAACTTTGCAGAAGAACGGCAATGGACGGAGGAACTGAAAGCTTTGTCAAGCGCCATTCCCCTGCCGCCAAAGCAGGTGGTTTTATTCAGTGAACCCCATCCCATTCAGGCTATGTTTTATACAGGGTTTACCGCTTATCCCTGGATACCGGAAGCCAGTATGCTGGAAGAACTGCGGGCAAAAGGGTACCGGATTTTTGTAAAAAAAGAGACCGGGTATGAAGAATACCGGTAGTGGTTGCATTGGCCGGCGTCATCAAATCGGAATATCCGCTGGTGGAAGTCATCCCGCTGACCTGGCTTTACCCTGGTGTTCCTCGTTGTCAGCATCACGCTCATTCCAGTTTCCTTGGCCGCTTAAAAATCGGCACGGTAGAACAAGGCTCCCCATACATAATGCTTTGCGCATAAGGCTGCAACTTCCGGGTAATCTCAATATAAGCGGCGGCGGGCACCGGTTTGTCGCTGCACCCTTTGATGACGATGCGTTTTTGGTCGTATCCCGCCGGGTCAAGCGCGTCCAATGCTTTTGCAAAAGCTGTTTTGTAATAAGCCTCCGCGTCGCCCTGGAAAATATCGGCGGCATAAGGCGCCGCACTGGCAGCTACCAGCATGTAGGCCCACATGGGGATGATCGCGTCGGCAGAACAAAAAACCAACAGCACTTTGCCCTGGTATTGCGTCCAGTCGTGCTGCTGTATGGCTTCCCGAAAATCTTTTTCCTTGACGATCAACTCCATAAAGAGGTACTGCTTCAGGTCGAAAGGAACGACTTCAGCTTTTGGAAAAAAATCTTCCAGATTGATGGTAATCAGGCTGCTGGAGACAACCCGGTTCACTAACGGTTTTTCTGTATCTGCGTTCATAAGCTTTTACTCCTTTATAACGGTAGATGAACAACTGAACGCCCTTGCCCGTTCAAAAACAGCGGCAGGTTTTTCCTGCATGCCCTGCAAATTTACACTTCCCTCCCACATTTAGAGCATGCCGGCGCATTTGTCAGCCTACTTACACAAAATAGATCCTTGCAATGCGTATCTTTCCTCAAATTTGTGCGTAATGTGAAGCACCTTATCAAACATTCGAGCAACAGTTTTTTACACCTCTTAATTTTTCCGTCTTATGAAGCGACTTTATCTACTTTTTTTCATAGCGATCTGTATGGCAGTCGTTGTGCAGGCTCAATCGCCGCTTGCCCGGCTCATTGGGCAGGAAAAAGAACGCGACACCAGCTTTGAGCGCGTCAACTTGTTCCAGTCGCCCCAAGACCTTAAACAATCCGGCCGCTACGGCGATATCCTCAAAACGGGTTTCCTTCTTCAACCCCAAACGGAAGCTTTTCAACGCTTGCTGGAAAACAGGCCTCATTCTATCCGAATGGATCTGCCTTTTGCCATATCGGTTTTGCTGGTTCAGGTAGATCCGATCTCCGAGGACTTTTTCGTCACGACTGAGGATTCCAGGCCAATTGTTTATACCCCTGGTGTCTATTACCGGGGCATCGTGGAAGGGGATGAAAACTCGCTCGTCGCCATCAGCGTTTTTGATGGCGAGGTTTTCGGGTTCATCAACAGCGGGCGAACGGGCACGGTTGTGATCGGCAAATTGGGCGATGTACGCAGCCAGGAACACGTCTGTTATCGTGCGCAAGACCTGCTGATCACAGACAACTTTGAATGCGGTACGGAAGAACCGGATTATTCGCCGGAAGAACTGCGCCTGCTGGATGAAATGGCGGAGGGCGTGGGCAGCCGCAATCCCGATAAATGCATACGCGTTTACTTCGAATGCGAATACCAATTGTACATAGAAAAACAGAGCAACACGACCACGGTCACCAATTTTGTAACGGGGCTATATAATGTCGTTTCTACCATTTACGCGAATGAAAGCGTGACCACCATCATTTCGCAGATTTTTATCTGGACTACTCCGGACAGTTATCCCACTTCTTCAACTTCGGCAGCGCTGAGTGCGTTTCGAGCCGCCCGTCCCAATGTCAATGGTAACTTAGCGCACTTGTTGTCGCGCGGCGCGCCGACTGGCGGAGGGGTTGCTTATCTGGCAGGGCTGTGCAATGGCTGGGGTTATGCTTACAGCTACATCAACAGCGGCTATAACAATTTTCCGACTTATTCCTGGACTGTGAACGTGGTAACGCACGAAATGGGGCACAACCTCAATTCGCCGCATACGCACAATTGCAGTGCCTGGTCTGGCGGAGCGATAGATGGCTGCGGCCCGGCAGCAGGTTATACGGAAGGCAGTTGCACGCCGCCGCCACTGCCCGCACAAGGCACCATCATGAGTTACTGCCACCTCATCAGCGGGGTTGGCATCAACCCTGCGCTGGGCTTTGGCATCCAACCCGGCAACCGCATCCGGAGCTACATCAATAATGCCTCTTGTCCTGCGCCTTGCGTCCCCGGCGGTTGTCCAACTTTGACGTTCAATAAAACCAATGTCGGTTGTTTCGGCGCTGCTACGGGTAGCGCCACCGTTGTGACAACCGGCGGAACTGCTCCGTTTACCTACCTTTGGTCGAACGGCGCTACTTCTGCAACGGTCACTGGTTTGGCTGTGGGTAATTATACGGTTAGTGTAACGACATCTACCGGCTGCTCGGTGAACGCTCCGGTCTCAATTACCCAGCCGGCGGCAGCGCTGTCTTCCAGTAGTGTAGTGACCAACGCCACCACCCCTACCACGCCCAACGGTGCCATCAATCTGAGTATCACAGGCGGAACGCCAGCCTACTTCTACTTGTGGAGTAACGGTGCAACCACACAGGACATCAGCGGGTTATTGCCGGGTACTTATTCGGTGAGCATCTCGGATGCCAACGGATGTTCGAACTTCCATTTCGCATTGGTAGGATCCGGGCCTTCGGGTGAATCGAGTTGCCTGACCACCATTAACCAGTTTCCCCACACGGAGGGCTTCGAAACGCCGGCGGGCAGTTGGACGCAGATGCAATCAGATAATTTCGACTGGGTGCGGCTTTCAACAGAAACGCCAACCCGGGGCACTGGTCCTGATTTCGCTTACCAAGGTGTGTTTTTTGCCTATACCGAAGCCGATCTTGGCAGCGGGACGGGGTCTTTACTTAGCCCTTGTTTTAACCTCTCGCCGCTCAATACCCCGGTTTTTGCATTTGCTTACCACTTGTTTGGCGGGCAAATCGGAACCCTCAACGTACAAGTTAGCACCAATGGGGGCAATACCTGGTCGGCACCCATTTGGGTCATTTCAGGCGATCAGGGCGATGTATGGCATACGACCACCATCAGCCTCGCAAACTATGCCGGTCAAACTATTCGCCTCCGCGTTAACGGGATTGTGCCCACCAATGCCATCCTTTGCGACATCGGCGTGGATGCTTTTTATGTTGGCGAATCGCCCTGCGACGCGCCTACGCTGACTTTGAATGCGAATCCGGTTGTTTGCTTCGGTGGAAATACGGGATCCGTTACCACACAATTGAGTGGCGGCACAGCACCTTATACCTATGCCTGGTCGAATGGCGCAACGACGGCGAATATCGGCAACCTTGCTGCCGGTTCTTATTCGGTTTCCGTTGTTGATGCGGGCGGGTGTATTGCAAGCGGTTTTGCAGTAGTTGCGCAAAATACCCAGATGAGCGTTTTCATTAATGCTGGCAATACTTCCGGTCCCGGAATGAATGATGGAATGCTAACCGTCAGCGCATCTGGCGGGGTTCCGGGGTATACTTACCTTTGGAGCACCGGCGCTACTACAGCGACCATCAACAATCTTGCTCCGGGCACATACAGCGCCACGGCGACCGATAGCCAGGGTTGCACCAAAATCGGCTCGGGAACCGTTTCAGAAGGCGGCGTTTGCAATCCCACCTTTCAAATTCCACATTTCAACGGATTTGAAGGTGGAGCGAATGGCTGGGAACAAGGCACAAGTGATAACTTTGACTGGACTGTTTTTTCAGGGGAAACGCCGACCAGAGGCACCGGACCTGACGCAGCGTTTGAAGGTAACTTTTACCTCTACACCCAAGCTGCCGGCATCGGCAACGGCCAGGTTGCACACTACATTAGTCCTTGTTTTGATTTATCGGAAACCACCGACCCACAGCTATCGTTTGCTTATCACATGTTTGGCGCCAGTATAGGAACGCTTTCCGTTCAAATCAGTGTGGATGGCGGAAACAACTGGCTGGGCGCATGGTCATTGAGTGGCACACAGGGCGAAAGCTGGTTCCAAACCAGCGTATCGCTCAGCCCTTATGTCGGTGAAACCATCCGCATCCGCTTTTCCGGAAGCGTAGGCGTGGGACCGTTGGGCGATATCGGAATAGATGCGATCTCGATTACCGATCAGGGCGGAACCCCGGTAGGAAACGCCCCGGTACAATGGCGCGCATATCCGAATCCGGCGAAAGGAGTCTTGTTCCTTGAGCCAGCCCAATCATCCGGCTCGCTGCCGGCCAGCATCAGTCTGGTGGATGCGATGGGTCGGGTAGTTCTGCGCAGGAATGCTTCTGAAATTGCAGACAATGCTCGCAACGGTCAAATCCGGGTAGCCGTCAATGCACTCCAAAGCGGCGTTTATTTCGTCGTCATCGAACAGGAAGGCCAGAGCAGCATCCAGCGCATTGTACTGATGCAATAGAAAATTTTGATTTTTAAGGTCAACAGCCCGTACAGTTAACTTACTGTACGGGCTGTTGCATTTAAACTGGTGAAACAGGAAGGCGATTTTGGAATATAATTTCAAAAAATGCTTGAATGGTGGCATAAATTTTCACAAAATTAGGTGTTTTTAGAATCCGAATTTGTTTTTAAGATGAGTTTAAAATACTGGTTTTCATTGAATAAGGAAAAAAGCCAATAAAAAGCTTTTATTTTAATTAGACTCATTCTAAATAAAAATATTTTTATGAAAATTATCGCCGTATAAAATTTTGTGCGCGTATCTTCGACAATCTTTTCTGTAAGATGGAAATGTGGCGCGCTACCACGCTCCGCAAAACCGGACATTTTAATAAACCATTGTTTGCGATGAATACACCTGATAATTATATTCCGATCGTACTGCAAAGCTTAGTTGCTGGGGGGTTTGTGGTACTGGTGTTGGTGTTGACTCACTTGCTGGGGCCGCGTCGGGCAGGAAAAAACAAAGACTCAAGTTTTGAATGCGGGATTGAGCCACAGGGCAATGCCCGAATTCCGGTATCCGTAAAATATTTTATGACGGCAATCCTGTTCGTCCTTTTCGACGTCGAGATTGTTTTCTTTTATCCCTATGCGGTGAATTTCAAGGAAATGGGTCTTGAAGGCTTTATGGCCGTCCTGGTTTTCGTTTCTGTTTTCATGTGTGGTTTTTTCTACGTATGGAAAAAAGGCGCTTTAGAGTGGGATAAATAAAAAATTGAGTGACCAAAAGGCTAAGGCTGGTCATTCTCAAAGACAACTTTAGGATTATGTCAGACATAAAATTTGCGCAAGCACCGACAGGAGTAGAAGGACAAGGGTTTTTCGCGACCAGCCTCGATCAGGTAATCGGGCTGGCCCGCGCCAATTCCATCTGGCCGCTGCCTTTTGCAACCTCATGCTGCGGCATTGAATTCATGGCAACCATGGGGAGCAATTACGATCTGGCCCGTTTCGGCATGGAGCGCCTGAGCTTTTCACCCCGACAGGCCGACCTGCTTATGGTGATGGGTACCGTCGCAAAAAAAATGGGGCCGGTGCTCAAGCTGGTTTACGAGCAAATGGCAGAGCCCCGCTGGGTGCTTTCCGTTGGCGCGTGCGCTTGCAGTGGCGGCATTTTTGATACTTACAGCGTTTTGCAGGGCATTGACAAAGTCATTCCCGTAGATGTTTACGTACCCGGGTGCCCGCCTCGACCGGAGCAGATCATTGACGGCATTATGAAGATTCAGGAATTAGTCAAACACGAATCCCTGCGCCGGCGTCATTCGCCTCAATATCAGGAATTGATGGCGTCTTACAACATCCAATAACTGCGACATGAACCATTCAACCCTGCTCCACCTGCTTAGCCAGCGATTTCCGGAGCATATTCATATACTCACCCTGGCGGATGGCAAACACATGCCAACCATTGAAATTCCCCGCGAGCAAATCAAACCTGTTCTGAACTTTCTGAAATCAGATCCGAAAATCAGCATGAGCTTCCTGACAGATCTTTGCGGGGTGCATTTTCCAGATCAGGCGGGCAAAGAACTGAGCGTGGTGTACCATTTGCATAGTTTTATCCATAACCTGCGTCTGCGCATCAAAGTTTTTTGCCCCATTGACGAACCGGCGGTGCCTTCCGTTACGGATATTTACGCCGCAGCCAACTGGATGGAACGCGAAACGTATGATTTTTTTGGAATCCTGTTTGAAGGGCACCCCGACCTGCGTCGCATCCTCAACGTGGATGAAATGGATTATTTCCCGCTGCGCAAAGAATACCCGCTCGAAGACATGACCCGCGAAGATAAAGACGACCGCTATTTCGGTCGGGAAGGCCACGAAGGGGTAACCTTTGACAAACGCGTAGACCGCCAATAACTATGGAGAGCTATTTCAAATCACTTGATTCGATAGACGGCGAACTGGCGACCATCAACCTGGGGCCAACCCACCCGGCTACGCACGGCATTTTTCAGAATGTGCTCAAAATGGACAGCGAGCGCATCATTTCGGCTGAACCGACCATCGGCTACATTCACCGCGCTTTTGAAAAATTAGCTGAACGACGGCCTTTTTATCAGATCACCCCCATCACAGACCGGCTCAATTACTGCTCCTCTCCCATCAACAACATCGGATGGCACCTGACGGTAGAAAAATTAGCCGGCATCGAAGTACCCAAGCGGGTGGATTATATGCGGGTGATCATCATGGAATTGGCACGCATTGCCGACCACTTGATCTGCAACAGCGTCATCGGGGTGGATACCGGCGCGCTGACCGGGTTTACGTATATGTTTCAGGAGCGCGAACGCATCTACGAAATGTACGAAGAGGTTTGCGGTGCCAGATTGACTACCAATATTGGCCGGATCGGCGGGTTTGAACGCGATTTCAGCCCGGTTTTTATGGCCAAACTCAAAGCTTTTCTAAAGGAATTTCCACCCCGCTTCGAAGAATTCAACACCCTGTTGGAGCGCAATCGCATCTTCATGGATCGCACCATCGGCGCGGGTCCGATCACGGCAGAACGGGCGCTCAATTATGGCTTTACAGGCCCCAACCTGCGTGCAGCCGGGGTGGACTATGACGTTCGCGTGATGTCGCCCTATTCGTCCTACGAAGATTTCGACTTCGTCATTCCGGTGGGTCTCAACGGAGATACCTACGATCGGTTCATGGTGCGGCAGGAAGAAATTCGCCAGAGCTTAGCCATCATCCAATCCGCGCTCGACAATTTGCCGCAAGGCTTGTACCACGCGGATGTGCCCAGCTATTTCCTGCCGGACAAAGAAGATGTTTATACCCAGATGGAAGCCCTGATTTACCATTTTAAAATTGTGATGGGTGAAGTACCGATTCCCGTGGGCGAAGTCTACCACTGTGTAGAAGGCGGCAACGGCGAACTGGGCTTTTACCTGATCAGCGACGGTGGCCGGCAACCTTATCGCCTGCACTTCCGCCGCCCGTGTTTTATTTATTACCAGGCTTACCCCGAAATGATTAAGGGTTCGCTGCTTTCGGACGCGATTTTGACCATGAGCAGCATGAATGTGATCGCCGGGGAATTAGACGCATAAGTTAGGTGTCTGACTTTAGCGTCCGATAGCTGCGTTATGGTTGGCTTCAAAATCGGTCATTTACACGAGTAAAATCCCGTTTTTGGAGCCAAACATGCCTTGCTCTCGAACCCTAAAGCCAAGACACTCGAAATAGACAAAGTGTAATCATGGAAGGTGTGTTAATTAAAGAACAACGGTTGCGGGAAATTTTTTCGCCGGAAACGATGGCAGAAATCCAGCGCCTGCTGCCCCGTTTCCCGGAAGCGCGTCAAAAAAGCGCCCTGTTGCGCATCCTGCATTTGGTGCAGGAAGAAAACGAGGGTTGGCTGAGCACGGAGGTGATGGATCGGGTTGCCGAAATCCTGAACATACAACCCATTGAGGTGTATGAAGTAGCCACTTTTTACACCATGTACAACCTGAAACCGCTGGGGAAATACCTGCTGGAACTTTGCCACACCGGCCCATGCGCCATAGAAGGCGCCGAACGGCTGCTGGAATATCTGAAGCAAAAGCTGGGCATCGGGGTCGGCGAAACGACGCCCGACGGCTTGTTTACGCTCAAAACCGTAGAATGTATGGGCGCTTGCGGCTACGCGCCGATGATGCAGGTCGGCGAATTTTATCACGAACACCTAACGGAAGCCAAAATTGACCGTTTCCTTGAAGATTGCCGGGATGGAAAAGTGGCTTTAGGAACCTGGAAATTAGGCTGAGTATCCCGGGAAACCGCCAGTTTAAATACTCGAATACTCAAATAACCGAATACTCAAAACGACAATTAAACGGATAATAAACCACGGAGTGAATGTCGCGCAAATTATTATTAGAACATGCGGAAGTGCCGGGAATAGAAACTTACGCCGTTTACCGGAATCAAGGGGGCTATCGTGCAGTAGAAAAAGCGCTGAAAGCCCTGACGCCCGAGAACGTGCTGGATGAGGTGAAAATATCAGGTTTGCGCGGACGCGGAGGTGCCGGTTTTCCGACCGGGATGAAGTGGAGTTTTTTGGCTAAACCCGAAGGGACGCCGCGTTATCTGCTCTGCAATGCCGACGAGAGCGAACCCGGAACGTTCAAAGACCGACTGTTGATGGAGCGCCTGCCCCATTTGCTCATCGAAGGCATGATCACATCGGCTTACGCTTTGGGCTGTCGTACGGCATATATCTACATCCGCGGCGAATACAAGTGGATCATCAAAATATTGGAACGAGCCATAGCGGAGGCTTATGCAAACGGTTGGCTGGGCGAGCGCATTCTGGGTACTGATTTTTCTTTCGACCTGCACGTGACTCCCGGCGCAGGCGCTTACATCTGCGGAGAAGAAACTGCGCTCATCGAGTCGTTGGAAGGCAAGCGGGGCAATCCGCGCCTGAAGCCGCCTTTCCCGGCAGTGAGCGGTCTGTGGGGTTGCCCCACCTTAGTTAATAACGTTGAATCGCTGTGCGCGATCGTTTCCATTGTCAACGACGGCGGAGAGGCTTTTGCAGCAATTGGCGTGGGGCGCAGCACAGGTACTAAACTCATCTCGGCCTGTGGCAACATCAACAAGCCTGGCGTTTACGAAATCGAGCTGGGTCTGCCGGTGGAAGAATTCATTTATTCCGATGAATACTGCGGCGGCATCAAAAACGGAAAACAGCTCAAGGCAGTCGTGCCGGGTGGTTCTTCGGTGCCTATCCTGCCAGCCCATCTGATTTTAAAAACCGCAGCCGGAGAGGATCGGTTGCTCTCCTACGAATCACTGGCGGATGGCGGCTTTGTATCAGGATCCATGTTGGGTTCGGGTGGTTTTATCGTTTACGACGAAGACCAGTGTATTGTGCGCAATACCTGGAACTTTTCCCGGTTCTACCACCACGAAAGCTGCGGCCAGTGCAGCCCTTGTCGCGAAGGCACCGGCTGGTTGGAAAAAGTGCTGCACCGACTTGAACACGGCCACGGCAGGATGCATGATATAGATCTGCTGGTAGATATTTCTAAAAAAATTGAAGGCAATACGATTTGTCCATTGGGCGATGCGGCGGCTTGGCCGGTGGCTTCAGCGGTGCGGCATTTCCGGGATGAATTTGAATGGCATGTGCTGGAACCGTTCCTAAGTCAGCAGCGCAATTTTGGTCTGGCGATGGAAGCGGTCGCTGTATAAACGGTTGTTAATATTGGGTTATGGAAAAAATGGTTAAGGTTAAAATAGACGGTTTTGAAACGGAGGTTCCGGAAGGTACCAGCATTCTTAATGCGGCTCGCCAAATTGGTGGCGACCTCGTTCCGCCGGCCATGTGCTATTACACCAAATTGAAGGGAAGTGGCGGCAAGTGCCGGACCTGCATGGTTCGCGTGGCGGAGTCGTCGGCCAAAGACCAGCGGCCCATGCCCAAGTTGGTCGCTTCCTGTTCTACGCCTGTTCAGGATGGCATGGTGGTGGAAAACATCACCAACCCCGCCGTATTGGAAGCGCGCAAAGCGGTTGTCGAGTTTTTGTTGATCAATCACCCGCTGGATTGCCCGATCTGTGACCAGGCTGGGGAATGTGACCTGCAAAACTTAGCTTTCGAGCATGGGACATCCAAAACGCGCTACGAAGAAGAGCGCCGCACCTACGATAAAATTGACATCGGCCCGAATATTCAGTTGCATATGGATCGCTGCATCCTTTGCTACCGATGCGTGTATACCGCCGACCAGTTTACCGACAAGCGCGTTCATGGGGTACTGAACCGGGGCGATGCGTCGGAAATCGGCACCTATATTCAGAATAGCATTGAGAACGATTTTTCGGGAAACGTGATTGACGTTTGCCCGGTTGGCGCGTTGACAGATAAAACCTTCCGGTTCAAAAGCCGGGTTTGGTTTCTGAATCCTTTTGATGCGCACCGCGATTGCCCGACGTGCAGCGGCAAGGTAGTGGTGTGGAAATTTGGCGAAGATATTTACCGCGTCACAGGCCGCAAAGACCAATACGGTGAAGTAGAGGAGTTTATATGCAACACCTGCCGCTTTGAGAAAAAAGCGCCGGAAGACTGGACGATCGAAGGCCCAAGAGCAGTAGACCGGCACTCGGTGATTTCACAGAATCATTACCCGTAGGGGCGGGCATCGCGCCTGCCCAACACGGAATGCGAGCCCCGGAAACAACATTACAAGATGCCAATTTCGTAAAGAAGCATTAACGAACAATGATCTTAGAGAAAACCATATTCATCCTCATTATTTTCAGCATTACCCTGCTGATTGCGACCTACCTGACGTATTTTGAACGCAAGGTGGCTGCTTTTCTGCAGGATCGCCTGGGGCCGGATCGGGCGGGGCCGTTCGGGATTTTACAACCCTTAGCTGATGCCGGGAAAATGTTTTTTAAGGAGGATTTTATCCCGGCAGAATCCGTTAAGCTGTTGTTCATTCTGGGGCCGGGCATTGCCATGTTTACGGCATGTATGACCGGAGCTGTAATCCCCTGGGGCGACCAACTCCAGCTTTTCGGGCGCACCATTGACCTTCAGATCGCAGACGTAGACATTGGCATTTTGTATGTTGTCGGCTTTGTTTCCATCGGTGTTTACGGGATTATGATCGGCGGGTGGTCTTCCAACAACAAATATTCCCTGTTTGGTGCCATCCGGGCAAGTTCGCAAATGATTAGCTATGAACTCGCGATGGGTTTGTCGTTGATTGCCATTGTGATGCTTACCGGCTCGCTCAGCGTGCGCGAAATTGTGGAACAGCAAGCCGGCGTTTGGAATGTCTTTTACCAACCGCTTGGTTTCCTGATCTTTTTCATCTGTGCCTTAGCGGAATGCAACCGGGCACCGTTCGATTTGCCGGAATGTGAAACGGAGTTGATCGGCGGCTATCACACCGAATACAGCAGCATGAAACTGGGTTTTTTCCTGTTTGCAGAATACATCAACATGTTTATTTCGGCGGCGGTGATTGCCACTGTTTATTTTGGCGGCTATCATTTTCCGTTTATGCACTCGCTGGGCTTGTCTGAAAATGTCGTCAGCATTCTTGGCATCTTAGTTCTGTTTCTGAAAATTTTCCTGTTCATTTTCATCTTCATGTGGATCCGCTGGACGTTGCCCCGCTTCCGGTACGACCAACTGATGCATTTAGGCTGGAAAATACTGATTCCGCTGGCGATCTTGAATATGATGGGAACTGGTGGGTTTATTCTTTTAAGTAATTAAATACCAATGGCTTCTTTAACGAACCGTTCAAAAGTGGTGGTCAATAAAAAAATGACCTTTTGGGAGCGCCTTTACCTGCCGGCGATTTTTGGAGGAATGGCGATTACCCTGAAGCATTTTTTTAGGAAAAGTAACACTGTTCGCTACCCCGAAGTGAAGCGGCCGTTCAGTCCGGTGTACCGCGGCCTGCATGTGCTGAAACGCGACGAAAACGGCGCGGAACGCTGCACGGCCTGCGGGCTTTGCGCTGTTGCCTGCCCGGCGGAAGCGATTACCATGGAAGCTGAAGAGCGCAAAAAAGATGAAAAGCATCTTTACCGCGAAGAAAAATATGCAGCCGTGTATGAGATCAATATGCTGCGCTGCATTTTTTGCGGCTTGTGCGAAGAAGCCTGCCCAAAAGAAGCCATTTTCCTGACCGACCGCCTTGTGCCATCTGAATTAGAACGCGAGGATTTTATTTACGGCAAGGACAAGTTGGTCGAGCTGTTGGATCAGCGGATTGATGTGAGCAAGCGGCAGGTAAAAACGTATTGAGGATTTGAAAACTTGTTGATTTGAAGATAACACGCGGGGCAGAGCCGCAGCGCGAGCGGGTTTTCAACCGATCATGAGAGGGTTATAAGCTATTTCCCATCTTATCAAATCAACAAAGAACCATCTTAACGAATAAACAAAAACATGACAGCAACCCTGTTTTACATTTTAGCACTTGTTTCGGTGGTAGGAGCCATTGCGGTCATCGCTGCCCGGAATCCGGTCTACAGCGTCTTGTGTTTAGTCGTGACCTTTTTTGCGATTGCAGGCCAGTATGTGTTGCTGAATGCACAGTTTTTGGCCATTGTTCACGTCATTGTTTATGCAGGTGCCATCATGGTTTTGTTCCTTTTTGTACTGATGATGCTCAATCTGAACAGAGAAAGCGAACCCTTGCAACCAACACTTATCAAGGTGATTGCGGTTGCTTCCGGCGGGATGCTGCTGTTGACTTTGGTGGCTGCCCTGCGCGGCGTGGAGCGGATTCCGCTTGCAGGCGCACAGGATACGCAGCTTGGCCTGGTAAAAAATCTGGGCCGCTTGCTGTTCACCGAATACGTGGCACCTTTTGAAATTTCTTCCATCCTCTTCTTAGCTGCCATGGTTGGCGCCGTCACCATCGGCATGCGCAGCAAAAGCGACAAACGGGAAATTATCAACCACCTCTGAATTCAACGACCATGGACAATACGATCACCGTGACGCAAGTCATCCCCATAGAAATGTACGTCTGGCTGAGCGCTGCGCTGTTTGCCATCGGCGTCACTGGCGTGTTGTTGCGCCGCAATGCAATTGTGGTGCTTATGTGCATAGAATTGATGCTCAACGCTGTAAACCTGCTATTGGCCGCATTTTCGACGTATTTATCCGATGCATCCGGGCAAATCATGGTGTTTTTTATCATGGTGGTCGCGGCGGCAGAAGCGTCGGTGGGGCTGGCTCTTTTAGTGATGATTTACCGCAATACGAAGTCGGTGGACATCAGCTTTTTGAACAAATTAAAATGGTAACCGTCGGATGATACCCTGGATTTTGTTGTTGCCGCTATTGGGCTTTGTTTTTTCTGGACTGGCGGGTAAATACCTTCCAAAAGCGCTGACCGGCACCATTGCAACCGGCGCAGTGTTCATTCCTTTTTTGCTCAGCTTGACCCTGTTTGGCAGGCTGGGACAGGAACCGGCGATGACAGTCACGCTGTTCGACTGGCTTGCAGTTGGAGATTTTCACATTCCGTTCAGCCTGCTGGTAGATCGGCTGTCGGTTTGGATGATGCTCATCATCACCGGCATCGGTGCGCTCATACACTTGTATTCCATCGGCTACATGCACGACGACGCGCGTTTCCACCTGTTTTTTGCCTACCTCAATCTTTTCGTGTTTTTCATGTTGTTGCTCGTCATGGCCGACAACTACCTGATCTTGTTTTTTGGTTGGGAAGGCGTGGGTTTGTGTTCGTATTTCCTCATCGGTTTCTGGAATCAAAACCCTGAATACGGCAAAGCGGCCCGCAAAGCCTTCATCATGAACCGCATTGGCGACCTAGGGTTGTTGCTGGGCTTGTTTATGCTGTTCCAGTTATTTGGCAGCCTGACCTATTCAGAAATCTTCAGTCGGTTGGAAACCATGCGGCTGGCAGAAGGCGCGCTGACCGTTGCCACCCTGTTGCTTTTTGTTGGCGCGATGGGCAAAAGCGCTCAAATTCCGCTCTACACCTGGTTGCCTGACGCCATGGCCGGCCCGACCCCGGTATCTGCCCTGATCCACGCCGCCACTATGGTCACAGCAGGGATTTATCTAATCGTCCGTTCGGCAGCGCTGTTTCAGTTGGCACCGGATACGATGGAAATCATCACTTATACTGGCTTAGCCACCTCCCTTTTTGCCGCCGTCATCGGCTTGCGCCAAAACGACATCAAAAAGGTGCTGGCTTATTCCACCGTCAGCCAGTTAGGCTTGATGTTTTTAGCTTTGGGCGTTGGCGCTTATGGTTCGGCCATGTTCCACCTGACGACGCATGCTTTTTTCAAAGCCCTGCTTTTTCTCGGCGCCGGCAGCGTGATCCACGCAATGGGCGGCGAGCAGGACATCCGGCGCATGGGCGGTTTGAAAAGCCGCTTGCCGCAAACGTTTTGGACGTTCGTGGTGGGTACTTTGGCCATCATTGGATTTCCGCTGCTTTCCGGGTTCTTCTCAAAAGACGAAATTTTAGCCTCGGTGTTTTTGCATAGCTCAGTGCTTTGGGGATTGGCCCTCATTAGTTCGGCGATCACGGCGTTTTACATGCTTCGCCTGTTTTTCCTGACTTTTTACGGCAAGTTTCGGGGCACTGACGAGCAAAGCGCGCACCTGCACGAATCGCCACTGATGATGACCCTGCCGTTAATGGCCTTAGCCGTTCTATCGGCAGCGGGCGGGTTGATCAACCTTCCCGAATTGTTTGCCGGAGATTCCGGTCAGTGGCTCGCAAATTGGTACGAAGGCGGTGTACAGGAGTTTCAGAGCGCCGGACACCAATTGTCGCACGCTGTGGAATGGGGTTTGATGGGCATGGCTTCCTTTGTGGCCATAGCCGCCATTGGCATTTGCTACCAGATTTATGTAAAAAAAGCCGATTTGCCCCGCGAAGATGTCGCCTTAAAAGGCTGGAATCGCTGGGCGGCGAATAAATTTTATGTGGATGAATTGTACGACGCCATCGTGGTGCGCCCGCTCGAAAAAGGCGCTTCCTGGCTGCACGGGGTCATTGACCGCCGCCTCATTGACGGTTTTGTCAACACAGTGGGCGCATTGCCTTCGCGCATCAGCCGGTTTGCGCGGCTTTTGCAAAACGGGAACATTGCATTTTACCTGTTCGGAATGGTTTTGGGCATCATCCTGATCCTGATTCTGAACTTTGTTATGGGCACGGATTTGTTGTAATCCGGCCTTAAACCAGAAATAAAAACGACGTGAGTTTATTATTGATACCACTGTTAGGCGCTTTGCTGATGCTGGCTTTTGTTAGGGGGGAAGCGGCTCGTCCACTTTCACTGCTCGCCGCGCTTGCCAACCTGGGTCTTACCATAGGTTACCTGTTCTGGTATAACCCTAACAACCCGTATCTGATGCTCGCGGATTTCTCCTGGATCCCACAGGCCGGCATCCGGTTTAAACTGGGGGTTGATGGAACCGGGCTGGCGATGCTGCTGCTGACCAACTTGCTGACACCCCTCATCATCGGGAGCACGTATTCCCGAAAGCTCCCGGGCGTTTTTTACGGGCTGGTTTTGCTCATGCAGGCGGCGTTGGTTGGCGTTTTTACAGCCTTGGATGGCATCGTGTTTTATGTGTTCTGGGAATTGGCCCTCCTTCCCATCTACTTTATTTGCGCGGTTTGGGGTGGCGAAGACCGGGTACGCATTACCTTGAAGTTTTTCATTTATACCTTTATCGGCAGCCTTTTTATGCTGCTGGGGTTGATTTACCTGCAACAACACGCCCCAGGGCAAACCTTTGACTGGGCGGATCTCATGAAAGCCGATCTTACTCCGGGTGCTTCCACCTGGGTAACGCTGGCTTTTTTCTTAGCTTTTGCGATTAAAATGCCGGTTTTCCCGTTCCATACCTGGCAGCCGGATACGTACGTCAATGCACCCACTGGCGGCGCCATGCTGTTGTCAGGCATCATGCTGAAAATGGGAATTTACGGCGTGATCCGGTGGATGCTTCCCTTGTCCGACGGCGCAGCGCAACTCTACCCGACTTTCATTGCCTTAGCTATTGTTGGCATTGTCTACGCATCGGTGATCGCTATACGCCTGCAGGACATCAAACGCATCATAGCCTATGCCTCCATTGCCCACGTCGGGTTGATTGCAGCCGGGGTGTTTGTTGGCAACGAAACCGCCTTGCAGGGTGCCATCCTGCAGATGCTCAACCACGGGATCAACATTGTCGGCCTGTTTTTCGTCAGCGACATCATTGAAAACCGCACTAAATCCAGGCAGTTGAATGAGTTGGGTGGAATTGCCAAGCAGGCACCGGTATTTGCCGCGCTGTTTATGATCATTATGCTGGGAACCGTAGCCGTGCCCCTCACCAACGGGTTTGCCGGTGAATTGCTGCTGTTGAAAGGATTGTATGAATACCATATCTGGGCGGCGGCTACGGCCGGACTTACGCTCATTTTGTGTGCCGTTTATATGTTGCGCATCTACCAGTTTGCCATGTTCGGACCGGCTAAGGCCCTCACGGAAGGCTTTCGGGATGTGCGCGGCAGTGAACTGATTGTGTTGGGCGTGATCGCCGCTTTAGTCATCGTGCTGGGCGTATACCCCCAGCCAGTGCTGGATTTAACCAAGGCTGCAACCGGCCTTCTACTTGAAATGAAATAATGCCATGAAAGCGCTTATCATATTAGCCCTCACGGGGGTTTTTACCCTTTTTGCCGGACTGAATGCTTCCAAGCGCTCCGTCGTACAAGTCATTGCGGCAACCGGGCTTGGCCTTGCCCTGGTTGCAACAATCTGGGATCGGTTTTGGGCGGCACCTTTTTCCATCGGCAACATGCTGACATTCGACCACTACGCCCTTGCGTTTGGCAGCGTTGCCATTTTGATCACTTTGTTGATCGTCTTGTTAGGGCGGTCGGGTTATCAGGGCGATTCCGAAAACTTTGGCGATTTTAAAGCCCTGTTAGTTTTTAGCCTTTGCGGCGCTTTGTGCCTGTTTTCATTTGACAACCTAATCATGCTTTTTTTGGGGATAGAAATCCTGTCCATCCCTTTATATGTGCTGGCTGGTATCCGGAAAAACTATCCGGCATCCAATGAAGCGGCTTTGAAATATTTTTTCATGGGTGCCTTTGCAACCGGCATCCTTTTGTTTGGCATCACCCTGATCTACGGTGCGAGCGCCAGTTTCAGCCTGTCGGAAATCAGCAAAATAGCATCATCTGGAAATCAATTACCGGGCATGCTGAAGGTCGGAATTCTCATGGTGCTGATTGGGCTGAGTTTTAAAGTCGCTGCAGCACCTTTTCACTTTTGGAGCCCCGATGTTTACGAAGGCAGCCCCAATTTGGTCACTCTGTTCATGGCCACTGTTGTGAAAATGGCCGGATTCGGCGCTTTTTTTCGCTTGTTTGATTTGAGTTTTGCCCAAATTTCCGGCGTCTGGGCGCCTACCTTAGCCGTCATGGCCCTGCTCACGATGAGTATTGGCAACCTTACCGCACTGTTTCAAACCGGGTTTAAACGCATGCTGGCCTATTCCAGCATCGCACATGCCGGGTATTTGCTGCTTGGAATTTTAGCCTGCACCCGTTATGGCGGTGGTGCCTTGTTGTTGTACACCCTTGCTTATGCGGTTGCGACGGTTTGCGCGTTTACTGTGTTTATTTTGGTTGCCCAGGAGAAACCGGAAGAAACGACCGGCATGGACGCTTTTCGCGGCTTGGGCCGCAGACAGCCGCTTGCTGCGTTCGCGATGACATTAGCCATGCTTTCGATGGCGGGTATTCCGCCGTTAGCTGGTTTTTTTGGAAAATATTTTCTTTTTGCGCAAGCATTTCCCGACTATTTCTGGTTGGTCATTGCGGCGGTTGTCAACTCTGCCATCAGTATTGTTTATTATTTTCGGGTCATCACCGAAATGTATTTCAAACCTAGCGATGGGGTCGAAGCTGCTCCTTTAACTTTGCCTTTAGCGTATCGCTTTGTGCTGGTGGCGGCCATCCTGATCTTATTTGCTATCAGTATACTACCCGGCTTGATCCTCTCCTGGGTAGGATAAATATCCCCTGATGTGTATTTTATAAGCAGTAGCAGAAACGATCCTGGGAAATGTACCGCTGAACTCCCGTTCAGCGACGGGTATAAAGCGCAGGTGGCGCTATTTTCGCAGTGCGATTGACCTGGATCCGCCGAACTGGAGTTCAGCGGTATAACGCCACATGCCGTGGCAAATTTACATCCGAATCCGCCAGCAGGCGACTTTATCACAAGTTTGCGTGAATTTTTAAGCTTTCCGACAAGGCAAAAGCGCTAAAAATTGTATTTTGGCGGGGTTATCACATCATGTAAAACAAATGCAATGAAGCAATTTTTTTGGAGCATGGTTTTGTTGCTTGCCGGCACCCCGTTGCTGGCGCAAGAAACCGCCATTTCAATTGATAAAGAAGCAGCGCGCAAAGCTGCCGACGAAATGATTACCCGGTATGGTTTGGATGCTGAACAGGCAGTTCAGGCTTACAAAATCCAGGAACGGCGCCTGCGGAACGAGGCAGAAATTACCGCGCTTAAGGAAACGGACAACCTGCTGTACCTTCAAAAACGCAAAGCCATCCGCATCGGTACGGAAGGATCCCTCAAGCGCATGCTCAATCCGGCACAAATGGATGTTTTCAACGCCGGGGTTGCCGCACGCCGCAAAAAGGATTCCGATTTTCTTAAAGATCTCAAACTAAAAGGGCTGACGCAGGAAGAAATGAAACTTGCTTTGCTCGAACGCGAAGGCAACTTTGAGTAGTGATACCTCGTTAATGAATAGCAATTAACCTAACTAAGTAAGGCAAGGGAATGGACCGGTTAAAACAAAAATTTAGTGAAAAGGCCTCGGAGCTCCGCAGCGAGATCAAGGCCATGCTCAAGGAACACGGCGACACCAAAGTGGACGAAGTGGCTTTGGAACAGGTGTACGGCGGTGCGCGCAACATCAAAATGATGGTTTGGGAAACCTCTGAATTAGACGCCGTTGAAGGTATCCGTTTCAGAGGCTATTCCATTCCCGAGTTGGAAGATTTGCTCCCCAAAGCGCCCGGTGGCAACGAACCCCTTCCGGAGGGCCTTTTTTGGCTCATGCTGGTCGGTGAAGCACCTACGGCAGAAGAAGCGCAATGGCTGTCGAAAGAATGGGCGAAACGCAGTTCGGTACCTCAGCATGTATTCGACGTGTTGAACAGCCTCCCGCTTGATACCCATCCGATGACCCAATTCTCCATCGCCATTACGGCCATGCAAAACGAAAGCGTTTTTGCGCGGCGGTACGACGAGGGTTTTGGCAAAGCCGACTATTGGGACGCCACCTACGAAGACACGATGAACCTCGCGGCGCGGGTGCCGCAGGTGGCTGCTTACATTTACCGCCGGTCTTTTCACAATGGCCAACACATCGCTTCTGATCCTTCTTTGGACTGGGCGGCCAATTTTGCCCACATGCTGGGCTTTGAAAGCCCCGAGTTCAAAGAACTGATGCGTCTGTATATGACCATCCACGCCGACCACGAAGGGGGGAATGCTTCTGCGCATACCACGCATTTGGTCGGCTCCACCCTCAGCGATGCCTATTATTCGCTGGCGGCGGGCATGAACGCCTTAGCTGGTCCGCTGCACGGCCTCGCCAACCAGGAAGTGATCGGCTGGATTTTGGAAATGCTGGAAAGCTTAGACACGCAAACGCCCTCAAAAGAACAGATTGCGGAATACGTGAATCAAACGCTGGCTGCCGGTCGAGTGGTGCCGGGTTATGGCCACGCTGTTTTGCGCCGCCCTGATCCGCGGTTCATGGCGCAGCGCCGTTTTGCGGAAGCGCATTTGTCGGACAGCCCGATTGTGCAGGTGGTCTGGAAAATATTTGATGTGGTGCCCGGGATTCTCGAATCTTTAGGCAAAGTCAAAAACCCGTGGCCCAATGTGGATGCGCACTCCGGTGCCCTATTGATCCACTATGGCTTGAAAGAGTTCAATTATTATACGGTTTTGTTTGGCGTATCCCGCACCTTGGGCGTATTGGCTGCCTTGTGCTGGTCACGCGCCATGGGCATGCCGCTTGAGCGTCCGAAGTCTATTACAACGGCGTGGGCAAAGGAATTTTTGGCGAAGCAGCAGGTGATGGCGTGATAAAAAAAGAGGAATCTCCCTCTCACAGGAAATCCCTCTTCGCGCCGAAGCGCATGTATCTTAATGTAAGGTTATGCTCTCGTAATCAACACCAGCGCCTGCGTAAAAACCTGCTTGCCCTGGCGGATCGTCAGTGTCATCGTGCCGGGAACCGAACCAGTCAGGTCAATCTGGCGGTCGTAATAGCCGTCAAAATTGTTCAGGTTGTCCTGGAAAATGATTTTGCCGGTCACGTCGGCGATTTGAATCACGGTTGTCATCGCTTCCGCCTGGAAACGCATGGTAATCACGCCGGTTGTCGGGTTGGGGAAAGCCTGGAACACTTCAAGATTCAATTTGGGAATTTCCGTGTTAACCACAGGAGCGTCAATGGCCGCTGGCAGTTCTTCCACCACCAATTCCTGAGGAATTTCTTCTTCAATCGGCGCTTGCTTCACATCGGTTGAGCAAGCTTTGAAGCGGGTGTCAATATCCATTACAGCGCCGTTGCGCAGGATCGTCAGGGTGAATTCCTGGCCGGGTTTGTGTTTGTTGCGCTCGGTCAGCAATTCGTTGTGGGTATTAACCGATATGCCGTCCATCTCAATAATCACATCGCCTCTTTGTACGCCGGATGTTTCGGCAGGCGTGCCGCTGATGATGCCATTCACGTCAACGCCGTCGCCATCGCTGTTGGTGCTGGTATATACGCCAATGAAAACCTGGCATGGATCGCGCTCAACGCGTCCGTTCGTCCAATTCCAATCGGTTGATTCGCCCAGAACAACCATTACTTTGCGGCTTTGGCCGTCGCGCAGGTAGGTCACTTCCACCTGTTCACCGGGTTTGCGGGTGCTAAGAATGCCGCCAATGCTTCCCATTACAACCGTGGATTTGCCATCAACCGTTTGGATGATGTCACCTTCGCTGATGCCGGCTGCGGCTGCGCCACTTTTACTCGTCAAACCGGTTATGACGACTCCTTTATCGTTGGGTTCTCCTTCCGCATAAACGCCGAGGATGGCGCGTTTGGTCATATTGCCAGCTGCCGGGCTCCAAGTGCTTTGTTTCCACTGGCCGCCGCGAACAAAAAACTCTTCTTTGGCCAGATTGTCCATTTGTTCCCCCGTGTGGCGCTCAATCATTTTGAATAGCTCGGTCGTTTCCCTATTCACCCTGATGTTGCACTCTTTTTCATCTGAAGAGCGGTCAATGATGATGATCTTGTCGGCAGTGATGGACTGGCCATCCTCAACACCTTTGAGGTCAATGGTAAACTCCTGCCCATCCAGATCAGATTCCATGCTTTTGACATAAGCGTCGGCTTGTTCGCCGTCCATTACTCTGGTAACGGTCGTCATCACACCGTCTTCGTTTTTAATTTTTGCAATAACGACAACTTTGGAAGAAGCCTGCTCCTGCGCCATAACGGTAGTGGTGCATATCAGGAACAGGACGGCAAATAGTCCGGTATAAACTTTCATAGCAAAAAAGGTTTTGATGAAAAAATATGGCTGTAATACCGGAAGGACATATTTTAAATTTAAGCGTTGCACGCTAACGAATTTTTCTCTCAGAGGACTTAGCGCTTGTTCTAATAAACAAGCGCTTCCTGCGGCAACTCAAGCGGTATTTGCAGCAACCCAAGGTACTTTTTGATGACAATGCGCTCATCAAATTCCCGGATCATCTTAATACGGGCGTTTTTGCCCATAATCAGCCGGTCAACCTTGTCCAAATTTATGAACTGCTCCATTTTTATGCACAGGTCGTTCACGTCGCAGATGTTACAAAGAAACCCGGTTCTTCCCTCGTCCACCACTTCGCGGCAACCCGGCTGGTCTGTCGTGATGATGGGCGTTTCCATACTGGCGGCTTCCATCAGCATCCTGGAGAGGCCTTCCCGGTAATAGGAAGGCAAAACCAGACAATCGGCTTTGGCTAAGTACGGACGCACATCCAGCGTTTCGCCAAGGTATTCCACCACACCCTCGCGCACCCATTCCTGTAGTGTAGCAATCGGGATGGAGTGAATGCCCTGCGGGTCAATCATACATAGAATCCGGAACCGGGCTGCGGGGTACCGGCTGCGGATCAATCGGGCTGCTTCCACAAATTCAAAAATGCCTTTATCGGCAATCAACCTGCCGGAAAACAGGAAAGAAGGGTAAGCCCGGAGTTTTTTGTCGGAAAGCGGCGCATAAAAATGGGTATCCACTCCTTCGCCCGGCAGGAGAACGATTTTTTCTGAGGTGACGATGTTCATCTGCGTCAGGTCATCCCGATCCTGGCGATTGAGGACAAATACTTTTTGATGCAGCCGGAGCGTAAACCGGTAAAGCCCCAGTCCTGCCCAGGAAGCAAGCCGGTTGCGTTTGTTCATCACATGCCCCAGCCCCGTAACAACCGCGTAGGACAATACGCCGCACCAACGAGCCGCCAGCCCTCCAAAAATATTGGGCTTGATGGTGTAATGGATCACCACGTCGGGGCGGTGTCGCCGGTAGATGGCTATTAGCTGCCAAAGCAGCCAGAGGTCGGCAAATGGGTTATTGCCGTAAAAATTAACCCGTATAGGCTCAAAATGGATGCCCATCCGGGTTAGTTTTTTGACAAAAGGATCGGGTGCAGCGGCCACGACTACATGAAACCCCATATCCATGAATTTTTGTAACAGCCCCTGCCGGAACTGGTACACCCACCTGGCGTAGTTGCCTGTGATGACAATGGTTTGTTCGTTTTTTTGCACTTAATGCAGTTTTGGGTTAATTATTTTCTCATAGTATTTGCAAATCTTGCCTTATGTGACGTAAAACCAAGGTGGTCGTTTCAAATGATAGCTGTGATCTGCAATATTTTTTTCTTCAAACGAATCCTCACTCCATTAGGTATACAGGATAGATACATACGCAACGCGATATTGCCGGGATCCGGCAAATCAGCGTTTTTTTTTCAAAAGAGGGAAAAAAGTTTTCGATGCGTTGCCACATCTGCTTAAAGAAAGTCTGACTCGCCCTGTTGTTGGAGCGTCTGGGTCACTTTCTTGATGTCCTGTTCCTTCGATTTTGGATAAATCAGTAATACATCGCCTTCATCTACAATGATGAAATCTTCGAGTCCGCGCAAGACCGCTAATTTGCCTTCCGGCAAATGGACTAAACAATTATGCGTGTCGTAGGCCATGGCACGTCCGCCAACGATGGCGTTCCCGTCATCATCTTTGGCCAGTTCGCCGTGTAGGGAAGCCCACGTGCCCAGATCAGACCATCCAAAATCGGAAGGAATGGTAAATACATTATCCGCTTTTTCCATGATCGCATAATCAATGGAAATATCGGGAGTGGCGGGGTAACGCCGGTTAATAAATGCTTGCTCTGTGGAGGTATTGTAGCTATTAATGTCTTCTGAAAGGATGTCGTAAATCCCGACGGCATGCTTTTGAAAAGCAGCCAGGATGGTGGTGGCGCGCCAGACAAAAATACCCGCATTCCAAAGGTAGTCCCCGCTGGATATGAATGCGTGCGCTTGTTCCAAAGGCGGCTTTTCTGTAAAACGAAAAACGCGATGTACGCCATTTTGCGATTCCCGGTCGTAGTGTATATAACCATAGCCGGTGTCAGGGCGCGAAGGTTTAATCCCAAGCGTCAGGAGTGCGTCTTCCGAAGCGGAAAAAGCCAGCGCTTTTGACAAGGTTTGGACGAATGCGGCTTCCTGAAGAATAACATGGTCGGACGGCGCGATGACCAGGTTGGCATGGGCATCCAGTCCATGGATTTTCAGGGCAGCATAAGCCACACAGGGTGCGGTATTGTTGCGGGAGGGTTCGCAAAGTATCTGATTGTCCGAAAGTTCCGGTAATTGTTCTTTTACTAAATCTTTATACAGCGCATTGGTCACCACAAAAACGCGTTCTGCCGGGCACAAATTCAGGAAGCGCTCAAAAGTGAGGCGCAGGAGGGAATGGCCGGTTCCAAGAATATCCAGAAATTGCTTGGGACGCGCAGTCCGGCTGGCTGGCCAGAACCGACTGCCGACGCCTCCGGCCATGATGATGACGTAGGTATGGTTGGACAAAGCTTTCGGGTTTAAGTTTCAAATGTTCATGGACGTTCCAGAAGCTGGCCGGGTTCATGTTCCCCGACCAGTCTGGAGCGCAATTTACTGGAATTAATTTGTACGGAAAAATTTATCGTCCATCGAATCATGGCAGGCCAGGCATTTGTAATTTAATGCCCAACTACGACCAATGACTTCGATATGGTTTGCGTTGCATGAGCCAACTGGATGCGGTAGCAGCCATTGGCCAACCCTTTGAGCGGTAATTCCCAGGCGTGTTCGTCATCGTTCAAATTGACAATCTGTGTTTTCACCAAGCGGCCCACATGGTCATAAACCGAAAGTTTACCACTGCCTTCCAGGGCACCAGCGTACCGGCAAATGACAAAGTTGCTGGCCGGGTTGGGGAAGATGCTGAAATCGGAGTTGGCTACTTCCAGTGGCAGACTCCCCTGACTTGGATCAACTACCTGCAAAGGCTGCTGCGGTGGCTGCTGTGCCGCATTTTCGTTTCCAGAGGCACTTACCCGATTGCCGCCGCCCATGCTAATGAAAACAGCGTAATCCTCTACTTCGCCGTAGGCAAAAACCCCACAGGGAGATGCAGGTGAGCCGTATTTCATGGCAATGCGCATTCGGGTAAGTCCCGGCGCTGCATTGGCCGGGATCAACAAACTGGCAGAGATGGGCTGATTGGTCAGCCCGGGTTGAAACAGTAGTTCGCCGGCATCCAGAAAATCGCCATCCTGATTCAAATCCAGCCAAATGCGCCAGCTTTCATTAAACGGGGTGTTTTGGTAAGCAGGCGTTAAAGAAAGGGAATACGTTGCTCCTGTTGACAATGGGATGGGCGCAGCAGTTGAAAAATTTCCATAACCGCCATTGTTACCGCTGTTATTTAGGTAGTTGCCGATCTGAACGCTTTGTATCCACTCAAAGTTGGTGTTGCTTCCCCTGGCTATACAATAAAGAAGTCCTGGCGCCTGCCCGGGTACGACGGTAGCAGATGCGAAACCGGAACAGCCTTGTGTATCAGTTACAATTACGGTATAAGTGCCCGCAGACAAACCGGTAAGGTGCTGAGTAGTGGCCCCATTCGACCACAGATAAGCATACGGAGCTGTTCCACCAATTATTTCAAGGTATATATTGCCATTGGAACCATTGGTGGCCGGGGTGGCAATGGTGGTGGGCGAAACGGGTTGGGGTTGCCCCACGCCTGTGTTTTGAGAAACGAAACATCCATTTGCATCAGTGACTGTCAGGCTGTAAGCGCCTGCAACAAGGTCGTCTATCCAGCCGTTTGTATTGCCGTTGCTCCAGGCATAACTATACGGAAGCATACCGCCTGAAACCATTGTAAAAACAGCCCCATCGTTTTCGCCATGGCAACTGACTCCTTCAGGGAATAATTCCAATTCAAGTGCGTTGCCCTGTTGAACGGTTGCACTGGCGGGGGCAATACAGCCGTTTGCATCTGTTGCCGTCAGGCTGTAAGTGCCGGGGTCAAGGTCGGTGATGTTGGCACTGGTCGCATTGTTGCTCCACAGGTAGGTATAAGGTGCAACACCGCCGCTAATCGTGCTGGCTATTGCTCCAGCTTGCCCGCCGAAACAGTTGGTATGCGTTGTGGTGAGGTTCAGTAACAGCGGTGCTGATTGTTGTATGGAAGCAGAAGCAAAACCCACGCAGCCGTTGGTGTCGGTCACCGTAACCGAGTATACACCAGGCGGAAGCCCTGTTAATGCGTTAGTTGTTGCGCCCGTGTTCCATTGATAAGAATAAGGTGCAGCCCCACCACTGACACTTGTTGTTATAGCGCCGGTTGGCGTGTCGCTGTTGCAGGCGGTCGGTGTGCCGGAAAGCGTTACCACAAAAGGGACTAATGGTTCCGTGATCATGACCGATAACTGAGCCTGGGTGATGCCATCCGATACGACAACGGTGTAAGTACCGGCGGGGATGTTGGATAACGTAGAACCGGCAGTTCCTGTATTCCAGGTGTAACTGTAATTTCCGGTACCTCCGGATGCCTGCACACTGATCCAGCCGTTCTGACCACTTTTGCACCGAACGGATTGTAACCCGATCAATTGCACACTTAGCGGAATGGTGGTAGCGCTGACGCAAAAAGGAGCGACCTGTGCGGAATTAAACTGCGCACCGGAGGCCAAAATTTCACCGGAAGCGCTGGTGAGCTGATAAAACCCATTGCCACGGTTACAGCACATACCATCACCGTAACTGTCGAAAACCACCAGTTCGTAACAACCGCTGGGCAGGCATTGCTGAAGATTGAGCGTACTATTCGGAGTTTGCCCGATATACAGCCCCCCCGAAGCGATCACCATTCCGCTGTTATTTACGATTTCCCAACGCGTTTCACCCGGGTAAAGGTCAAACTGCAGGCTGAGTGTCACCCACACATCGCAGGGGGTATGCAGGTATTTTTTGGCGTAAGCCCTCCGCCCCACGGCACCCTGGTTGTTGTTGGCAGAAACGCTGTACCAGTTGCTTTCCCAGGGGCCAATCGGGACATTATAACTTGTGCTGTTACTGGAGCCGACGGGAACCATATACTTATTGCCTAAACTATGGATCACATAAGATGTGGCACCAGGCACAGGAGACCAACTGACAGTCGCTGAATTGGTCCCGTGGTATTGAATTTGAAAATCGGGTTGTCCGATAATGGTAAAAGGCACCGGAGATACCGACGATTGGTTTCCACGGGTAATCCGAACGAAAACTTTTCCGCTGACTACATTCGGAACGACCCAGGCATATTGGCGGACATGGGTCGGAATTGTCGTTGTAACCGGCGTCCAGGTCACCATGTTATCCGAAGAATAGGAAAAGGAAAAAGAACCCGTTTGTCCTGCACTGGTTGCATCCCAACGAATTATCTGGGTCTCCCCGGGTACGAATCCTTCGCCGCCAACAGGGTAGGTGAGTTCTACCTCTTTGGTGATGAAACAATAAACAACATGGTATTGCTGCGGCCCTTGCGGGACTAAGTGACCGTTCACCCGCAGGGTATAATTTCCGGCAACCGGGTTGTCCAGCACCACCTGTTCCATATTGTTCAGGCGGTCTGTTCCGCGCCAGGCTGGCTTCAGCAGGCTATCTGCATGGGGGAAAGCGCTCAGTGCCCAAGGCATAAAAGTCTGATTGCCTGGAGTGATGAAGCGGGTATCGAGGTCATTGACCAATGCTTTCCCGGCCATGGGAGCGCCCGGAACGTCTGTCCAGTAGGTCATCACCCGAACCTGTTTGGTGTTTGGAGGGATGGTGATGGTATGATTTTGCTGGCCACCATGCCCAACCGTGCCTCCGAAATGCCGGAAATTCTGGAGGATCGCCGCAGCCCTTCCCAAGTGCATTCGGCCCCAGCCGTAGGTATAATCTGGACCGGTACGGCCAAGGTCTTCAGCGGAATTGAGCAGGGCTGCTTTGAGCAACCCCCCATCGGGCGTGTTGCCGTTGTGCAGCGAGCGGTAGAGTTGAACAAGGGTTGCCAACCCTCCGCCTACACCGGGCGCTGCTGCCGAAGTGCCCCCGCCAAACTGATAGGTATGGTTGGTATTGGTAGAAAGTTGCCCTTGACCGAATGCGCAAATATCCGGTTTGATGCGTCCGTCGCCGGCTGGCCCCCGGCTGCTGGAGAAGCGGATATCGTCATTTTCATACACGTTGCCAACTGCAATGGCACTTTTGCTGGCTTTGCGTCCGCCGGTGATGTTGCCATGGCGGGCACCATCAGGTTCGGTGATGTTGCCGTAAAGAGGGTGCGCTGGATCTGCTGCGTTATTGCCTGCTGAAAAAACATGGATCAGTTGGGGGTGTTCGATGGCTTGACCGTCTAAGCTGTAAGCGCTGTAAGAATATTCCCCTGCCGGGCTTTCGCTGTAAGATGTGATGGTCACCACCGTTCCATGATTGGTGTAGTGCTGTGGTGCCTGTTCTACATGCGGATAACCATCAATAGCATACAAATGCAGCATCGCACCGGGCGCTGCGCCCATGGCTTGCGGGTCAATATTGCCTGCGCCACAGGCAATGCCAGCAACCATATCTCCGTGATTGCCATTGTTGGTGTTGGTGTATTGTGTATTTCTGCCTCGAAAATCTTCGTGGCTTACAGAGCCGTCGTCGGCAATGGCAATGCCTACCCCGGATCCATCAAACCCCAGGCCGGGCGCAATGCTGAGGAGATTGCCCCGGTGATGCGACCTGCCGGGCACGCTTTCCGGTACCGGCGTTGTCGGCGCAGACTCCACGTACATAATGAAGGGGTGTGCCGCAAGGGCTGAAATTTCGAGCAAGGTAACCGATACCTGGACAGCAGAACCAGCCAATTGTACCTCCTGGTATCCTTCATCCAGCAGGGATTCATAGAGCGTTTGTACGCTTTCTAAAGGGTAAGGATAAACCCGGAGGGTGAGCACGCCGTTTTCTGCCTCGGTGGCTGGAGCGTAGGTCAAAGCAGCGGAAAGTTTGTATTCCGGCAGATAAGGCACGAATGACTGCACGTTGAGTTGTTCAAGATCAATGCCCTGAGGAACCCGCGCTAAATAAGTGTTTTCCGGAATATAGGCGTCAAGCAGGACGCCTGCCGACAAGATGAGCGCTTGTTGTTCGTAACTTGAAGGCAGTATTTCAAATTGGAGCAACAACACCGTATAATCGCCCGATCGGGCTTGTGCATGGGCTTGTTCTCCAAAATCGCGTGCCGGTATAAATGCTTCCGGCAAAATCGTGCCTGATTTCAAATGTGCGGCGTAATCAGGCTGAGTTAGGGCTGTCAGGGTGCATATCAACACACTGAGGGTAGACAGTACATAATGTTTCATTTCCCAAATGGTTAAAATTCGCAAAGCCTTCCTTATCTCCCTGAAAGGGGGGAGACGGAAGCATTCTTTACTGCGAAGCAAACTTGTCTTTATTTCATTGTGTGTAAAGCCTGCTCCTGAATAAGAGGGAATTCATGCTAACAGACCAGACAGAAAGCGTGTGAGCTAATAATCGGCATGGGCAGCTAAGTATTTCTGCCGGGAAAGACTCGAACCGCAAATGTAAATATAGGACTTTTTTTGATATGCAAAACAATTGTATAAACAATTATTTGTCTTTGCTCGCCTTGGAGGCATTATAGTGGAAGTTGATGTTCAGCCAGATCGCGCGGGCTAATCGGAAAATGTATACGAAAAAAACGGCGCAAAAAGCGATCAGCATAGCAAAAGCAGTCATCATACCCCAATCCAGGATCCAATGAAAAATGGCGATGAATGCAAGACTGAACCAACCCATGAAGATGTAGGAGATAAACATAGCGCCGTAGTAGAAACCAGGTTCGGGCATAAAATTCTGTCCGCAATGGTCGCATCGGGTTTTCATGTCGAAGGATCGCTTGAAGGAAAAAGAGCCGGTGTAGAACAGGTCGGACGAATGGCAGGTCGGGCATTTAAATCCAAATATGCTGTACGCTTTGCTGCCTTTTGAGAACAATCCCATCTAAGATTTTTTTTGTGGCGCAATATATGAACAAATGTTCATAAAGTTGGTTTAAAAGTTAAATTTACCAGCGTATTTTTGCACTTAGTGTCGCTGAAATAATAACTGTCCACTTTTCCAAGAGGCCTTTTGCTCCTACCCTTCGTTGGGGAACCGCCGGAGAAAGCAACACTTATTAATTCAGCGCCCCTTAGGAAAATCGCGAAGCGATCTATTTCGGCGTTCTTAAATAAAATAATTCAATATGAAACAGGCTCTGTTCCTTTTTTTCGCGCTTGCCTTCATGGCAGCTTCCTGCCAAAACCAGCAGGCGACCACCGAAACAAGCGTTGCCCCGGCAACCGATGCTCCCGCCCAACTGACCTCCTATTCGGCAGCCGGTGGCGGCGTGACGAGTCTGGATAAATACTGGTATCAGGGAAAAGCGGAAATTTCGCACTACGCTTTGCAACAAAATCGTTACAAAGACATCCACGAAGGAGAAGCGGTGATGATTTTTGTGACGGAGGATTTTCTTACCGACAAGCAAGTGAAAAACGACCAATACCAAAACAAAAATTCTATCCCTATCCTGAAAAATAATATCGTGTGCAAATTCCCAACCGGCATCTACGACTATTCCATGATGACCTCCGTGTTTACGCCGATTAACACCCAGAAATTCCCGCGGACGATGAAAGTGACGGCTACTTCCCAGGAATGGTGCGGGCACACGTTTATGCAAATCAACGACCGCGACAAAGGTTATGCCGTATCCCTGCGCTCCTATTTTGAACAGGAAAGCGATCAGGACAATGTGGTAGCGCATACCTTGCTGGAAGACGAGCTGTTTAACCGCATCCGTATGAATCCTGCCAGCTTGCCCACCGGAAAAATCAAACTGCTCCCCGGTACGATGGTTGCCCGCCTGATGCACAAAGAATTTCAGCCGATGGATGCGGAAATCAGCGTGGCACCATACAGCGGCAAGGAGTTTTCCGGGAATGCTCTACAGGTTTGTAGCGTCGTTTACCCTGCATTGGATCGTACCTTAGAGATTGTGTTTGAAAAAGAAGCGCCTTACCTTATCGCAGGCTGGAAAGATACTTATCCTTCCATGTTTGACAAACAAATGAGAAGCACGTTGGCGCGCCGCACGAACACGATACTTGACGCTTATTGGAGCCATAATGCCTTGTCCGACCAGCCTATGCGTAAGGCGCTAGGACTGACTACATTCACTAAATAGTGTCTGTCTTTAGAATCCGATAGCTGCGTTATGTTTGCCCTAAAAAGCGGGAGTTTACTCGCGTAAATGACCGATTTTTAGGGCAACCATGCCTTGCTATCGAACTCTAAAGAACAGACACGGGAATAAATGGACAGCCGCTCGACTAAAAAGACAGCTAAATAGCTTTATAGGCGATCCAGGGCCTGTATTAAAATAGCGCAAGCCTCGCGGATTTGTGTTTCTGAAATAATCAGAGGCGGGGCGATTCGGAGGGAGCGGTTGTTGAACAAAAACCAGTCAATAATCAGGCCCTTTTCCAGGCAAATTTGGATCACGGCCTGCACAGCAGCAAAATCGCCGAGTTCTACTGCGATCAGGAGTCCGGCGCTCCGGACTTCCACGATGGCCGGGTGCTGGAGCAGTTGGACAAAAAGTGCCGATTTGAACCCTACCTGGGCAAGCCACTCTCCGCCAACCAGGGCTTCCAGGGTCGCTAAAGCTGCTGCACAAGAAACAGGGTGGCCGCCAAAGGTGGTGATGTGACCGAGCATCGGGTTGTCCGACAGGGCATTCATGAGGTTTTGCCCGGCAACAAAAGCGGCGATCGGCATCCCGCCGCCCATGCCTTTGCCCAGCAAAAGAACATCCGGCACGATCCCGTATTGCTCGAATGCGAAAAGCGTGCCCGTTCGCCCATAGCCTGCCTGAATTTCATCCAAAACTAGCAACGTGCCGGTTTCTGTGCAGCGGTCCCTCAGCAGGCGCAGGTAGTTGGGAGCAGGTTTGCGTACCCCCCACTCCGCCTGCACGGTTTCGATAACCACGCAAGCTGTTTTTTCTGTAATTTGGGACAAATGCGCCTCTTCGTTGAAGTCAATGTGGGCGATGCCGGGCAACAAGGGATGGTAGGGCGCTGTGAAATCTTTCGGCCACATGAGGCTGGCCGAACCTTGCGTACTGCCGTGATAGGCATAACGGCAAGCGATAATTTCTGCGCGACCGGTGTATCGCTTGGCCAATTTCATGGCGCCTTCTGTGGCTTCGCTGCCCGAATTAACGAAATATACGCTGCTTAATTCGGGCGGCAAATAGCTGGCAAGGCGAGCCGCCAACTGAACCTGCGGCGCCAGCACGTATTCGCCGTATACCATGGTATGCCAATAGCGGTCGAGTTGGGCCTTGATGGCCGCAGCCACTTGTGGAGGGCGGTGTCCCAAAACGCTGACCCCAATTCCGGCAATCAAATCCATGTAGGTTTTTCCGGACGTGTCATATAGGTAAAGCCCTTCCGCGTAGTCAATTTCAAGCGCAAGCGGAAAGGGGCTCGTTTGTGCGAGGTGTTGCAGAAAAAGTTGGCGCTGGTTCATGTCAGGACTTCAGTTTAGGACAAAAGTACTCCAAAAAAAAAGGGCTGCCCAAAAGGACAGCCCAGGTTTGTGTTGATACTTGTTTGGGTAATGCACTCCGCCCGCATGAAGGCAGTCCGGACGGGGTTTGAAATGGGGTTATATTTTCATCAAAATCACTTAAATCCTAATTCTTTATTTTAGTTCAGACGCGACATATCGCGAACCAGAATTTTACCCCGGTTGAAATAAATCAGGTCAGATTTTCTTAACTCATTCAGCACCAGCGTCACTGTTTGGCGGGAGGTGCAGGTAATATTGGCAATATCCTGATGGGTCAGCGAATGCTTGAGCAGCATTTCGTAGCCAACTTTTCGACCCCGGTCGTTCACCGATTCTTTGATGAAATCAATGATGCGGGTGCGGGCATCTTTAAAAATCAGCGACTCCAATTTATCTTCTGCGCGGATGAGGCGGCTGCCAATTAGTCCCATGAAAGCGCTGCACAACTCAAAATTTTTGCGCATGAGTTGCTTAAAATCTTCCACTTTGATCAGGTAAAGGTGTACGTCTTCGCGAAGCGCCTGTGCAAAATCCTGGCGCTGCAATTCGCCAACCATGCCCAATTCGCCAAAAACAGCCGTTGGATGGATCAGCGCTTTGATGACTTCTTTGCCATCTATAGAATGGGTAGCTATTTTTACTACCCCTCTTGATAAGAAATAGAGCGTATCAGAAGCGTCGCCCGGCGTATACAGTACACCGTATTTGGGGACGATTTTGTACTCTATCATACTTGTCAATTGCTCCCGCTCTGCCGGAGAGAGTGCATTAAACAAGGGGAAATAAGAAAGAAAGGCATTTTGTACTTCAAGATTCATAATGCTACCTTTTTGGAATGAATAATAGCTACTTACCGATTTTGCGCCAATCGCGCTTCACCTTCTTTTGTTTCGGGGTTACAATCTATCAGACACTAATCATTGCCCATCCCCCTATGCATGGGATGTTTTTTTTGTAGAAAATATTTTTGACGGGATGGAAAGCAGGCTTGTTGCCGTGCGATTGGTAAATTATTTTCCTAAAGCGCTTGCAGATTAAGAAAGTACAGCTATCTTTGCAATCCTATTTGAAATCGCGGGGTGGAGCAGTTGGTAGCTCGTTGGGCTCATAACCCAAAGGTCGTAGGTTCGAGTCCTGCCCCCGCTACTATATAAAAGGGAAATCCGTCTTCGGGTTTCCCTTTTTTTTATTTCCGGCTCTGATAGAATCCCTTTTTTTCTCTAATATTGCCCATCTTTTCAGGCGTCTCCAGACATTGAATGCATGCGGAGCACGTACGGCAACTTTTACTTGTCATACATACACACTAACATCCAATACATCATGAGGAATCGGGTCATTATTGAAAATGTAAAACCTGAAATTGACAACGGGCTTTTTTATATCAAAAGGATACCAGGCGAGCGCGTGGATGTGAGCGCCGACATTTTTTCTGACGGGCATGACGTGTTGCGGGCTGCGCTGCACTTCAAGCACGAAAATGACAAAAACTGGTCGGAAGCCCCCATGGTTGAGGGGCTCAACGATGTATGGACTGCCGCCTTCACGGTAGCTAAAGAGGGGTTCTACGAATACAGGGTAGAAGCCTGGGTAGACCACCTCAATACCTGGTACAAAGGATTTCTGAAAAAACAGGAAGACGGTCAGGATATGGCGGTAGAACTCAAAATCGGGGCCGACCTGCTCCGAAAAGCTGCGGTTTCCAAAACAGACAAAGCAAGCAAGCTGGCTAAAACCCTTGAAGGGAAACACGAAGCGGCTGTTGAGGCTGTGATGGCCGAAGATTTTGCGACCACTGTGGCTGAATTCCCGCACAAACAATTCCAAACCATTTACGACAACAACCTCCGCGTGCGCGTAGGCCGCAGCAAAGAACTCTTCAGTGCCTGGTACGAGTTTTTCCCCCGGTCTACGGCGCTGCTCCCCGGCAAACACGGCACGTTTAAAGATGCTGCCCGGCTGTTGCCCCGCATCCAGGAGCTGGGATTCGATATATTGTATTTGCCGCCGATCCACCCGGTTGGGAAACTGAACCGCAAAGGAAAAAACAATGCGGTGACCGCAGAATCCACCGATCCGGGTTCGCCTTGGGCCATTGGCAGCGAAGAAGGCGGCCATAAAGCCATCGCACCCGAACTCGGTACGCTGGAAGATTATAAAAAACTCATCCGCGAGGCTGAAAAAATGGGCATCGAGATTGCATTTGACCTGGCATTTCAATGCGCGCCCGACCATCCGTATATCAAGGAACACCCCGAATGGTTCCTCTGGCGCCCCGACGGCACCATCATGTACGCCGAAAATCCGCCGAAAAAATACCAGGACATCGTTCCAATCAATTTTGAAACGGAAGACTGGGAAAATCTGTGGAACGAACTCAAAAGCATTATTTTGTATTGGGTGGAACAAGGCGTAAAGATCTTTCGGGTAGATAATCCGCATACCAAACCATTCCGTTTCTGGCAATGGGTGATTGGTGAAGTGCAACGCGAACACCCCGAAGTGCTCTTTTTGTCGGAATCCTTCACGCGACCAAAAGTGATGGCCGAATTGGCCAAAAGTGGCTTCACGCAATCCTACTCCTACTTCACCTGGCGCACGACCAAAAAAGAAGTGGAGGAATACATGACCGAGCTGACCCAAACCGAATTGCGCGAATATTTCAGGCCGAACTTCTGGCCCAATACGCCCGATATTTTGCCGTATGAACTCATGGGTGCCAATGTGAACGCGTTTGTCAAAAGGCTGCTCATGGCGTCTACTTTATCTTCCAACTATGGCTTGTACGGGCCTTCCTACGAATTCCTGGAAAATTCAGGCCACACCGGCGGCAAAGAAGAATACCACAACTCGGAAAAATATGAAATTCGCCACTACAATTGGGCGGAGCGCAACCGGCTCACCGAAATCATGACCAAAATCAATAAAATCCGGCGCGAAAATCCTGCCTTGCAAACCACCTGGAACATTCAGTTTACCCGTACCGACAGCGATCACCTGATAAGCTACGTGAAAACGACGGACGACCTGAGCAACATCATCTGGTGCGTCGTCAATTTTGATACGCAATATGCGCAATCGGGTTTTGTGGAAGTGCCCAAAGCCCTGCTGAAAATTACGGGAAGGGTCAACCTGAAAGTAACCGACCTGCTTTCCGGGGAGAGTTACCACTGGTTCAACGACTGGAACTTTGTGGAAATAAACCCCTACAAATGGCCGGCGCACATTTTTAAGGTGGAATTGTAAGACCGAATTTATCTGGATACCAAACATCATAAACACATGAAAAAAACAAGTACTTTTTTATTAGCTGCCCTATTTTGCAGTGTGGGTTTGCTCCCTGCACAGGTCAGTTTTACTAAAGCCAATGAAGCCATTGGACTCGCCAATTCTTTCAGCGGGGTGGCCATTGCGGTGGCGGATATGAACGCAGATGGTTTTGACGACATCGTACATTTGAACCAAGGTCGAATTCTGACCATTCAATACCAAAAGCCCGGTGGTTCCGGCTTCACAACGTCTATCCTCGGCAGCGTGTCAGGCCAGAGCCAGTGGAGTATGTGTGTGGCCGACGTAGACAACAACGGCTTCAACGATGTGCTCACCGGCGGGCGCTACGACGGGGTTAAGCTGTTTCAGGCCGACGCCGCAGGCAGCAACTACACTATGGGCATGCTCCCCGGTTCAAACATCTTTATCCAGGGATCCAACTTTGCCGACATCAACAACGACGGCTGGTTGGATGTGTTCGCCTGTCACGACGACGCTGCCGGGCGGGTTTGGGGTAACAATGGTGCGGGCGTCCTTTTAGAAGCCAACACCTGGATTGACCTTGCTACCGTTCCAGCTTCTGATAATTCAGGCAATTATGGCAGCGTTTGGTCTGATTTTGACAACGACGGCGACCTCGACCTCTACATCGCCAAATGCCGCCAGGGGGTGAACGACCCGGCAGATCCGCGCCGCATCAACGCGCTTTACGTCAACGACGGTGCTGGCAATTTCACGGAAGCAGCCGGAGCGGCCAACCTGAAAATCGGCGCACAATCCTGGACGGCCGATTTCGGAGACATTGACAACGACGGCGATATGGATTGCTTCATCACCAACCACGACGTGCCCAGCATGCTGATGCTCAACGATGGAACCGGCGTTTTTACGGACATCGCTGCAAACAGTGGACTGAATGTGACGGGATTGCCCATCCAGGGTATTTTCCGCGATTTTGACAACGATGGCTGGGTAGACATCATCGTTTCCGGAAGCCAGGATCATATCTTCAAAAACAACGGCAACCTGACGTTTTCGAAAGTACAGGGTCTTTTTAATAGCGATGAAATCGAATCTTTTGCAATCGGTGATTTAAACCACGATGGCCGCCTCGATATTTATGCCGGGTATGCCGAGATCTATACCACGCCCAGCAGTACGCCCGATGCCGTCTGGTTAAATACAACCGCAACGGACAACCACTTTTTGTCGGTATCATTGATCGGCAATGCGAGCAACCGCAACGGGATTGGCGCCCGCATCACCATCTATGGCTCATGGGGGCAGCAGGTGCGCGAAGTGCGTTCGGGCGAAAGCTACGGCATCATGAACTCGTTTTCACAACACTTCGGGCTGGGCAGTGCTACAACCGTAGCGTCCATTGTTGTGAAATGGCCTTCCGGTCAAGTAGATACCTATACCAATTTAGCCGGCGATCAATTTATTACCCTCATTGAGGGCACCTGCATTTCGCCTGATGTCGCACTCGCAGCCAACGGGCCGCTCACTTTTTGCAGCGGCGAAAGCGTTACGCTCTCCGCGCCGGAAGGGTTTTCTACATACACCTGGTCGGACGGCAGTACCGCCAACAATATAGCGGTAACGACCTCCGGGACTTATAGCGTTGTTGTGAACGATGATAACGGCTGTTTCTCGACCTCCTTGCCCATTGTGGTGATGGTTGATCCGGTTGAAACGCCATCCATCAGCGCTGCGGGCGATACCCTTTTCTGTCAGGGTGGCAGCGTCGAGCTGATTTCCAGTGAAGCCGTTGCGTATACCTGGTCTACGGGTGCAACTACGGCTGCGATTTCGGTAACGGAAACGGGCGATTTTTTTGTGACGACCCAGGGTTTGTGCGCAGAATTTTCTTCTTCGCTCCTGCATGTGGAAGTATTGCCGGTGCCTGCACCGGAAGTTACCCCGGATACAGTGATCATCTCCGGGGACGCGGTGTTGTACGCAACCGGCGATAACCCGCAATGGTACGATGCTCCTTTTGGCGGCAATCTGGTAGCTGAAGGCGATTCCCTGCTCGTTCCCTCTCTGGCAGCAACGACTACTTTTTATGTAGAAGATGCGGAATTCTACCCCGGCTCGCTTTATTTCGGAGGCATTCCGGAACATGCCGGGAACACAAATTTCAGCGGCAACCAGTTCAACGGCCAGCTTATTTTTGACGCATACCAACCGTTTACCCTCGTATCGGTGAAGGTGTACACGGATACGCCTGGCGAACGCACCATCGAATTGGTCAATTCAGGAGGTACCGTATTGCAGGCTTTGGACGTCCAGATTGACTCCGGCACTTTTGTCCTTCCGATTTACTTTCAGGTGCCTGCGGGTAATGACTTGGTGCTCACAACCAATACGGCCAAAAATATGAGCGTATTGGGCACGACCAGCCCGCGCCTGCGCCGGACAAACGGCCCGGTTGACTACCCTTATGTGGTGCCGGGTGTCGTTGACATCAAAGGATCTAACCTGGGGGAGGATGTATACTATTATTTCTACAACTGGGAAGTGAAACTCCGGGATGTTGAATGCACAAGTGAACGCGTGCCGGTAGAAGCGGTGCTCTTCGTCCCCAACAGCACGGGTGAAACGGCGCTGGAAGGCCGCCTGACGATGTACCCCAACCCTGGAAGCAGCGAGGTATTCGTTACTTTGCCTGAATTGTCGGGCGTCGCCAGCTTACAGGTATTTAACCTGAATGGCGCTGCGCTACTGAAGCAAACGGTAACGCCGGGCCAAACTCAGGCGACCCTGAACGTAGACCGCCTGCCTGCGGCTGTATACGCAGTAAAAGTGGAAGACGCCGGCAAAGTTTGGGTCGGACGATTGGTCGTACAGACCACTCATTAATCCGGCTCGTTGACGAGCCACTATATCCAGGCAGCGCCTGAAAAATAAAACGCAGGGGCGGAGCCGCCGCGCGAGCGGGAATAAAAAGGTTCAAGGAGAAAGGTTAAAGGGGGACACGTAATTCCATCGCGAAACGTATCTCACTTTAACCTTTCTACTTTAACCTTGAAGCCCCCCTACCAGCTACCGTAATAAAAACCTGTATGGACCCAACTCACCAACAACTCTGGTATAAAATTCGGAATTTCGAATTCGGCGATCCCGATGCCCAACTCGGCTTTGTAGACCGCCTGGCGCGCGAAAACGGCTGGAGTCTGGACTATGCCTCCCACATATCCTGGGAATACAAAAGATTCCTGTTTTTGTGCTGCGTTTGTGAACATTCTGTCACGCCCTCCGACCAGGTGGATCAGGCCTGGCACTTGCACCTGCTTTATACCCAATCTTACTGGATTGATTTTTGCCGGGATACCATTGGCCGCGACCTCCACCACGAGCCTACCAAAGGGGGCGCTGCTGAGGGGGATAAATTCAGACTTTGGTATGAAAAAACCCTCGAATCGTATAGAATTTATTTTGGGAACGAAGCGCCGTCCGATATTTGGCCTGAAGCAGATATCCGCTTTTCAGGATTCAATTTCCGAAGAGTAGATTTGGACAAATATTGGATTTTTCCCAAAATAAAAATTGGCTTATGGAAATTGTTATCCGGGATTGGACGCCCGCCGAAGTTTTGATGATCCTTACGCCCAACACCTTCAATGGCCGGGATATGATGAAATACACTTTTCTGGATTTGATCATGAAAGGGGTCTTGAAATATGAAAAAGTTGAAACAGCGGGAAAGACCTCCCACAATATTTCGGGTGGGCCGTTGCTTCATTCGTATCAACCGAAGGAACACGAAGCAGTTTTTCTGGCTCCTTTCTAAAAAGGGCAGCCGCACATCCAATTAAAACTTTTGGTGAAAACCCTTACCCAAAGCGTGGGCGGATATTATAATTTCCGGCAACGCTATGTCAAACGTTCTTCGCGGCTCGCCGCTTATTTTAAACCCAGTTTCTGGAACATCATCAACGTTCTGTCTCTCAACGAAAAAGGCAAATCGCTCCAGCAACGCCTGAAAATGAAGGTGGAGGCAGCCCAAAGCAGTTTGAAAAATCTTTCCAATCAGCCCAATGATTCCACAAGGAATCTGCCTTTTCCAATCCTTGGAACCAACATCATCCTGTTAGCCGAATGGGATGCCTTGATGCGACGCAACGACCTCGAAGCAATTGCGGAGGAACTCCTGAATCAATCGCCGGATATGTTTGTGGAAATCTCCGACCAAATCTGGGATTCTCTGGGGGATGCGTGGTCTGCCATTTCGGACGCAGTTTCCGACGCCGGAGGGAGCGATGGCGGCAGTGGGACAGATGGCGGCAGCGGCTGTGGGAGTGGTTGTGGCGGCGGATGCAGTAGTTGAGCAAAATGTCTCACAAGGCAACGTGCAAAAGGCAAGGGGCAATATATACCTTGCGCCATTGAGTTTTGTGCGCCGGATTCGTCGTTTCCAACTTAGCGATCTCAAAGGCCCTTGCAGGGTCTAATCACCTTAACCACTTCGTGGTTGCCGCCTGGTAAGTTGACGGCAGTACACTTCAAGTGGTAGTTCGTTCCACGAATAAAAAGCAGCAGGAAAATGCAAGCTGTCCGGCTTGTGGCAAAAACACCATCCGGCCATTGAGGCTCCCCGTTTTGAATGGCTCTATGGAAAGCCCGGGAACCCAACATCGGTCATGCCTGCTGCTTGGCAAAGCGAACGGCTCGAATATCAATTTTCGGTGTCCAATCAGCATCAGGATACAAAACTTACGGTGGATCAATATTCCAGCGGTTCGTTGGACTGGTATGATTTTGATATCGAAAGGGCAACCGTAGGAGCGGCCAATTCCACACAGACGTTCATCCCCGCTCCCGTCATGTTTGAAGGCATGCCCAAACCGCGTTGGTGGGAAATGGAGGACGGTACCGTCAATTTTGGCGATGTGAATGCCCAAAAAACCGACCTGCCGACCTTGCTCCTCTTGGAGTTTGCCCTGATTTACGGCAATGATTGGTTGATCGTGCCTTATCCAATGGCCGTCAACACCCTTTGCCAAATAAAAGGCATCTTGGTGACGGATGTTTTTGGCTGCCATACTTATATCCCGCCCATAGAATCCAATATCGGTGTAGCGCCTTGGGAAAAATGGGCCATGTTCCGGCATGGTGGCATGGGCGCAACAGCGACCTCGCCTTGGTTTTACCTTGCGCCCACCCTGCTAAAATCCATGGAAAGCGAACCGGTGGAATCTGTCAGTTTTTTGAGGGATGAAATGGCCAACTTGGTCTGGGCATTTGAGAACATCGTCCCGGGAGCCATGGGTAACGGGCAAAAATCCCGGGAAATTGCCCAACAAGAATCCGTGAAGCTGCCTGATAGCCCAATAACCGACCCGGAAAACCCGTTGTATTATACATTGGGGACGAAGGTTCCTTTTTATCAGGTGCCATTTCTTCCCGTTGAAAAAACTGGCAGCGGAGGCCAAGTGAAAATGCGCCTGCAAATGGGGAGAACGCCCCAAAGCAGCGAACCAAGAGGCATATTCTTGCGGGAAGTTCCGCCGCCCTTCTACATCCGGGAAGAGGAGGTGTCCCGCTCCGGTATCAGGCTTTCCCGGAAATGGCAACGGACGCGCTGGGCAGATGGGGCAGTTTTCCAGTGGGTGGGAAGGGAGAAAGAAACGGGCAAAGGGGAAGGCAACAGCGGGCTTCAATTTGATGTGATCAGCCATAAGCCGGAGTATAGACCCGTGAATTGATATACCTCTTTTCAACCTTCACATTTCCTATTAAAAACCCATGTTTACCTTCGACATCCTCCTCCACCTCTCCAAAACCGCTTACCACCCGGATATAGCCGAGCTGTTGGAAGACCTGCTCAGTGCCCTCCACGATGCCCGGCAAATACTCGGCTGGGAGGATTGCACGTTTGTCCATGCAGACAACACGCTGCGGGTATCAGTGACCTGCCCCCAAGCGGATTCCTTGAATCCAAAAAACAGCACCGTATATGGCAAATCATGGTTGGAGCGAATCGAGAGCGTCTTGCAAGCGCCCGTGCAATTTATCCCAACGGGCAATGACCTACGCTATGAACCCTATATCGAGCAGGAAAAACCATCTTTTTATATCCTTCGCTACGGCGATTATTCTCCTTTGGTGAACGGGGATACCCGCCAACCGATACCCTTATACAAAATCCCGTTTACCTACCACGATAATGCCTGCTACAACGACATCAGATTTTGGGAACGAAATTACGAGCGCATCTACGGGCTTTGGTTCAACGGCGCAGTCGGAGAGCAATTTGCCCGGCGGCAAATGCAGGATGCTGACTCCGCCCTTTCCAAACAGGGCAGGGCGGCGGGCCAACGCATAGAGGAAGTGAGCGGCGTACCCACCTTTTATTTTTTGTTCAATTATCGCAGGCGAAGCCGGAAGCAAGACCGTGAATGGAAGTGCCCTGATTGTGGAAAGGAATGGTGGCTGGAAGGGCGTGTACCGGGAGATTTTATTGCCTTCCGCTGCGAGGGATGTCGGTTGGTGTCTTCGTTTACTATAAATTCTTAGTAGTCAGATATTTTTTGACTGGCTACTTGGGAGCGTGTCGTAAATAACTTTCCCGTTGTGCGGTGGCTTTTCCATCAGGCTGCGTTGATCGTCGGTCGCATAGCTTAGGCTGTGCTCCCTTCTCGCGCCTTGCCTGATGAAAAAATCCCCTCGGCCAATTGCTGCTCGTTGACTCCAAAAAATCATTGACAGTCCATATTTTATATTCGACATCGCGGCGAGTTGCCTGCCGGTCTTGAGTTACGCAGTCATTTTCCGGGCCAAAAAATCAGCCAGGGCTTTCCATGATAACGTCGCGCATTTGTCGCGCCCCGGAAAGTTTTTGGCGACTGTAAAAGCAAGGGTTTCCGGATCGCCGCTCCCAAGTGAATTTCCGGCATCCGTCCCCGCCGAAACGGCGTTCAGGAACTGTTCTATGATTCCTGCAACAGCCTCCAACGGCTGCCCCTGAATTTTTTTCATCAGCACCGACGAAGCAGCTTTAGACACCGCGCAGCCATAGCCAGAAAAAGTAGCTTTTACAACCACGCCTTTTTCAAGGTCCAAAAAAAGCTTGAATTTATCCCCACAGAGTGGGTTATAGGCTTCAATGATATACCCGGCGTCGGGGCGGCTTTCAAAAAACAACGGTGCGTTGTTGTGTTCGGCAATCACGCCCTGGTAGAGTTTGGCAAGGTTTTCTTCCATGCGCTATAAGTGCTGGTTTTTTACCGCAATAATCTGCGCCATAATGCTCAGGGCAATTTCCTGGGCAGACCGCGACTTAATCGGAAGGCCAACCGGGGCATGTATGCGTTTGAAATCCTCTTCAGAAAAACCGGCGCTCAAAATCCGCTCCCGGCGTTTTTCATTGGACGCTTTGCTCGACAGCGCGCCGATGTAAGCCACACGGGATCGCAGCAGCAGGTGCAACGCCTGATCGTCAATCTTGGGATCGTGCGCCATGACGACCGCGAATGTATATTCGTCGAGCGGAAAGTCGGGGAGTACTTCTGCGGGGTAATCTTTGAAAATTCGATCGGGGGCTGTTGCAAAATGTGTGTTTTTGGTAAAAACCTCCCTCGGGTCAATTACGATCGTTTCAAAACCAAAATAGTGCCCAAGATGAACCAATTCGGCAGAAGCGTGCGCTGCTCCGATGACGAACAACTGGAGTTTGCGCGGAAAAACCCTTAAAAACCAACGGGCATCCTCTATAGTCACGATCTGGCTTTTGCGTTCGCGCCAGGCTCGCAGCGCGTGTTCGGTCAGTTCGGGCGACATCGTTGACACTACCCCCTTTTCTTCGGGCTGGAGCAGGGCATAACCGTGCTCGCCTTCATCTATGCGCGTTGCCCAGACGCAACTTTTGTTTTCAGCCAGACATTGGCGAAGCGTTTGCCAAAACCCGGCATCTTTGTACCCTGGGAATTGCTCCAGAAAAACCTCAATCGTACCCCCGCAGGTGAGGCCCACTGACCACGCATCGTCGTCGCTGACCCCAAATTTGAGTTGTTTGCCCGCGCCGCCTGACGTCGTTGCCTCCGATTCGCGCAAGAGCGCCCCTTCCACGCAGCCGCCGGACACGGAGCCGAGCATTTCCAGGGCAGACCCCACGAACATCGTGGTTCCAACTGGGCGCGGCGCGCTGCCCCAGGTACTGATAACCGTCACAGCACTGAAGGGTTTCCCTTCTTCAATCCAGCGATCCATTTCTTGTACATATTCGCGCATGGCAGTATTAGGTTGGCAATTTGATGCAAAGGAAAGTAGAATCAAGGATGCGCTGCAACCCAGGTTTCTCCGTCTTCAAAAATTTCTTTTTTCCAGATTGGAACGGTCTGTTTCAGGGCATCAATGCAGTATTGGCAAGCCTCAAAAGCGGCTCCCCGATGTGCGGCGCTGGCCGCAATGACTACGGGAATGTCACCAATTGCCAACACGCCTGTTCGGTGGTGGATGGCTATTTTTAGCACAGAAAAGTTGGCCAGCGCAGTTTCCGCGATTTTTTGCATTTCTGCAATCGCCATGGGTGCGTAGGCTTCAAACTCCAGCCGTACAACCGTTTTGGCCTGTGTTTTGTTGCGAACGGTGCCGATGAAAACCACGGTTCCGCCAGCATCGGGACTGGTTACAAAGGCCTCGCAGGGCGGGCTGGAAAGAGGGGATTCCGTCAAAAGAATATTGATGTTGTCCATGATGGATGGTGTTTATCCCCACAAGGACTCGGGATAAATCCCCTGGTCAATAAATTTGCGGAAAGCAGCTTTCACCGGCGCTTTGTCTTCCTGATAAGTGACACCGTACCACTGGTCGTTGCAGGGAATGACTTTCAGTTTCATTTCGCCGGTTTTGATCTGGTGGTTGACGATGAGCGGGATAAAAAATTCTGCTTTCGGGTTGTTGGCGTTGTCTTTGACAAACTGCACAAAAAGGCGCTTGGTGGTTTTGAAGATGGAAGGATGGAACCCCCAAAAGTTCATGGAAACGAGGGTATCGGTGCTCAACAAGTGTTGTCCATCGGCATCTTCATAAAAGATACCATTATCCGTGCGCTCCACTTTGGTGCGTTCGTTGATGTCCGTCAGGTAGGAATCTTCATCCATTGAGCAAACGCCGCGAGATACCGTTCCGTGGTCGGACAAGGTATTGCTCAGGACGTACCCGATCATGCCATATTGGTCAACAGTGCAGTCGTTTTGCAAAAAATCAGCAATTTCCCGAAAAGCGTCCATCCCGTAATAATCGTCGGCATTGATGACGGCAAATGGCTCGTGGATGGCGTGTTCTGCTACGAGAACTGCGTGGCCGGTGCCCCAGGGTTTTTGCCTGTCGGGCCATTCCGAAATGCCTTCGATGGGGCTGTTCAGTTCCTGGAAAACATAGTCTATGGCAATTCGGTCGTCGAATTTGCCACCGAATTTTTCTTTAAAAGCTTCTTCGATGTCTTTACGGATCACAAAAACAACTTTGCCAAAACCGGCCCGGATGGCGTCGTAGATGGAATACTCGATAATGGCTTCGCCGTTGGGGCCAACGCCGTCAACTTGTTTGAGGCCGCCGTAGCGACTGCCGATGCCGGCAGCGAGAATAAGGAGTGTGGGTTTCATCAACTGCAATTTGAATTTGGATGCAAAATACACATTCAGTGCATATTTTCAGGCAGGTTGCCCCCATCCTATTATCTTTGTTTGGCTATTGCCCAACAAAAAAGCCTGAAAAATGACTTGGAGAACTGTGTTTGTTTTTGCCCTGATTGCTCTGCCAACAGTAAGCCTTTCGGCCCAGACCACAGATTTCGGAATTTCAGTTGGATATGGATCTTACAAACTTCGCTGGAATATGACGGTTTTGAACTCGGGATTATGGGAGAAGCAAGGATCGCTTATGAAATCATTCCCAGATTGCACATAGGGGCTAATGCCCGTTATTTCAAGTCAGATGTGGATATGAAGGGCTATACATCCTCAGAAGCGTCAAGTTCAATTGACCAGTTTTCGGCTACAACTTATTGGGCATTGTCTGCAAACTGGCGTCTAGGGCGCTGAGGACTTTAATAAATTATAGCTTTATCCCTGCTCGTACGCAAGTTCCCTACTTCCCAACCGCTTCATTTATAGATGGGCGTTGCTTGTTGTGGCTTTTGAGGTCGCGTACAGATTAGGGCTGCACGTGTTGTAGTGCGTTCAGCCCGTCGTCAATAATCCATGATTTTAGTTCCAAAGCCCTGCAGGAGGTTAGTCGCGAGTGGGCTAAAGCTCCTGTTTTCGATAAGTTTTGTTAATAGAAATTGACTCAAAAGGAAGCGTTTGAAAACCTGTAATATTATTTTCTTCCAGCGCTATTTTTAGCCTTTCAGAAATAAGCATGGCATTGTGAAATCCAAATATTCTAAAAAGATCAAGTTCGATATTTTCAATAAGATGTATTTCGTAGTAGCCAATTTCCGAAACACCTAACAGACGGTCTTTTTCTTTTTTATAAGCTTCTGCATCCGAGAATTGAATTAGTTCAGGGTCTTTGGGAGGTATAGAAGCATACTGCGTATTGAAAAAAGTGCTTTTTTTAAAGTCTATAAACTGATTGTGTATTTCACAGAAATAAATAAATAAATAATCCTTTTTAAGATCGCGTTTGCGAACAGTACAAGGAAATATTTGAAACTCGGGTAAGTTAAATGTTCTGATGACCTCCCACATTTTTGTAGAAGCAAGCAGTGATGTTGTTCTATTAAATGAGACATCATTTATTAGGTCAGTCCATCTGGCCTGATGGTGAAGCTTGAATTCAGGAATTCTTATAGCATAATTTATTCGTTTCCAATAATCTATATTCCAGATAGAATAGTTCGCACTGTAATTATAGTCAAGGTTTGGATCAATGTCGCATTGAGGTACTCTTCCATCAAGCTCAGAATAATTATTTAAAATAAAAAATCGCATAACTTTTATTTTTAAGGAAGCAGCCCTTTTGTAGGCTGCTTCCGTAAACACATTCGCTAAGGTAAAGTAATTTGGTTGATGTGGCCAGTGGCCGTCTCAATAAAATTACGCCATTCATTTTGTTTGTTGATTATTATTTGGGAAATGGCGTCTGGAGAAAGATTATCTACATCAATATTATCCAGAAACGCTTGGACTTGGTTATTGTAATTACCATGACTGCCATTATGCCGATCTAGATGTACACCTACGCCATTTTTAGGATGGTGCAAGTGCCAGGGTGTGTTTCCTGCCTTCGCTGCCTTTTGAATAGCGGGGTGATTTCGTAATCCTTGAGGGATTATATGATGCGCCTGAAAATTAGAATTAGTTACACCTACCATTTTTCTAAAACTAGTTCCAGAAGGAATTGAAAAACTTACTACTCCTGTCGTAGCATCAACTGGTATTTTCAGGGTTTTTACCCCATCAGCAGTATTCGTTAAAATTTTTGCGTATTTCGCCCCCGTAGCTACCCACCCTACAAGAGGTATTGATGCCGCAAAACTTAAAGTAGCATTAACTCCATCGCCTTGAATTATGTATAAAGTACCATTTACCAGGTCACAAGGCTCGCCCCATGCTGGGATAAGCCCGCATATGTCCAAAGCGGTATGCACAACACCGCTTGTGAGATTCCAAATGGCATTCAGATGTATTCTCCAATCCGGCCAATCAGGGTGTTGGAGTTTTAAGATGGCACATTCTGATGCATACTGGAATACAGGGATGGAATTGGTTTCTTCGGAATCGTCTATGGCTGTAAAAGAGCTACCATAATGATTAATGATGCTTTCGTATAAACCATCATAAGGCCCTTCAAACCGCTTATTTGCAAGTAGATCTACCAACGCTTTCCCTGCAATTTTCGAGGCGTTGTCAGAATCTTTTTCCAAAAGAAAATCTTTGATTCCCAAAACGGTTTCATCACCGAACAAGTGCGTGTGCTGAATCAGCCAAATTGCCTCTCCTTCATTCAATCCCAATGATTCGCATAACTGAATAATTATATCTAAAGATTGTTCGTATACGTCGCCCTGACCGGTAATGTTTGAAATATCCCATAAGACGCCAATCACATTAGGCCGTCCAATGAGCCACTTTCTTTCACTTGTAGATAAAGTAATGCCAGAATGCTTGCTCAAAAAATGATCTAAAAAGGCAGTACTGAACAATTGAAAAACTTCATCTTCCGACAGTAAGACAGGAACATTGGCCGTAATGCTCAGCAGTAAGTCGCGGTAACTCTCCAAGCGGTAATAATCAATGTAAGCATTCAGCCGGATATAAAACCATTGGTTTTCGTTTTCAATGTCCTGTTCCGTGCAGTTGGGGCAAGTGATCCAGTCGGTGAATTGCCACCAGTTGTCTGCTCCAGTACCGCAATCCCGGACGTAGTAGTAGTCGCACCTGATGTCGCGGGAACTGATTTCATCCCCCCTAAATGGATCATCCCACGGGCAAGGTAAATCAGGATAATAATCGTCATTGTTATGCTCAAATGGATTATCTCCATCAAAAAGATCATTAAAAAAATCCTCTATGTCATTCCATAAATTATTCAGGAAATCCGTGATATCTTCCCCGTCGCCATCTAAGTAAAACTCCTCCCAAAAATCGTCGTAATCGCCATACTGATCCTGATAATGATCTTCCCACCATGAATCTATGGCCTGAGTGAATTGTTCCTGAGTGATATTATGCCTTTGCATAAACTCATGCCAATCCTGATCGTTCTGATTTAAGATTCCATCCCTGTCGTGATCCAGATGAAGCGGAATCATATCTACTCCAGCCTGCCAAAAGATTTGAGTTTCGCCGTCGCTGCATATTTCGAGAATGCGCCACGTGCAATCCGGCGGAGGATTGAACACAGGGCTGTTGACGATGGTTTCATCTTCACCTCTTGTTTTAAGGACGCAATAAGCATCTTTAAGCGTTTCACTTTCTGTTTGAAAATACCGATGTTCATAGTTCAATACCCAAAGCGCCAAAGTACCTTTCTGAATGGGATTCCCTGTTTGTGCACTTAGCAATTCCTCCCGGCTCATGCCATTGATAGCCCAGCGACTCCCGGACGAACTAATCTGCTTGCTGGCTATGATAAGCCCGCTTAGCTTATTCTCGCCGTCGAACGACAAAGGGATAATGACTAAATTTTCCTGGCTATTGTTGTTTTTAGAAACGTAGGATCGGCTCCATTCAGGATAACCTGCTTTGGCAGCAATTTCACTTACAAACCCGTGTATTTCATTTTGGCGTGCTATTTCATTGTAGGCTTCAACCAATAAAGGTTGATAAATGGTCGGATACTCCTCGCTGCGCATATCCAAGCTATTGCTGCTCCGACTTGGATTCAACGAAAAGAAATTATTTTCTTTTTCAGGCCATTGATAGACACTGAAATTTTGCTTGTGAAAACCGGATTGTTCCTCTGCAAATTCTTCGCTCAGGATATCTTTATTGCAGGAAAATAACATCACAGCCAGCAGGGCTGCCAGCCACAGAGAGAGATTGCGTTTCATGTGTTCATTGAGTTAAAAAGTGATTCAATTTTGGCTTGACACGCGCGCAGTGCCGGGTATGCATACGAATGGCGATAAAGATACCCCCCCCATTTGGAAAATCCAAATTATTTAACACTTTATTTTTGAAAAACCAAAAGAATCAATTTTTAGTAACTATAAGCTAAAATAAATTCCGATTTTAATTTCAGCAAGATCATTCACAATTTTATCTTTTTCAGTCGCTCCATGTCGCGTTTATTGTCGCGTTCCTTGATGGTATCGCGCTTGTCGTAAGTGTGTTTACCCTGCGCCAGGGCGATTTCTAATTTTGCAAAACCGCGATCGTTCACATACAGCCGGTAAGGAACGATGGTGAGGCCTTTTTCTTTCACCTTGCGCTCTAATTTGCGGAGTTCGCCCCGGCGCAGGAGGAGTTTGCGCACCCGCCGCGATTCGTGATTGAAATAACTGCCGCCAAACTCATATTCGGAAATGAACATGCTCCGGATGAACAATTCGCCTTTGTCGAAAAGACAAAAAGCGTCTTTGAGGTTTGCGCTGCCCTTGCGGATGGATTTGATCTCCGTTCCCACCAACATGATGCCCGCTTCGTACGTATCCAAAAATTCGTATTCGTGCCGGGCGCCCCGGTTGAGGATTTCTACCTTTTTTACTTTCTTCTCTGCCATCGCTTGCTGCAATTTCTAAATCCAGACAAAACAAGTCTGCGATGCGGAATAACCGCACGAGTCCTGAATAAGTTCACTTTTTTACATTAACCCCACTGGCAAATGATGCCGCCCATCAATGCAAGGCTGATAATCCAATATCCGGCGTTAATGGCGATGTATTTAAACCCCTGGCGATCAAACAGTGCGTTGATTGTCAATACCGGCAAAGCAAAAAGAATACCGGCAATTGTTCCGTGTAACGCCCCGTGTTTGAATGTACGGAAGCTGTCTCCAAAACGGCTGTTGAAATCCGCGAGCCACTTACCCAATTCCGAAGCAGGGTCTTTTGCACTGGCTTCATTCGCCAGAAGCGAGTAGACATGCCCTTGGTGGATAACGATTGAATAAAGCGCCAAAGAAAGGAAAAAGCTGAAAAGCAGGGTCAATCCGAAAATCAACCCCATGTTGGCATTCTTCATTTTTTCTTCTGTTACGCCACTTGCATTCATCCAGGCAGTGCCCAACACTTTCGGATTGTACCAGACAGCCCCAATAATCAACGGAACAAGCGCTGCTCCGAGCATAGTTAACCAGTTAGGCATCATTTGTAAAACATTAATAGTGAGTTAATAAAAACATTCGATGATTCCTTTTTTCTCAATGCGCGCGTCGTTGCACATCATTTGAGCAGGCCTTGCCGGCCAATCAAGGATAAATATAAGAAACTGTTGTGAATACAAATGTGTGTGCCAAAAAAGAGCGCACCGCGCTTGGTCGGATTTTGTTACTTTTGCGGCAATTAAAACCACTACAAGATGTACACACCCGATGCGGAACTTTTGGATGACTTCGTCACTCGTGCGCTGGCAGAAGATGTGGGCGCTGGCGACCATACGACCTTAGCTTGTATCCCCGCTGATTCTGTGAGTAACGCCAAGCTGCTGGTCAAGGATGTTGGCATCGTTGCAGGCGTGGAAGTTGCTGCTTTCATTTTCAAAAAAGTGGCCCCGGAAGCGGAGGTCAGGATTCATATTCAGGATGGCTCGCCCGTTCACGACGGCGATATCGTTTTTGAGGTTTTCCATTGCAATACCCGTGCCCTGCTGATGGCGGAGCGTTTGATTCTGAACACCATGCAGCGCATGAGCGGCATTGCTACCCTGAGTAACAGCTTCGCTTTTGAAGTAGAGGATCTGCCGGTGAAAATTTTGGATACGCGCAAAACCACGCCCCTTATCCGCTTTCTCGAAAAATGGGCAGTTGAACTGGGCGGGTGCTACAACTACCGCGACGGGCTGTACGACTGGATCATGATTAAGGACAATCACATTGACGCTTGTGGCGGAGTAGGGTCTGCAATTGCCCAAGTTGCTGCTTATCAGAAAGCCAACGGCCTGAAGCTGAATGTAACGGTGGAGGTTCGCAACCTCGTCGAGTTGTCTGAAGTACTGGATGCCGGCAATGTCACCCGAATTCTATTCGATAATTTTGAATGGATGCTGCTCAAAGAAGCGGTTGCTACGGTTGCCAAACGCTATGAAACGGAAGCTTCTGGCGGGATCAATATCCACAATGTGCGCTTGGTGGCGCAAACCGGTGTTGACTATGTTTCTGTGGGGGCGTTGACACATTCTGCTACAAGCTTAGACATGAGTTTGAAGATTGTGAAGTGACCTGTAAGGAAAGGGCAAGAGGCAAGACTTGTCCCGCATAACTTGTCCCGTATGGCGGGAGCGGGAAGGCAAATAAAGGCAACGAAACTTTTTTCGCCATGAAAATCATCATCATCAACGGGCCAAACCTGAATTTACTGGGCGTCCGGGAGCCGGAGATTTACGGACACGAGACGTTTGAGGAATTTTTTGCCTATTTGCAACAAGAGTTTCCAACCGTTACGCTCCACTATTTTCAAAGCAACCACGAAGGACTGCTGATTGATAAAATTCAGGAAACCGGTTTTTCTTATGACGGCATTGTTTTGAATGCCGGGGCTTTCACCCATACTTCTCTTGCCCTTGCAGATGCGATTTCGGCCATCCGCACGCCGGTCATCGAAGTACACATTTCCAACGTTTTTGCCCGCGAAGCTTTTCGCCACCATTCCTGGCTTTCGCCCAACTGCGAAGGGTGTATTGTCGGCCTGGGTCTGAAGGGCTATGAATTGGCTATCCGGTATTTTTTATAGGCTTGGCGCTTATTATACAACGCTCACGACGCTGGCCATTCCGCTATTCCAGGACAGGAATTCGAGCATTTGTGGCAGACTTTTGAGGATGGAAACATTCTCAGGAGGCATCACCGGCTGTACAACAACCTGATAGCCAGACAATAAAATACGGGTTTCGGAAAAAGACGCAGCCATCCGGTCAATGTACTTTTGAACCGGCTCTTTCGCAAAAGTTTCGGTAATCATGGTAAAAATGAAGTCCGGGCGGTGAATCTTGTAGGCATCTTTAAGGTCGGCGAGCGAAATATCCTGCCCTAAGTAAATCACGCGATTTTTGCGGGATTTCAGCAGGTAGTGCATGAACAGGAGGCTCAACTCCTGACGCTCACCTTCGGGCAAATAGATGAGAAATTTTTTGGCCGCTTTATCTGCTGGCAACGGCTCCTGATCAATGGCGGCAATGATTTTTTGCCGGATCAGATAACTGATAAAATTTTCCTGCGCCGGGTTGATGGATCCCGTTAGCCAAAGGACGCTGAGCTTTTCCAGAAACGGATAAATCACTTCAAGCATGGTGCGCTCAAAACCGATTTGTTGCGAGTTCGTGGAAACAATGCGGTCAAATTTATACTCATCCATTTCGATCATGGAAATGGTAAGCGCATCCAATTGCGTGTCGTATTCAAAATTCATCTCCGAGATGGCCGCTACTTTCTCTGCAATCTCGTGTTGGCTCATGTTCGCGATCCTGGAAATTTTGATCCCGTTTTTATTCAGCAAAGCCACATTCAGCAACAGCTTCAGGTCATCGTCGGCATAATAGCGGATATTCGTATCCGTTCGCTGCGGGGTGATAATGCTGTAGCGTTGTTCCCATATCCTGATGGTATGGGCTTTGATTCCGGAAAGTTTTTCTAAGTCGCGGATTGAATAAATTGCCACTGTAGTAAAGGTTTATCTTAAATTTGACTTTAGGGGGCGTGTCGTAAATAACTTACCACTTTGGGCGGCGTCTTCTTAACGCTGGCCGGTCAAATTTATTCAAGGGAAACAGTACCGACTAAAAAAGGTTTATCTGTACGCTGCTCACTTCCTCATTTCTGCTTCACCGCAGGGTATTGAATGCCCAGGTGTTCAGTTTTAGGATAATTCCAATTTCAGGAACTGCCCGGTAAAACTATCCTTATATTTAATTACCTCTTCCGGCGTGCCCGCACAAATTATTTTACCGCCCCGGTGGCCGCCTTCCGGCCCCATATCAATGATGTAGTCTGCAACTTTGATGACATCCATATTGTGCTCAATAATGACCACCGTATTGCCTTTTTCCACTAAGCGGTTCAAAACCTCCAGGAGGTGCCGGATGTCCTCGAAATGCAGGCCGGTAGTGGGTTCATCGAGGATGTACAGCGTTTTTCCGGTATCTTTTTTGGAGAGCTCTTCCGCCAGCTTCACGCGCTGTGCTTCGCCGCCTGAGAGGGTCGTTGCCTGTTGCCCCAGCGTGATGTAGCCGAGACCCACTTCGTTCAAGGTTCTCAGTTTTCTGAAAATGGGCGGGATGTGCTGGAAAAATTCGACACCTTCACTCACCGTCATATTCAGTACGTCGTTGATGCTTTTGCCTTTGTACAAAACCTCCAGCGTTTCCCTATTGTAGCGGCGGCCTAAGCAGTTTTCGCAATCCACATACACATCCGGCAGGAAATTCATCTCGATCACGCGCATACCCGATCCTTCACAAACTTCGCAACGCCCGCCTTTTACATTAAAGGAGAAGCGCCCCGGGCTGTATCCCCTGATTTTGGATTCGGGCAGTTCGGTGAAAATTTTTCGAATATCCGTAAAAACGCCGGTGTAGGTAGCCGGGTTGGAACGCGGCGTTCGGCCAATAGGCGACTGGTCAATTTCTATGACTTTATCCAGATGTTCAAGCCCTTTAATCGTTTTGTGCGCCAGGGGTTTTTGGAGGCTCTTGTAGAAATATTGCCTCAAAATGGGGTACATGGTTTCGTTGATCAGGGTTGATTTCCCACTGCCGGAAACGCCGGTGATGCAACAGAGTATGCCAAGTGGTATGACGATGTCTACGTTTTTCAGGTTGTTGCCCGTAGCGCCGGTGAGTTCCAGAAAGAGGCCATTGCCTGGTCGGCGCACCGCAGGCACCTCGATTTTTCGCCGGTTGGTCAGGTAGTCTGCCGTAATGGTATCGCGTTTGATAAAAGCTTCCGGCGTGCCCTGGCCGACCACCTCTCCGCCGTGTTTTCCGGCACCCGGCCCCAGGTCTATGAGGTAATCGGAAGCCATCATAATGTCTTTGTCGTGTTCCACCACCAGGACGGTGTTACCAATTTCAGTAAGCTCACGCAAAGCTTCTATCAGGCGCTGGTTGTCGCGCTGGTGCAGCCCGATGCTGGGTTCGTCTAAGATATAGGTAATCCCCGTCAATTGTGATCCGATCTGGGTGGCCAGCCGGATGCGTTGCGCTTCGCCACCTGACAAGGTTCGGGCAGGCCGGTCGAGGGTGAGATAATCGAGGCCGACGTGCAGCAAAAACTCCAGCCGGAAGCGAATTTCTTTCAGGATGTCTTTAGCAATGGCTTGCTGGCGATCGCTCAGTTCTTGCTCCACATTCGCCATCCAGTCGTTCAATTCAACCAGATCCATATTCGAAAGCTCCGAGATGTTTTTTTCATTCACCCGGAAGCAGAGCGACTCGCGTTTGAGGCGCGCGCCATTGCATTCCTGGCAAGTATCAATGGTCATGAAATCCTCTGCCCAGCGCCGTATTTTTTCTGAACTGGAGTTTTCATACCACCGTTCCAGCATTTTCACCAAACCTTCATAAGCCAGGTTGTAGGATTGGTCGCTGCCGCCATACCCCATTTGCACCTCAAAAGTGCTGTCGCCGCCATAGAGGATAGTATCGAGAGCCGTTTTAGGAATGTCTTTTACGGGCGTGGCAAAACTAAAGTTGTATTTTTTGGAAACAGCCCGCAATTGCTTGAAAGTGAGGTTATCCCGCACTTCGCCCAAGGGGGCAATCCCCTGTTCGTTAATGCTTTTCGTATCGTCGGGAATGACCTTGTTCATGTCCACTTTGTTGACCATCCCCAGACCTTTGCAGGAAGGACAAGCGCCGTACGGCGAGTTGAAAGAAAAGGAATTTGGAGAAGGTTCTTCGTAAGAAACCCCCGAATCCGGATCCATTAAATGTTTGCTGTAAGGGAAAATTTCTTTGCCGTCAAGGTGCATCAAAAAGATCAACCCATTGCCCATTTTGAGAGCGGCCTGAAGCGATAGGTTCAGGCGGTCAGCATGGGCTTCGCTGATCGTGAGGCGATCCACGACGACCTCAATATCGTGTACCTTATAGCGATCCAGTTGCATTTCGGGTGAAATGTCAATGACCTCGCCATCTACACGCACTTTGGTATAGCCCTGTTTGCGCACCTGCTCGAACAATTCCCGGTAATGTCCTTTTCGACCGCGCACCAAAGGTGCCAGTAAAAGCGCTTTTTTCCCGTTGAACTGCTCCATGATGCGCGCCTTCATTTGCTCTTCCGTGTAGCGCACCATCTTCTGGCCGGAGATGTAGGAATAGGCATCGGCGGCCCGGGCGAACAGCAGGCGCAAAAAGTCATAGACCTCGGTGATGGTACCGACGGTAGAACGCGGATTGCGGCCCGTCGTTTTCTGTTCGATGGAAATAACCGGACTGAGCCCGTTGATTTTTTCTACATCGGGGCGCTCCATTTCACCAATAAACTGGCGGGCATAAGCCGAAAAAGTTTCCATGTAACGGCGCTGGCCTTCGGCGTAAATCGTATCGAAAGCTAAGGAAGATTTGCCACTGCCGCTGATCCCGGTGATGACGACCAATCGGTTGCGCGGAATGCGCACCTCCACGTCTTTGAGGTTATGTACCCTTGCGCCGATGACCTCAATGCAATCTTCTTCGAGCAGGATGCCGTTGCTTCCGGCATTGTTTTTTTTATGCTTTGACATTATTCGACAAGTATACTTTGCTTTGCATCCGGATGAGTGGCGCAACATCTGTTTAAAGCGCGAAGATACGACAGTACCGGAATCAAATACCCAAACTCAGGTTTAAAAACAACCCGCCTTCTCCCCTATTGTTGAAGCTGTATTCAACGCGCACGACTTTGTCGTAATACAGCACAAAATCTACTCCGGCCCCGCCGCCCCAAAGCCAGCGGTTACTCAGCGGATTGAGCGCCGAATTGCGGTACGGGTCGTTTGCGTAAGCGAAATCACTGTTGGCGGCAAGGTAGACCCGCAGGGGCATTCGCCGCAAAGCTTTAATGGGCACAATCTTACCTAATTGCATTTCCTTTTTGAATAGTTCATAGCGCAGCGACCAGCGGGTGAGCGCCATATCTAAGCCGTCTACAATATAGAACTCATACCCGTGGAGGTTGTATTTGCCAAAGCCTAAAGCCCGGTTGTCGTTGTAAGGTTGTTGTTCCCTGATGAAAGAATATTTCCCGGAAGTCAGGATGCCTAAGCTCCATTTTGGGTGGAGTAGCCAGTGGTGGTCATAACCGGCGGTCAGGGTCAGTCCGTTGCGGTCGCCAAAAGCCCCGATTCCGTCTTTATCCAAGGTCGCAAAAACAGCCCTTCCCCGCAGGGGGTAGCCGCGGACGTCGCGGTCGTCGTAAACAAAAGTATAGGTAAACGAAAGAAAGCGTTGTAAGAGCTGCCCGTTCAGAAAATAATTCGGATTTAACTCTTTTGCCACGATCTCAGCGATCCGGTTTTGTTGAAATTCTAAATAAAAGCCGTGAGAAATGCGCAAGCCGGGGCGCCAGGTTACGCCGCTTCCCACCCGGAATCGCTGCAACAAAAAATCGTCTTCGTCCCGAAAAAACACCTGCTTATTGCCTATAGTCTCATAGTTGATTTCCCGGTTTTGGGCGTAGGCCGCTTCAATAGCGATGCCGATGGTTTGCTTTTTATTGATAAAAGGCAACTTGTATCCGACGATGTATTGGCGGGTGTAGCCGTACTTTGCGGTTACTTTCAGGTTGTCGCGCCTGCCGGTAAGGTTGAGGTGGGTAAATTCCACTCCAAAGTTCAGGCGGTTGAGGGCGCGTTTTTGTTCCACCCACCAAACATTGAAATTGCGGTCGGCCAACTCAAAAACAGGAACTGGATAAATGTACCACCCTTCCTCTACCGTAATGTGGAGGTGGACTTTATTGGTGGCACCTTCCCATTTTTTAAAGGAAATATTGGCTTGGGCAAAGAGGCCTGTGTTCATGATGAGTTCTTCGCGGGCGACGAGAATATTGCTCAGTTCCGCCACAGCAAGGCTGTCGCCTGGCGCAAAATTTAACTCGCGTAGAATAATCCGATCCTGTGTTTTGTGGTTGCCTTCAATGGTGATCGTGTCTATGTATACAAAAGCTGCCGTCGAACCCGACACAAAGCCGGAAAAAAGAGCCGCTCCTTCGGGAGGAATGCCTTCCTGGCCACATAAATCAACGGTGTACAGGAACGCAAACAGAATAAAAGAGAGTGCCCTCATCATGTTCAACTGTCGTTTCGGGAAAGTGCACACCTCGTGACCCGGTGTTACAGGCTACCTGTGTTATGAAAAATCAAAGATAATACCGAATTTGTTCTGCGGTTTATCAACTGAACGGAATCTTTGCAGGACCGGATATCTACATTAACAAATATCCCGGCTATACGTTCAAATAAGACATCAGCGCGTCATAGCGCTCCTGAAGGGTGTCGAGGTAGTCAGATTCGTTGAAGGAGGCTTTGATCTGATAGTTGAATCGCTCAAAGGTGGATACAAGCGATTGTATTTGCTGGCGGTTAATTTTCAGGGTGACTTCAATGCGCATAGAATCCGGCACAACGGTAACGAAAGAACTCAGGATAACGGCATTTTCGGATTCTACAATCCGGGCAATCTCTGCCATCGAATAATCGCGTTTCCCAACTTCCAGCACTAGGATACACCCCGGTTCTTTAAACGCGCTCATCTCCGCAAAATGGTGAAGCGAGCGCTCCATCGTAATGAGGCCGAGGTAATGCTGTTCCTTATCTACTACCGGCACGATGGTCAGGTGGTATTCCGCCAAAAGGCGCATCACCTCATAAATATGGTCGTAGGAATGTACGTAAAGGGGCGGCAGTGAAAAGCTGTATGCGCTCATTTCCAAATCGCCTTCACTATTGAGAGCATCCTCTTCCGAGATCATCCCGACCAGCTTTTGATCCTGGTCAACAATGGGCAAATGCCGCACATGAAAATCTTCCATCATACGCAAGGCATCATCTCCGGTATCCGTCCACCTCAATGGGACAATGCTATTTGACATTAACGTCTCTGCAATCATGCTGTTCGTTCTGTTTTCGGCGCTGATTCAATAATCCTTAGCCATATAACGGCACTTCTGCCCTAGTGTTCGCTTATCGTTGTGTTAAACTTATCCCAAGAGCTTCTTTTTTTGCATCGAAAATTCATCTTCGGTCAGCAACCCGCGCTCTCTCAACTCGCCGAGGCGCTTGAGTTGCTCCAGTAAATTAGGCGCAGTGCTGAGTAAATCATCGGCTTTTGGCTCGGCCAATTGTGGTGCCAACCGGAATCCATTCTGTTCAAATGTTTCAAATTGCGGCTGCACCCGGACGAACGCCAGGGCATCGTGTTCTTTGATGCGCTTGCCATCGCTGAAACCAAATCCGACGGCTTTGTCTAAGTGGAACAACGATTTTTCGGTATTTTCCATCAGGGAGTAAGCGCAGGCCAAGTTAAAATGGACTGCAACATCCCGAGGATTTGCTTCCAGCGCTTTTTCAAAATCGGTAATGGCACCTTCGTAATCGAAATCCTTGTACTTTTCCACGCCGCTTGTTTTCAGCGTCGCGTTCTGCTTTCCACGTGTGGGGGGCGCTTGTTTTGTCCGGGATTGTTGGGATTGTTGCGTAGTTTCCCGGCGTTGTGGTGCCTGGCGTTGTTCGCGGTAGTTCTGAGTGTTTCTGTAAAAATCAACATCCATCTTGCGCTCAAAAAGTTGCGGGTTGTATTTGATGTCAAACCGATCCTGATCCATCGTAAAAAAGACAATGGCATCAATAATTCCAAGGACGAAGCTGATTCCCGTAAACATGAGCAGGAAATAAAGGATCCCCATACCAACCTGCCCCAAATAGAATCGGTGAACGCCCAAATAACCGGTAAAAAGTGCAAGAAAGCCTGCAGCGGTTTTATCTCTCATTTTTTCTATTAAAATTTCAAGCGCAATTTGCTGAATATTTTGCACTTCGCAAAAAGTTTCATGCTAATGACTTCACCGGTTTAAAAAGCCGACAGGTCAAGACCGTAAAATCATCGGGGTAGCTGCTGCCTCCGTTATAAGTTTGCAGGAATTCAACGAGCTTTTGATTAAACTCCAAAGCAGGAAGCCGGTAATGCTTTTGTGCAAAAGCATACAACAATTCTTCCTCCAGGAAGTTATCCTCGCTGTCGCGAATATCCGTCAGGCCATCCGTATAACACAAAACCGTCGCTTCGCCTTCTACTTCAAAATAGCCCACTTCAACTTTCTTCAGTGCATCAGTATACCCCAGTATCGGGCAGCCATCCTTAAGCAGATGCACTTTATCAAACATAATGAGTACAGGCGGATTATGGCCTGCGTTCACATATTTGAGCAATCGAGTGGCCGGATTGTATTCCGCGATAAAGAAAGTAATAAACCGGTCGCCCTGCGTAATGAGATTGACCGACTGATTCAAATCCCGGATGAATGCATCCAATTCGGATCTTTTATTGATCAGCGTGTGAAAGTTGGCCTGAAAATTAGCCATCAGCAAAGCCGCTGCTACCCCTTTACCCGATACGTCGCCGACGCAAAAAACGACATTCCCGTCAGCAAATTCAATGTAGTCGAAATAGTCACCGCCGACTCCCAGTTGTGGCTGGTAAATACTGGACATTTCGTAGTGCGATTTTTTCGGCAATACAACCGGAATGAGCATGCGCTGCATTTCGCTGGCTAATTCCATCTCGCGTTTCATGCGCTCCTGTTCCAACTGCCTTTTAAACAGGCGTTTGTTTTCAATCGCAACGGAGATAATGTTTGTAATGGTGATGATGAACTGCACTTTATTATACATATCGTCTTCCTCGCCAAAGCCGCCGATAAACGCATACGCAATAGGCTGTTCCTTGTGCAGCACGGGAATCACCACGTCAAATTCCCGGATTAATGGATTTTCGCTTTCGTCCAGATTGTTGTTTAGCCCGGTATAGCGCCCAAGCTCGGCGCTCAGGTCGGTAGCCATTAATTTTTCAGAGATCCCGATCGAAGTAGCACACACCCATTTTCCACTTTTTTTGATAAAAAGACCCATTTTTTTTACGCCGATTTCCCATTTCAAAAAGGAGTGGTACATATTGAACAGCCCATCGGCTGGCACATTGTTGTTAATTGCCTGGGTAATGTTGAGTAAACCGTTGATTTGCAGCTTTCTGAGATTCAATTCCCGCTCCAGCGCTTCAATGTTTTTCAACGTAACTTTTATTTTTGATAAATCTGACATTGCATCCGGGTTTGAATCAGTTGGCAGTTTTATGAATCACCTGCTAACTTTACCATGCTAAAGTAGGAAAAACTTTAGGAGCTATTTCATTATCCCTGCAAGAAAGTATGCGGCGCGTCAAAATAGAGCACTTTGTTTCGGCTTACGTCGGGAAAATTTCATTTTTGCAACAGGCAATTGTCTTTCAAAAATCGGGAAATATGAAAAAAGTATACTGTACCTTAATTCTTGCGCTACTCGCAGGCACTGCAATGCAGGCGCAGATTTCGTTTAAAAAATTCTACGGCACCCCCAGTAATGCCGATTTCGGGGCAGATGTATACCGCACCCCGTCCGGTGGCTTTTTTGTAACGGGCACGGCGGCTAATGGTGACAATGGCTTTGATTTCTTTTTACTTGAAACCGATAGTACCGGTAGTGCAATCGGCTTTGAAACGTATGGCGGCGCTAAAAATGACGTCGCACAGCGCTATGTTCCTCTTTCCGATGGCGGACACCTTTTGCTTGGCTCTACGGAAAGTTTCGGCGATGGTGACCGCGATGGTTACGCCCTCCGGCTCGACGAATCGGGCGCAGTGCTTTGGTGGAGGCTAATAGACGGCTCTTATGACGATCAGATCGTTGATGGCCTGCAATTGCCCGACGGGAGTTTTGTCGTTGCCGCGAATATTTTTACGCCTTTGGGAGGCCGCGATATTCGTGTAGAGCGCTGGAGTGCTGACGGCACTGCCATATTGGCGATATTTTTGATCGAATCAGGCACAGAAAATTTTTGCCGCCGACTGCTCCTGACTCCGGATGGCATCCTCCTTGCTGGGATTGTAGGCGGACAAGGATTTGTTGCCAAACTCAATCGTGACGACTTGCAGCAGATCTGGCTTAAAACTGACTACACCACCGCCAGTGCTGATCCGAAGCCGTTGTTGCGGGTAGAAGACATCATCCCGGGATCCGGAAATAACCGGTTCACTGCCGTTGGCCGTGCAACAGCGCCCAATGTGAATACGGTTTTCACCATTGACGCCGATGGCAATACGGTTTCCAAATTTAATACCTTACTGTCGGGGGCTGTCGCAATACGTCTGGCGCATGGCTCCGATCATGATATTTTCATTGCCGGCGGCGACCACATCGAACACCGCGATTCTTTCGGGATGTTTCTAAACGAAAACAATGGCTTCGATGCGCCTTTTGACGTTCCGGAGAACATCCGGGCTATGATTGCGCTGCCTTCCGGCGGAATCGCCGTTGTGGGCAATACCTCCGTTTATCAGCAAGGGGACGACGCCATGTTAAGCCTGTTCGATGCAAATGTCGAGGCGCAATCGAGCCAACTTTACTGGAACCTCGGTTCCGATGCCAACGAAATTGGTTACTCCGCCCGCCAAACTTCGGATGGCGGGTATATCCTTTGCGGATCGAAATTCCACCCGGAAAACCTGACTGATGTCTGGCTCATCAAAACCGACGATCTGGGCAATATGGTCTGGGAGACCACCACGGGCAGTTCCGGCATAGACCGGCCAAGTTCGCTGGATCTGGCGGCGGATGGAACCTTTATCATTTCCGGATTTTCCTATGATGTTCAATTGGGCGAGCCCGCTGTACTTTTTGTTCGGAAATTCGACCTGGAAGGCCAGGAAATCTGGGCTAAGTATTTTCCGCTGGGCACGCCGGATTTTGGCTTGTTTACCGTCATCCGCAGCCTTTCTGACGGAGGCAGCATCGTTGCGCTGTGTGCGCCCTTAGTGACCAGTGCACGCCGACCGACATTGCTCCGCTTAGACGCACAAGGCAATGTGCTCTGGACCAAAGTTCACGACAATTTTAACGCATCCTCTTTTTTGCGCAACCTGATCGAAACGCTGGAAGGAAACCTGCTGGGCGTTGGCTCGTCTGCTCCGCCTGAGCAATTCCAGGCAGCATTATTCGATGAAGCGGGAAACCAACTGTGGAGCGAAACCTACGGCAGTATGAGCGGAATTGGTTACGGACTGGCGGCCACCCCCGACGGCAATTATATAATTTCCGGCAACACCGATGCGAATCCGGGGGAAACAGACTCCCTTTACATCGCTGCGATAGACCCACAAGGCGCACTGATCTGGGAAAATTTCTACGAAGGCGACGGCTTTTTATGGCCCCGGGCGCATGTGAATGAAGCGGGCGATATTTTTGTAGCCGCTTCGACATCTGCGAATTCTGGCGGTTTTGTTACGCGTAAAGTCATGGAAATCAGGAAGCTAACTGCCGGGGGCATGCCGGTCTGGATCCAGGAAGTTGACGGATTAGAAGCCAATCTTTTTTATGATAGCCAGCTTACTGCCGATGGCGGACTGATGGCATTCGGGTTTGCGAATAACAACAACTCTCAGGATTTTTGTCTCGTCAAAACCACCCCGGACGGGGTTGTCGGGATCCATCCGGTGGAGTCAAATGCTGCCGCTCCTGAGATCTTTCCATCCCCGGCGCAACACGAGGTACAGGTTTGGTGGCGAGGCGATTACACCGGACGGGTTGAACTTCGGGTTTTTGACGTGCTGGGCAATTTGCAAAAAACGGTTCACAGCCATAAAAACGCGCCTGTTTTAAAGGAACAGATCGAGGTTGCGCATTTGCCGGCAGGCACTTATTTTGTTCAGTTGGTGACGGGCGACGGCATCGTTTCCAAGCCTTTTATAAAAGGATAACCACTTTTTAGTGTCTGTCTTTATAGTCCGACAGTTGCGTTATGTTTGGCTCCAAAATCGGTCATTTACGCGAGTAAAATCCCACTTTTGGAGCCAAACATGCCTTACTCTCGAACTCTAAAGCTCAGACACAGAACTAAATAGACGGATAGTATTTAAACAAAAATTAACAAATATGAACACCATCAAAGGGCCGGCAATCTTTCTGGCACAGTTTATGGGCGATGAGGCTCCTTTTAACAGCCTTGAAAGCATTTGCCGCTGGGCCGCAGACTTAGGCTACAAAGCCGTTCAAATTCCCACTTGGGAAAGTCGCCTCATTGATTTGAAATTAGCCGCCGAAAGTCAAACCTATTGCGATGAGTTAGCCGGCAAAATTGCGGCCTGCGGGGTTCAGATTTCTGAATTGTCCACGCACTTGCAGGGGCAATTGGTCGCCGTGCATCCCGCTTATGACCTGATGTTCGACGGATTTGCGCCGGAAGCTGTCCATAACAACCCCAAAGCGCGTACCGAATGGGCCGTGCAGCAGGTGAAATGGGCCGCTCAGGCAAGCCGCAGGCTGGGCATTGACCGGCATGTTACATTTTCGGGGGCTTTAGTCTGGCCTTTCGTTTACCCCTGGCCGCAACGCCCGAATGGGTTGGTTGAAACGGGATTCAAGGAGCTGGCGGCCCGCTGGATGCCCATTCTGAATGCCTTCGACGAAGCCGGCGTGGACGTTTGCTACGAAATACACCCCGGCGAAGACCTGCACGACGGCGTTACTTTTGAACGCTTCTTAGAGGCGACCAACGAGCACCCGCGTGTCAACATCCTTTACGATCCGAGCCATTTTGTGTTGCAGCAATTGGATTACTTAGCCTATATAGACATCTATTACGAATTCATCAAAATGTTCCACGTCAAAGATGCCGAATTCAACCCGACGGGCCGCGCCGGCGTCTATGGCAGCTACGAAAGCTGGGCCGACCGACCGGGGCGTTTCCGCTCGCTCGGCGACGGGCAGGTTGATTTCAAATCTATTTTCAGCAAATTGTCGCAATACGACTTCAACGGCTGGGCGGTTTTGGAATGGGAATGCTGCATCAAAAGCCCGGAACAGGGTGCCCGGGAAGGTGCGCCATTCATTCAACGCCACCTCATCGAAGTGACTCAAAAAGCATTCGACGACTTTGCTGGTGCAGGAATGGACGAGGTTTTGAACCGGAAAGCGCTGGGCTTGTAGTCGTCAACTTTAGCTGACAGACTAAGTGAAAGTACAGCTATAATAACCCTTCCCGAACCAAATCATGCAAGTGAATAATACCCAAATACCGCCCGTTTTCTGCGACAATTAACTGCGTGATGCTGTTGCCCCGCATGAGGTCGAGCGCTTCTACGGCTAAAGCGTCTTTGTGGATGCTGAGGGGGTTCAGGCTCATAATATCGGCAGCTTTGAGGTGGCTGACCGAAGCTTCGCGTTGCAACATGCGCCGAAGATCGCCGTCCGTGACAATGCCCAGAATAACTTCGTTTTCGTCTGCGACGACCGCAGCACCGAGGCGTTTGGACGTCATTTCCAGAATGGTATCCCGGATTCCGGCGTCGGGGCCGATCATCGGGCGCTCGTTGTGGATGTAAATATCGCTTACCCGGAGGTAGAGTTGTTTGCCCAAGGCACCCCCGGGATGGAATTTGGCAAAATGTTCGGACGTGAAGCCCCGCATTTGCAGCAAAACGGTTGCCAGGGCATCGCCCATTGCCGCCTGGGCGGTGGTGCTGGCGGTCGGTGCCAGGTTGTTGGGGTCGGCTTCCTGCTCGATTGGTGTGAGCAGGACAAAATCTGCGTGCCTGCCGAGGAAAGAATTCGCATTGGCGATCATGCCCACCAACTGGTTGCCCATATTTTTTAGCAAGGGTGCCAGCACCTTGATTTCGGGCGTTTCGCCGCTTTTGGAGAGGCAAAGTATAATATCAGCCGGTTGAATCATCCCCAAATCGCCGTGAATGGCGTCAGCGGCGTGCATAAAAATAGCCGGTGTGCCGGTGGAATTGAGCGTGGCAACAATTTTTTGTGCAATGATGGCACTTTTACCGACTCCGGTAACCACCACACGGCCTTGAGAAGCATAGATTGCTTTTACACAGGCAACAAAATCGCCATTCAATGCTTTTTTGAGCGCTTCCAGCGCTTGCATCTCAATCTCTATGGTTATGGACGCAGTTTTTAGAATTTGTTCTTCGGAAATCACGCGATTCTTTTATATTTTTGGCACCCCTTAAAATCAGGGGATTGAATTTCACTAAAAATTTAGTGCATAAATGCTTTTAAGCGCCAATGTTAATTGCTATATTACAGGATGAAATTGCGGCGCTACGCACGCACAAAAGTACTTTAAAATTGATCGGCTATCATGACTGAGACGAAAGAAAGCTTGCATGAGGCGCTACAACGTTATTTTGGCTTCGACAACTTCAAGGGAAACCAGGAAGCAATTGTTGAAAGCGTGCTTAACGGAAAGGACACCTTCGTAATCATGCCAACCGGCGGCGGCAAATCACTTTGCTACCAATTGCCTGCCCTGATGATGGGCGGCACCGCCATTATCATTTCGCCCCTGATTGCCCTGATGAAAAATCAGGTGGATTCCATACGAGGCTACAGCCAAAGCGACGATGTTGCGCATTTTTTAAACTCTTCGCTGACGAAAGCGCAAATGAAATTGGTGAAACAGGATATTGCCGACGGCAAAACCAAACTCCTGTTCATTGCGCCGGAAACGTTGACAAAAGATGAAAACATTGAATTTTTTCAAAATGCGGATGTCTCCTTCGTTGCCGTAGACGAAGCTCATTGTATTTCGGAATGGGGCCACGACTTCAGGCCGGAATACCGCCGCATCCGAGCCATGCTCGATGCCATTGGTATGGCCATCCCGGTTATTGCGCTCACAGCCACCGCTACGCCAAAAGTGCAGTCGGATATTGTGAAAAACCTGAACATGCAGGGAGAAAACCTGTTCATGTCTTCGTTCAATCGGCACAACCTTTATTATGAGGTGCGACCCAAGCTGAAAAAAGAGCAAACCTTTAAGATGATCATTCAGATCATCAAAGCCATGCCGCGCCAATCGGGCATCATCTACGTACAAAGTCGCAAATCTGCTGAAGACATCGCCCGGATGCTGGTCGTAAACGACATCAAAGCAGCTCCTTACCACGCAGGGCTTGATGCCAAAACGCGAAGCAAAACGCAGGATGAATTCCTGATGGAAGATGTAGATGTGATTGTAGCTACGATCGCTTTCGGTATGGGCATTGACAAGCCGGACGTGCGTTTTGTCATCCACTACGACATTCCGAAAAGTATTGAAAACTACTACCAGGAAACAGGCCGTGCTGGCCGCGACGGCTTGGAAGGAAAGTGCATCTCTTTTTATTCCTACGCCGATATTTTGCGCCTTGAAAAATTCCTGCGGGACAAACCAGTTGCAGAACGGGAAATGGGCGCACAACTCATGCAGGAAGTGATGGCTTATGCCGAAACCACCGCCTGCCGGCGTCGCTTTTTACTCCATTATTTCGGGGAGCAATACGACGACTCGAACTGCGACAATATGTGCGACAATTGCCGCTATCCGAAACAAAAGATAGAGGTGCAAACTGAGTTGCAGCAAATCCTGAGTTCCATCTCACAATTGAATGAAAATTATGGAATTAAGACGATTGTAGAATTCATTACCGGTGAAGAAACCAAAGAAATGAAGGACTACAAATTCCATAAAAAACAACTTTTTGGCATCGGCAAAGACAAGGATGAAGGTTTCTGGGGTTCCATTCTCCGCCAGGCTCTGCTCAATGATTTCATCTACAAGGATATTGAGAGCTACGGCACCCTAAAGCTTACACAAAAAGGACGGGATTTCATCAAAAAACCATATGCCTTCCAGATTTCGCTGAATCACAATTACGATAAGGAGCACGTTGACCCGGACGAATCAGCCGGAAAAACGGCCGTACTTGACGAACCGCTGCTCAACCTGCTGAAAGACCTGCGCAAACGCGAGGCCAAACGCCAAAACGTGCCGCCTTTTGTCATTTTTCAGGATCCTTCGCTCGAAGACATGGCTACCCAGTACCCCATTTCGCTGGAAGACATGACCAAAGTGAGCGGCGTGAGCCTCGGCAAAGCCCAGCGCTATGGTAAACCCTTCATCCAGTTGATCGAAAAATACGTGGAGGACAACGAAATTGAGCGCCCGTCGGATATTGTGGTGAAGCAGGTGGCCAATAAGTCGAAAGTAAAAGTCAACATCATTCAGGGCATTGACCGAAAAATGCCGCTCGAAGACATTGCGCGCACCAATAACCTCACCATGGAGGAGTTGATGGAAGAAATGGACGCCATTGTTGTTTCCGGCACAAAAGTGAATATTGATTATTACCTCAACGAAAATATTGACGAGTACGCCCGGGAGGAAGTTTATGAATTTTTCCGGGAAGCGACCTCCGATTCGGCCAATGAGGCATATAAACACCTGAAGGACGAAGACATCACCATTGAAGAAATTGAGTTGATTCGCCTTAAGTTTTTGTCAGATTTAGGCAATTAATTTGCATCTGTTTTATGGTTCGATAGCTGCGTTATAGCAGGTAAACCTATAAGGTTTTTAAAACCTTATAGGTTTAAACCGCCGGGGGGGTGACCGTTTTCGCCCCAAAATATATATTTTTTCAGGCCGGTACCGTCCTTCGGCATCGCTCAGGAACCGTAGGTGTCTAATGCCGGTAGCCCTCAGGGAGCAGGGTAATTTTGAAGAGCCAGTAAGGCCAGCGCGCCTAATGATGTCGCAGCCAGCCAAAAGCGGGCATCCCGGTAAAATGGATTCGTTTTTTTAGAAAGCATGTCGGTTTTTTTGTTGCAGTTTTTCGTTTCGTTTTGTGCCGCGCTTTAGCTGGACTTTAGCCCAAAACGCCTGCGGTTTTCAGTACATTCATCCGTTGAAATACCCGCACGGGTAAAACATACCAAAAAAGATGCCATAGCATTTTTATGCAATATGTCTGGAAGAGCGACTATCCCTGCATTTTATCATTTTCAAACTCAGTGACTATGAAAAAAACGATGTTCTTCGCGATCCTCCTGTTGGCGCTGGGCGCCTCCAAATGTGAGAAAAAAAGCATGTTCACGCCAGGAACCCCCTTTGCGCTCAAATTTGGCGAAGTGGCGAGCGCAACAGGTAAAAGCGTTTCTGTTGCATTGGCAGCAATAAAGGAAGATTCTCGTTGCCCAAAAGAAGTAAACTGCATCCAGGCAGGGCGGGCCATTGTGGAATTGTCCGTTATGGAAGGGAAAGAAACCGCTGTCCTTCAGTTGGTTTTGGAAGGAAGCGGAGCGGCCAGCCCGGGAAAATCTGCCGGCTCCTATACATACAGCCTTCAAAAATTGGATCCTTGGCCGGTAGCGGGCAAAACAACCGCTCCAGCGGATTATGTTGCAACCTTGCTGATTGAAAAGACCGCTACGGAATAATGTCAGATTGCGGTTGAAATGGTTTTGATGTTGCAAAACTCCTTCATCCCTATTTCAGAAAGTTCCCTGCCGTAGCCCGAAAGCTTGATTCCGCCAAAAGGCAGGCGGGGATCAGATTTGACCATTGCGTTGATAAAAACAGCGCCAGCTTCAATTTTGCGGGCGATGAGTTCTGCCCGTTCTGTGTCCTTCGACCAGATGGAAGCCCCCAACCCATAGTTGGTTGCATTGGCGCGTTTGATCAGCTCGTTTTCGGTGCGGGAAACAAAAATAGCGGCTAAGGGGCCAAACGTTTCTTCATTAAATACGGGCATATTCACTTGGCCGTTCAGCAGCAATGTCGGCTGAAAATTGCAGCCGCTGCGCTCGCCTCCCCAGGCGACGGTCGCTCCGCGCTCCATAGAACGCCGCATCTGGCGCTCCAGGTTGTCGGCCAGGTCTATGCGCGCCATTGGCCCCATCTGGATTTGCGGGCTAAAAGGATCTCCCTGATTAATCTTCTTCACTTCTTCCAGCACCGCTGCAATAAACGCATCCGCATTGTGGCGCGTGATCAAAAACCGCTTGCCGCAAATGCAACTTTGCCCTGCATTCATCATGCGCGACTGCACGGCTACTTTTGCAGCTTTCTCAACATCGGCATCTTCGAGCACAATAACGGGATCGCTGCCACCCAATTCAAGCACCGTTTTTTTGATGTACCGCCCGGCGATTGACGCCACTTTGGAGCCGGCGGTTTCACTCCCGGTGAGTGTGATGCCCTGCACAACAGGCTGTCGGATTGCAAATTCCACATCGGCAACCTCAATGATCAGCACTTGAAAAACGCCTTCCGGAAAACCTGCCTTCCTAAACAGGTCTTCAATGGCCAATGCGCAACCACAAACAGACGGGGCGTGTTTAAGCATGGTGACATTGCCGGCTAACAGCGCTGGTACGGCATAGCGAAAAACCTGCCAGAACGGAAAATTCCAGGGCATCACGGCCAATACTGCACCGACCGGTTCAAAAACAATTTTATTGGAATATTCGGTAGGAACGGAGATTTCGTGGAGCATTGCCGGGCCTTCTTTCGCAAAATAAGCGCAAGTCCAGGCGCATTTTTCAATTTCTGCGTGCGCCTCGCTGATGTGTTTGCCCATTTCGCGGGTGATGAGCGTCGCCAGTTTGTCGGCGTTTTCGCGCAGCAAGGTTGCCAAATGCTGAAAATAGCCGGCGCGTTCTTGCAGCGGTTGCTGCCGCCAATAAGCAAACATTTTTTCAGCTCGCTCGGCTCGTTCCACAATGTCGCGGCGGTTCATGATCGGGTAACTGTTAATCACTTCACCGGTATAGGGATACATAGATTGGAAAACGGGTTCAGGTGTGGCGGTCATGGCTGAAAATTTTAAGGTGAATGACGTTTGCAACAACGTCTACCGGATCACAGCTCGGGGAAATAACGCTTAAAGTTAAGGTTCTTTGCAATAAAAATTAATAATAAGCTCAATTCCATTCGATTTAAGTGAAAATGTCCACAACCTTTCGTTTGAATTTGTCTTTCATATATCCCATTCAACTGTTGGTTATGATTTTTCGACGATTCGTAGAATTTTACCTACCATACAAGCCATTCCTGCGTTACCAAGCAGAACAAATCATGAATATGAAATCACCCTACTTTTCTATCGCGCTACTCCTGATGCTGCAATATGCGGCGTTCGGACAACAACAATTCACCGTCAGCGGCGTCGTTCGCGATGGTGAAAACGGAGAAACCCTCATCGGTGCTTCCATTCTGGCATTGCCGTCAGAGATTGGAACGACAACCAATGAATATGGTTTTTATTCACTTTCCCTCCCGCAAGCCGATTCGCTCGTGTTGGAGTTCAGTTATGTCGGCTTTCAACCGATTCGCAAAGTCATTGCGTTGAAGGCGAATGCCAAAGTGGATATGGAAATGGGTTCTGGCGTTCAATTAGAGGAAGTTGTCGTGAAAGCCAACGCTTACCGCGAACAACTCAAATCAACCGAAATGAGCGTGGAAACCATTTCTCCCCGCGAAGCCAAGCTCCTGCCGGTTGCTTTTGGCGAAAGCGACATCCTGAAGATCCTCCAGCTCAAGCCCGGTATTCCTTCAGGATCGGAAGGCACCACCGGTTTGTTTGTACGCGGCGGCGGTTCTGATCAGAACCTGATCGTCCTGGATGAGGCCACCGTTTACAACCCCAACCACTTGTTCGGTTTTTTCAGCACTTTTAACTCTGATGCGGTCAAAGACCTCAAGCTTTACAAAGGCGGCTTCCCGGCCCAATACGGTGGCCGGTTATCTTCGGTCATTGACGTGCGCCTGAAAGAAGGCAACAACAAGCAATTTTCAGGTTCCGGTGGCATTGGGTTGATTTCTTCCCGACTCACGCTCGAAGGGCCTATTCAAAAAAACAAGTCTTCCTATATTGTCTCTGGCAGGCGTACCTACGTGGATATTTTTACCCGGTTGGTGAACAATGCGAATGAGGGCGTAGAAGACTATTCGCCCATCCCAGATTACTATTTTTATGATTTGAATACCAAATTAAACTTTGAATTAGGCGAAAAAGACCGGCTCTACCTGAGCGGCTATTTTGGCCGGGATGTATTCGGGTTCGACGGCGACTTCTTCGATTTCAATTTCGACTGGGGCAATGCCACCGGAACGGTGCGCTGGAATCACGTGTTCGATGCCAAACTTTTTGCGAATACAACCCTTACCTACTCTGATTATCAGTACAATATTGAAAACAAACTCACCGGCTTTTCTTTTAACCTCGGTTCAAATATCCGGGATGCCAACCTCAAAACCGACTTTTTTTATGCCCTGAACAACAAGCATACCCTGCGCTTCGGGGGCAATGCCACCTACCACCAGTTCACCGTTGGCCGCCTCAAGGCAGGCAGCGACGACGGCAGCGTTTCTTTTTCGGCAGGGAATGATTACGATGGGGTAGAGGCGGGCGCTTATATTTCAGACGATTGGGTTGCTACGGATAAGTTTAAAGTCAATATGGGCCTGCGTTTCAGCGGTTTTTTCAACGACGGCCAGTCCTACTTCGGCGTCGAACCGCGCGTGGCCGCCAACTATTCCATGACGGAGCGCGTGAGCCTCAAAGCCAGCTACGCCCGCATGTATCAATACCTGCATTTGGTGGCGAATGCAGGCGTGGCTTTGCCCACCGATGTTTGGTATCCTTCTACAGCAGCCATCAAACCACAGCGCTCCGATCAGGTTGCCCTGGGGGTTTCCTGGTTGCTGGGCAAAGACTACTTCTTAGAAGTGGAGACGTATTACAAAGACCTGAAAAACCAATTGGAATTTGTGGACGGTGCCGAAATTTTTGCTAACGACAATCTTGAAAATGAATTTGCCATCGGCAAGGGCTATGGCTATGGATTCGAAGTCGGCATCGAAAAAAATGAGGGTCGGCTAACCGGATGGATTGGCTATACCTTAGCCGTGACGCGGCGCGGCGATTTCAAACCCATTGACGACTTAGAGCGCTTTTCGGATACCGGCTATTTTTCACCCGTTTACGACCGGCGCCACGATTTATCCATCGTCGGAATTTATGAACTCAGCCGAAAATTAGCCGTTTCCGCTACGTTTGTTTATGGGTCGGGCGATTTGCGCTGGCTCCCGGGCGGGCGGTTTACCTTCCAGGATGTCTACGGCGGCGGTTTTCAGGTGGTCACCCCCGATTACTTAGAACGCAATACGTACCGGCTTCCGGCCTATCACCGCTTAGACCTGGGGTTGATCATCCGATTTTTTCCAAAATGGGGCGAAAGCGACCTGACCATCAACGTCATCAACGCTTATGACCGCCGGAACACCTTTTTCATTTATTTAGAACCCATTTTCAGGCAAGAAAGCGATGGTCAGAACACCATCGAAGTTCCGGAGCGCATCGCGGCCAAACAGGTATCCCTGTTTCCGATCCTGCCTTCGGTGACCTGGAATTTTAAATTCTAAAAAACAAACATCATGCAACGCTTCATCAATTATAGTTTCCTCTTTTTAGCCTTTTCGATTGCCTTGGTAAGCTGCAATCTGGAACAGGAAATTGACATCAACCTGCCCGGTTACGAAAGCCGCTACGTGGTGGAATGTTACCTCGAACCGGGGCAACCTTTCAGCTTGTTGCTCACCCGAACAGCTTCCTATTTCGATCCTTTTCCAAGCACCAACGCCGAGTTTCTCGACGACATTCTGGTGGATGGTGCCACAGTAACCATTGTCCACAACGGGCAAACGTATACCCTTCAAAACGGCCTGTTTTTTAACCCGCTTTCGCGAAAAGCCTACAATTACTTAGCTCCTGACCTGGTTCCGGCGGATTACGAGCAAAGTTTTGAACTGAACATCGTCACCCCGGAAGGGGAAACCATTACGGCAACGACCCGCATTTTAAGACCCGTTCCTCTTGACAGCATTGTGGTGGAGTTTTTGGAAGCCGATACGCTGGCGCGGGTGCTGGCTTATTTCAAAGACATTCCAAACGAACAAAATTATTTCCGGCGCATGTTTCATGAGCACAGTTTAGACAGCATCCCGCTGCAAGATTTTGCCACGGATGACCGCTTTGTGGAAGACAACTTTGTCTTTGGCAGCGCGTATGATTTTGCGGTAGGCGACACCGTCTTCAATACCGTTTTCCACATTGACCGCCCTTACTACGACTTTTTCAACAGCGTGCAAACGGCTGCTTCTTCCAACGGCAACCCGTTTGGGCAGCCCAGCCCGATTATTTCCAACTTGCAGGGAACGGCAAATTCGATCGGAATTTTTACGGGGTTGAGCTATGATCGGGTGATGACGATTGTGGAGCGGTGACGGTTTTTAGAGACAGAGATTATTAAGAGCTTGTTCGGGAATTCGTCAATTGCCTACGGTCGGCAAATTTTTTTTTATACTGCGTTGAATTTTTCAACATAGCTGCTGGCTATGTTGAAAAAATGTAACTACGTCGAACTTACGTTTCGCCTTTTCTAAAACAAAATTTCCTCGCCCCCGCTCAAATCGAAGATTCGACGTAGTCAATCACGAAATTCCGAACAAGCTCTAATTCGGGACTGTTTCTTTTAGCAATCGCTCTATCAATGTTTCTGTGTTGTTGATAATTCTCGCGTTTAGATTCAACTGGCCACTATACCTGATTTTATTGTATTTATCAATATAGATTACGGTAGGATATGTGGTTACGCTCATTTTTGCTGCTGTAGAATTTGCCAAAGCATAAAGATTATCAAATGTATAGCCCAGCTTTGTCATTCTGGCTTGCGCTTCTCCGAGTGTATCCTCCCGAATTGGGATATTAATTGCCATGATGCTGACGCGGTCATTATTTCTATACTTCTGATAAAGCCGTTCCAGTTCAGGGAATTTTTGATAGCAACTTCCGCATCGCGTGTGCCAGAAATCGAGTACAATTACCTTTCCTTTGAAATCGGATAAGATTACGGTGTCTTGTTTAAATGAAAATTCGTCTTCCTCTGGCACTGGTAAATTCCAGGAAATTACCGCATGGGCATAGCCTGCATTTTCAGCAAGCAAAGGTATAATCCAAAAACATAATACCAGGTTAACAGTCCCCCAAAGCCACACCTTGCCATTAGCATTAGCTACGATGGCAAGAATAATTCCTGCAATTGACGCCGCTATTGCGCCGCCTATCCAGTGAAGCATCCCTCCGAAAAAACTCATTGTAATAAATATAATCCAAAAAGGTACAAATACAATCAATACAGAAGATAAACGATTATTTTTTTTCAGCATTAGAAGCCCTCCTACGAAACCAGTTATGCCCCAGTATCCCATTCCAATATAAGCATTCTTCACCAAAAAAATAAAGAGCAAATAGTAAATTAATACCTGTAAACTAACTATTATTTCAAAACGCTGGCGATTTAGGCCGGAACTCACAATCAAACGCCCGATGCTAAAGCCTAAGCCGTATATAGAAGTAAAATTGCGCCCGGAAAAGTAATTAGCCCCCGAGCTGTCACAGGATCAAGTTGCATAACTGTGAAACTGGTAATCAAAACTATAAAGGCATCTAAATAATTTAATACACGAACGGAGTAGCAGCCGTTGGCAATGGCTAATAATAAAGCGAAAAGGTAGTAATTAGGGGCAAAGGTGAAAACTTTTCCTGCACAGATAAAAGAAAAGATGATTAATACGACGGTATTGATCGTTCTGCTTAATCTATCAGGGTTAAAAAGCCAAATAATTTGATTAATTTTCATTGTTCTTTCAATAAATAACAAGTTGACCTTTACAGAACCAAAAGGTCAACTTGTATGAATAATTATTATGATCACTCACCTTTCCTGGTGGCACCGACCCTCACAGCCACTTAATAAAAACCACCCACATCCCAAAGATGTGGTACCGCACCCAAAGTCTGCACAATCTGGATCAGTTCCTTGTGTAAAAACATCACAATAACTATCCCAAGCACAAACGCAAGTTTTACCTGTATCATCTGGTACAGCAGAAACATATCTTGCCCCTCTTTCCGATGTAATAAATACAGGATTTAGCGTACAAAGCAAAGAAATTGTCTCAAATTCACTCCATCCTAAATCTCTTTTCACCTTAACCATCCAGCCGAAGAAGAATTCTGAAGTTTCTTTAGGCATGGTTGTTCGGAAAAAATCAAGGTTAAAGAGTTTTTCTATTTGAGTTAAATAATCGAGTTCTTTAAAATTCAATCTTGGTTTAACTTCAGAAAGCCTTTGTTGCCAAAGTTTGTATCTCTGATCTGGGCTCATTTTCCTGAATACTTCTTGTTGGCTGGCAAAATCATATTCTCGTAAACTTCTCAATGACAGATTGCCAACTTAAAAAGTTGCGATATTCTCAATAGTCTTTTTCTTTACTTGTATATTTTCAATGCTATTCGACTGAATCGTTTCTTCAGTAAAGCGTTGGGCTAACATGGCAGGCGTTCCGGTAGCTTTCAGGCAAATGAGTTGGTCGAGGCGAGCCAACAACTGAAATTGCTCTTGTATTCTCATCGTTTCAAGGTTTATACAACATCAGAAAATGCGCATCATGGCTATAATAATAGCGATACGATAGCCTATATCCTGGCTTCAACAGCCTGAATATTTATTTGTGCATTGTTCTTAGTGTCCTTGAAAAGGATCTTTACGTACCTATGTATATCATTAGTTAAAATGCCCAAAAAGAAGAAAAACGAACATTTTCGTGTACATACTGCAATAAAACAACTTTATTCAGGACTTTACAATAATGAGCGCAACTTTAACACAATTTTCATGCGGCCTGTTCTTAGAAACTGATCGGTCACAGGTATAACTTTCAGGAAATATTTAGGGGTTTTGTAAAAACTACCCAAGTATGTAGGGGTCTCTATCAAAATCCGGGAGTAGCTTTTCCCCCTTTAAGCTATGAAAATGTATGAAAAACTACCCGACATGCCCCTGTTAGCCATTATTTTGCCCGATATCAACACCCGTTTGTGTTGGGAAATATTGACGCTGTTGTTGCTCATGACAGGGGTGACTTTTGCATGGCGGGTCGCAAAAAAACGCATCGAACGGCAAGCTTCACAGCGCATTCGCATGCAAATTGCGCACGATTTCCACGATGAACTGGGTGGCAAACTGTCTATCATTTCCATGTATGCCGAACTCACCAGCCAGCAATTGGATCGCGATCCTCAAACGGCCAAAGCCTATTTGTACAAAATTTCACTGCACGCCAGCCACCTCTACGAAACGGTTAAAGATATGCTTTGGGCGTTGAACCCTGATTTGGACAACAGCCGCGATTTGTTGCTCCGGCTGAAAGATTTCGGGGAAGAACTCTTTTCCGATAGCGCAATCCAGTTTTCCGTAAAATCCAGCGGAGACCTCCAGCAACTCAATTTTCCTTTGGATCAAAAGCGTCACTTGCTCCTGCTTTTCAAAGAAGCCATGCACAATGCGCTCAAACATTCCAGCGCAAAACTTGTCTTGCTCGAAGCAGCAATAACAGGGGGTGAGGTCGTTTTTTCTTTGCGCGACGATGGCATAGGGTTCGACCCGGCAGTTGCTCCTGCGGGCGAAGGCCTGAAAAGCATGAAAAACAGGGCAGCAAAATTAGGCGGAACCATGTGCCTGGAATCAGCGGAAACCGGCTCCCGGATTGAAGTCTGCATTGGGTTTCCAGTTCCGGGAAAGGCGGGATACAATCAGCCCTAAATTTAAATTCAGGTTTGAGGCAACGGTCTGTAACAAGCTGTGTCCTTAACAACGTCAATAGATAGGATAAAAAAGAGCAACATAGCCCTGTAAAAACCAGGATTCCCGAATGGTCGCTTGGCGATGGTTCGAATCAACACTCATTCATCCGACTAAAACACACAAAGCTATGATCTCTGTTGCTATTGTGGATGATCAACGTGACATCCGGAAGGCTTGCAGAAACTCCTTGACATGACCGATGAGTTTCGCTGTCTTGCCACTTTTGAGGATGGGCCAACGGCGCTGTCCTTCCTGCCGGGACTTCGTCCCGAAGTTGTTTTAATGGATATTGACCTGCCCGGTATGTCGGGTATCGAATGCGCCCGCGCACTCCGGCAAAGCCTGCCTGATGTTCACATCATCATGCTTACCGCTTACAGCGATGACGAACACATTTTTCAAGCACTGAAAGCTGGCGCTTATGGCTACCTGACCAAAGGGGTTTTCCCTTCAAAAATTATCGGGGCCATCCGGGAAGTACGCACCGGCGGCTCGCCTATGAGTTCGCATGTAGCGCGCCGGGTGGTTTCCTATTTCAGCGAAGCTTACAACCCCATGATGTCGCTTTCCGCCCGCGAGCGGGAAGTACTGGATTTGCTCTGCGACGGCCAGAGTTACCGCGATATTGCCAAACAGATGTTTGTGAGTCCGAATACCGTGCGTTTCCACCTGAAAAATATTTACAAAAAATTGCAGGTAAATTCGAGGCATGAGGCGGTGGCGAAAGCGACGAGAATGCATGTAGCGTAAGGGGAAGATAAGGAGCGATTCAAGGCTTCACCGGCCACAAACCAGCGGCTTTTCCCACACACTGTACGGCTTTTTGCACGGCTTCCTGCTGCTCCGGCGTCAAGGTGAATGTGCGCTTTTGTTTTTTATAAACGATGCGAATTTTATCTATCTTGTTGTAAGAGAGTTGATAAAACAAATCGAGCGGCACCACGCAGGTATGCTGGTAGATGCGCATATTAGTGCCTTTATCAAAAGTGCCCTGGTCAGGAACGTTGTACAGCGGGATCACTTCTGTTTCCGTATCCAATAATTTGATAAAGACATTGTAATCGTTCGAAATGGGCTGGTAATCGTACTCCGGGATAGCCAAGGTCATAAAAAAGCTGTTGATGCTGTCGTTTTCCGTGTACATAAACAGCAGCTTGCCTTCGTCAATGATTTTGGGGCCATTCTCCGTTTCAAAACGGCTGGGAATAAACAGGCCAAAGCTCACGGCTTCCGCGCCAATGGTGCGCAAACTGTCGAAATCGTCAAATTCATCAAAAGCAATTTTGCAGGGCGCCTCTTTTTTTGCGGGTGTCGGAGTTTTTTTTGATTGGGCGGTAGCTGAAAAATTTGCCCCCATACAGCAAACCATCAGGAAAGAGAAAACGATTGCGTTATTCATCGAAGTAGTTTTTTATTGAACGCTAAGAGCTTATTCGGGATTTCGTGATTGACTACGTCAAATCTTCGATTTGAGCGAGGGTGAGGAAATTTTGTTTTAGACAAGGCGAATTTTGCAGACATAGCCGGCAGCTATGTTGAAAAAATTCAACGCAGTATAAAATAAAATTTGCCGACCGTAGGCAATTGAAGAATTCCCGAACAAGCTCTAAAAAACAAAGATAGGTCTTTCAACGAAAAACAGGAAGCGCACAACTTCCGTGGTCGCCAACTTCGGTTGGCAGACCAAACAGTGTAGATACTTCGCTAAAAACAAGAAGCGCACAACCCGGTGTGGATTATGCGCTTCTTTCGTCAGAGCCATAGAGCCTTGTGGCATTGAGAGCCCCAGTCACTTCTGACCTGATTTCAGGGTATCATTAGTACTTGATAGACAACTTGTAATTGTCGTCGTTGTTGTTCGAGGTGTTGTTTACCTCATCAACCCTGATCAGGTAAATTTTGCTGTTCGCTGAAATGGCAAACATATCGCCAACTACCAACGCAAGCGTCATGTCCCTTACAATCGTCGCGTTTCCCTGGCAATCTATGGCCTGATTCGTATCGAGAATTGAACTGCCCGTTTGAAATGCAGCAGCAATAATTTCTTTATTGGTTGCATTGGCAAAAGAGAAATTCTCTACCATATCAGCCCGTACTCTCCGCATTTCGGCGCCGTTAATGGTACCAATTTGTTTGCGCCAGTTGGAAGCATCAGGCAAACCGCAATCTATACCTACGTCGCGAATTTCTGCAGAAGCAGCATCCGAGGCTGTACCTTGACCATTATCAAGATCCAAACCACCTTGTCCAACAGGACCAGCCTGGTTGAGCAATACGCCCGTAAGGCTCATTTCAATTGGCGTCGTTGCCGGCGCTTTGCTCGTAATGGTGAGCGATACGGCGTCTGTCAGGCCCTTTTCGTCTGCTACTTCCACTTCATAGGTACGAACAGCGCCTACCGTATTAACGGTGGAAATTTCAAATTCGTAGGTGACGCCATCTTTGTCAGCGCCGGTAATCAGGAACGGGTTGTTTGCAAGCAACGCGCCGCCATTGATGGTGAAAAAGCTGGTGCCCAACTTCACATCATCTTCATAAATCGTTACAGATTGTAATTTGCTGTCGCCGGAGAGCAAAGAAACCTTAGTCTTAAAGGTCTGGCCAACTTCAACATCGGCACTGCCATCCAGGAATCCGACTTCCGTTACAAAACGGGCATCCGGACCAGTCGGATCGGTTGGGTCGTCACCATCCGGATTACAGCCAGTCGAGAGAATCACGGTAAAAGCAAGGGCAAGGCCCGCGAGGGATAACAACAGTTTTTGCATACAAAAATATTTTAATTTTAAAATGGATTGTTTGCGTGTTTTAAATCGCCTATGTGAGACGGGGAAGGATAAAAAAGTAACCTTGTGTCAGCATAAGATTTGGCAAACTTAGCCAAAACTTCTAAAAAGGCTTTTATTACAACAAAGCTTAACCTAATGATAACAAAAAGCCCGTCTTCAACAATAAGCGTAAATCACCCATTCGACGATAAAGGTAGGGGTGATTCGTTTTTGAATTCTTACATATTTATAAAAAAATCTTACATAGATCACATATTTTGGTCTGGCAATGGCTACGTCAAACAAAAAAGCCCCGCCTACAAGGTCTTGCAGGCAGGGCTTTTTGAGATTACACTAATTAGTCAATCAGAATTTTTTCAACTGCAAGTTCCTGCTCCGCACTAATGCGTACAAAGTACATGCCTGTCGCTAAATGTGCCACATTCAGATCCAGCAATTGAGATCCCTCGCCTACCCGTTGCGTTTGCGTCAGCACCACACGGCCATCTGCGCTCACGATTTCAAGCAGGATATGCTGAGCTGAAACCGCATGGAACGAAACATTGATGCGGTCTTTTGCCGGGTTCGGGAACACCGAAACGCGTGCGGCACCACTTTCCAAATCCGTACTCGCCGTAGCGCCCGGCTCCACAACCGTACCCCGGAAGGGCGCTTCTGCGCATGTCAGGTCGCCTTCAGCGGAGGTCACGCATGCCTGAGACTGGTAGGCAAACATATCCATGAATTCAACTTCGTCCACAAACCAGCCTTCGCCAATCGGAGTAGGAACCGGATTGGTCAGCTCTGCTTCTGAACCATAGCGGAACCGCACATAGATGCTTTGTCCCTGGTATGCACTGAGGTCAATGTACGTGTCAACGTAGCCATTGCTGCTGCCCCAAAATGCCGGGAGGTTGGCTGTTGCAAAAGTGGTATAGGCCATTTCCCCACGGTAATTGTTTTTAAAGATCAGTTGATCTATATTGATCCAATCCAACGCGTTGGTGGAAACCTGAACAATACCTGCATCGGTGTTCGGCTCGGTGCTGTAATTGTGGTAGAAACGAAGCACTGGCTGCGTGCCGCTCACCGTGATCGGTTGGAGGGTTATCAGCGACTGGTCATTTTCAACAACCGTGCTTGGCACGTGCCAGGCGGCCTGGCCTTCGAAAGCGTCTTCATTGTTGATCACCCAAATGTCATCCCCAGCTTCGTTGAGGACTAACCAGTTGCCGTCACCATTTTCCATGCCATCGTAGAATTGGCGAATGGAGCGCAGGTCGTTGGCCGTCGAAAAGCGATAGCTGAAGGTTTTGGATTCACCGGAAGCAACCGTGCCGACATTGAATACGACTTCCGTGCCGGACACACTGACCACCGATGTGCCCATTGCTGAGCCTGCAACGTAGGTTGCGCCATCTGGAATTTTATCAGTGACCACAACATCTGTTGCCGCTCCATCTTTGTGGTTGGTTACCGTGATGGTATAGACAATTTCCTGGCCTGCGTTGATTTTTTCAGTAGCGAGTTTGGTGATTTTCAACTCTTTTATACATTCGGGCTTGCCGTCAAAAGCTGACCTGCCGTCGTTGCGATCAAATGCAGAGCCCTGATCGGCGCTCCAACCTAATCCCCGCTTAGCAAATACGTCCCAGATGAGGCATTCATGGATGCCATCATAGTTGAGTACATCGGCGACGATAATCGCGTTCCGGCCATCAACAAAGCCGGGGTCGCAGGATTGTAATTTCATGCCGTCCATCATCAACTGAATGGCGATGTTGTTACCGCCGATGCCAGTGTACATATCTTCGTCAAACCCGTAAACTTCCACAAATTTCCAATACATGTCCCAAAGGGTACTCGTCCAAACCTCCCCTAAGGGGTGCGGCGCAGTAGTTCCAATGACGTCGTCGTAGTTTTGGCTGTTGATGGCGGGATCGGTCGAGTAAGGCAACCTCCGAATGCCTCCGCCATCAGGATCGTTCCGGGTAACAAAGTTTCCGATACCCCGCTTGGCAGTACCTTCATCGCCAGGCTTGGCCTGCATGATCAGCGAGAAGAAATCGCTCCAGCCTTCGCCCATTTGTTCATCGCTGGAGAGGCATCCCGCCTGAGACGGACCTCCTGTGAGGCGGTTAGAAATACCGTGTCCGTATTCGTGAGCCATCACCCCGTTGTCGAAATCGCCGTCCACATCGGTTGAGGTTCCGGTCGTATCGGGCGTCTGTAATTTTACGGTTACCCCATCATTGAGAAAATTGATGATGGTCTGGCAATCTGAATTTTTGATCATTACCGTAGGAATAGTCGGATCTGGAACATTGGCCACACCAGCCATGCCCACTGCATTTTCTTCAAAATTGCAGATGATGAGGGCAATAGCGCCAGCAGCTTGCGCCCGAACGGCTTTTTCTTCAAAAAAACATTGTCCCCGAATAACCAAGGCTACTTTGCCGGCGACGTCGGCGGCATTCACATAAGCGCCACAACCCAAATGCGGCTGGTTCGAGCCGTCAAAAGCCTGAACGACTTCTCCGATGATCGGCGTGGAGCTGACCGCCGGGCCGAAAGCGGCGGTACTGGTTTCGTAGACTCCTGCAATCTGTTCAGGTGCCAGCACTGTCAGCAGTTTCCCGCCTGCACTGTTCCATAAATACATTTGCATCCGACCGCTTCCGCCATCTGCCGGCGTGCCAAAATTGGCGTTGTTTGTACCGCCGCCATCCTGCCCTTCCGCTTTCACGTCGTCGTTAGCAGTGCCGCCATTGCCGTAGTTATTGCGCTGGAAGTTTCCGGCAGCCTCATCAAAGCCATATTGATAGGTAACGTCGTGCATGATGTTGTTCATGTAGAACAACTGCGTTATGGCAGCTTCCCGGTAAGTTTCCGGCTGCAGACTCGGATCGAATGGAAAGTCAAAAATGAGCAAATCGCCGCCATCGGGCTCATCGTTTGCCGAAGTATTATTGTTGGCAGAATCCTGATAAGCGTGGACGTTATTGCCCCGTGTGATGCGGAATTCAGCCCCGGGCGCATTATTTATATCGTGCCATCCATGTGGCGAAGCCACCAGGTCTTGCGGGTTCATGACCAGCTCGCGCTCGCCGTGAATTGGGCTTTCCACAGGAACCGGGAAAACGCGGTACGAAGCGTCGGTCAGTATGCGCGCTTCAGCAAGCGCTTCCTGCACTGGCTTAAAGGCTGATACCGTACTTTTTTCTTCAACCTGGCAATGGTCATCGTGTACATGGCATTCGTCCTGTTTATCGCCAAAACTACAGTACAGGGTCAGGTTTTGGCGGTGCAGCAATTCCCTGGTCACTGCGTCTACCTGCATGCTCCAGTAATCTGGCGTGTCAATCTGGTCAAGTGTCACGTTCCAGGCCAAGCGCACCGTTCCGGTCATCGGATGACTGTAATACATCAGATCTACTTTGATCTCTGATTTGGCAATGTTCCCTTTGTCGAAGACGAAAGAGCGGTCTCCGTTTTGCGAGACCAATCTCAATGGCTCCCCAATGGTTACCCCGGCGTTGCGCGCAGCAGCTTCCACCGCATGGTACGCGCTAATGACCGGTGCCGTTGTATTCACGGATGCAGCCAAATCCTGGGTAAAGCGGGAGGTTGAAAAGACCACTTTGCCGTCGCTCGCAACGTGAACGCCCATAATGGCATTGTGTACTGGAATGCTGGCGTGGCGCTGGATGAAATAGATGTGGGTGGCGCCGTTGTGGCGCGTTTGGTAATTGTCGCTAACGACCATGTCCGCAATATCTGCGGAGGTTAGTTTCCACTGTTCTCGATGTTGCTCAACGTAGCGGAGCGCGATATCCAATTTGGACTGCAATTGCCCGAACCCTGTGAAGGGGAGGCCTATAAGCATCCATAATAAAGTTTTGGTAAACTTATTTTTCATACTGCATAAGGCATTAAATGAACAAAAATTTAATCAGAAGTATAAAGGTATAAAAAGCCCCAATCCGTTTGGATGGAGAATAAAAAGATAGATGCTGCACGACATTTATTCTTGACGCTTGTTCAGATTTTGAACAGGCGCTTATACCCGCGCCATCACCGCGCTACAGTCCTTGCAGGTTCTCAGGTCTTCCGAATCCATAAAATGTTTCATCACAACTGGAAGCTGATTCACAATGTCTTTCATCTCAAAAGTGGCTTCGTGCAATTTGTTGTTGCATTGTTCACAAAACCACATGAGTTTGTCTTCTTCGCCAGGGTGACGATAGCGCTCAATGACCAATCCAACCGTATTTGCAGGCCGTTGCGGTGAGTGCGGAATGCGCGGCGGCAGCAGGAATAAATCTCCTTCCCGGATGGAAATGTTTTCGGGGGTGCCGTCTTCGTTGATGATCTTCAGGGTAATGTCGCCCTCCAATTGGTAGAACAACTCCTCGCCATCTTCAAAATGGTAGTCCTTACGGCCGTTGGGGCCGCCTACAACCATCACGATGTAGTCCTCGTTTTGAAAGTAAATCTGTTTGTTGCCAATTGGCGGTTTGAGCAAATGGCGGTTTTCCTCAATCCAGCCCTTAAGATTAAAAGGTTTTGCGATCCCCATGATCAATTTTTTTGGTTAACAGGGTGAAATTATGCTATTTTTAGCCATAATAAATCAAATAAAGCAATGAATCTTGATCTCTCCGGAAAAAACGCGCTGGTTTGCGGCAGCAGTAAAGGCTTAGGAAAAGCGACGGCCATTGAGCTGGCAAAGCTTGGTGCCAATATTACTTTAGTGGCGCGTTCGGCAAATATCATGGCAGAACTGATCCACCAATTGGATCGCAGCCCGGGTCAGACCCATGATTTTTTGGCAGCCGATTTCACCAATCGCGCCGACCTGAAACGCAAAGTCACCGGCCTGATAACGGTTAAAACCATCCATATTCTGATCAACAATACCGGTGGCCCGCCGGCAGGCACCATTGCGGAGAGTGCAGAAGACGCTTTCCTCGAAGCTTTCCAAAATCACCTCATTTGCAATCAATTATTAACACAACAAGTCGTTCCCGGCATGAAAGCAGCCGGATATGGCCGCATCATTAACATCGTTTCTACTTCCGTTAAACAACCCTTGGAAGGGCTTGGGGTTTCCAATACGGTGCGAGCCGCAGTGGCGGGCTGGGCAAAAACCTGGTCAAACGAATTGGCACCCTTTGGCATCACCATGAACAATGTGCTGCCCGGCGCTACAGATACAGACCGCCTGCGCGACCTGATTAACAATAAGGCAACCAAACTTGGTGTATCAGAAGCGGAAATCATTCAGGAAATGCAAGCCGAAATTCCGATGGGCCGTTTTGCGGAAGCCAGCGAAATTGCTGCGGTTGTTGCTTTTCTGGCCACGCCTGCAGCCGGCTATCTTACCGGGGTCAGCATTCCGGTGGACGGCGGACGGATAAAAGGGTTGTGATCGTGTCTGCTCTTTATAGTCCGATAGCTGCGTTATTTTTTGCCCCAAAATCGGTCATTTACGTCAGTAAGCTCCCGTTTTTAGGGCAAAAAATGCCTTGCTCTCGAACTCTAAAGATCAGACACGCGACTAAATGAACAGACAATTTAAAAAGCACTTGACACGGATTATAAAAATTCATAAATTGCATTGCTGTATTGAAAAATCGTGCAAAGTATAGTTAAACAGCGGACATGAAAGGTACTTTTGGGTGTCCTTAAATGAAATACTTGCGACTTTTGCAGGATATAAACAATTACAGCCATGACAAAAAAACTAACGCTGCTTGCATGCGCAGCATTTTTGATGTTTTCCTGCGAGGAAATAGCGCCCCGCCTCAATCCTGGTTCCGGGGGCACTCCCAATCCTACAGATCAGCAACGCCACGTTTTGGTAGAGGAATTTACCGGGGTGCGCTGCGTCAACTGCCCGGCCGGCAGCGACGCCATTCAAACGCTAAAAGGTATTTACGGTGAGCGGTTGATTGCCGTTTCCATCCACACCGGCTTTTTTGCACCGCCTTATCCGGAAAGCACCCAGGATTTCAGGATACCGGAAGGTGCCAGCCTCCTGAGTTATTTGGGCGAACCTTTGGGTTACCCAACTGCTGTCGTCAACCGCAAGCTCTTCTCAGGCGAAACCGACCTGCAATTGGGTCAGTCGCAGTGGCCTGGTTTTGTAGCGGAAGAAGTGGCCATCGCGCCCGAAGTTGTGGTTGGAATAACGAAAGTCTACAACCCGAATACGCGAGTCCTGGAAGCACAAATCAGCTTAGACGTTCTTGAAAATATTGATGAAAATGATGTCCGCCTCAGTGTGATGATCACAGAGGATAAAGTAACGGATACCCAACTTACCCCTGCCGGAAAAACAAACAATTACTTACACCGCCATGTATTGCGGGACATGATGTCGGCCTACGATGGAGAACCCATAGCCGGCCCCCTTGCAGCAGGAGATGAACTGACGCGAACCTTTAATTTTACCCTGCCACAAGGCTGGGATGACGACCATTGCTACATTGTGGCGTTCCTTCACCACAGCGGGGCGGGAAAAGCGGTCATCCAGGCCCAGGAGGTCAAAGTTGTGAATTAGTGTTTGTCTTTATAGTCCGATAGCTGCGTTATGCTCGACCCCAAAAGCGTCACTTACGCGAGTAAACTCCGATTTTTGGGTCTTCGTATGCCTTGCTCTCGAGCTCTAAAGAACAGACACTGCACTAAATAGACGAAAGCTAATAATGTTTGTCTTTATGATCCTATGAACTGGAGAACTATCCCTTTTTTCCGATTGACCCTGCCTTTTGTCGCAGGAATCTGGCTTGCAGCGGGTCAGGAGGTTGCGCTTTTCAAAGCGTTCTTTTGGGCGTTTCCAGTCTTGTTCGGACTACTCTGGTTTTTTTGGCAACGCCGAACCGGATTTCAGACGCGTTGGTTGTATGGCGTGGTGCTCAGCATTTTTCTTTTTTTGTTCGGGTATCAATTCACCGCGTTGCACCACGAACTCAACCGGCCACGGCATTTTAAAGATGCAATAAGCCAGGAGAATTACGTATCCGGCGTTATCCAGCGCCTTCGACCAGGAGGAAACAGCATGCGGTTGATCCTCAAGGTGGAGCACCTCGGCAGCAGCCCCGACACCTTGCTTTCCCGAACCGGTTTTTTGCTGGCTTATGTAGACCTCGATGGCCGTAGCAGGTCATTGAATTATGGAGATCAGATTATCCTCAAAGGCCGGATCCGCCCGATTGAGCCTCCGAAAAATCCAAAAACATTCGATTTTGCGTGGTACATGCACCTGAATAATACCCATTTCAGCATCCGCGCAGATTCGCTATCCTGGGAAAAACGGAACGATCAGGCTTCGCGAAGCATCCTTGCCCTGACGGATCAGCTCCGGCAGCGCTGCATTGCGATTCTGCGGAAACACCTGCCCGCGGACAACGAATTCGCCGTTGGCGCGGCACTTATCCTGGGTTACAAGGATGAAATTTCGCAGGAGGTCACTAACGCCTACGTGAATACAGGTGCCATGCACGTGCTGGCTGTTTCGGGTATGCACGTCGGCATTGTGTACTTGTGCATCGGTGCCTTGCTGGGTTTCCTGAAATTCAAATCCCGCCACTGGAAATTTGTAAAAATGCTGCTGTTGCTGGCCGGAGTGTGGGGTTTTGCAGTCCTGACCGGGGCGGCCCCTTCTGCGCTGCGGGCAGCGGCGATGTTCAGTTTTGTTATCGTAGGGCAATCGCTCGACCGGCAGCCCAATATTTACAATACGTTTGCCGCTTCGGCTTTCCTGCTGTTGTGCATAAACCCTTACCTGCTGTTCGACATTGGCTTCCAGCTTTCTTACCTTGCCGTCATCGGCATCGTATATTTTCAACCGCTAATCTACCGGCTTTGGTACATCGAAAATAAAATCGGTGACTATTTCTGGAAACTATCCGCCGTATCACTTGCGGCTCAAATCACCACGCTGCCCATCAGCTTGCTCTATTTCCACCAGTTTCCGCTCTATTTCTGGCTTTCCGGGCTGGCAGTGGTACCCATTTCCGGTTTTATACTTATGGGGGGCATGGCTTTGTTTATCCTCGACGGCATTCCGGTCATCGGCTGGCTGCTGGGCCAAGCCGTATATTGGCTGGTTTGGATCACCAATGCTTCCATTTTCCTGATTCAGCAAATTCCCGGCGGCGTGATCACCGGCATTTGGCTGAGCGTAACGGCAGCTATTCTCCTCTACGGCGCGATTGCCGCTTTGACGGGCGCTTTTGAATTCAGGCGGTTCCGCTGGGTATTGGTTGCGCTCGCCTGCTTTGTTGGGGTAGCCGGACTTCACGCTTTGCGCGAATGGCAAAATCAGACCCGCAGGCAAGTGTTGGTATACCACCTGCCGGGGCATACGGTGATTGATTTAATTGACGGCAAAAAAATTATCTCCCTGAGCGACGGCGATTTGGAGCCTTCCCGGATAAATTTTGCTGCCGGCAACTACCGCTTGTTCACCGGCGTTGCGGAGCTTGTTGCTTTAAGGGCAGACACAACGGACATCCAAACCGATAGTGCCTGGTTTTTAAACAAAGGGCTTTTCCAATTTTACGGATTTAAAATGGCTGTTGTACGCCAGGCAATAACCGGCAAAGTTATAGAAGACCGCATTCCGGTGGATTGCCTTTTAGTATCCAATAATGCCCGAGCAGACCTAGAGGATTTGCTCCGAATTTTCGATTGTAAGCTGGTTTTGTTCGATGCTTCCAGCAGTCCGTGGCGCGTTGAACGCTGGAAAGAAGAGGCTATTCGCCTGGGAATTCCTTTTTACGACATTCGGGAACAGGGGGCTTTTGTTCGGGATTTGTGATTGGGCTATGGCAATTTTCTCATTTTTGCGCCTCTGTCTTCATCCAAATTCGCAGAATTTTAGAATCGTGCGCCATTCTGAAAATTCTAAAATTCTGTGAATTCAGATGAAGACAATAACCGCTCGCGCGTAGGCTCCGCCTCGTGTGTACTATTCTTGCGGGCTTCGCCCGATTTTGGGGCCTGCCGGCTAAAGCCAGCGACCACAGGCACTCATTGCTTCACCACCTTCCCCTGCCAAACCACCACCCCGGCATCCTCGATGCTACAAAAATACACCCCCGCCATCAAATCCCCAACCTTCAATTCCTGCTGCACCTTCCCATCCACCACCCGCAGCCGCTCCCGCAGCACTTCCCGCCCCAGTGCGTCGCGGAGAATGATCTGAGGCGCATTCAGCTTTGCCGAAGTTTCGAGCTGGAGCAAAGCTACAGACCCGGTCACCTGATTGGGCGCAATGCTCACCGAAATGACATTTTCCACTTCCCCGACGGCGGTCGCGACCACCGCTACAGCCCGGCACAGGGTATCCGCCCCACGCGGATTGCTCACCGCCAGACAAACATTGTAAACCCCTTCCGCCGCATAAGCATGCACCGGATGCGGCACCGTATCCGTCACGCCATCCCCAAAATCCCAATGCCAGCTTCGGATGTCGTTGTAGCTGCTGTCTTGGAAAGCCAACTCCAGCGTGGAGGCTTCGTAGCTCCAGGCTGCCGGGGCGGCTGGCGGAGGGTATCGCAGGGACTGCCTTCGAGGGCACCGAGGCGGTAGTTGGGGAAGTTGGGGAGGGAGAAAGAGTTTAGAGAAGGTAGTTCAATACAATGCTGGCAAACACCACAGGCTAAGCCCAAAGAATCCGGATGATTGATGACATGCAAGTACCTAGCACTACTGGTACAGTTTATATAGATTTTATTATCCGGGCCCACCTGGGCCAAATAAAACTTGGTAGTCAAAATTGGATGGAGAGGATCCGAAAAGCCATCCCACTCTGCTATTTTTATTTTCGAGCTTTCAATATTTTCAGCATGAAGATCATATTGATATAAGTATCTACCTGAAGAAATGTATAAAAATCTTGAATTAGGAGAAATGGCTATGCCTGCAGCACTGGCTGTATCTACATAAGTAAACTGAACAGGATTGCTCAACTCGCCACTACACCGATCAAAATCAAAAATGCTAATATAAATAGGATCGCCTGCATAACCGGGTAAATTCACTTTGGCATATTTAGCCCCATCAGGAGAAAATACAGCTTGCCCCAGGCTACCCGGGGGCTCTGGAATGATTATCCCCAACTCTTGAGGTTGATAAAGAACAACTTCCTCTGGAATCACCAAAAATCGAGGGTACTCATTCGTCCCTAAGCGTCTTAATATCATCCACCAATCTCGGCCATTGGCAAGTTTTACTGCCGTTATTTCACCTATATCGAATGGCCCTATATCAATTATTTGATTTTTGGATACTACACTACCTAAGCCATTATTGGCATTCATATTAACAAGAGAAGAGTAAAAATGCCAAGATTCTATATCCGTTTGCTGCTCATTTAAGGCCCGATCCATATGCAATAATAAATATAAGCTATCTCGCTCTGGCATTGGCAAGATCATAGCTCCTTGATCCAGGATATATCCATAATCTTCCCATTCGTTAGCAAACCATCCTGGGTTCAATCCCTGTCCGCTTTCCATGGGCTCGTTTAGCGCATTGGCTATGTAAATCCCATTGGTATAAAACAAGAGGTTACCTGAAGCATCACAGATGCTGGCATTGGCTTGTCGAAAAGACATATCCCTAAATTCGTAATAAATATCAGGGGGCGTGGTGTTGAAATCAATCACCGTACCCGAATTTATAGGAATACTTTGATGATTTTGCCCCATTAACCAACTGTAATCGTGTTTTTGGCTGCTCCCAATTGTGTTGTGTAAAATAAGTATGCAAAGTGGGTAAAGTATTCTCATTTTTATGAAAATTAAAACAGCAGTACTCCTTGCTGCTTTGGCAACAAGAAATACGGCTGAATGATAAAATTTTAGTATTTAATAGCTATTTTTTTGACAAAATCCTGTTCATCAAGCTGGAGCCGCAGGACATAGACGCTTCCGGGCAAATCAGGCAGGGCAATGGTTCTTGTCGCTTCCCCTTCCCCCAGAATCAATCCCAGGACTTTTCGACCATGCAGGTCGTAAAGTGTGAGGCTGCCAGACTGCCGGACGGGCTGACGCCAGGACACTTTCACTTCCTTGTTCGCAGGGTTGGGGTAGATACTCAATTCTTGCACTTGGGCAGCTATCTCCGCTGGAAGGCCATGCCTTGAAAAAGACTCAATTTCTGCACAAATCAGGCTGTCATTATAGCTCACCAGTTCGCCGGTCATCAACGCTAATAATGTCCGCGCCCGATAAACAGCATTGCCTCCAAGTAGGGGGCATTGGGCTGCGATGATCTCCAAAGTATCCGTTGCCGAAGTATCAGCCTCGGCAAGGTAGGCCAAATACAGATCGTTGACTACCTTTTCGTTGATCTCGAAATCTTCGACAACCGTGATGGTGTCATTGATAGCATGAACAGCAACAGCAGCAGCAGTAAAATTGTCTGTAATTTCCGCTACCAGGTCATCGTTATCCAATCCCAATACAACAAGGGCATCAACCAAAGCTTCCGGGTTTTGCATTAAACCGATAGTCTCAAGAGAATCGGCGACCAATAACAGCGAATCTATCAGGATCATCGTATCTAATTTTTCATCTGCTAAAACCAGATTTGTTTTTAGTTGTGCTCTGGAAACAGAATCGGCAGCAAAAATCGAGGTTATCTCGTCATTTATGACCTGGAAATAACCAATAGTAGAATTTTCAGCATTGGCTCTGAATTTTCCATTAGTTGTATCCCCCGGGATTTCATTTAGCTTTCCGTAAATGTAGCGCTGCAATTCCCAGGAAACTGCCGGAAGAAGTGTGGTATCGCCATTGGCAATGCGTTTGGTGTCATTGGAAGTAGGGGCGAAAAAACCTGTGCTGCTGCCGCACAAATCACAAGGGGCTACTGGTGAGGGATCCTCCTGTACATCAAACCACTCAGATGGAGACGGGGATTCTGGAGCGAAAGTTGGATGTCCATTAGATAAAGTGATATCTACAATGAAAGGGTAGGCTTGGGCAAAGATTGATGGGACATCATAAACTGTTTCTGCTGTTTCTTCCAACCATCGATTCCGTGTATGTTCCTGCGTACCCAATACTGCATTCACATCCGGCAAAAGAAGACTGACGTAATGAGTGCCAAAAGTTGTGCCCCGGAGTAGGTTTTCCGACGCGCTGCCACCAAATATTCTAATACCCAGTCTGGTATTATTCAGGATATTGCAACAGTAAGCATTACCAGGCGAACAAGCAATTTCCAGTCCGATGTTCTCATTGGCATCGCCTGTAATGCCATCACCGATTACCCAATTATCAAATAATCGGGTTTTATATACATTCTCTACGACAATGCCAGCCTCTGCCTCATCTGTATTATCCAATATAACCCGATTATTTGAGACTACTGCCCGACTGCTTGACTCTAATAACATACCGACTCCGGTTCCTTTGACCGTTATCGGTATGTTATCTTTCACCAGAGTAGGCGCCTTGTTTTCAAACAGCCAGATGCCCACACCCTCTTCTCCAGGATTGGTATTGGTACTTATTTCATTGTTGGTAATGGTTACCGAGCCGTTGGGGTCGGCGTGTCCAACCTTGATTCCTATATGGGCGTTGGTGATGGTGTTGTCGTCAATCAAAATGCCGCCAGCGCTGGCTAAAGTGGCAATGATTCCCTCATCTACGCCAGTTAAAGTATTCTCCGTTGCTGTCAGTTTAGCCAAATTGGAAACAATTCCTTTCAGGCAACTCGAAAAATCATTGTCGTGGCGATGGTATTCGTGCCGCCAGGGGAATTAAAAGTTATCCCCACACCGCGAGCTTGAAAAGTCGGGTATTCATCATCGTAGGGCAATATTTTCCTGAACTCGTTCCCTTCAACCTTCAAGACAGTTCCGTTTCCGACAATACCTGCAGTTAATTCTTGAAATTTGTTGCGGTATAAAGAAAATCCTTTCAGGTTATTCAAAACAATTCCTGCCAGGGCATGATCATCCTGGGCAGACAAAGATTCGGGTGCGCTCGTTTGGCCGCTGTATGGAGGTTTCAAAACTGTTTCGGTTTGAAAAAGCTCATTATCGGCAAATAATAGACTTACTCTGCCTCCGCCGGTTACGTGTGGCGTGAATAAGCTTACAAAATTATTGACAAAGCAGTTATTTGCAACCGTCCCCCCCGTAGTGGTAAACACCTCATGGCTTGCAACTGGAACAGGATGTAGATACAAGGCATACTGCGCATCCCTAATCACACTGCCGGACATTTTTATTTGTGCAGTTTCTTCCATTTCAATTCCACGCCACATTGCGTCACAACCGAGAAGTTGCGTACCCAGAATGCTGGGCGCAAGATCTTCTTTTATAACAATCCGTGCGCCTGGCAGTATAAACACGGTGCAGTTGATAAAATTATAGTGCTCATCAATAACAAACGTACCTGCTATACAAATTTCTATGCCATTTGCTACATTTTCGGGCAGTTCTCCGGGATCAGTTCCGATTACTTCACTTAATAAGGTTGTCTCAGTGGGTTCGCCGATGACCTTTGTTCCAACGCAATCTGCACAGGAAAAAGCACAGTCTATCACAACAACAGGTAGTTCAGCTTCCTCAAGTATTTCGCCACATTGACTGACTTCAATAGGCAGATTAAATTCCTCCTCGAAGAAATCTTCCGTGTTCATTATAGACAAACAAATGGTCTGACATTCGTTTTCAGAAAATGTCAGCGTGGTAATTGCACTTCCAGAGGTCACAACAAATCCTTCGGGAAGCTCTATGGTGGCAGCGAGTTCTACTTCCGTTCCTTCCACGAGGTCATCTACACATACGTCGAAGCAGATTTCAGTAACACCGAGGTTGCAAATGTCAGTTTCTTCCGTTTCTATGGTTACGGTTGCAGGACAGGATTGGGTGGCGACGATGTCGTCAATGCGAACATTATTACATCCATCAAAAATTACCCAATTAATGGACTCACTGGTAGTATTTATCCATTGTATATTGAACCCTTGCCATGGATTATCAGCCAGAGGATAGTATATCAGGCCGTTAACATCTTGTCCCATAGAACCACTGCCTGGTGGGTCTATGGTTCCGAAAGATATACAATGAGGGCTGTATGATGCAGTAGGCTCGCCATCCAGGATGCAAAGCTCGCCATAATTGGATGTACAAGCGTCTATATAATCAGAAACAAAACATGGCGGCTGTTCACTTGTCAATATTTGATCAATGGTTATACCCGCTGCCTTAAAACCTAAAGAGAGTGTACATCCTGGCATGATAGGATTCTCAAGTGGGAGGTAGAAACTTTCATTGGTCTGTAGGCGAATAAATTGATTTGTATTGGTTGCACTATTCGCTCCTTCAAAAGCAACATCGGGAGAATTATTCCCTTGGGGGTAGCCATCTATGCTGAAAAAAAATGGATCAAGCCCTGCTTCAGTCCAGAAATATTCCAACGTGGGCGTAAAAGCCTCAAAATCTCCATTACAAATAAGATTATCACAATAGTCAACATTTGAGCAATCAGGAATTGTGTTAGTCATACCTAAGATGGTTATCACCAGGTTGGCATCACTACACTTTCCTTCACATTCTTCTATCTCTATCTCATACCTTATGTGGACTGATTCCGCCGGGTCGTTAGGCGTCAATGGTAAAGCTGTTATCTGGAAGGCATCATTTTCAGAATCGCCATTTGTATCTATTGGCGTAACCGTTACAAACGCTGATCCAAGCGTAAGAGAAGAATTGTAACTAATTGATAATGATCCAGTCGAAAAAATATCGTTGGCTAAAAGAAAGGAAAATGGCACAATGATGGATTGTCCTGGAATAAGCCTTATATTGTTGTAATTGTCCTCATAAGCATATACAAAACAAGCTCCCTGTGTGTCATTTGTTTCATTAACGATATAGCCCAAGTTCCTCAAAATATCCAGCTCAACGCTATGAAGGGTTCTACGCACCTCTCCTTCCTCTATTTCAGGGTGAAGAACATAGGATTCTGCTGCAAGGCCATCGCAAACTTCATCTATATGAGACAAGGCCTGCAAGTGTTGAAGTGTGCCGCCAACATTCCCGCCATTAACCGTGGGAAAATCATTATCTTCATTGAATACAATTTGAGGGCTGCCTGTACCTCCACAGCAATTGTCTACTAACCCCTCTAAAAAATTATTGACTTCACTGAGGCTGGCCAATGCAGTATTAAATTTATGATGATTGCAACATTCTGGATCTGTTTCTTCAGGAACAATTAAAGGTGTACCTGCAGCAGTTTCTAAAAAAAATATCCCAGTTTGAATAGTACCCGCCTATTGGCAAGCCATTGGGGCCAATTCGGCTTCCAACTCCCAAGAAGTGCAGGGCTTCATGTAAAACAACTGAATATAAATCATAAAGGTGGGGTAGTACCTTCATTGAAAGTATTCCAGTCTGCAATAAGATTTGAAATTGTTAATATCCCCGCACGCTGGCCTATGACTAAAGGGTTGTTTGGACCTGTAATAACTTCCCATGCCCGGGGATAACTAATTCCACATCCATTGGGATAGATAGCTGAACCCTGAGCTAAAACATCTTCCTCCAATGCAGCTTTTTTTATAAAAATAAGTACATTGTTTCCTAATGGATTAGAAATGATATCAGAAAGGTCGTCAAACACTTCACAAATTGTATTTTGCTCCTCTACAGTAAAATCTCCAATATCTTCGAAATCAAAAAGGAAAAACCCCGGACCAGCACAAGCGCCTCGGGAACCGCCACTTCCTTCCAGATCATAAGCCGTATAAATATTCCCAAACCGGTCATAAGCGGCAATAACAGAGTCAGGATGAATCTCGGTGCGGGTAAAGGACGCGCCACAAAACGATAAACGTTCTCCTGTTACCTCTAAAACCACCGTCTCCGGCACTCCTGCTTCCGCGCCATTTCCTCCGATGAGATTCTCTAAGCTAAAAGTATAGGTCGAACTGCCTGCTGCCCCCGAAACAGGCAATGAAAAGCACTTTTGGCTTGAGGTATCATCGAAAATTAAGGCTTGGGTCGAATACCCGCTCAAATGCGGCGAGCCGCTGCCCTGTAATTCCACATCCACCTCCGTCGGCGAACAAACACAGGGATGTTCAATATTCACACAAATCATCACCGTATCTCCCGCATCCGCGCTGATCGTATCCTGGTCAAAAGAAACCGTCGTCGTATCGCCCGCAGGCGCTGTAAAGCTGGAGAACTGGAGGTCTTTAAAAACCCCGGTATGCGTCGTATTGACGTTGACGCTTTGCATCAGCAGACTTGCCTGCACGCAGGTTGGCAAACTGATCGTGTAAGTTGCCGCAAAATTCCAGCTACTGCCGTTTTGGGATGTGTAGGTGCTGCCGCTGCTGCCGCTGCGTACCAATTTCAGCCATTTATGACCCACAGCCGTTGTGTTGTTTGAAGACTGCGCTCCATCGGTGGAAGTTCTTACGAAGCGCTGTACGGAAGTGCCCAGTACCGTGCGCAGGCCTACTTTTATGGCGCCGGGAGCGTTGCTGGCTCTCAGTTCCAGGCCGGCTAAGCCGCCGCTTACGCTCAATACCTTAACAATGACTTCTCTGTCTCCGCACACCTCCCGTTGTACGCTGTACTGCTTATCGGCAGTAGCGGAAGGCACATTGTTGGCAGAAATGGAAATGGTGTCGCTGTCGCAGGCGTCGTAAGTGGCCGAGCCGGTCACGGCGCCGATGTTTGCGCTTTGGAGGCTACCGCAGGCGCTACTCATGGCTCGCGGGGGGGGGCGAAATGGCCACCCGTCGTTTCAGCGTGTACAATGGTCGTTGCATCCGGTACTGCCGGAAACAAAGCGTAATGCCCGCCATCGCTGGCGAACAGAAAAAACGCGGCAACCAGCAACAAAGCCGGCAGCGTAAATTTGAAAGCGGAAAGCACATTTTTCATAATCGGTATTTGGTTTAAAAATGAAAAAGCAAACACTTCAGGCATTCCGGAGGGATTGCCTGGCGGGGTAGTAAAACAGCATAAACCCACAAGCCACATAAGGGATGGACTGTAGGATGGTGTGTTTGCGCTGTGTTGTGCCACAAGCTTTTGCGGCTTTTTTATTTTGACGGTGCAGGCAGGGTAGTTCCCACTAACGCGGGATGCAAGGAAAGCACCGTCACTTGACATTATGGGCATATATAGGTGGTCTTGTCTGAAAAAAGAAGGAGGATTGTGTTAAGATTTAGCGCCCACCGGGAGAAATGTCGGCCATTGACCAAAAGCTGTTGTTGGCTCTGGATAAAAGGAATTAAGTTGACAAAATCCCCTTTTCTTGTCGGTACAGCGATAAAGCAGCCCGCTTTGTCGAAGCGATGCCGCCAAGCGTTGCCCAAAACTTAGCTTTGTGCCTGATACGCGCTGAAGCGTTAAAACCACTGATGAGAATGGATATTTTGTTATTCAGCAACGCATGGCACGAACAGGCATTAGCCCGGCAATTAGCTTGGGGGGTGGCCGCTGTTTCAACCGTTCTGCTGTTTATTTTTGCTGCGCTGAACATTTTTGGAAAACCCGAGCCGAATTCGCCGCCCAAAGCCGCTTTTTCCGGCCGCATGCTGCTGCCTTTTGTCGCATTCGGTGCCTGGGGCTTGGTGGTGAGTTTTCACCAGCACCTTTCGCTGCCCGTTTGTATTTCGGTGGGTTTTGCTTCCGGCCTTGCGGGCATTCTGGGAAGCAGGTTTGTAATGCCCCTGATTCGCCAGACCCTGATTCACGACCACTTTGACCTTCAACGGGTCGACCAGAGCACCGGGAAAGCCCTGAAGACCATCCCCCCGCACCGCAATGGCTTTGGTGCCGTTCACCTCAACGTACGCGAAGCGCCCTTCGCTGTGGAAGCCGTTACCTCCGGCAAAGCCATTTCTCCCGGCACGCCGGTTCGCGTTGTCGGAATTATTGATGAAAAAGTGGTGCTGGTTGAACCAATTGATGAGGATGGGCCGGCTTCGCCTTTAACGCCGTAAAATCAAGCCTGGGCTAATTCCTGTTTCGGTTGTGTTTGTTTCATCGGGGTGCCCGTCATGGAAGCTTTGGCCACTTTCATGGGAATGCCCACGCATTTTTTCTCCATATAGGTCATCATGCGCTCCAGCAACTCGCGGGTTGGCGCATCCAGTTCTGCAACTTCCTTTTTAAACACTTCGTTGATTGCCTTTTCTTTCACAGCGCGCATGGCTTCCGGAATGGTGCGCAACGCAAGCTCCACACGGCGTTGGCGCAGCGCATCGGGAAAGTTTTTGAGGTAGGCCGCCAGCAATTTTTGCGCTTTGGCAATTTCCTGTTCGCGGAAAGCGAGGTTTTCTTTTGCCAACTGGCGCAGGTCGTCAATTTCGATGTATTGCATCGGAAAAGCCGCCGTTGTGGCGCGGTGAACGTTGTTAGGGATGGAAAGGTCAATGACCAATTTTTTGTCTTGATCCCCCTGTAGCAACTGCGCGTACAATTCGGGGGTAATGATCGCTTCGGTGGCACCCGTGCAGACAATCATACAATCGAAACCTTCCTGATAAGCCGCCAGCGCGGTTAATGGCAGTGCGCGACCATTGAGGGTGGCCGCTAATTGTTCTGCTTTTTCTAAGCTGCGGTTAAAGACCGTGATGCGGCTGAAATTGTGTTTTGTAAGAAATTTGGCCACTAAGGCATTCGTTTGTCCGGCACCGATGAGCAGGATGCGAGCCTCCCTGGAGAGGTTGTTGCGCATCATTTTCTGAACGGCTAAGGAAACGATAGACACCGGTTTTTCGCCGATGCGCGTTTGTGCGTAAACTTCTTTGGCAGAAATAACGGCGTTTTGAATGGCTAAACGAATGTTGTCGCCGGTTAATCCCCACGCTAAACAACGGTCGTAAGCCTCCCGGAGTTGGCCCAGGATCTGGCGCTCGCCCACCACCATGGAATCTATGGAAGCGCTTACTTCAAATAAGTGGTTGATGGCCGCTTCGCCTTCAAGCAGCAGAACCGTGTCTTCAATCCGCTCCAGCGTGGCCATGGTCAACTCCGGATTGACGTATTGGAAAAAATGTGCGGCAAAATGCGCATCCAACGGGCGCGACATGGTGAAAAGGTACATCACCCGGTTGCAGGTGGGCAGGTAGAACAACTCTTCGAGGTCGAATTGCGCTTTTAGGTGCGCCAACCGCTCCTGCAGGGCAGCCTCATTGGCTGCTTTCAGCACAAAATCCTCGATAGCGCTCAGGTTGGTCTGCTTATGTGTTACCGTTAATATCTTGAATTCCTGAATCATCATTGGTTCCTTTACCTTATCTGGAGGACAAAGATAGGCGGCGGGGAAGCTTTTAATGTCACGAGACTGTAAAGTGTTGGCAGTCAATTTATTTTTAAAAATTCTAAATAGTGCCCGTCTTTAGAGTCAGATAGCTGCGTTCATTTTGACTTCACTCAATGACAGATACTAAATCAATATTCCATTTCTACCTGCTACCTTTACACCTGATATTGAGCACTGCAAGGCTTCCCGATTGCGTTCAGCGCTCAGTAGGTCAAAATCGGCTTCGCGCTCAGGCGCGATAACAAAACAATAACCATGTCCACTACCACACCCATTGGCGAGCGCACCCGCGCACAGGAATCGCGGGGCGCCATCGAGCGGCTTTACATTGCCATGCGCCACCTTTTTATTCGCGGCAGTTACAAGCCACTCGGCGTGTCGGGTGAAGCCATGATTGAGGCTCTTGGTGCGCTTCGCCCGGAAATCTACGGCTCCGTAACAGACCCCGAACGTGTCGAACTCGATGGTTTGCTTTACGTTTTTCAGCGTTTGCCGAAAGGCATTGAAATGTGCCGCTACATCAAACTCATTACCAAAGAGGGTTTTGAAAACGACTTCACGCCCATCATCCCCCCCCGCCGCCGCCGCAATTGTTACCACATTGAAAAAGAAGAAATGTACATTGAAATGACGCGGGGTCGCAGCGATATTTACGACGTGCTTACCCACCTGACCTTCCTGTATATCGAAGCCGATAAAATCCGCAGGAACAGCGAAGACATCAAGCAGCGCAAGCGCCGCGAATGGGTGATGCTGGAACAGGTGGTGCAATTGGAAGCCGGCGGCGAAGATTTCGATCGGGAAGTTGCCTACACGTACCTTAGCACGCTGCTGGGGCGCACCTACGAAGAAACGGTAGCCATTAGCCGGCGCTTTGACAGCGACTCAAACGTGAACAGCCTTTTTCACGTCACCTACTGGCTTAGTCGGCTGTCTACCGAAGAAGAACAGGAGCAAAAAGACCGGGAAATCAGTTTTTCCTGGGCACTTCGGGAGCGAATCGGCCACCACTACTACGGCGAACAGTGGGCGCTCAACATCAAGCAGTTTTTGTGGGATCAGGGCCTCATTGAACGCCCGATCCACCTCATCAGCGCAAATTTGCACAGCGTGATGAACTGCTTTTATGCAACCCAGGCTTTTTCAACGCAAAACAGGAACCGCCCCTTAGAGGAACTGGCCAAAGAGCTCAGTCTGGAAGAAAACAGCACGCTGCGCGCCAAAGTGAAAGCTTATGCTTTGCGCAATGGCATGTACCAGTTGGATGACACCAGCGGCACCAACATTTCTGTGCAAATATTCGATACTTCCCAAATTGATGCGGCCATTTTGCCGCCGGAATTAGCCTGGGACGCCGAATTGATCGCCCGCGAAAAGCCGGTGATTTTTGTTATGGACTACGCTTTTGGCGAACAGGCTTATGAAACGATGGACGAATTGCTGAAGCCTTTTGAACACAAGGGCGAAGACATTCCGCTGAACGTTCAATCCATTTCCATCATGGGCAAAGCGGGTATTTTGGAAGGCGATAAAGGCGACATTATGGTGCCAACCGCGCACGTCTTCGAAGGCACCGCAGACAATTATCCGATCAATAACGGATTTACGGCTGCCGATTTTGAAGGAAACGGGCTACGGGTTTTTGAAGGGACAATGATCACCGTTCTGGGAACATCGCTCCAGAATAAAGACATCCTGCAATATTTTCTTCGGTCTTCCTGGCAAGCGGTGGGTCTGGAAATGGAAGGCGCGCATTACCAGAAAGCCATCCAGTCGGCTTCGAAAATCAGAAAAAGCATTGACCGGGATGTTGCCTTGCGCTATGCCTACTATGCTTCTGATAATCCGCTGCTGACCGGACACACGCTCGCTTCCGGCAGTCTGGGCATGGACGGGGTGAAACCGACCTACCTGATCACGCTGAAAATGCTGGAACGGATTCTTTCCAGCCCCCCGCCCCCGAAGGGGGAGTTCGGTTCGACTCCGCTCAACGAACAACGAACAACGAACAACGAACAACGAACAACAGACCAGTAACCATCAACAATGCTCCGAATCGGCTACGACGCAAAACGGCTTTTCAACAACTTCACCGGCCTGGGGATTTACAGCCGAACCTTGCTGGGCAATTTGGCGAAAGCCGCGCCGGAAAACGAATACTGGCTTTACACCCCAAAAATCCGGCAACACCCTGAAACAGAAACCTTTTTAGACCACCTTCCTTTCAGGGTGCAAACGCCGGGTGGCCGCAATGCAACCTGGTGGCGCAGCAGCGGGATCAAAAAAGACCTGCACCGCGACGGCATTCAACTTTTTCACGGGCTCAGCCATGAAATTCCGCTGGGTTTGCACCGCACGGCCATCCCGAGTGTCGTCACGATACACGACCTGATTTTCAAGCGCTATCCGAATCAATACGCTTACCTCGACCGCCTGATTTACGACTGGAAATTCAACTACGCCTGCCGGCACGCCGATCGCATCGTTGCCATCAGTGAAAGCACCAAAAACGATATTGTCGAATTCTACGGCATTGACCCGCAACACATCGAAGTCATTTACCAGTCTTGTGATGTGCGCTTTTCTCAACCCCGGTCGCCGGAGGAAATCGCCAGCGTTGTCCAAAAATATGGCTTGCCGCAAAACTACCTGCTCTATGTGGGCAGCATTATTGAGCGCAAAAACCTCCTCCGTATTGTTCAGGCGCTGGAATTGTTGCCGTCAGACCTGCGCCTGCCGCTCGCTGTTGTGGGTAAAGGGGGCGTCTATGAAAAACAGGTGCGCCAATACATTGCCGCAAAAGCCATAGAGCCGTGGGTGCATTTCATTGAGCCAGTCTTTGCAGAATTGCCTGCCCTTTACCGGGGCGCTTCGGTGTTTCTCTATCCTTCCCGATGCGAAGGCTTTGGCATACCGGTTATCGAAGCACTAAACTGCGGGGTGCCTGTGATTACCTCCAACGTATCTTCACTGCCGGAAGCGGGGGGGCCGGGCGCCTGGTTAGTGAACCCGGAAAGCGCGGAAGCTATTTCAGCAGGCATTCGCGTGCTGCTGACCGATTCCGGGGAACGAAGTGCGCGCACTTTGGCGGGGCTGGATTATGTACAACGCTTCGAAGCCAGTGTCGTGGCTGAGCAGATGCTCGCTTTGTATGCAAAAATATATTAAGTTCATAACGCAGCAATAACATACCTTAGGAACGCCGAAATAATAACTTCCCGATTTGGGCGGTGGCTTTTGGCTACGCCGAACTTGCGTTTCCCACCGGACTTCCCGCAATTGCTTTCAGTCGGCGCAATTGCCTTCGTCGGTCACGTAGCTTTGGCTACGCTCCCTTCTTGCGCCTTGTCCGCTGGAAAAATCCCCACGCCGAAAACGCGAACTTATTATTGCGATGTTCCTTTACAGTCTTTTTTATTATATTTGCTTCGGATTCTATTTGAATTTTTTACCATTCCTATGACTATATGATATACCCCAAGCCATAATCCTGCGCTGCACAACACTACAAACAAATTGATTCGACTCCACTGTAAATAATTCTTACAGAGGATCATATAACGTTTATTACAGTCACTCATAACAGCCTTATTACAATGCGAGTACACGCTTCATTGTTGGTATGTCATTTGTTAATTACTTAAATATATTTAAACATGAACCAGTACAAACGCTTTCTGGCAGTGATCCTGTTCACTATTATTTCAGGTAATATTTCTGCTCAAAAAACCAGAGAAATCCCTGTCTTTGAAGGCCATCACAAGAATATTTATGTTGAATTTCTGGGTAGCAACCTGCTGGCTGGGGTGAATTTCGACATGCGTCTGAAAAAAGGGAGAATGGACGGCATTGGTTTTCGCGTTGGTGTGGGCGGGATCAGCGTATCCGGATTCGATCAAAACACGGAACTCAATATAGGGATAGTGACCTTTCCGATTGAATTCAATCATGTGGTGGGAAAAAGAAGAAGTTCTTTGATATCTGGTGTTGGTTTGCTGCCGATTTATGCCACAATTTCGGGTGACGGAGAACTAACGGACTACGAATACGTCCAGGCAGATGGATTCGGATTAGCAGGAGGTTTTCTCACTTTTGGCTACCGGCTCCAACCCCTGAAAACCGGATTTATGATGCAATTCAATTGGAATCCAATGATCCTGAGGGGCAGCGGATTTAATGCCGGATGGATCGGTTTGAGTATGGGAATAGGATTTAAATAAACGGGGCATACAAATTTAGTCATGCAGGAGACATCTCATTAATTTGGGAGGTCTCCTGTTGCGCGAAATGATGCTTTTATTGCTTAAATGTAGAGAAAACGATTACTCCTTAAATCAAAGCACCTTTTACCATGCGCTACTTTACGCTCTACTGGCGGCTAAACCTGCCCTTTCTGTTGTTGACTCACTTCGTGTCAAGTGCACAAAACCATGCCCATTCTTGGGATTGCGGCAGCGATCTCCTTCATGAGCGCGCTCAACAAAACCCGGACTGGTTGAAAAAACACCGCGAGTCGGAACAGGGTGTTTATGATTTTTTCGCTTCCAAAACAAAGCCCTTAGCGGGAAAACGCATGATGACGGTCACCCTGCCGATTGTTGTGCACCTCATTCACAACAATGGCCCGGAAAACATCGCTGACGCCCTGGTGCTCAACGGCATCCAGCAGCTCAACGAGGCATTTTCCAATATGGCTTATTACGATCAAGGGACTGGAATCAGTACTATGATCTAGTTTTGCCTGGCCCGGCGCACCCCCGAATGACTTGATAACTACAGGCATTACCCGCGATCAAAGTTCCCTGACCGAAGTAACCATAGAGTCAGAGGATATTGCATTAAAAAACCTGAACCGGTGGACGCCGACGGACTATATCAACATCTGGTTGGTGCGCGAAATCTGCTCTGCCGGCAGCGGCTGTGGCGTTGCGGGTTATGCTTATTTTCCTGCCTCACACGGCAATCCGGAAGATGGCATCGTGATGGAAGCTGAATATATGGGGTCTTCTCCCGGAGGCACCGGGGTGTTGGCTCACGAAATGGGACATTATTTGGGTCTCTACCATACTTTTCAAGGGGGCTGCACGAACGATATGCTCCAGTTCAACCCAAACCTATACCTTACCACCTGCTTTTGCCTCCTGGGTCTGGACCCCGGAAACCGGATTGGATTGCAGCAATTGCAATACCGTGAACATCAATGCAGGCGACACCATCACCTACATCGTTATCGCTTCTAATGGTGAAAACTGCCTTTCCTCCGATACCCTTACCATCTTTTATACAAGCGATACCCTTTTTGCCAGCCTCGACACAGTGGTTTGTTCTAATGAAACCCTCCTGCTTTTTGGGCTGGAACTTCCGGCGGACACATTGGTTGTTTTTTACGGCGTCACGACTGGGGGATGTGATTCGGTGCTGACGGTTACGGTTACAGAACTTGATCCCGTGCAGGCAATGGTGCAGGAAACCATTTGCCCGGGCGATACACTGATGATCAACGGAGCAACTGTGACTGGGGATACCACGATGCAATTTTTATTAGTTGGAGAAAATGGCTGCGATTCTTTGGTCTTACTGGACGTTGAACTGCTGGAGTCACCGACCAGAAGCCTGACCCTGCAAGCATGTCCGGGAAGTTTCGCCATTTACAACGGTATACAAATCCCACCGGGAACAACGCAGGTCTTCTACGTGCCAGGCTTGGCGGGTGCCTGCGATTCCATCATCACCATCACCGTAACGCCTTCGTCCGGGCCAATTCTCCAACTCCCGGCCACAGACACGCTGGAAGCTGGTAATGCCATTCAATTGACGCCTTTCGTATTCGGAAACGGGCCTTTCCTTTGGCAATGGGGGTCAACTCCGCCGCCTGAATGGTTGAGTTGCTTCGATTGCCCGAACCCGGTGGCAAGCCCCTTAACAACGACCCTGTTCATCGTAACGGTCACGGATACCAACGGTTGTAAAGGAATGAATTCCATCGCCCTCGTCGTACTGCCCTGCCAGGAACCTTATATTCCGAATGTGTTTTCGCCCAATATACCGGCTTTAGGCTGGGACGGGCGGTTCAGAGGCAAAACGATGGCCTCCAATGTTTTTGTCTGGGTTGTGGAAATTGAATTCCCGGATGGAATGGTCTTGTTGAAGAAAGGAGATGTGACGTTGTTGCGGTAGGGGCAGAAAAATTTCTGCCCCTACCGCAACGAAATGGGTAAATTATTTGTGAATGAATATTTATTCATTATCTTTGTGCCGTCATGCGAAATATTGACACTGATAAAGAACAGGCAATTTACCAGGCGGCGCTGCGGCTTATCCAGCAGGAGGGCTTTGCGGGGCTGAAGATGTCTATTCTTGCGAAAGAAGCCCAAATGGCCGCAGGAACAATTTATCTGTATTTCAAAAGCAAAGAAGACCTCATCAACCAGCTTTACATCACACTGAAGCGCCGCAGCGCCCAGGCCTTGATGAAAGGGTACGATGCCTCCGCGCCGTTTATGGAAAGCTTTGAACTGATCTGGCAGAATTTCTTAGACGCCAACTTGGCCAACCCCGAAGAATCGGCATTTGTAGAGCAGTACTACCGTTCCCCATATTTGGACAAGACGGTTCAGGAAGAGGCTGACCAGCTCGTGGCGCCGATTTTCGAGCTGCTGGAACGCGGCAAAAGGGAGCGATTGGTGAAAGATGTTCCCACAGAAATGCTGGTGGCGCAATTGACGGGTTTTGTCAATGGATTGGCTCAGCTACATGCCTCCGGTAACCTCAGAATTACTGAAAATTTTAAAACGACCGCCTTGGCAATGGCTTGGGATGGGCTGAAACGATAGGGTATAGTGTAGGGCTCCGGTCATTTTCAGGCTCTTAGAGCCTATTTTTTTGCTTCAACACTGAATAAATATTCATCCAACATGAAAAACAATCGCAAAACGGTTCTGGTAACCGGCGCTTCTTCGGGCATTGGCCTGGCTACCGCACTTTATTTTCAACAACAAGGTTGGAACGTAGCCGCCACCATGCGCTCACCGGAAAAAGACAAAACACTGGGACAATTAGCCAATTTGAAATTATACCGCTTAGACGTTACAGACGAAGCCAGTATTGCAGCAGCCGTCCGGCAGGCAATCGCTGATTTCGGCGGCATTGACGCGGTAGTAAACAACGCTGGCTACGGTGCGGTTGGCATTTTTGAAGCTGCCACCAACGAACAAATCCAACGCCAGTTCGACACCAATGTCTTTGGCGTGATGAACGTGATCCGCGCCATCCTCCCCTATTTTCGGGAGCGCCACGATGGCACGATCATCAACGTGACTTCAATGGGCGGCCGAATCACCTTCCCGATTTATAGTCTTTACCACGGCACCAAATGGGCGGTAGAGGGTTTTGCGGAATCTTTGTCCTACGAGCTGCGCCCTTTCAACATCCGCGTGAAAAACGTAGAGCCGGGCGCCATCAAAACCGAATTTTACCACCGCTCGATGGAACTGATCAAAAAAGAAGGCCTGACGGCTTATGACCAATACGAAAAGGTGGTGCACACCAACGTCAGCGAATCGGAGAAAAATGCAATCGGCCCGGAAATCGTAGCCAAAAAAATCTTCTATGCGGCCAACGACCGCAGTTTCCGCCTGCGTTACCTCGTAGGCAGTCCGGCGCCGTTGTTGCTAGCCCTGCGAAGCATTTTGCCGCTGAAATGGTATATGGGCATTGTACGGGCTATGGTAGAGAAAGGGTTTAAAAAAGAATTGGCAAATGCGAAGGCGGGGCAATAGGTTTTTAAGCTGCTTGCGTTTTAACCAGCAAATCATTAATTTTGTAAAATGTACGCTCATTTTTTGCCTTTGCTGATTTGCCTTTTTGCCAATTAAGCCCTAACCAGCCAAGCCCTTTTGAACGGCAGTTTCGAGTTAAACAACACAGACTGCGGGATCAACTTGCAAAACAATGCCTTCAACCAGGCCGTACCCTTTGTAGAAGCATTTGGTTTTCAATCGGAGGTAGACGTGCTGAACGGCAATTGTGGGTTCGGCTCGCCGGCGCAGGGATTCGATTTCATTGCCTTGTATTCCAATAATGGCTCTGATGCCGTGGCGATGGAATTGTCGTACCCATTGGAAGTTGGAAAAACCTATATCCTGCGGTTTTACGACAAAAACGGGTTGGGTATGAACCAGCCCCAAAGCCGCGTACAGGTTGGGCTTTCTGGTACCGCAGATGCGTTTGGCGATTTGTTGTATGAAGCGCCGCCCGCGCGAACCGACTGAACCCTTCGGGAGGTCGTTTTTCAACCGGATCAACCGTTTACTTACCTTACTGCCCTCATCGCATCTCCTGCCGAGACGTGGGTTTTTCTGGACGGCTTTGAGTTTGTTTGCCCCGAAATCAACCTCGGTCCGGATACGGCGCTGTGCCGGGTGGAAGAGCTGGTTCTGGAAATAGACCCTTCCCGGTTCGACCAGGTAATCTGGAGCGACGGTTCGTCCGACCCGGAACTGTTTGTGGAAGCCCCCCGGTCTGTATTGGGCAGAGGGTCAATCTGGTGGCTGTGCGGTCAGGGATTCGGTGGTATTCTCCGAATTTGAGCGCAACTGCAATTGCAAGGTTTTCCTGCCCAATGCATTTTCGCCAAACGACGATGGCATCAACGATATTTTTTTGCCGCAAACTCCCTGTGAAATGGGACAGTACGAGCTGTTGATTGCCAACCGCTGGGGGCAGTTGATGTTCCGCACGCAGGATCCAAACGAAGGGTGGAACGGCAAATCCCGGCAAAAAATGGCCCAGGCCGGGGTCTATGTTTATTGGATGCGGTACCGATTTTCTTATGCTGCGATGCCGGAACTGGCAAAAGGGGAGTTTGTGTTGTTGCGGTGAGCCACCATTATTGACGCCATCCTTACAAAAACCCAAGCCAAACCTCCAATGCTGCGAAAAAAAAGAATAGTTGTCCTACTTTACATCGGCAAATAGCCAACGAGCCATTTACCATCAAAAAGGACAGGATAAAAAAACGCCAACATGCCCACAACACCAACCCTTCCGCGCATTTCCAACAAAAGCCTTGGCACCGTTGCCGCCATCGTTATCGTTCTTGGTTGCTGCCTCCTGAAGTTCGTCCGCGAAAACCCGGAGGCGGCAAAAAGCAAAGATGCCCCCTTTCGCCCGGCAGAGGAATTTTATGCCATGCGCGATTACCCGTTTTTCCGGCCAGATATCCGGGCGTATACGGCAGCCATCGCCGAAGCGCGCCAAAGGGGCAGCACAGGGTCGCGCAGTGGCAACGGCATTTCAGCACCCTGGACTCTCCAAGGCCCCGGCAATATCGGCGCGCGCGTGAATACCATCGCCATCCACCCAACGAACAACAACATCATCTACATCGGGTATTCCGGCGGCGGTGCCTGGAAAACCGCGAACGGCGGCGCTACCTGGAGCCCCATTTTCGATGAACAGGACTACCTCGCCATCGGGCATATCGCCCTAGACCCCGGCAACCCCGACCACGTTTACATCGGCACGGGCGATCCCAACATCAGCGGCTACCCGTTCATCGGCAACGGCGTTTGGAAAAGCACCGACCAAGGAGAAACGTGGCAATACATTGGCCTTGAGGGGCAACGCATCGTCTCCAAACTAATCGTGAACCCCTCGGGTTCGCAAAAAATATACGCCGCGACGATGGGGGTGCCTTTTGAGCGCAACAACGACCGGGGGTTGTATCGCGCCGGCCTGAATGCGCCCGACTGGCAACAATCGCTCTTCGTTTCCGACCAAACCGGCATCATTGACTTAGTCGTATCGCCAACCAACCCCGACGTCCTGTACGCAGCTGCCTGGGATCGCATCCGCAATAACCAAGAGAGCATCGTATCCGGCGAAAATGCCCGCATCTGGAAATCTACCGATGGCGGGATTAACTGGTCTCCGTTGTCCGGCGGGCTTCCGCAAGGCGCACAGAGCCGCATCGGGCTGGCCATTGACCCCAATAACGCGCAGCACATCGTGGCAACTTATGCAAATACCAGCCTGGTCTTTGGGGGACTTTACGAAACCTTAGACGGGGGTCTTAGCTGGCAACAAAATGCCGGAACCGGCTTAGATTTAAACTTGCAGAGCAATTTTGCGTGGTATTTTGGAAAGGTGCGGATCAACCCTTTCAATTCCCAGGATATCTGGATCCTCGGCGTGAATACTTACCGCTCTCTGAATGGGGGACAGACCTGGTTCTTAGGCGTTAACGGGCCCCATGTGGATCACCATGATCTGGCTTTTTTAGGGCCTACCCAATTTTTGCTGGGCACAGATGGCGGCTTGTATCGCAGCAACGACAATGGTCAAAACTGGCAACGCGCCGAAAACATCCCCACCACCCAATTCTACCGCGTCGCATACAACCCGCACCAGCCCGAGCTATATTACGGCGGCGCACAGGACAACGGCACCATCGCCGGCAATGCAGTCCAGGTCAATGCCTGGAACGATCTATTTGGCGGGGACGGTTTTCAAGCGGTTTTTCATCCTGAAGATCCGAATATTTATTACTACGAAGCCCAAAACGGCGCCATTTACGGGAGCGCGGACGGCGGTTTCATTGATTTTGCAACAGAAGGGATTGTATCCGACGACCGCCGGCATTGGGACATGCCATACCTGATCAGTCGCCACAATCCGGATATTCTGTACACCGGAACTTACCGCCTCTATATTGGTTTTGGCCACTTGCCGGTATGGACGCCCATTACCGAAGACTTGACGGATGGGCTCGTTTTTGCATCGCGTTTCCATACCATCAGCGCCCTGGACGAAAGTCCGCTCGACCCGGATCAGGTATATGTCGGCACCATAGACGCTAATGTTTGGTTGGTTAACCCAAATACGCAGGAAACGACCAACCTGAGCGCCGGTCTGCCGGAGCGCTATGTATCTTCGGTTAAAGCATCTCCAACCGACCCTACCCGCGTTTTTGTCTCCCAAACCGGCTACCGCGACAACGACTTTGCGCCCCGCATCCACCGCTCCGACGACCTCGGTGCCACCTGGATACCCATCAGCGGCGACTTGCCCAACCTCGCAGTGAATGACCTCTACATCCTGCCCGAAGCCAACGACCAAGTCATTTTTGCTGCCACTGACGGCGGCGTCTACATCACCCTCGACGGCGGAGCGGTCTGGGAGCGCCTCGGCACTGGCATGCCCTTTGTGCCCGTTTACGACCTCGACCACAACCTTTCGCAAAATACGTTGATCGCCGGCACCCACGCCCGAAGTGTGATGACCTTTCCCATTGATTCGTTGATGCTTGACCCTTCGACGCCGACCTTCAATCCGGAAAGCCAGGCTGGCCCATCCTTGTCCGTAACGCCCAGCTTAGCCAAAGGCACGACCACCCTCACGGTGGAAAACCTCCGCCCGAAACAGCAGGCGATGGTGTTGGTTACCGACCTCAGCGGCACAGTGCTGCTGCAAATCCCTTTCAATGGTGCAGGGAAACATGAACGAGCCATTGACCTGAAGGCATTCCCGTCAGGGGTTTACGTAGTGGCTATTCGGAGTGAGGGGAGGGTTTTAGGCACGCGGCGGTTTGTTGTTGTGCGATGAACCGCAACAGGAATAACCAGGCAGCTTTAAAAATAAAAATACGCGCCAAACACCAGAGTGAACCGGCTCGCTTCTGGATTGTCCAAATAATTCAACCGCCAGAGCGCGTCCACGCGGATCACTTGCAGGATGTTTTCGATGCCCACGCCGGCTTCTAAGAAAGGTTGGGTAGAAGGGGATCGGAAGCCCGTATAAACAGCTGCCCCACTTTGGGGCGACCAGGCGTTGAGGCGGTTGGCTTCCCGGTTATCGGCAGACATGCCGCCCATCACCGCTTTGAAAATCGCCACCTCGCGCCATTTCAACTTGCGCAGTAACGGGATGCGGTTCAGAAAAAACCCATCGAAATGGTGCTCCACGATGAGGCTGGCGTAGGTGTCGCTGGCAAACTCATAGCGGTTCATGGTGTTGAACACCGCGCGCGACATAAACAGCGCCTCGTTGCCGGGATGTACTTCGAGCAACAAAAAAGGAACCGTGCCGTAGGCTGTGCCCACTTTTGCACGGTAAGAAAACCAACCCACCGAGCCAACGTTGAACCAATGGCGCAGGCTCAGCGAAAGCTTGTGGTAGCGGTAATTGCCGCCGAACAGGCCGTTCACTCCAAGGGTGTATTGCGCTTCCAGAACGGGACGTTTGGTGCCGGCGCTCACGCGGTCGAACTGCTCGCCAAGAAACGTTTCGCCCGGCGCATAGCGCATTTTCAGGACAATTTCGGTCGTATTAATCGTCGTATCCACCTGATCGGCAGCCCCGCCCGGGTTGTTGAGGAACGCGTATTTAAATCCGCCGTCACCCATATCCCCGTAAGGATCCATAAACCGGTGCAGGATGGTGATGCGGTTGGACAACCCGTTTTTCCAGTAGCGTTCGTAATAGACTTTGGTTTCTTCAACGTTGATGAGTTTTAGAAAAATATCGCGCTGCAAAAAACCGGTAAACAAGTTGCCCTCCTGAAATTCTTCGCTGTTTTCGCTGTTCAGACTGATGTCGCGCCGCCGCGCCGCACCGATGGTAGTCCAGGTCTGTCGGTTCAGAATCCAGATGAATTCTGTGCCGTATTTCCATTTTTCATCCTTGAACCCATAAGCTGCATAAGCGCTCAGGCGCATATTTTTGCTGAAATTATCGCTGGTGCGCACGCCCAAACGCAAGCGCGTGCCTTCTACCTGGTTGGTGCTGTAAACCGAAAAATAAGGCCCGATTTGAATCTTTCCGAAGGTAAAATAGCCGCCGAGCACCGTTTCCAGCACCTGCACGTAGGTTTTGTAAACGGGTACATTTTTGATGCTGTCTACAATGGCATAAATGGCAGATTCTGTTTTGGTGAGCGGTTCGTGGCGCACACTTTGCCAATACGCTTCGTCATTGATGAGCGGCGGAGGCGAAGGTATCCCTTTCCCTTTTTTTAGAAAATTTTGCTTAATGTCAGCCGGGTTGAGCCGAAAGTCGCGTAGGGTTTCCGTGCGGCGGGCGATCATACCGGGGGCATTTTCGGCTGGCGAAAAATCAACAATCATTTTTTGTTTAGACGGCAACCAGTGTTGCTCCGACAATTCAAATTCCTGGAAGATGATGATGCGCGTTACCAGATTGATGTTGACGTCGGGGCTCATGCGCATAGTGAGGCGCTGCACCGAAAAAGTGGTATCGGCCACCCAAAAATCGCCAAAAAAAGTATTTTCCTGCTTCCGCCGTGGTTTGAACTTGAGTTTGTAACTCCACTGCCCGCTGATGTAAGCACTGTCGAGGATATAGTATTCGTAATAGCTCAGACCAGCGTCCGAAAACGGGCTGACGAAGGGTTTGTCCAAAACATTGATCCAGTTGTCGTACACGCTGAAGGGCGCGTGAATTTTTTTAACAAACTCAATAAAATTGGAGTTGTCGGTGCCTGAAGCGCGTTGCGCCTTCACGAGGGAGGCTGTTTTTCCGGCAGTTTTGGAATAATAGACTTCCGTCAGGGCTTCGTTGATGTAAATGGGCAGGAACGGTTTTTCATCGGAGGTGCTGTCTATGCTTTCAAACACAAACTCAAACGGTTCCATGAGCTTGGTCTTGCGAATCCCCTCGGGGATCTTTTCAAAATCAAGCTCAACCTTGGCATAGCTTTCGTATTGATACGCCTCCAGGCTTTCCAAACGATTATTTTCCTTGTTTTTGATGATGCCCTTCACGATGGCGTTGGCCGGGTTTTCGCCAGCGATGACCACGACTTCTGTCAGCGTGAGTTCGGAAGCTTCCAAAGCAAAATTGAGTTCCTGTTCTGGCACCTGACGGAGCGCGCGGCTGAGGGTTTTGAACCCGATGGCCGAGGCCGTAAGGCTGTCCTTCAATTCATTGACAGAAAACTCGTAGTATCCATCCACATCCGTGGAGGTTCCGATGCTCGTTCCCTGAAAATAGACATTACTGAAAGGAAGACCTTCGCCGGTGTCGGCATCGGCAACGCGCCCTTTGATGAGGTACCGCTGCTGGGCTTGCGCAAACAGGCAGCACAGCACAAACGTCAGCATTAATCCGGCTCTAAGCGCCTTTGGAAGCACCCCGTATTGCATTTTGCTTATTGACACCATAGACATCGCTGCAGTTTAATGACTTGTAGTCGCCAGCTTTAGCTGCCAGACACTGAGTGCTCTACTGTGTACAAAGTATAGACGTTCCCCCCTTCAAATGTCACCTGCACTTGCCTGTAACAGACACACAAAAGCACCCTGTGGTTTGACTCAATTTTTTATTTGCAACAAAAAATTTCCCTGCCATTGGCCGAATATATAATTTCCCGCTGTATTATAACACCGTATATTCAATCAACGGTCACAGATTTTGTACGAATTGTTCAATTCTGTCGGCTTATTCACTTTCTTTGACCCGGTTCAAACGCTATGCTGCTACCTTATTTTGAAAAAGAAGGCTTGGAAGCCGGTTGCGACGAAGCTGGTCGGGGGTGCTTAGCCGGGCCGGTTTTTGCTGCGGCGGTTATCCTACCGCAAGACTACCAACATGCCCTGTTGAATGATTCCAAGCAACTCAGTGCCCGTCAGCGCGACGAAGCGCGGATTCTGGTAGAAACTCATGCGTTAGCCTGGGCTGTTGCCCGCGTGGATGCCGAAGAAATTGACCGCATCAACATCCTCAAAGCTTCTTTTTTAGCCATGCACCGCGCACTGGAGCAACTTGGAACCGAGCCCGATCGCCTGCTCATAGATGGCAATCGTTTTGTGCCTTACCAACAACTTCCTTTTCACTGTATGGTTAAAGGCGATGCCCGTTTTGCCTCCATCGCAGCAGCGTCTATTCTGGCAAAAACCTGGCGCGACGACTATATGATGCAATTGGCCACTGAATACCCTCACTACCGCTGGCAGGAAAATAAAGGCTACCCCACCGTAGCGCACCGAAAAGCCATTGCGGAACACGGCGCTTGCATCCACCATAGGCGATCGTTTCGGTTGTTGCCGGAGGGTGTCCAGGGGAAGTTGTTTTAGGATGAGTTGTGTTTTTTACCACATATTATACCGGCAAGCACATCGGTTGGAACCCATCCGAAGCCGCCTCGGTAAATTGCCGGCAAACGGCAGCGATCGTTTCTGCAATGGGCGTATAGGTAAGTTGTAAGTCTTTCAGCGACTTGCTGTTGTCGTAGTAGTAAACCGCATTGGCGTGCCGGGTCGTTTCGCGGGTGATGAAAGGCGGGGGGCCGCCGAAACGCGTGCGGAGCCACTCCACACGCCAGGCAATTTCCTGTACGAACGCATTGACGCGATAGCGCGGTACCCGCTTGCCCAAGCCTGCTGAAATCATTTCCTGCACTACCCGGAAAGACAGGTTTTCACCACTGATGATGTAGCGCTGGCCAGAACTTTCCTGCTGCATAAGCCGGATCATGGCCTGCGCCACATCCCGCACATCCACAAATCCGGAAACCCCGGTGGCATAAAACGGAAACTCCTTCCAGCCCAGCCGAAACAACTGCAATGGCCCGTCTTCCCAGCGCCCGCTCCCGAGAATGACCGAAGGGTTGACGACCGAAACGTTCAGCCCTTCGGCCATGCCGCGCCAGGCTTCCTGTTCGGCCAGATATTTGCTGATGGCATAGTTGGAATGTAACGGACTGCGCTGCCACTTGGTGTTTTCGCTGACGTTTTTTTCTTCCGGGCTGCGGCCAATGGCGGCGATGGAACTAACGTGGACGAGTTTGTCCACGCCTTCCCAAAGTGCGGCATTGACGACGTTGGCAGTGCCTTCAACGTTGACCCGCAGCATCGTTCGCACCTTACGCGGGTCAAAAGAGACGATTGCTGCGCAGTGATAAACCTGCCGGATACCCTGCATGGCTTCTTCTAAAGCAGGGGGATCGAGCAGGTCGCCTTCCACCCATTCTACTGCATCCTCAATATCGGCAACCAAGGCGTGATCGCTGTTCGGGCGGCGGAGTGCGCGGATGTTTTGATGACCGGATTTGACTAAGCTGCGCAACAGGTAAGAACCCAAAAATCCCGTAGCGCCTGTGATCAGAACAGGCTGTTCGCCCGGAGTACTGTTGCTGGTGCTCATGCCTGTTCTTTTTCGATGGCTTACACGATATTTTGAAGCATAACTTCAATAATTTCAGGGCTGGATTGGTTCATTTTCAAAATCTTTATTTGATAGGAACCGATGGTCAGCGTTTCTCCTTCTTTGGGAATCGCGTCGCTGGATTCGAGGATCAGCCCCGATAAGGTGATGTACGTTTTGCCTTCCTGAAAAGGCACCGGCAGGAAGTCGTTGATTTCATCTACCGGGTTTTGCGCATGGATGCGGAAGCTTTGTTCTGTGATTTTTTCCACAATGGGCAACTCGACGTCGTACTCGTCCTGAATTTCACCTACCAATTCTTCCAAAATGTCTTCTAAAGTCAAAATACCGACTGTGCCGCCAAATTCATTGACGACAATGGCAATTTGCGTGTGCTCTTTTTGAAAAGTTTGGAGTACCTGCGCTAATTTTTTGTTGGATGGGATGAACAGCATGGGCCGCAGGATATCGCGCATGCCTTTATCCGGTTTGTGCAACAAGATGTCCAACAGGTCTTTGGTCAGGATGAACCCAATAATTTTATCCATGGATTCTTCATAGACCGGATACCGTGAATAGCCTTCATCCAGTGCTTTTCGGGCAGCTTCCGGCAATGGCATGTTGATGGAAAGCGCCGATATCTGGTTGCGCGGTTTCAGCGACTGGCGCACCATGCGGTCGTCGAAGTCGAATACATTCTGAATCAATTCCCGCTCGGAAGCCTCGATAGCGCCGCCTTCTGCACTTTCTGCCACAATGAGTTTCAGCTCTTCTTCCGAGTGGATTTCAGAATGCCCGGCAGGTTGGATTCCGATGCTCTTGAGGATGAAATTTGCAAATCCGTTCAGCGCCCAAATGAAGGGGCGAAAGACGATGTAAAAAAGTTTCAGGGGAGGTGCCAGCGCCATGGTGGTGCGGGTCGGGTAGCGGATGGCCAGCGACTTGGGTGCCAGCTCCCCGAAAACGATATGCAACACCGTAATGAGCACAAAAGAAATGGGCAAGGCCCAGGCATGCGCCGTGGCATCAGTGACCGCCAGCCCCAATCCGTTCATGGAGGCAATGATGATTTCAGAAACGACGCCTTCGCCGATCCAACCAAGGCCCAAACTGGCTAAGGTAATGCCTAATTGCGTGGCAGCGAGGTAGCCATCGAGGTTGGAAACGACGCTTTCGGCAACGCGTGCAGAAAAGCTGGAACCGGCTTTAACCTGTATTTGAGAAAGCCGAACTTTAACGATGGCGAATTCGGCTGCGACAAAAAAACCATTCAGGAAGACCAGAAAAAAAGTCAGAAGAATATTGAGTAGCATGGTGTTGAAAGAGTTGTATCGGAGCAAAGATACTCAGGCTTTGATAAAGCGGGAGAATATTTTGGCACTGCTTATTCCGTTATGGTCTGCATTTTTCGCAGTCTTTCCGCCGGGAGCAATAATTTTTCCTAAATTTGTGCAAAATTCAAAGCGTATGAAACGCCTCCTCAATTACCTGATTAACAGCAGCGACAACCCAATCTGGAACAATATTTTCCGCGTCATGTGGTATGGTGCCATTGGCGGAATCAGCCTGATTTGTTTGCTCTTGCTGTTCATTTCTTTCACCGACCTGCCCTCTGTGCAGCAATTGGAAAACCCGCGCAGTGAAGAAGCTTCCCTGGTTTTGGGAAATAATGGCGTGGAATTAGGCAAATTTTACACCGAAAACCGGGTGCCGGTTTCGTTTTCCGATCTCTCACCGCACTTAGTGCGCGCGTTGATCGCCACGGAAGACATGCGTTACTACGACCATTGCGGCATTGACTTCATGGCGCTTGGGCGGGTGGCGGTCAAAACGGTCATCCTTCAGCAAAAAAGTTCCGGCGGCGCCAGTACGATTACACAACAGTTGGCCAAACTACTGTTCACCGGCCAAAAAGCGGACAATACTTTCAAGCGCCTTTTTCAGAAACTGAAAGAATGGATCATCGCCGTGCGCTTAGAACGCAAGTACACCAAAGAAGAGATTATCGCGATGTATCTCAACAAATTCAACTTCATCAACGGTGCCTACGGCATCAAAGCCGCTTCGGAAATCTATTTTGATAAATCGCCAAAAGCTTTAGAAATACAGGAAGCTGCCCTGATGATCGGCATGCTGAAAAACCCATCGCTCTTCAACCCCCTGCGCCGTCCGGAAATGGCGCTCCAGCGCAGGATGGTGGTGCTGAAGCAAATGCAGAAAACCGGCGTCATCAGCGAGCAGCAGTACAACGAACTACGCGCCCTGCCGCTGGGCATCAAATTTACCCGTCAAACCCACGTGGACGGCCTCGCCCCTTATTTCCGCATGGAATTGGCCAAGTACCTGAAAGACGACATCCTCCTGCGCAAGGAATGCCTCAAAGCTGACGGCACTCCTTATGATATTTACCGCGACGGCCTGCGCATATACACCACGATTGATCCCGATATGCAGCGCATGGCGGAAGAAGAAATGGTGAAACACATGGCAAAAGTACAGGAGAGTTTCTGGCGAACCTGGAGAAACCTCGACCCCTGGACGTACAAAACCAAATCAGTCAACGAAATCACCCCCGAGACCCGCCAGGCCAACCTCAACCGGCTTGTTCGCGAATCGGATCGCTACCAGTCCCTTCGCTCGAAATATCTGAGCGATATCCTGAATCGCTACAATGGCCAGGTAGACCTTGTCTTTAGCGAAGACGACCGCGAATTGGACCGCATCATGGCGGAGGTGCGCAAAAAAGGCACGATTGATCAATTGGTGGAAAATAAAATCATCAGCAGCAGTTTGGCGGCCCGCTATCGGGAAGTCATCCAGAGCGACCTGTTCCCGGAACTGAAAACGCAGTGGGAAACCCTCCAGGAGGCGGCGCGTCACGTTTTCCGATCCAAAGTGGAAATGAAAGTTTTCGCTTACAACAATAAGATGGAAAAAGACACGATTATGAGTCCGCTCGATTCCATCAAATACCACCGCATGTTTCTGCAAACCGGCATCATGGCCGTTGACCCCACCACCGGAGCCGTAAAAGTCTGGATCGGCGGCATCAATCACAAATACTTTCAGTACGACCACAACCAGATCGAGCGGCAGGTAGGCTCTACCTTCAAGCCCTTCATTTACGCCACGGCCATTGCCCAACAGGGTTTTTCGCCCTGCTATACGGTTTACGACCTGCCTGTAACGATTGGCCCGGGCGACGGGCAATTCGGTCTGGTGAGCAATTGGACGCCCCGCAACGCCGAAGGCAACTACTCCGGGCGCCTGCTGACCCTCAAAGAAGGGTTGCGCCATTCCAAAAACACCGTTTCCGTGCACCTGATGAAGCAATTGGGCAGCACTGAGCCGGTGGTTGGTCTGCTGGAGCAAATGGGCATCACGGTGAAACCTGACCGCCGCGGCCCTGCCATGTGCCTCGGCGCACTTGACTTATCCGTAATGGAAATGACGGGTGCCTACACCACTTTTGCCAACAACGGCACCTTTATGAAGCCCAGTTTTGTCCTGCGCATCGAAGACAAAACCGGACGGGTAATTTACGAAGAAATCCCCGACGAACGACCCGCGCTCAACCCAAAGCCCAACTTCGTCATGGTGGAAATGCTGCGCTACGCGGGCACGAACCTCGGCGGCATCAAAAGCGACGTCGGCGGCAAAACCGGCACCACCAACGACTACGTAGATGGCTGGTTCATGGGTATCACGCCGGGTTTGGTGGTCGGTATCTGGGTTGGCGGCGAAGACAAATGGATTCGCTTCCGCTCTATTACCAATGGGCAGGGCGCTTATATGGCTAAACCTTTTTTCCGCGAATTCATCAAACGCATTGAAGGCGACAAAGACCTCGGCTTTGATTCCACCAAGCGTTTCCAGCGCCCTCCCGGCGACCTCGAAATCGAACTGAATTGCGCTGTTTACCTGAAAGATCAGTACCAGCCCATGGACAGCAACGAAGAGTTCGATACCGATTCTTTTGGGGATGAACAGACGCCGGAGCCGCCGAAGGGAGAGGATTTTAATTGACTATATCCGAAAAACCAGTGTTCTAAAAAAAATGGATTGACATTCCTCACGCCCAAGGCTTGAGTTTTGTCAATCCATTTTTTTTATAGGGTCTGCCAACTAAAGTTAGCGACCACAACCTACTCCTTCACCACCTTCCGGCTAAACGTCCGTTCCCCGCGCACCAGGTGCAGCCAATAAACGCCCGAAGGATAAGCGCTCAAATTCACCTCCATGCGCTGCGGCGCGTGATCCAGCAATTGCCGGTGCAGGCGTTGGCCGTTAGCGGCGTAGACTTCCAGCACCAGGGCACCGTGCCAGCTTTCGGGAAACTGCACCGAAACCAATCCTTTGGTCGGGTTGGGCGCGACAATGATCGGCTCTTCTGTTTCTACATCGTCCACATCGTTCGGCACATAGTTGAAATTGAAGGCCGCTACCGTGGAACCGCCACACCCGTTGAGGGCAGTCACCCGCCAGTAATACAGGCCAATGTTCTGAATTACACCTCCGCCGGGGGTGTAGGTGGTTCCGCCGACTTGCTGAGAAACGAGAAGGTTCTGAAAAAGCTCATTGGTAGCAACTTCGATGTAATAAGCCGAAGCGCCGGCTGCCGTTTGCCACGTAAAGGTGGGCGTTGCCGTGGTCACCGCAGCGCCGTTTGCGGGCGAAATCAAAGCTGGCAAAGCAGGCGTTTCCAAGGCTGATATCTGCACGGCTACTTCGCGGCTGTGCGTGCCATCCGTTAAGGTAAATGTAAGCGTGTAAAGCGTTCCCGGGCTTAGGCCGGCGATGTTGGAAGCCATTGCTTCAATGGTAGCGCCCGGCGGTACATTTGCCGGGTCAATATTGAACGTCAGGTTCAGCGTAGCTGCCGGAGCCAGCGAATACGTCAACGTGGCCGGGGCATTAAATCCGGAACCAACCTCAATACTGAAGATAACTTCGTCAGCAAGACAGGCTTCCTGGGTCGGCGGACTGACTAAGAAGGTCAGATCAGGTTCCGTGCTGAAAGTGCGCACCCCCCCTTCGGTGGTTCCGCACAAACCGATGGCATCCACGCGCCAGTAGTAGGTGTTGTTGAATTCGAGGTTGTTGGCCTCGGCAGTCGTTTCCAATACGACCGTCGTCCACACCACATCCGCAAAGCCGGGGTCGGTTGTAACCGAAACCTGATAAGCGACAGCGTCGGCAGCCGTATTCCAGCTTAGCGTAGGCGTAAGTGATACATCTGTTGCACCATTGGCCGGGGCAACCAATCCTGCTGCTTCCGGCGCGCCCTGAACCGTCAGTGTAAGTTCTGCTAAAGCGCTTTCTCCTCCATCCGCAGTGATGCCAGGCGTAAAGTCGCCTGGCTGGGTCAGTCCGGAGATGACAGCGGTCACGGCTGCCCCCGGTTCGGCAGGATTCGGCATAAATTCGGCGGTTGCGCCGGGTGGCAGATTCGTTGCAGCTAATGTTACTTCAGCACTGCTGAAACCTGTTCCCAGTGTAAATTCCAGGTTGAGCGTCGAGTCCCGACAAGTCCGGTAATCTGTTTCGTTAATATAAATGGCAGCTTCATTCACCGGGATGGTGCAAATCTCGAGGCTCCAGCTATTCAATGCACCGCCATCGTTATCTACCCCATCGAAAATGGACAGCGTCCAGGTTCCGGCAGCAGATTCCCCCAGGAACGCCGCAAAACTTTCCATGGGTTCAAAATCCCCGCTGATTGCCGGAGGCGTTGTATTGCAGGTGTTTTCCAGGAGGTCTGCGCTACCTGAGGCCGAGTCGTATAAGTTGACCAAAATATCGTTTGCCGAGCAACCAAAACCGCCGCCGGTCGTACCAGGCTGGTCGAACAGCACAATGGTCGTTCCATCCGGAGCGGTTAGAAATGCGCTGAGGTCGCCCACCCAGGAATGCGTGATGTTTAAGCCCACCAAGCGGATGGATGCAATTGTTCCAGTCGTTTCTATTTCGATGCTGGATGAAATGGCAGCCTCACCATCGGGAGAGATGATGATCTGTTCGGTGGAAACAACCGGACCTGCACACACAATGGTTGCCGTTTCAAAAGAAAAGACATTCGACCATTCGCCTGTCCCGCAAAGCGAGCTTGGGCGAACGCGCCAGAAATAAACTGTTTCGATGTCCAACGAAACCGCGAGCGTACCTATGTTGGACAGTGTTGTCTGCGTGACGATTTGCGTAAAAAGTGCATCTGTAGCCACTTCCACGGTGTAAGAAATATTGCCCGGTAATGTGATCCAGGTCAGCGGACTGTTGTTAAGCACCCCCGTTGCATTATTCGCCGGGCTTATCAAAACGGGCGTTGCGGGCAAACCGTTGGCCAAAATAATTTGAACCTGAGCGTTGGAGTTGTTCGTGCCGTCTGTTGCGTTGATCGTCAGGGTGTATGTTCCCGGCGCAACCGCACCTGTATTGCTCAGGGTCAGTACGGACGAACCACCCGGTGGTGTCGGATTACCATCAAAAGCCGCATTCAGTCCCGCAGGCAAACCTTCCATGCTCAGCGTCACGTCATCGGCAAAGTTTTCGCTGATGCTGATGGTAAACACGACATCTTCCGGCGCACAAATTTCCTGTTGCGCCAAATCGGGTTCTACAAAAAAGCTGCACGCAATCTGGTTGCTGCCATCTAAAAAAGTAATGCCGGTTCCATCGGGGTCAAGCCAATTTCTGAGGCGGCTGTTGTTGGCACCGCCGCCGGTCCACGAAGTGGTGAACCAGCCATAAGAGTCGTACGAGTTGTTGTCGCAAGAGGCTGCCCCCCCGTGAAGTTGGCCAACGACGCGCTTGTGGCGGTCAAACAACGGAGACCCCGAAGAGCCACCTTCTGTGGTGCCGATGTCCCAATCCGGAACGATCACGTGGTTGCCGGTAGGCACCTCGCCTGCGCCGTTACCCCAGGTTCCCCGGTAGGTTGGATTGAATTCGAAGCTGATCCGTTTTTCATCTAAATTTGGATGGTGGATGCAAATTACCGTATCCTGAGGTGTCGTATTGGCAATCGTCCAGCCCGCAAAAAAAGCATCGGCTGTGGAAGAAACCGGATCATCCAATTCCACTAACGTCATATCGGAAGGCGAATAATTTGCGCGGAGTACAGCGCCAGAATTGAAATCATCTAATGTTCCATTGCCGCTGCCACCGCTTTGGGGTGTCAGGGGTTGGCGGCAAACGCTATTTTCATAATTCCAATAGACGACCAAGGACGGGGCGTTGTTGAAGTTTACCCCACAGTGGTTGGCCGTCATGAAATAGGGCGTGCAATCGTTTCTGGCATTGTTAATAAGAAAACCGGTGCAAATTGTACCGCCATTGAGTCCGTAAACGGCTACCGACCGGATAATGTCGCGGTAGCGATCCACAATACTCCAGCCATTGGCGGCACCGCAAATGACATCAAGGTTGCAGGAACCGGAAGCAACCATTTGCGAAAAGCCCATAAAATCGTGGTTGACGCTGGTGAGCATCAAAGCCAGTTCATTGCGCTTTTCAGTCGGCACCTGCACCTCCACGACCAATTCGTCTCCATCGAGTACGGGTGTCCACAATTGCTCGTGGTCTTCATTGTCGGCAGGCGTAAACGGGCCCATCACCGTTTTCCGGTCGGGCGAATACAGGATCATCGTGCCGCCTTCCGGCATGCGGAATGTGTTGAACCCGAGATTCAGGGACAAAGCGCCTTTTGACTGGATTCGCAAACGCCACACCTCGCGGCCATTCGGTAAAGTTTCCCAGTCGCCATGGCTTTCAGGGCTGGCCTGCACCACCATGCTTTCTGCAAAACGCGGGGCGATGCCCGGGCCGCGCCGCGCCATTTCAGCCTGACGAAGCGCTTCATTGTTTAACGGTGGCATCACCATGCGTTCAGTTTCGTTGAGCGACTTTTGGGATGGCGCAATTCGGGCATCGAAAGATTGTGCCACAAGGCTGAAAGCAGCCAGCCAGCACACCAACGACAGAATACCTGATTTCATACTAGATTAGATGTTAGATGATAAGACGTAAAAGCGGAACGAACAACAAATATAAGGGATTCAGGTACTTCTCATAGTGGCGGCGCTCTAATTGTCAGCTAATTGACGGAGCGGTCAGAAAGTATACAATAAAAAAAGACAAGAAACTCTTTTTATTTTAGTTATTCTCCCTAACTTTGTATGGCAAGTATAGAAGAAAATCAGACGCCTTTCAGCGCTTGTTATCTATACTTTTTTAATTTTGCCAATTGTTTCGTAACACACAAAAAAACTGATTATGAATATCCTCGCGCCTGTAAAAAGTATCATGTCAGCCGATTTAATCACCCTTAGCCCGCAAGACAAATTGTCGCAAGTAAAGGAGATTTTTGAGCAGCACAACATTCACCACATCCCCGTGGTGCGCTTCAAAACCATCGTAGGCTTAGTGAGCAAAAGCGATTTCCTGTATTTCATCCGGGGATTCCAAAACTCGGCAGAAGACCAGTTTGTCAATGAAGCCCGGCTTCGCGCTTATGTTGTTGAAGACATCATGACCACGGGTTTGGCCAAATTATCGTCGGATGAACGCATTGACGTAGCCTTGGACATTTTCCTCATCAACCGCTTTCACGCCATTCCCATTGTTGACAATGACGAATTGGTGGGCATCCTCACTACGTTTGACATCATCAAAGCGGTCAACCGCGAAGCCATTACGGTAGATCAGATTCTGGAAAGCCAGAAACCTTCGTAAGCATTTGTCTTGACGGGATAACCAGAAAGCCCGATATCCATGCTATCTTTAGCGCCGGAGGGGGTACTCCGATCTGAGGGTCATTCAACCCTTTTCGAGTTTTCAACCTTATATATGACTACCCCTTCCGGACACTAAGCAACCATGACCTATACAGACCTTCTCATCAGTGGCATTCTGGCTTTCATTATGGTCAGCGTCGGGCTATCTTTGACCGAACGCGACTTTGCCAGGACTTTCAGGCGGCCCCGCGCTTATTTTACGGGTGTTTTTTCGCAAATGGTTATGCTGCCTTTATTGGCCTTTAGTGTAGCCTATTTTTCAGGTTTGCGGCCAGAGTTTCAGGTGGGCATCCTCATCCTGGCGTCCTGTCCGGGCGGTATGACCTCCAGTTTTCTCTCCTATTTGCTTGGCGCAAATGCTGCACTATCCGTTTCTTTGGTGGTGACCAACAGTTTCATTGCGCTGATTTCTGTGCCCCTCATCGTAAACGGGGCACTCCTGTTTTTCCTGGGGCAGGACACCCACCTGACATTGCCGTTTTGGGATACGGTGCTACAGATTTTTTCCATCACCATTTTGCCTGTTGTAGCAGGAGTTCTGATCCGGCATAAACTTCCGGAATTTGCACAGCGGGTAGAAAATCCGCTGAAGTGGATTACCCTGGTTTTGCTGGCCACCTTGTTTGCCATCAAGTTTTTCGCCGGTGAAGATCAGGGCGGAAGCGGCATCACGCTTTCAGAAATACTGACCCTGCTGCCTTATTCTTTAGCTGTGAATGTATTGGGGCTTGCCGCCGGGTACTTCGCATCGCGTTCGCAGGGCCTTGCTGTAAAAAACCGCATCACCATCGGCATTGAAGTCGGCATTCAGAACACCAATCTGGCATTCCTCATCGCCGGCACCCTGATCGGCAACGAAGCCATGCTGAAACCGGCATTGGTATATGCTATGTTCTCCTTTTTCACGGCTTTGGGGTATGGGCTGGCGCAAAAGCCGGAAGCCATCAGTCAATTCATTGGGAAACGGAGCAAGCCATCCGAGGTATGACGGTGCATTACATTGCTTCCAACTTAAAGGTAGCTGAATGCTTAGCCGCGCTGCCGGCGTCGGAAGGCTTAGCATTCTGCCTGTTGCACGATGCCCGGAAACCCTGGATAGATCCAGACTGGCCAGCGGTGAATACCCTTTTGCTTTTTACCCCTTTTTTGTATGAAGGGCAGTACATCGCTTCGGAAAAAATTTGGAGCCATTACCTCCGTGTATACCATCCCGGCGTGCGCTTCTTTACGGCAGGATATGCTGCGGCGCAGACAAGCGTGACCAACCACTTAGATTTGCTCAACCTGCCCGGCAGCCTGTCAAACTTTTTCCTGCACCCGGACAGGGCACTCCCGGCGCAGGTTGTTGATACAGAAGGGTTGCCCTTGCACGACAAACTTGTCCGCTTCTTTGACGGGCATGGAAAAGAAAGTATATTTGACGTGTTAAGCGATATTACCCGCCTTTTGGGAATGGCGGAATCTGCCGCTCAACGATACGGCACCCCGTTTGAAGCCGTGAAAGCGGATTTTTTAAACAAGTTGCCCTTCCGTTGGTCGGAGTTAAAAAACAGATGGAATAATTATTACGCGTTGTTGCTTTGCCTGCCTGTGGCTCCTTTGCTGCAAAAAACGGATATGCTCATCGCGGAAGCCGATCGGAATTTTATGTTGCAAATTTGCACAGATGAACGGCTTTATCAAGATCAAACACTACTGAACCTGCTACACAGTATCCACAAATTGTTATTGAAAGTGCAGCAATCATGCTTGTAAAAAATTATCAGGTTCTTTTGTTAGACGATCAAGTTGAGTTTCACCAGGAAATGCGCGCTACTTTCCGGCAGCATTATATTTTTGACGGCGCCCGAACCATTCTGGAACTGGAAAAAAAATTAGGTGAAACGCAATACGATCTTTTGTTGCTCGACCTGGTTTTGGATGAGGACAGTGGCGAACGCATTGGTTTATCCCTCATTGAAAAAGCAAAATACCTTTCTCCGGGCTTGCCGGTAATCGTCGTGACCAAAGACAACGACGCTGAAACAGCGCTGGAAGCCATCAACCTCGGTGCCACCAATTTCCTGTACAAAGGGAAATTTAATTATGATACCTGGGATCGCAAATTCAAAAAAGCCATTGAGCGCGCGCCCGACGAAACGCCTGCTCCTGCGCTGAGGCAAACGGATGCCAAAACTGGCAAAGAAGCCATGCCTGCCGAAGCCCCGTATACCTTCATCGGGCAGTCGTCTAAAATTATGGAAATCAAACGCCTGCTCGACGCCCTGTCTGAAGAACCGGAAATCACCGTACTCCTGACCGGCGAAACCGGGGTCGGAAAAGAAGTGGCAGCGCGCTACCTGCACAACCAGGGCCCCCGTAAAGACAAACCTTTTCAGGCCATCAACCTGACTACTGTTCAAAAGACCCTGTTAGAAAGCACCCTCTTCGGCCACGTGAAAGGTTCCTTTACCGGCGCCGACCGCGATGCTGAAGGTATTTTTGCACAAGCCCAGGGCGGTATTTTGCTGCTGGATGAAATCGGGGAAATAGACCCGAATATCCAGGTTAAACTCCTGCGCTTCCTGGAAGACCGCATCATCCGCCCCGTCGGCAGCAGCAAAGACATTCAATTGGATGTGCAAATCATCGCCGCCACCAACCGCAACCTGAAAGACGAGGTCGCTAAAGGCAATTTTCGCGAAGACCTTTACCACCGCATTGCAGCCTGGACCATCTCCATTCCCCCGTTGCGCGAACGCAAGGACGACATCACCCTGTTGCTGGAATACTATGCCGGCGGGCCGTTGAAAACCATTTTTACGCCGGAAGCATTAGAAAAATTGATGCACTACAACTGGTCGGGGAACATCCGGGCGCTGCGCAACGCCGTAAAATTTATGGCAACCAAGCGCCGCATCGAAGGTAAATCCCTTGTGGATATCAGTTGCCTGCCCGACGATGTGCGCGAATACATTCCTTCCCGCGCCCATTCCATCGAAGAACAACAAGCCCTCATGCTGCTCCGCCACATCGAAGAAGCCTTCGGCGTAACGACCCGCAAGCAAACCGTGGCAGAAAAGGTCGGATTAGACAATATTGACAACCTGCGCTACCGCATCAAGACCTATTTTCAGAAATTCCCGGCGCTGTTTGAAGGGCTCCCTTTGATTCGGCAGCATTATCCGGATATATTGGGTTGATTTGAAGATTTGGTGATTTGAAGATTGAAGCACGGGCAGAGCCAGTAGGGTGGGACCCTCGCGGTCGCCCAAACACTCAACAAACCAACAACAAGCATTTCTCAGGCAAACTATCCTGAAAAATTCAGGATCATCAGAAAATTTTCAGCATTTACGTTCGCAAGACAGCAACCCGGGCTTTGTCCAAAGTCGCGGAGGTAATCCACAAAACATACATTCACAGGGCATTAAACCGTATTTGGCTGGCTGATTTATGTATGTCCATTTACTGGTATACAATTTGCCGTGCAATAACCGGCGGTTCAATTTGCCATAAGGCAATCTATTTTTTATTTGAACGCCATCTTCCCGCGTCGGTGCAGCAGATGATGTGAATCCGGGATACGGCGCAGGACCCAGGTTCGAAGACAATTTCCCATGCTACTTATGGTGCGCGCCCTTTTGACAGGCGCGCTTTTTTTTTGTTAGTGCGGTTGGGGCTGTGCCAACCAACCCACAGGTGTAAGCACATACCGCAGCCCCGTCACCCCCCAATCGTCGCCATACTCTCCGTCACAGGCCCATTCATAAACCGGTTGGCCTCTGCCTCGTGTCCGTCTTTGAAACGATGGCCGATGGCGTCCTGAAAAAGGGCAGCGAGTTCGGCATCGGTGGCACCGGCTCGGAGGATGTCGCGCACATTAAAGATGCCGGAATCATAAAGGCAGGTCTTGAGCAGCCCCTGCGGCGTGAGGCGGAGGCGGTTGCAGGTGCCGCAAAAGGTACGGCTGTAAGCCGCGATGACGCCAACGGTACCCAGATGCCCCTCAATGGCGTAATTGCTGGAAGTGGAGTGGGGCGGATCGGGAATTTTGTGCAGGGTAGGGTACTGTTCCCGAATGTGCGCGATGATGCGCCGGTAATCCCAAACCCATTCTTTGTAGTGTTGCCCGGATCCGTTAAATGGCATTTCTTCGATGAAACGGACGCTGACCGGAAGCTGGCGGGTCATCTCTACCAAAGCCAGCAAATCCTGTTCATTCTGGCCCTGCATTACCACGCTGTTGATTTTCACATCAATGTCGTGCAGGAGCAGTTCGTCTAAGGTTTTCATCACAGCCGGAAATTCATCCCTGCGGGTGACTTCAAAAAATCGCACAGGGTCAAGGCTGTCCAAACTTAAATTTACAGAATTGATCTTCAGGCTTTTGAAATGCTTTACATGCGGTGCCGTCAGCACGCCATTGGTGGTGAGCGCAATTTTTTTGATGCCATCCAAAGCCGCAATTTTTCCAATGAATTGCATCAGATCGCGCCGCACAAAAGGTTCTCCGCCTGTGATGCGCACTTTGTTCACGCCAAGGTCGGTCAAAACCCGGATGATGCGTTCCATCTCTTCATAACTCAGCAGCTCTAGTCGGGGTGAAAACTTGATTCCTTCTTCTGGCATGCAATAAAAGCAGCGGAGGTTGCACCGATCCGTAACGGCGAGGCGAACGTAATTTATCAGGCGGCCATGGTTGTCGTAAAGCATTTGCGTGTAGTTTAGGAACGATACCGGTGTAAAGGAAATACAGCTTCCGGCAAAAAAATATCGGAATCCAAAGGAAGTTCTAAAAAACCATCGGCGTCGTTGAGATTGGCCAAATCGCCGGAGCCATGCCCCGGCAACGGATAAGCCTGCAAGACCCCGTTTTCCCCTGACTTTAGCCGAACCGGCAAAAAATAAGTGAGCGCCGGATTGAACGTTACTTTTTCCATCAGCATGGCCATTTCAATACCGCGTCGGCTTTCAGACAGGCTATGGCTCAAAAAAGGTAGCAGGTAGCGGCAGGCGCACATAAAAGCAGAAACCGGGTTGCCAGGCAGGGCAAAAATAACGGCATTGCCGGCCAATGCGCCAAACCAAAAAGGTTTACCAGGTCGCTGAGATACCTTGTGGAAGCATTTTTCTACGCCCAGCGCATGCAGGATTTGTGGTACAAAATCGTATTTCCCCTCCGAAACGGCACCGCTCAGCACCACCAGGTCAAACGAATCAAAAATCTCCGACAGGCCCGCCTGAATGGCTTCCCGCGTGTCGGGATAGTGGAACAGCTTGCTTTTGATCCCATACTGCTCCTTCAACAACGCCTGGATGGCAAACGCGTTGGAACTCCTGATCTGGTGCGGCAATGGCGTTTGGTCAACCCCCACCAACTCATCGCCGGTGGAAACAAGAGCCGTTCGGGGCAGCCGGGAAACCCGCAAAACAGCTTTTCCAACGGTGGCTGCCGTCGCGATTTCTGCCGGCCCCATCTTTTTGCTTTTTGCAACAATGCGGTCTTTGGCTTTCCGATCAATGCCTCTGAAGTGGATGTTCTGTCGAAAATTGACCGATTCCGCCAATACCGTAGCTTCCCCGTTTTCAATCTTCAATTGTTCATATTGGATCACGGTGTCCGTGCCTTCAGGAAGCACCGCGCCCGTCATCACCTCGAGACACCCCGTCGGATCGGAAAGTTGCTGTTTCGGCGCTCCGGCAGCCTGGATACCCTTGACGGGAAAACTGCGGTGTCCTTGCGCAAGCTGCTCGTGCCGGATGGCAATCCCGTCCATCGCCACCCGGTCGAAAGGCGGGAAATCGCGATCAGCGACGAGGTCTTCCGCTAGGATGCGCCCCAGGGCGTCGCCTAACGCAACTTCTTCCCAACCGAGGGCGAGCGCATGGCTCAAAATAATTTTTTCTGCTTCGGAAACTGTATACATGTTGCTTCGGAAAATGCAGCGATTGGCTGGTTACAAAATAACCCTTTTGTTTTTTTACTGTTGTAAAGATGGCGGGAAGCGCCGGTTTTTACAGACTTTTGTTTCCATCTTATCAAAAAAAAATTCCTTTGCGATGAACCCGGTTGTAATCAGGCACGAATTCCCCCTATTACGGCACCATCCGGAATTGATTTATTTAGACAACGCCGCAACCACTCAAAAGCCCGATGCCGTATTGGAGGCAGAGCGTTTGTTTTATGAACATCACAATGCCAATGCCCATCGGGGTGTCTACCGTTTAGCTGCCGAAGCAACGGATCTTTACGAAGGTGTCCGGGAAAAAGTCCGCAGTTTCCTCAATGCCCGCAGCGTCCGGGAAATCATCTACACCAGCGGGACAACCGCCGGGATCAACCTCGTTGCCCAAAGCTACGCCGCCCACCAACTTTCGGCGGGCGATGCCATCCTCATCAGCGCTATGGAACACCACGCCAACCTGATTCCCTGGCAGCAAGTTTGTTTGCAGAACCGGGGGCGGCTATTGGTTACGCGGGTCACCCGTGAAGGAATGCTGGATTTGGCCGTTTTTGAAAAACAATTGATTGCCGAAAACGGCCGGATCAAATTAGTCGCCATCACTCATGTTTCCAATACGCTGGGAACGCTGAACCCAATTATAGAAATCATTGCGCTGGCTCACCGCTATGGTGCCGTTGTCTTAGTGGATGCTGCGCAAAGCGTCGTTACGCATCCGCCGGATGTACAGGCGCTCGATGCAGATTTTTTAGTTTTTTCAGGTCATAAAATGTTCGCTCCGACAGGAACGGGGATTTTGTATGGCAAAGAAAACCTGTTGGAAGCGATGCCCCCCTGTTATTTTGGCGGGGGGATGATCCGGGACGTTGCTTTTGAGCAAACTACTTTTGCTCCCCTGCCCTCGAAATTTGAGCCTGGCACGCCCAACCTGGCAGGAATTGCCGGTCTGGGCGCTGCAATAGACTGGCTCCAAAAAACCGGCAGCGAGGCCATTAACCGGCATGTGCAGCAACTGCTGGAATACGCAACGACCCGGCTCCAAAGCATGCCCGGACTTCGGATCATCGGCCAGACGCCTCAGAAATCTGGGATTATTTCCTTTTTACCGGACAATATTCACCCCCACGACATAGCTACGTTCCTGGATCAGCGGCAAATTTGCGTACGTGCGGGGCACCATTGTACCCAACCGCTGATGGATTTTTTGGAAATACCCGGCACTGTTCGGGCTTCTTTTACCGCTTACAATACAATAGATGAGGTTGATCGGTTTGTGGAAGCGCTGAGCGATGCGCAGCAGTTTTTTGGGGGTTTATAAAAAATACAAAAGATCACCCCAGGTTTTTCCAAAGTATATTTGCCCCGGCATACAGCACCAGGATGGCCGTGACCCAGCGAACCTGCGCTTGCATGAAAACCATCACGTTTAACCGGCTGCCGATTTGTCCGCCCAGCAGCACGGCGACCAAAAGCGGGAACACCAAAGCCGGGTCAAGTTGGAACCGTCCGCTCCAAACCTGCCCTGCAAAGCCGAAAACCGAGTTCACCAATATGAAAAAACTGGCCGTTGCCGCAATGTTTTTCGGGGCATCCCACCGGAGCAAATGCAGCAGGGGCGAGAGAAAAATGCCGCCGCCAATGCCAACAACCCCGGAAAGGTAACCAATGCTGCCCCCTAAAGCGGGTGGCAGCCAGGAGGGGCGTTCGGGAGCAGAGCCTGAGGACGCATCGGGAGTGACCGCTTTCTGGAAAATCATCAGGATTGCCGAAACGACCAAACTGGCACCCAACAGCAGAAAAAAGGTCTTTTCTTTGAGGGGGGTCAGTCCGCCTAAAAAGGCCAAAGGGATGGAAGCGAGGCAGATGTAACTGATTTTTCGGAAGTCGAGCAAGCCTTTTTTCCAAAAAAGCCAACTGCCGCCAGCTACCACCACGATGTTGCAAAGCAAGGCTGTGGGCCGTAAAGTCTCCATCGCCAAACCGAAGACCGCCATGGCTGCTAAGTAGCTGGAGCCACCGCCAAACCCCGCCGAAGCATAAACGGCAGCAATGATGAAAAAGATAAGGATCAGTTCAATATTCATAGTCAGATGCTTACAGTAATTGTATTGGCCGCCGGGATGTCGCGCCGGATGGGCTCTGCCAATAAGCTCTTATTGCCCTTCCGGGGACGCACGATTCTGGAAACAACCCTCGATCAGGTTCTGGCGTCCGGAGCTGGGGAAATTCTGGTTGTTTTGGGGCACGAATCGGAACGGATTCAGCCTTTGTTGAAAAAATATCCTGTCGGCATGGTCTTCAACCCCGACTTTGCAGCCGGGATGACCACCTCTATCCAGGCCGGGGTTAGGGCCGCGTCGGCGGATACCGAAGGATTTATGATTTGCCTGTCCGATATGCCCTTGATCGAAGCTGCAACTTACCGCAATTTAACCGACGCTTTTTTTGAAAATAAAAAAACGGATGAAGGGGTTATTGTTCAGCCAGTTTTTGAAAATATTCCGGGCAATCCGGTCATTTTTTCTGCTTGTTATAAAAACGAAATCCTCGCACTAACATTCAACGAAGGCTGCAAACCCATTGTTCAAAGCAACCGCAAGCGTGTGCACCGCATCAATGTTTCGACAAACGCCATTCTCATGGATGCAGACACAGAAGCCGCTTATCAGGCTTTACTTGATGAAATCCCGATCAAGCTCTAAGCGACCGCTTCTTTTTCAAGCGCCTCAAAGAATTGTTCTGCCAACATTTTGGCAACCGTAGCAATCACCCGTCCGCCCATGGTGGACAACATGCCCGATAGTTTCACATCGCCGGTGTAATAGACTTGTTGCGCCCGCGATGATCCCGTCGCAACAAGTCTAATGTACGGCGGTTTGGCCTGCATCTGTTGCTGCTAAAGTCAGGTGTACAACAGCGTTGGCGTTACCAATTTTGCTGTTTTGCCGGATACTTAGGGAAAAGCTTTCGGTTTTTTTTCGGTTCGACAAACTAAGATTGCCGGAAAAAGCGCCGCCAACCGAGCCAACCTTGATTTGGGCAACGGCTTTGTGGTTATCCTCGTCTATCTTTTCCAAACCCGTAATGCCGGGAGTGATCCTCGCAAGCACCTCCGGATCCATCAACAAATCCCAAACGGTTTCGCGGGGTGCGTTGAGGGTATAATTGCCATCGAGCGTCATATCTAACTTAGGTTTATGAACATAAATGCCAAGCTGCTTTTTAAAACACCGGAAAAAATGGGCAAAATCAAACATAGCGCAGTTTGTTTAAGAAACAAAGCTATATTTTTGAAAAGCAATTAAGCCAACGGTAAATTCTCCGTCAAAGGCACCGACAAATCTCTTAGTTTCGCCGATATTGCGCTGACTGCCTATGTCCCGCACGTCTATCCGGCTGATTTGGAGCCCGGATTGGATTTTAGCAGCTTTTACGACCCGACCAATTTACCGGCGATGTATAGCGCACCAGGGCGACGTATCAAAAATTCGCCCAGCCTGCTTCCCGCTTTGCCATCGTGGGCTGCGCGGCGCAGCGCACCAACATCGCTGGCCAAGATCCAGGCCATGCTCTCTGAGCAGGGATACATTGCCGATGATGCGGTGAGCATGGCCGTATTGTGCCGGAATCGCCGCAACCTTGAGGATTTCGATGCCCTTTTTCAACAGTATTGGAAAGAATTGGGAAAAGCCGTGGACAGCAAAATTGCGCAGCAGGAACAACGAAAACCGCAGCCTGGCTGGCAACAGGAAGCTTTTAAGTCTCTGAAAACCTGGCTCAACGGCAATCAGGAAAAAGAAGAAGAACACACCGCTTATTACAAGCTTTCCGAAAACCTGAACCACCGCGATTTCGCATGCCTTGCGCTCGAACGCTAAAGAACAGACATTCGATTAGGTGGACAGGCAGTAATCAGCCTCGGTTGTTCAAAACAAATTTTACTTTTCTATTGCCCGGTATCATGCCCGAGGCATCGGGCGAGGATAAGATTGATGCCCCATACCCTTTAGCGCGAAGCCGGGTAGCCGTAACGCCCTGTTCCTCCAAATAGCGCAGGCAAGCATCCGCCCTGCTTTGAGAAAGGCGCATCGTTCCGGATTCTCCGGGGTCTGCGTGGCCTTCCAGCACTAAGCGATAATCCGGATTTTTGATGAGAAAAAGGGCGATCTGGTCCAGGATGGAAGGGTCAGCAACGACAGAACTTCCTTCTTCAAACAGGATGGCCTGCTCGGTTATCCAGGCCACTTCCTGTTCGGTGCTCAACGCTAAAGGGCAACCTTTGTTTGCGTAAGCGCCAAAAACCAGGGGGCAGGCGTCGTCGAGATCGGCAATGCCATCGTTGTCTGCATCAGGGCAACCTTTCAGAATAACGACGCCAAATTCGTTCAGGCAGCGATCCTGGTAATCCGGCACGCCGTCGCCATCTCGGTCCATATCTTCAGGGCAGCCCTTAAATTCTGGTAACCCGGGAAAATCAGGGCAAAGATCCAACGCATCTTCCACGCCATCCTGATCGCTGTCAGCAAACGGGCAACCTTTTCGGGAAGCTAAGCCAGGTTCGTCAGGACAGCGGTCGTAGCCATCGGGAATGCCGTCGCCATCAGCGTCGGGGCAGCCGCTGAATCTTGATAACCCGATCAGATCGGGGCAGTCATCGTCTTCGTCTGCGACGCCATCGCCATCGCCATCCGGCAATTTTTGTTTTAGCCTGCCTTTCCCGGCGACATCCGCTTTTACATTTTCGCGGCCCAACTGCACGCCAACCAGGAGACTTCCAAAAGCATACCCATCGTTATTGGATGCATTGGCCGACGAGCTGATGCCGTCGAGCCGGTCGGTAAAAGGCAGCCGGATTCCGCCTTCGATGCCGAGGTACCACTTTTTGCCAGCCTGCCAACGGACGCCCCCTCCAAACGGCAATACAAATTGCGTTTCGGATCGGAGGGCTAATTTATCGGTAGCAATGCCTTCCGCAAGGTCTTCCAATTTGCTAAGTTCAAAAACAGGCCGCGGATCGTAGTATAAAATGCCGCTGCCAGCAAAAAGGTAAGGCTGTATAGGGCTTGTATTGCCCTCGATTGACCAGGGAGACCATTCTGCAAGCAGGGTGCCTTCCACAAATTCAGTACTGAAACTGAAAGCGCGTTCGCTGCGCCAGGATGGCATAGTATAATTCAGATCGCTGTTGGACAGCCTGCCAAACATCGCCGAAACGCGAACCGACCAGCGGGAGGTAAAATAACGGCGAAAAAACAGTCCGCCGGCAAAATGGGTTTCCGGCAGGTAAGGCAAAGCAGTTGCCGTGATATCGCCGGAATAAAATGCGCCACCAAGCAACACGCCGGTTTCCCAGCGGGGCGTCTGTGCCTTCGTGGCGGCAGGCGCGCAACTCAGTGTCGCAAGAACCAATAATAGTGCCGGATAGTATCGCACGACGAAAATGACTTTTTGGCAAAGTTGTTAAAAATGCGCTGCCTGTAATTCAAAGGAAACGCGTGTTTGTTCATTAATGCTGCTGAAACAGATGCCCCGACAAGCTGCTCAAAGATACGCAAACCCTTGTCGTATAGGTGTTTTTAATATTTCTCGTAATTTTTTATTTACAAAAACCAGATTTACTTGATGATTATTTTGACAAGTACCGGTTTTTTAGTATATTTACTGCTTCTTAGAGAACGCTACACTACCTGCCAAAATTTCATCCGCTTTTTTGCCGGTTACTTTCCTTATGCACTGTTTACACGGTGACATCATTTCCATTTTGAATATTAATCGCTTGTTTTGGAAATCCCAAACGAGCACTAACTGATTTTTAGTTTCCTGCAAGGGGCGTCTATTCATCATTGCAAAACTGAATTCCCATGAATGTTTTGAGTGCCCCAGGCTGCTTAGTCCTGAGTGTTTGGGCTATGCTATGCCCATTTTCGTCTATTGCCGATGAGGCAATCATGACCCGCATCACGAAGTTGGAGGTGCCTTTTAAGGTCTCGCGGTATGACCCCATCGCCATTCATAAGATCAACGATTATGTCCGCCCGATGAAACCCGGTGCCCGACGCTTGTTGCGGCGGATGGATCACTACTTTCCTGTTATAGAACAACTACTGGTAGAAAAACGCATGCCTGACTTCCTTAAATATATTCCGGTGGCAGAATCAAGACTTTCTGTCCGGGTTGTTTCCCCTCAGGGGGCAGCTGGTCTTTGGCAACTTATGCCCAATACCGCCCGGAGTTATGGCCTCGAAGTTTCTTCCCGCATAGATGAACGCCTCGACCCTGAACGCGCCACCGAAGCTGCCCTCAACTTTTTGGAAGACCTTTATTATGAGTTTGGCGATTGGGGATTGGCGCTGGCCGCTTACAATTGTGGCGCCGGGAAGGTGAAGAAGGCCATCCGGAAAACAAATTGCCGCGAATATCGCGACATCAAACTGCTGTTGCCGAAACAAACCCGCCATTACCTCCCCTCCCTGATCGCAGCCGCTTACCTCGATAGCTATTATAGAAAGAACAAACAACCGGTTAAAGACGAAAAATCTAAGGTAGCGTCTCAGCAGCAGCCAGAATCTTTTTCAAATTTTCCTGTAAATTTTTTCAAAAAAATGCCGGTGCTCGTCATTAAAGCGAAAGAAGAGCGGGGATTTCCGCTCGTGCCGTCCTATTTTTATGTCGTTCCGGCGTTCGTACAGGTGCGCCCCGGGCAACGGACGGTTGAAGCAGGCGATACGGAGTACAAGCAGGTTTGAGGAAGGAGAAGGTAGAAGGTATGGAGTAGTTGGATAAGATTCAAGGCAGGGATTACGCTGCATTTTTATTTGATAATCAGACTTTTATGCGCTGCGGTGGCTCTTCGCAGGAAACTGATTTTTGTAAAATAAAAAAGAGGCAGCGCTATGTAGCACTACCTCAGCCCTAACCAAATAAAACCAAATTATGTCTTTAACCGGGACTTGCCCGTGTATTTGCATCAATTGATAATGCAAATATAAGGCTTATTGTAAAAAATACAATTACAAAATTGCTAAAATTTTTCTTTTTTTCTTTTGGGGTTTATAGTAATCCCTGATTTTTTTAGAGAATAGGCAAATTGGGCGCTTTTTGGTGGGGTTAGTAGACTACCCCTTTTTTAAGACCGCACGTTGCATCACATTTACTTTAAACGAGTGCACTTCCTGGATTTTTTCTTCCCCGGCCTCGCCGCCTCCGGTTGTAGAAACGGGTGCTGCCGGGCCTGCAATGACCTCAAAAACAAGGTTTTCGCCCTGCACTTCATAGGTGCAGACCAACAACTGCCCTTGCACTTCAAAGCTGTTGAACAGTTTTCCGCCCAAGAGGTAAGCATCCAGTACGATGTTGTTGTTTTCATCAATGGCATAGTGCCCGGCAGCTTCGTCTTTGATGAGCAAGGTGTAGGGGCGCTTACCAGCAAGGGTGTCGTTGTTATAAACAGTGATCCAGTCGTAATTGGCGCTGCCGGGCACGGGTCGGATGGTGACTTCCATCGGTACGGTTTGTGCGATGCCTTTGGCGTTGTGGATGAGGAGGTCGCCGGCCCAGACGCCCGTCCAGGAGGCGGGGAAAGTTGGGGTTTCCTGGGCGTGGGTCGTGGCTTTGGTAAAAAATATCAGAAATAAAAGCAGCAGTGTTTTGGCAAACATGAATTTGTGGTTTTGACATGAATAGATTTGTTGCACACAAATATACCGGATCATCGTGCTGAATGGATATGCATTTTGTCATCTATCTTTCCAAAAATAGCTGCCTGAAAATTGGCCGTCCGGCTACTTTAGCCTACCTTACCGCTCAATTACTCCTTGTACACTTCGAACAAACACAACAACGCCGCGCCGGCAATGACCGGTCGCGCTGCGATGGATGTGTTTTTATAACTTTTTCAAAACGATAAGCTTATGAAATGTTTGTATGTACAAGGGGCAATGACCCCCCCCTATTTGCAATTGTATTGTTATTGATGCTAACTATGAATGCTAAGGCACAGGAAGGGTTTGCCTGCCCATGCACTGAGTCCGGCAGCGTAAATATTGATGCAGGAGCAGGCACCAATATTTCCACCTTCCTTGGAGCTACCACTACAAATACCTGTATCGCCATTCGTGGCCGACTTATTGTCAATCAGAATTCTACCTTGACAAACTGTGAACTCCGCATGCAGCCGGGTGCTGAAATTTTTATGAATGCGAACACGCATCTTAACATAACAGATTCGGATTTATCCGGTTGTGATACGATGTGGATCGGCATCACATTGGAACAAGGCCGGCTTACCTTCGACAACAACGACATCTCCGATGCGCAGTGGGCGATCAGATGGCGCTGCCTTTCTACTCCAAGCCAACCTTGTATTCCAGCAAGTAGAAGAATGAATGTCACAAACAGCCGTTTTGACCGAAATCACATCGGTATACATGTCGTACCCGTAGGGGTGGCTCCTCTTCCCAGTTTGAGCTTTACAAATTCAACTATACATTCTGATACTTTTACCTGTTCAAGTAATTTGTTGCCCAAGTTTGATGCCGGCCTGCCCAATTACCAACAAACGAATGCTTATGCAGCAATGGACATCAATTCAACAACCAGCACTTTCAATATAGGCTCAACAAATGCTGCCGAATCCATTCTGATCAGCAGCGATGAAAACAATGGCATCCGCAACGGCATCATAGCCCGCAATTGTGGCGGAAGGCTATTTATTCGGAATGTAGACATTTCTGATCCTGTAGGCGGAGTGGGTACCGGCGCAATAAATCTTGCGAGTCCGGAAGGCATTGGTATCTTGCTTGAATCAAATAATGCGAATGTATATATTTTCGATGGCACCACGCTTTTATCAGATCGTGGAATTTATGCTCAGGGAGGCGCCCTGTTAGATGCAAAGCGTAACGTTTTTACCAATGACTTCATAGCCTTTAACATCAATGGTGCTGCCCCAAATGCAATCATAGAAAATAGTAGATTTGTAGAATATGAACACAATGGAGTCAGGGTTGACAATGGCAACATTATGGGTAGCTTAATCATCAATAGCGATACTTTTATGCATAGCCATCCAGTATTCCAAAACCCAACTACAACGCCTAACAGCACAGCCGTCGCCATCATTGGTACGAACGGAACCATCGGAGGCAGTGGAAACAAAGTCATCTCCAATAGCATCTTTGACATTGATGCCCAGGACGTAGCCATCCATCTTATGGCCGATGCCCGCTACAGCATCATAAATAACAATGTCGCTTACGGTAGCGGTGGTTCGGGTTTTTCTAACAATCAGGGCATCATTCACATCAATGGGGACGACAATTTTCTCTACGGTAACCATATTGTGGAAGATGTGAACACAAAGGCCGAAAATTCCTACAGCGTCATCGCGGGAGAAAATAATGTACTGTGCTGTAACAGCACGGAACGCTCTACCAGAGGGGTGTATTTTTATTTAGGATGCGACAATAGCAAACTCAGGCACACGGAATTTGGTGAACATTTTCGGGCGCTGTTTTGTGATGCAGCAACGATTACAGGAGACCAGCCTT
>Ga0163154_10000037_pt1 | contig 173643 bp, 142 predicted proteins | sample OliLakLV19MP9P1_FD_148649 | JGI IMG/M metagenome (GOLD analysis project Ga0163154, IMG submission 148649) | Freshwater microbial mat bacterial communities from Lake Vanda, McMurdo Dry Valleys, Antarctica - Oligotrophic Lake LV.19.MP9.P1 | ecosystem: Environmental > Aquatic > Freshwater > Lake... | reverse complement strand
GGTTACGGCGACTCTCGCTACTAGCCCCACGCGCCCCCGTTTCGAAACGAGCGCTCGAGAGGAGAGCCCGGGGATCGGTCCCCGGGCTCTCCGCCGCTCGGCGGCCGTAGTCGATGCGCTGCGCTGATGATAGACTGCGCCGGAACTCGGCTCGGACGGCCGGGTTCAGCGCCGGGATCCGCGGCCGGAGCTGCCTCGATCCGCCGATTGTCACGAATGATCCTGACAAACCGTTGAAGCCGAGTCGCCACAGGGAGGTTTGGAGCCCATGAGATCAACCCGACACGCGGCCGTCGCGTCGCTCGTCGCTCCCGTCGTCTTCTTCGTCCTCTTGGGGATCGACGGATCCGGTCGGAGCGCGTTCGCGCAGGCCACGTCGGGGGCGCAGTCGCTCAACATCACGCCGGGCGCACGAGCCGACGGCATGGGCCGCGCCCACGTCGCGCTGCCCGAAGACGCCACCGCCAACTGGTGGAACCCCGCCGCCCTGGCCGATCGCAAGGACCGGGTCTTCTCCTTGATGCACGCGGCGCTCGTCCCCGGTTTGGCCGACGACGTCTATTACGAGTTCCTCGGCTACTCGATGCCGGTCGAAGGATGGGGCGGCATCGGCGTCAGCTTCATCTATCTCGGCTACGGCAAGAGTATCGCGACCGACGGCACGGGACGCGAGTTGGGCGAATTCACCAGCTACGAGCTCTCTCCGCAGGTCTCACTCGGCACCAATCTGGCCGAAGGGCTCTCGGCGGGAATCACCCTGAAGTACGTCTACATCAACCTCGCGCCGAAGTGGGCGACCCAGGACCAGCAGGCGGGCACGGGGGACACGTTCGGCGCGGACATCGGCATGCTCTACCGGATGAAGGCGCTGCCGTTACTCGGGTGGCCCACCAATGTTGGTGTCAACGTGCAGAATCTCGGACCGAAGATCGCCTACATCGATCAGGACCAGGCCGACGACATCGGGCGCAATTTGAAGGTCGGATTCGCGACGCGCTTCTTCGGCCAGGATGCCGACCCTTCCGGCGCCTCGCCGAGACGATTCCGCGGACTCCTCGCCTACGACATCAACCAGTCGCTGGTCTATACGGACGAGACGCCGATTCACAATTTCGGGGCCGAGGTCTCGTACGACGACATGTTCGCGCTGCGCCTGGGCTACATCCAGGACACCGACGGCGACATCACCGATACGACCTTCGGCGTCGGTTTCGCCGTCAGTCGTTTCACCGCCGACTACGCCAGCGTTCCGCAGGCGGAGGGGTTGGACCGAGTGAGCAAGTTCTCGCTCTCGTACAACTTCTAGACTGTCCGGCTGGTTGTATTACGAGCCGTGTGTATTACGAGCCGTGTGTATTGAGTAGAACCACACACTTCGGTAGAACGGGAGCGAGCATGCGCTCACACCGGGGGGCCGCGTGGGCCCCCTTCGTTGTCTGGGTGCTGAGCTGTTCATTCATTGCCGGGATGCTCTCGGCGCCGGCCTGGGCAGGGACGCTGCGAGTGAAGCGCCCCGATCAGCAATCGCAGCCGAGGCGCGATCTCTCGATTCCAGCCGCCGAGGCCCACCCGCACTTCCCGCACCTCCTGATCGCGCGGGGCGAGAATCAGCACCGTTTGATGCGCAGCGCGGTCGATCTCTGTGTGGCGCCGTCGTTCGATCCTGCCAGCAGCCTGCCTCCTTCGGTTCTGCCCGAGGCGCTGCGCCGACGCGCCGAACGCCTCTTCCACGCGCCCGCCGACCGATTCGCGGCCGAGCAGAGGGCGACGGCGCGGGAGGCCTCCGGCGCGGTCACGGTGCGGGTCTGTGTGCTGCGGGTCGACTTCCTCGACGATACGCCGGGAACGAAGACGACCGGTGACGGCCGTTTCATGCTGACGCCGCCCGACTCGACCGATCCGAACCGACCGTTGGTCGACCCGCCGCCGCACAATCGCTCCTACTTCGCCGCGCACATGGAGGCGTTGCGTCGGTACTACGACGTGCAGTCCGACGGCTTCCTGAACCTCGAGTTCGACCTCTGGCCGGCGGAAGAGGACTCGGCCTACCACCTGCCCGACACGTTCCGGTACGGGCCGTGGATCTTCAGCAACTCCAATCCGGATGTCTTCCAACATGCGATCGATCTGGTCGGCGACGCGCTCGCCGCGGCCGACTCGACCAGCCCCGAAATCGACTTCAGGACGTACGACTCGTTCGTGATCTTCCACGCCGGCGCCGATTTCCAGGGAGACCTGAACGGGGACTCGCCGTGGGACATCCCGAGTTTCAACCTCGCCGTCTCCGATCCGTTCATCGTCGGCGAAGGCGACGATGCCTGCGGCGTCGACTACGCTGCGGTCTTGCCGGAGACCGAATCCCAAGACGGCTTCGAGGGCGCGCTCAACTCGGTCATCGCGCACGAATTCGGTCACCAATTGGGGTTCTTCGATCTCTACGACGTCTTCACCGGCAATCCGTTCGTCGGCGCGTACAGCCTGATGGACTCCGGCACGAACCTCTACGCCACGTTGGACGATCCGCGGTCTCCCGGCGAGTTGGTGGCGGTGCGAGGGATGGTGCCGCCGAGCCTCGATCCGTGGCACAAGGCGATCCGACTTCCCGTGCCGAGTGTGCAGCTCTTCTCGGTGACCGACCTGGTCTTCGGCGATGTCGACTCCTTCGAGATCACGCTGCCGGCCAGCAACATTCGCAATGAAGTGCTCTATCTGCCGCTCAATCTCGCGGAGTACTACCTGATCGAGAATCGCAAGATCGACCTCAACGGCGACTCGACGCTCCTGCTGAGGAGCGACCCAGAGACCGGCGTGATCCTGGGGCCGGAGCCCGACTCCACGCAGAGCAACGATCGGCTCGCCTTCCGCGAGTACGACTATCTCTTGCCGGGCGAAGGGATCTTGGTCTGGCACGTCGATCAGAAGGCGATCTCCGCCGGCCTCTCCGCCGACTTCGGCGGGATCAACGTCTTCTACTCGAGGCCCGGAGTCGGACTGGTGGAAGCGGATGGCATCCGAGACATCGGAGGGAGCAGCGCTGAGTTCCTGGGTGGTCCGTTCGATCCGTACTTCGTCGGCGGATACACGCACCTCGGGCCAGAGACAGTTCCCTCGAGCGACACGAACGACGGGACCGGGAGCGGGCTCGAACTGGCGGTCCTCGATTCGATCGGAGTCTCCATGAGGATCGCCGGTCGATTCGGTCAGGGCATCGCCGGTTGGCCGCTGTCGCTGACCGCCGCGCCGCGGGACGGACAGGTCGTTCCGTTCGACTTGGAACTCGACGGCCGGACCGAGATCCTCGCGGTGAGCGGCCGCTCGATCCTGGCGTTTCGCGACGATGGCGAGCCGTATCGCGACGACACCGACGCGCTCTTCTTACGGCTGCCCGTGGCGATCGAGTCGCGTCTCGCGGTCGCGCCCGAGATGTCCACCAGCACCGGTCCGCAACCGATCGTGGCCGCGGTCGGCGGCGGTGTCCTCTGGCTCGTCTCGGGCGACGCGCGCATCGCGGCTGCCTGGCCGGTCGGACAATCGCTCGTCACGTCCGATCCGGCCCTGAGCGACAGCCTCGCCTGGATCGGATGCTCGGACGGCGAGATCCGCGGCATCGGCGTCGGGTTCATCGATCCGGAACGGGTGGGCTTTCCTCTGATCAACCGCGCCGTCGGCTCGCTCGCCGTCGGGCGGTCGGAGGCATCTGGGCCACTTCGTTTTGCCTGGGCCAGCGCGGACGGTCGGGAGTACGGCGGGTTCTCCTGGTCGTCGTCGACCGGACGCCGCTTCGACGAATGGACCCAGGAGCGCGACGAGATTGCCGTCGTCGATTCGAGCGCCAACCTCGATCCGGTCGGGCTCTTGATCCTCGGACGCGGCGATGGCGCGCACACGCTGCTGGGATGGGGCGACGGGCGGATCGAGTGGCGCAATGCCGCCGGGGGTCTGCTCGACGGTTGGCCGCGCCAGGTCGACGGTCGACCCGTGGGCGCCCCCATCGTGGCGGACGCCGATCAGGATGGTGTGCTGGAGACGATCGTCTTGACGGATGACGGCAAGATCCATGTGTTCGGATGGAACGGAGTGCCCGAGGCCGATTGGCCCCGCTCGATCTGGTCGGATGACGATCTCGATCCTCCGGTGCAAACCGCCGGGCTCCGCGCCTGGGACGCGGACGGCGACGGGGCGATCGATCTGCTCGTGCACCGGGAGGACGGTTTCGTCGTCGCGCTGCGTGGTGACGGAACGCCGACTCCGGGATGGCCGCTTTCGATTGGACCGAGGGCTCTCCACGGGCCCGATTACATCGCGGCGACGGAAGTGACCGGGACCCGGATGCTGCTCGGCAATCTGGGCTCGAACGGGCGAGGCGAGTCTACCGACCAGCTGACGGTGCTGCGCCACCCCCAGGCGCGCATCGACCTGCCCGGCGCCTTTCCGAGTCCGGGAGTCGACCTGCGGCGCTCGGGCGTCTATCCCGCGGCGCTGCGGCCCGAACCGCGGCCGGCGGAGGAGGGTGCTGCCACCGCGCGCGCTGTCCTCTATCCGAATCCGTTGCGGGAGGATCATCTGACGATCCAGGTCACGGTCGAGGCGCCGACGGTGATGCGGCTCGATGCCTTCGATCTGACCGGAGCACGCGTCGCGGAGACGGCGTTCGATCTCGCCCCGGGAGCGAACGGCAACTTCTCGAGTTGGGATCTGAGCCGCCTCGCGCCGGGTCTGTACCACGTCCGCGTCCGGGTCGAAGGCGGGGAGCATCCGCGAGACGAGTTCCACCGGCTGGCGATCGCGCGCTGAGGCGAGCGAACGAGGAGATCGAGATGAGGATCGACGTCGGAAATCTGGGAATGACGCGCGTCGTCGCGTGGGTTCTGCCGAGCTGCCTCCTCTTCGCCACTTCGTTCGCCTCCGTTCCCACGGCGGCGGCGGCCGCCGACCCGCCCGCGCGCAAGCCCGGCCTCGCACTGCTCTTTTCGGTCCTCGTCCCGGGATTGGGGCAGCTCTACAACGGCGATGATCGCGGGTACCTCTACATGGGCGTCGAGGCGGGCGCCTGGTTCGCCCGCGCCAGCTACAAAGACGCCGGCGACGAGAAGGAAGGCGAGTACGAGGCGTACGCGCGGCAGCACTGGCTGCATGCGCGCTATCGCGAGTCCGCCGGCGCGGACGGCTGCGATTGGACCGCGCGGGCCGACTCGCTCATCCTCTGGTTCGAAGTGAACGACGTGCAGCAGTTCTACGAGGAGTTGGGAAAGCTCGAGGCGTACCGCTGCGGCTGGGACGATTTCCGCGAGGCGTACGATCCGACCGACCCGGCGCGCCTCTCTCCGCATCGCGACGAGTACCGCGATCTGCGCAAGAAGAGCAACGATCTGCTGAAGAAGTCAGAGCTCGCACTCTCCGTCGCTGTCTTGAACCGAATCGTGAGCGGCATCGACGCCTTCCAGACCGCGCGCGGGCGGCGCCGCTCCGCCGAGAAGGCGCTTCGACTCGAGACCGGACTGGGCGGCTCCTGGAACGAGCCGCGCGCTGAACTGCGACTCGTCCGGAGTCTCCCGTGATCCGTTTGCGAACGTGCGCGCTGGTCGGAGTGGCGACGATGGTCGCGTGCGCCGCCGTCGCTCCGCGGAGCGACGCAGGCGAGGTCGAACGCGAACGGATGAAGCGCATCGGTCTGTCGCTGCTCTTGCCGGGATCGGCTCAACTTCGCGCCGGGGACACGACCCGCGGCATCGCCTTCCTCGCGGCCGACCTGGCGTGTTGGACCGGATTCGCCGCCTATCGCCTGCAGGGCGCCGAACGACGCGAGTCGTCCATCGAGATGGCGCATGTCTACGCCGGCGTCCAGGCGGCGGAGGGGCGCACCGAAGACTACTACCGACTGCTCGGAGTCTGGGCGTCGAGCGAAACGTATGACGCGCTCGTGCGGGATGACGCCCGCTTCGTCCATGAAGACGACTTGGTCGGGAGGGAAGAGTACTTCCAGGCCAATCGGATCCCCGCCGACAAGGCCTGGCAATGGGAGAGCTTCGCGGCGCAGCAGCGTTACAGCGAGAAGCGCAACGAGAGCAAGAGGTCGAACCGGCTAGCGCGCAATCTGGCCGGTCTGGCGGTGGTCAACCGTCTCGTCGCCATGTTCGACGCGACCGTCCTCTCGGGCCGCGATTCCGACGGGGCGACGCACCTGCAGTTCCGACCGTCGGTGAAATCGGGAAGGGTCGGCGCCCGATTGGCGATCAGCCGGAGTCTCTGGTGAGACGGCGGCCCGGGCGGCCCGGGCGGCCGGGGCGGCCGGGGCGCCGCGGGGGCCTGCTCTTCGCCGCCGGCGTCTGTGGAGCTTTCGCGGGAGTTCTCGGCGGAAGCGGCGGTCCCTCCGACCTGGCGGCGGCGCCGCTCTTCTCCGCGACGCAGCGCGAGACCCCGAACGCACTGGAGCTGCTGCCGTCGCTCCTCGGACCCGATCGACGCTTCGCCCCCGCACGCCTCTCGGTCGATCCGCTCGGCGCGCTCTTCGCGCTCGACCGCGCGCAAGGACAGATCCAACGTTGGGATCCCGAGTCGGGCTGGATCGCCTTCGGCGTCGGCGCGCAGGGCGGCCCGCGCAGCGCGCACTTGATCGCGCTCGAGGCCAGTTGGGGGACCGAGATCCTCGTGCTCGATGCGACGGGTCCCACGCTGCACCGCTTCGATCTCGACGGCCACTTCTCCGGCAGCATCGACCTGGGGGCGGCGCTCTCCGGTGGGACCGACTTCGGCCAATCGCGAGAGCCCGCCGAAGCGGACCGCGGCATCCTCGATGCGGTCGATGTCACGCTCGGCATGTCCGGCGATCTCTTCCTCCTGGACCGCGCCGGCGCGCGCCTGCTCCAGTTCGATCGTGACGGGCGCTATCAAACCGACCTATTGCGTGGGGGCACAGGGGCGCAACGGCCGGACGGTCCGACCTCCCTCGTGCGTGATCGAAACGGGGACGCCTTCCTGCTCGATCCGGTGAATGGTCGAGTGCACCGCGTGACGCGACAGGGAGCGTTGCTGCCGGCCTGGTCCTGCGTCGAGGGACTGCGGCCGGGGACTGCGAAACCGGGCGCGATGGCGGCGTTGCCGAGAGGCGGGCTCGCGGTGGCGGCGAACGACGGCAGTTGGATCCGTCTCTTCGGGCTGGAAGGCGATCTGGACTACCACGGCGAGATCGGCGCGCTGACCGGAGGTGCGGTGGCCGACCTGGCGGCCGGTCTCGATGACATCCTCTACCTGGCGCGCCCGAGCTCGCCGGATGTGGCGCGCGTGCGGATCCGATACCGCGGCGAAACGCGAGACTCAGAGCCGGGCCGTGCGGTCGAACCTGGAGAGTGAGGGCGCGAGGAGCATCGTTCGCGTTCTCGCCCTCTGTCTCATGTTGCCCTTGGCGGCCGGCGCTCGATCCGCCGCCGCGCAGTCGGCGGCGCCGTTCGCGCGCGGCGCCGCGCTCTTCGACACCACATACTCCGCGGCGGAAACCGAGGTGCGGCTGTCGCCAACGACCGATTCGCTCTGGCTCTCGTTGCCGCAGGAGTGGGTCGATCCCCGCGCCTTCGCGCTCTCGCGCGGCGACACGTTGTTCGTGCGCGCCGTCGACTACCTGCTCGACGCGCGCAGGGGACGGATCCGTCTCCTGAAGCCTCGCGGCGGAGACCCGCCGCTCCTCGCGCGCTACCGCTTCTTTCCGGCGCCCGCCTCGCGGGAGGTCCGTCTGTATCGTCCAGCGGCCCCGTTCGACGCGGGCGACGCCCTAGGCGCCGCCTCGAGCGATTCCGTCTCGGTTGGTCTGGAGCGCCTCGTCCGAGTGACCCCAGGGGAACGGCGCCCGATCGACACGTCGCGGCTGCGTCTGGCGGGGAGCAAGACCTTCGCGATCGAGACCGGGACGCAGAAGGATCTCTCTCTCGATCAATCGCTCGATCTGACCGTGCGAGGCCAGGTGGGACGCGACGTGCAGGTGCGGGCAGTCCTGACCGATCGGCAGAGTGGGCTCGCCGCCTCGGGATCGAGCGCCGCGCTCCAGGATCTCGATCGAGTCCTGGTCGAGGTCGAAGGTCCGCGCGCCCGGATGACGCTCGGGGATTTCGCGCTGGAAACGCCGCCCAGTGCGTTCGCGGCCGTGCGCCGTCAGTTGGAAGGAGCGAGCGCGGTCTACACCCCGCCGCGCAAGACGGCCTTCGGCGCCTTCGCGAACTCGGCCGGTCGTCTCACCCGTTTCGAGTTCCTCGGGGAGGACGGGAAGCAGGGCCCCTACCGTCTGGTGGCCTCGGTCGACGAAGGCGCGTCGACCCTGGTGGTCGGGAGCGAGCGTGTCACCCTCGACGACCGGCGGTTGGCGCGCGGCGAGTCGGACGACTACCTGATCGACTACGCCGAAGGAACGATCCGCTTCACCGCGCGTCGTCCGATCACGGCCTACTCGCGGATCGCGGTCGACTGCCAGGTCTCGGCCGACGACTACCGACGCAGCGTCACGCACGCCGGGGCCACCTTCGGCGCGCCGGTCACGACGGCGCCGACCGGAAGAGTGCTCGCGGTGTCGCCGGACGCTGCAAAGGTCGTCGCCGGACGAAGCCTGCGCGCGTTCGTGGTGACCGAAGGGGACGATCGCGGAGCGCCGCTCGGCCTCGCCCTCTCGGAGCGAGAGAAAACCGCGCTGCGGGCGGCGGGCGACAGCCTGACGGCCGACCTGGCGAGTGGAATCCAGTTCGTCGGTCCGGGACTGGGGGACTACGAACGCGTCGAGAGCGACACCGTGGCGACGCCGTTCTTCCGTTTCGTCGGCCGCGAAGCGGGCAGCTACGACGTCGCATTCCGATTCGTCGGCGCCGAAGAGGGCGACTACGCCGACACCACGACGGGAGCCGAAGGGCAATACTTCCGCTTCGTCGGCCGCGACCTGGGGGACTACGACGCGGGCCGCGAACTGCCGCGGCCGCAGTCGGCGCGTGTCCTGGTCGTGGCGGGCGATCTGGCGGCGACGGGGGACTGGAGGATCGCGACCGAAGTCGCCGTATCCGACTTCGACGCCAACACCTTCTCGTCTCGCGACGACGGCGACAATCAAGGGCTGGCCGCCGGCGCGCGCGTCGTCACACCGACCGTGCGGCTCGGCTCGAGCCGCGCCCGCGTGACCGGCGAGTGGCGCGAGGTGGGGCGTCGGTTCCGTCCTCTCGATCGGATCGATCCGGCCTTCGACGCGTTGGACTGGAATGTGGACCCGCGGCGCCTGGAGCGAGGCGAGCGTCGAGGCGGTCTGGCCGCCGAAGTCGCCGATTCCGGGCTGACCGTGAGGATCGGCGCCGAGTTGCTCGACAACCTGCGTGACTTCGAGGCGCGACGCGGCACGGTCGAATTACAGATGAGGCGCGGGCCGTTCCGCCTGCGCGAGCGATCGCTGGTCACACAGAGCGAGGACGCCGCCGATTCCCTGCGCCCGCGCGGTCTGCGCGCGACGCACGACGCCACGCTCGGCTGGGCAGTGCGCGCCTTCGAGGTCGAGACGCGCTACCGGCACGAGCGCACGCGGCGCGGCGACGGCGCGGCCCGCAGCGGCGACTACTTCCACGAGACCGGTCTTCGCGTCTCGCGCTCGGCGGGACGATGGAACGGAGGCATCGACTGGGGACGCCGGGAGAGTTGGCGGTGGTCGGACGGCGCCGCGCAGCGGAGCGATCTCGGCTCCACCTGGACGGTCGATCTCGACGGGGCCTCTCCCGGCGGTCGCTCGCTCGGTCTCGGCTATGTCTTGCGCCACTTCCAACCGCGCGGGGCGGCCGAGCAGACGCGCCATCTCGGTCGCGCGCAATGGGCGCTGCGCGAGTTCTCCGAGGCGATCGTGCAGGAAGGTCGGCTCGAGGTGTCGACGTCGGAGCAACAGGATCGCCGCAAGGAGATCGTCTTCGTCGGGGAGGGACTCGGGCACTACGACGAGCAGGGCGTTTACCAAGGGATCGGGGACTACGAGGTCTTCTACTTCGATCGCACGGATGAACGGCTGGTGCAGCGCGTCGACCTGGGCCTGCGGACCGAACTCGATCGCGGACGCGCCGCCGCCGGCGGGGTCGGCGAGCGTCCCCGCGGCGTCTGGGGCACACTCCGCGTCGTGCACTATTGGACGGCGTTGATCGAGTCCGAGCGGACGGCGCAGCGGTTCTTGCGGGCCCTGCCGGAACTGCTCCTCGGACGCATGTCGGCGCCGCGCGCGTCGGTGCAACAGCGGCTCGATCTCTCGGCGTTGCCTTCGGCCCGCTTCGTCTCGCCGCGCCTTCGTCTGGAGGAGCGACGGACCTTCGGCGAACTCGGAGTCGACTCACGCGAGGCGGGCGTCACTCGACTCGCGGCCATCCGCAATCGCGCCAAGCCGACGCCCGCCTGGAGCGTCGATCTCGAGCAAGAATGGGATCGCGAGACGCGCGAGTTGCAGGATCTCGAAGGCGCCGTCACGGGCGAGGCGAGCGGCTGGTCGTCCCGGCGGCTGCGGCTCGAGCAGCGATTCGACCTGGGTCGAGGCGTCTCGCTCGGACTCGACCTCGGGCGGCGCCTTCGCGACCGTCTGGAGAGTGAGGAACGCGCGCGGATCTGGGAGGCGACCCCGAGCGCGCTCTGGACCGGCGCCGCGCGCACTCGAGTCGAGTTGCGGGCGACGCGCCTCTCGGTCGATCGAGAGAACGGTGTGGCGCGGCCCGACCGCACGCTGGAACGCTCCGGATGGACGTCGCGGCTGCTGGCGACGGTGCGCCTCGGCGCCAGCTTCGATCTCTCTTCCACGCTGCGCGAGACGCGGCCCGACGAGGGTCGCACGATCCGAGATGCTCGCGTCGAACTCCGGGCGTCGTTCTGAGATGCGCCCGAGCGCCGTGTCGATCGCGGTCTGCTTCGTCCTCTGGGCCGTCGGCGTCGGCGTCGCCATCGGCGGAGGCGCGGCCGTCGCGCGCGCCGAAGTGAGCTGGTCGTGGGACGAGATCACGTTCGTCGGGGGAGATGGGGTCAGCGCCCGCGACCTGGCGCAACGCACGCGACGAGAGGTCGGCGGCGCCGGGACGACGCTTCGCGCGCTGCGCGCCTCGTTGCCTCGGGTGGTCGGCGGGCTGGCGAGGGAAGGGCGGCTCGAGACCGCCGTGCGCCTGGAGAGCTTCGACGCGGCGCCGCCGAGAGTGCGTGTCGTGCGAGCCCCGCGCGCGCTGTGGGACGAACCGACGGTGCTCCTCCTCGGCGCCTCCGTCGATACGCTTCGACTGAGCCGAGCGACGGCCTCGTTGCGCGCGCTCCGCGGCCAGGCGTTCGAGCCTGACGCCTTGGAGCGACGGCTGGCGCGGTGGACCGGCGAGGCGGCCGAGAGCGGATTTCCCTTCGCGGTCGCCACCGTCGAGAGCCTGCTGGTGCGAGACGGGCGAGTCGTCTCCGGCCTCCGCCTCGACCTCGGTTCCGCCGCGGTCGTGCGAGACGTGGCCTTTCCAGGTCGCCGGGCGACGCGCGAAGCGCATCTGCTGCGGTTGATCGGATTCCGTGAGGGGGAGCCGTTCGTCGCCTCGCGGTGGGAGGCGCGGCAGCGGAGACTCGTTCGCTCCGATCTGTTCCGAACGGTCGGCGATCCCGAACTCTCGCGCGGGACGGACGGACACGTGCGCGTCTCGCTCGCCCTGCAGGAGCGACGCACGAATCGCATCGAGGGCGCTCTCGGTTATGACGGGACCTCGCGCCGGTTGAGCGGGGCGCTCGCCCTCGAGCTGGGCAATCTCTTCGGCACGGGCCGTCGCTTCGCGCTCCGGTGGGATCGTCCGCGGACGAGCGAGCGGCGCCTGCGCGTCGGCTACCGCGAGCCGCTCCTGCTGGGGACGCCGCTCGCCGCGGAGATCTCGCTCGCACAAGAGGTGCGCGACTCGACGCTCGATCGCGCGCAGGCGGACGCGAAGCTGGAGGCGCCTCTCGGCGCCGACTTCGTCGTCACCGCCGGACTGGAGTACGAGCGCGCCACGCTCGGGCTGGCGCCGGCGGAGCTGCGCCGTCGCTCCGGCACGCTCGTCGGGGTGCTCTGGGACCGCCTTCGCCCCGATGCTTTCGTCGGCTCACGGGTCGAACTCGTGGCGCGGAGTGCGCGGGTGCGCGTGAGACCCCCGGGCGAGGCGACCCGCTCGGTCCGATTCGATCGCGCGGAGTTCTCGGCCGAACGGTACCTCCGTCCGGCCGGGCTCCTCGCGCGCGCCCGAGTCACCGCGGCCGGGATCGCCGGAGAGTCGAGTTGGAGCGAGGTCGAGGCGTACCGCGTCGGCGGTCCGCGCACGCTGCGGGGGACGGCCGAGGAGTCGCTCTTGTTGCGTCGCTTCGCCTTCGCCCAGATCGAGGCCGGGGCCGAGTTGGCGGGAGAGGGGTTCGCCTACCTCTTCGTCGACGCCGGCTGGACGCGGGAGATCGGTGGGAGCGCCCGCTCGGTCCGCCGCGCGGCCTACGGCGCGGGTCTCCGCAGCGAGAGCGAGAGTCGCACCGTCCAGGTCGACTTCGGTCTGCCCGGCGGGGCGAGCTTCGGCGAGGGTCGGCTGCATCTCTCGTTGGAGTCGCGATTCTGAGTCGGGCGCCCACGGAGCCTCGGCCCTGCTAGAGTCCGCGGGCGAATCACTCAGACCTCTCCTCGGAAAGGAACAGAACATCCCGATGCTCCGTTCGCGTCTCCTCGATCGCGGGCTCGCCGCGCCGCTCCTCGTCGCTCTCGCTGGTGCACTCTTCTCGCTGCCCGCCTGCGCGCCCGACTCGCCCGACACCGTCGCCTCGATGCGCGGATTCCGTCTCGACAAGGCGACCCTGCAGAGCGAGTACGAGCGCGCGAACGGGGAGGGGAGCTGGGTCGGCGCGACAACGGAGCAGCGCCGTGAGATGGCGGAGTTGTTGGCCAAGAAGGAGATCCTCCTGCGCCTGGCCAAGGAAACCTGCCCGCAACCCGACTGGATGCGCGCTCGCTTGAACCGAGTCGCGTACGAGAAGAACCTCCAACAAGAGCTGGTCGAGGTGCAGCGCAGTCGTCTGCGCATTCCTCCGGAGGAACTGACGGAGCAGAAGCGTCTGCTCTTGCGCTCGGCGCGCGCGCGCCTCGCCACGATGCAGGACTCGGTCGCCGCGGCCGCCGCCTGGGAGGCGGTCCAGAGTGGGAGCGACTTCGACCAGATCGTCGAGCGGTACGCGGCGTTCGATTCGCGTCCCACCGTTGTCCCGGGGACACGTGTGGTGCACGAAGTCGACATCGCGGTCACCAGCGGTCTCCCGGCGGCGTTGATCAGCGCCACGTTGCAGAAGGACCTGGCGGTGGGGGCGATCTCCGAGCCGGTCCGCACGAAGCAGGGCTTCCTCATGAGCGAGATCCTCGAGTACCGACCCCTCGATCTCACGACCGACCCGGCGCTGGAGACGCGGATCACCGACGCGTTGACGACCCACGCGTATCGGCAGCGCACGACGCACTTCTTGGACAGCCTTCGCACGGCGTCGGGGCGGAAGGTCTATCCGCAGGCCACGCCGATCGTCCAGGCCGGCATGCGGGCGCACTGGGACTCGCTGGAGGCGGTGACGGAAGCCGGCACGCGCGTCAACTTCCGCCATCTGCCGGCCCCGACCTGGCGTTTCGAGGACGAGGCGGGTCTTGGTCCCGCCGTCGACCTCTTCGGCAAGACCTACTCGGCGCGCGAGTTCATTGCCACGCTCGGCGATGTCGATCTGGACTTCTGGCCGACGACGGGAGATACACAGCGCATTCGCACTCAGATCGAGAATCGGCTCACCCGCCTGATGTGTGAGCTGGAGGCGCGGAAGCTCCGAGTCGATCAGCGCCCCGCTTTCCGCGAGCGTCAGCGACGTCCGGAAGAGTTGGGTCTCCTTGATCAACTGCGTGAGACCTTGGTCGCGCGGCAGCAGATCTCCGAGGCTGACCTCCAGGAGGCCTTCGCCGCCGAACCAGGGCGCTTCGTCAGCGGGGACCGCATGGCCTTCGGCCAGCTCCTCTACCCGCCGAGCGAAGAGGCTCGGGCGCGCGCCGTGCGCGAGCGCCTGGTGAACGGCGATGCGAGGCTCTGGTACGAGTTGGGGCCGCAGGAGGAGGCGGCGGTCGGCGGAAGTTTCGATCCGGACGGAGAAATGGTCGACGTCAAGGAAGTGCCGACCGATCGCATCGGCATCAGCGCGCATCAGGCGGCGTTTCCGCTCCAACCGGGGCAGTTCTCGCAGGTCTTCAAGACGCCGAAAGCGTGGGGAATCGTCCGTGTCTCCCAACGCGGCGGTCCGGTTCCCTTGACGTTCGAGCAAGCGCGCGAGCGGCTTCGCACCGAGCTCGCGACGCGGCGAACCGACGAAGAGGTCGAGAGCGCGGTTCAGACGAAGTGGACGGCGAGCAAGTTCAAGCTGTACGAGGAGCGTCTGGCGGACTGACCTCGGCGCCTTCGAGCAGTTCGGCGAACGCCGCTTCGTCCAGCACGATCAAACCGAGCGCGCGCGCCTTCTCCAGTTTCGAGCCGGGATCGGCGCCGGCGACGACGTAGTCGGTCTTCTTGCTCACCGAACCGACCACCCGTCCGCCTCGGCGCTCGACCTCCGCCGCCGCCTCGTCGCGGGTCCAGCCGATCAGGGCGCCGGTCAGGACGAAGCTCTTTCCGCTCCACGGCAGCGCCGCGGGCGGCGCGCTCGGTTCCTCGGGCGTCGTCTCCAACGGCGCGACTCCCCGCTCCGCGAATCGCTCCAGGAGAGCGGTCGTCTCCAGCCGTGCGAAGTAGTGCGTGACCGACGCCGCGATCTCCTCGCCGACGCCGTCGATGGCGGCGACTTCTTCGGCCGTCGCCGAGCGCAGACCGGAGAGCGCGCCGAAGCGTCGGCCCAGCCGTTTGGCCACGGTGGCGCCGACGTGTCGGATCCCCAGCGCGACGAGGAATCGAGCGAGCGGCGGCCGGCGACTCGCCTCGAGCGCGGCCACGACGTTTTCGGCCGATTTCTCGCCCATCCGATCCAACTCCGCCAGCGTCGCGACCTCGAGGCGATAGAGGTCCGACGGATCGACGACGAGCCCACGTTCGACCAACTGATCGACGAGAGACTCGCCGATCCCTTCGATGTCCATCGCCCCGCGCGCGACGAAGTGGAGGATCTGGCGTCGCCGCTGCGCCGGACAGTGCTCGTTGACGCAGCGGATCGCCACCTCGCCTTCTGCGCGCACCAGCGGCTCGCGACACTGCGGACAGCGCTCCGGAAAGACGAAGGCCTGCTCCGATCCGTCGCGCCGTTCCGTCAAGACACGGGTGACCTTCGGAATGATCTCGCCCGCCTTCTCGATCCCGACCCAATCGCCCACGCGGACGCCGAGCCGGGCGATCTCGTCGGCGTTGTGCAGCGTCGCGCGCTTGACCACGGTTCCCAGGAGCTCGACCGGCGCGAGGTGAGCGACCGGAGTGACCGCGCCCGTGCGGCCCACTTGCACGGAGATCTCCTCCACCTGCGTGATCGCCTCGCGCGTCTCGTACTTGTAGGCGACCGCCCAGCGCGGCGATTTGCTGGTGACTCCGAGCCGCGACTGCGCCTCCAACCGGTCGACCTTCAGCACCATCCCGTCGGTCTCGTAGTCGAGCGCGAATCGCCTCTCGCGCCACGCATCGCAGTGCGTGAGTGCGCCGTCGACGCCCTCGGTCACGGCGTAGTGCGGTTCGACGGGGAAGCCGGCGCGGAGGAGCCACTCCAGCGTCTCGCGGTGGGTGGCGAAGCCGAGCGAAGCCGGATCGGCCACGGCGTAGGCGAAGAAGCGCAGCGGACGCCGCGCGGTCTCGCGCGAGTCGAGCAGCTTGAGCGTTCCGGCGCAGGTGTTGCGGGGATTGGCGAAGAGTTTCTCTCCCGCCGCCTCTCGCTGTGCGTTCCAGGCGACGAAAGCGGAGCGAGGGATGTAGCACTCGCCGCGCACCTCGATCTCTCGCGGCGCCGAGACCGTCTCGGGCAAGCGGAGCGGAAGGCCGCGCACGGTGCGGAGATTCTCGGAGATGTCGTCGCCCTGAGCGCCGTCGCCCCGAGTCAGTCCCACCGCGAAGCGCCCCTCCTCGTAGCGGAGGGCGACGGCGACGCCGTCGATCTTGAGTTCGGCGACGTAGATCACCGGATCGTCGGACGCGAGTAGCTTGCGCACGCGCGCGTCGAACTCGCGGACTTCCTCCTCGGAGTAGGTGTTGGCCAGGCTGAGCATCTCGCGCGAGTGCGGCAGACTGCGAAATGCGGAGAGCGGCGCGCCGCCGATCCGGCGGGACGGGCTGTTCGGATCGACGAGCGACGGATGGCCCGCCTCCAGTTCGATCAGCTCTCGCATCAAGCGGTCGTACTCGCGGTCGGAGATCTCCGGTCGCGCTTCCACGAAGTAGAGGCGATCGTGGCGCACGAGGTCGCGGCGGAGCTCGGCGACTCGCGTGCGCGCAGTCTTCAGGTCCAACTTCGTCCCAGCAGAGGTCGCCTCAGAAGAGATCGACCGAGACCACCTGATGGATCGCCTTGGTCTCGACGTCTTGCAGGAACACGCCGAGGGTCATCCGGTCCTCGCTCCACTGCGTGTCGGAGGCGAGCGAGAAGCTGATCGGCAGATCGGCGTAATCGCCTCTCTGGGCCAGCGACAACTCCGGCAGCGAACCGATGCGGCGATACTCGCGCACCACGTTGTTGAAGGTCGCGTCTCCCTTGCCTTGGACGAAGACCTCCAGGCGATCCTTGGCGTAGAACGCGACCAACTCCAGCTTGGTCGGGTCGTCGTTCCCCCAGGTCGCGGCATCGGCCACCAAGAGGACACGGAGCGTCGCGCGGAGTTCCTCCCCAGGCGCGTGCTCGACCCCGCGCAAGAAGAGCGCCGTGTTCGCCGGGCTGGCGACGATCGCCTCCAGCTTCTGGCGATAGCGTTGCGTCAGGATCGGGACCCCGCCGGCGGCGCCGCGGATGATGTCCCCTCCGTTGAAGAACGCGGCCGGGATGCCGTCCCCTTCGGCATCGAAGAAGCCGTCTCGGGCCAAGGACGTCGGAGTCGTGAACGGGTCGGTCCCGCCCCAGAAGGTGTGCACCTGGAGATGCAGCGCGCCGCGCGCGCGGAGTGAAAGGTCTTCGCCCACGATCGTCGCCGCCTCATCCGCCACCGGGCAGTTCGGACAGAGCGTGGCGGTGAACAGCTCCATCAGCGCGCCCTTTTGCTGGGGCAGAGGCTGGAGGTCGAATGAGACCTGCTCAGAACCTTCGTCGATCGTGATCCGCTGCACCGAATCGACGCCGGCCGACGCTCCCTCGAAGCGGACCGAGATCTCATGGGCGCCGGGAGAGAGGCAGAGGGTGGCGGGGGTCCGTCGTCCGGTTGCTGCGCCGTCCACCACGATCTCGGCGCCGAGGATCGTGGAGGTCACCTCGACGGAGGGGCTGGGGAGAACTTCCCAGGAAACGACCTGTTCGCGCCCGCGCCGCACGTCGAACTGCAGCTCGGCCGCCGGAAGGAAATCACGCGCGCACTCGTTCTCGATCCGCAACGACTGTGGACCGGCCGGAAGCAAGAAGTGGTAGCTCGCGTCGGTGGCGTTGGCCACGAGCACCGAGTCACCCCAGTAGATGGTCGAGTTCTCGTACGCGCCGGCGGAAGGGGAGGAGAGCTCGATGGCGACGGATCCGAGCGTCGGATCCTCCAGGTCGTCTTTGCAACCGTGCAGCAGTGGAAGGGTCACGGCAAGGGCGAGAGCGGCCACGGCCGCCTGGACCATCCAGAAAGGCCTGCTAGAACGTGGTGAGGAACTCAATGCGCCCTCCTTCGAAGGGGTCGACCAACTTACAGACGCCGCCCGAACAGAGCTGGCCGCCGCGCAACCGACCGCCGCCGAGGAGGAGTTGGCGTCGGTCTCCGAGCCGCAGGTTGCACTCGCCCCAGACCCAGAGATCATCCTCCGGCCGGTCGTCGTCCGTCCACTCGGTCGTGAGGGCCAGCGAGAGGTTCGGCGCGCGGCTGACCGTCGTCGAGATGAGGTGATTGGAGAATTCCAGCGGAAACCGAAACTGAGCCGTGCCGCGGTTGCTCTCCTGCACCGCTTGCGTCTCGAACGTTCCTTCGATGCTCCAGGTGTCGTCGACCCGCCAGATGGCCTGAGCGACCGCGTTCCTGCGCTCGAAGAAGACGGGGTTCTCCCCTTCGAGCACCGTCTCTTCCGTCTCGCCTCCCTTGAGGAACAGTTCGAGCGACTCCCCGACGTCTTGCTCGAGCTCACCGTAGACTTCCCAGGACGGCTGGTTGCTCTGGCGCGCTTCGGTCTTCGAGTAGCTCGAGACCACCCGCGTCGCCTCCGCGAGCTGGAACTGCGCCTCGATCAGGCCGCCGCGTTCGTCATCCAGGCGGATGTTCGGCGTGTGTCCGCCCCGATTCATCAAGGTCGTGGTGTGCTGGCGCACGGTGGTCGGCGGATTGACGAACGGGAGTTGGTAGCGGAGCAGATCCTTGTACTCCGCCAAGACCTGCACGCGGCCGAGGTAGAGCGCGAGCGAGCCGTAGCCGCCATGCCCGTCCGGACCCTGTCGCGCGCCGGCCCGATAGTTCTCGGGATGCCGGATGACGTACTCGCCGTAGACGTCCGCGAAATCCGAAACGCTGCGCTCCCAAGAACTCCCATAGAGACGATCGCCCCCCGGGCGCCCGATCCCGCCCACACTCGTCGAGTCGGACCAGACCCCCTGGAGGCCGAAGCGCCCCCACCGATCGCCGCGCAGATCGAGACGCGCCCCTTTGAGCACCTGGAATTCATCGCCGATTGAGTTCGTCCCCGCGATGACGCGGAGTTCGGCGGGGCCGAGCGCTCCCCGCGCCATGACGCCGTCGAGCACGTTGTCGAAGTCGACGGTCTGATCTTCGAAGATCGAGAGAGCGAGGCCGCGGCCGTAGGTCGAGTAGACATCGCCTACCCGCACCGTCCAATCGTCGGTCGCCGCCTCCAGCCAACGCTTGCGGATCCCCTGCGTCTGCGCTCCGAAGTCATTCGGGTCGAGTCGGCCGGCGTCGGAGGGAGAGTGCGAGAGGAACGACGCCCCGAGGGTGTACGCGCCGCGGCCCAGCGTGACGTCGAGGCGATTGTCGAGGACGCTCTCTTCCAACGCGCGGTCGTAGTACGCCTCCAACTGGTCGGCCGCGGAGATGACCACCGGCGGGTCGTCCGCGCGCGCCGCGATCGGCGCGAAGAGCGTGACCACGCAGCACCCGACGGCGATCCTGAAGGCGAGACGTCGCGGTCGCGGTCCCGGGCGGGGGGGCCGTCCGCTCACTTGTCCGTCCCTGCCGGCGCCGGGCCCAGCGCGGCGACGATTTCTTCCTCGAGTTTCTTCTCGTCGCCCGGCCGGTAGCCCTGGGCGACCGAGAGAATCTTGCCGTCGCGACCGATCAGGTACGAGGTCGGATAGTTGCGCACGGAGTACGCGTTGCCGATCTTCCGTTCCGGATCGGTCCCGACCGGGAAGGTGAAGCCGCGCGACTTGACCATCGGCTTGACCTTCGACAACGTCTTGGCGTCGTCCGAAGCGATCGTGAGCAGGGTGAATCCACGTTCTTGGTACTTCTGGTACAGCTTGTCGAGTTCAGGCAGTTCGTTCAGGCACGGCTTGCACCAGGTGGTCCAGAAATCGAGGAGCACCGGACCCTTCGCGAGGAGATCTCTCAGGACGTACTTCTTGCCGTCGAGCCCCTCCACCGTGAATTCGGGGGCCGACGAGAGCCCGCTCGCGGCGGCGGGCGCGGGCGATTCATCCGCGCGCGCGCCTGCAGCGGACAGGCAAACGGCCAGGACGACGAGTGAGACTGCGAGGCGGGCGGCGATCCAGGTGGGGCGATTCAGATCGAACGACATCGGGTCGGTTTCCTCCAGCGGCGTCAGTTGCCGGGACAGAGATTCGAGGAAGCAAGAGTGGACAGTCAACTGCGCAGCCCGAACCTAGCCCCGACGAGCGGAGATGGTTCCGTCGACTCCTTCCGACCGTTCCTCTTGGACGGCGGGATCGGATGCTGGGCGAGGCTTCGGAGCGGTCGTGTGAGCGAGAGCCCGCTCGGCGATCCGGCGCAGGTTCGCGCGCTCCACCGGGCCTATGCGCTGGCGGGCGCCACTCGGTTGCGGACTGCGTCCTTCGCGCTTCCTTCGGCGCTGGTTCGAGGGATGGCGGAACCCGAAGCCGCGCGCGCTCTCCTCGATTCGGTCGCTTCGGCCACCTCCGTGGCGTCCGGCCTGCTCGTCAGTCTCGGACCGACCGGACTCGACCACGACGCTTCGGACGCCGACCGCGCCCGGCCGTACGCCGGTCTGGCGCGCGCGCTCCTGCCTCCTCGCTCGGAAGCGATCGGTCCGAAGCTAAACGCCGTGGTCTTGGAGACGTTTCGATCCTGGGCTGAGGTCTCCTGTGCCTTCGACGGGCTCGCCGCGGGCGGCTACGAAGGCGACGTCTGGGCGATCTTGTCTCCCTTCACGTCCCGTGAGCTGCGCGACTCAGACCTCGCGCACGCGGGCGAGCGCCTGGCGCGACTCGGCGTCTCGGTCGCCGGCATCGGGTGCACGACCCCCGAGGTCGCGCTCGACGAAGCGCTCGCCGCCCTCGCGGAGGGATTCGGCGGGCCGCTCTTGCTGACGCCGGCCGTTCATCGCGACGGGCGAGTCTGGGCGCAGGACACGGCGCGGATCGCCCGCGGCCGAGCGCTGGACTGGGTCGGAGGTTGTTGCGGCGCGGGACCGGGCCATATCTCGGCCCTCCGCGCCGAGCTGGCGAGAACAGGGGAGTGGATCGCGGAGTGAGCGATCGCGGTCAACAACTGAAGGCGCGAATCCGCGAGTGGGCCGGAGAGCTCGGATTCACATCGATCGGATTCGGCCCGGCCGTCGAACCGCGGGGGGCGCGTGAGGGGCTGCTCAGTTGGCTGGCGGGCGGGAATCATGGAGCGATGGCGTGGATGGCGCGCAACCCGGAGCGCCGCGTCGATCCCGCGGCGATCCTGCCCGAGGCGCGCTCCGTCATCGTGGTCACCCTGCAGTATCTGGGGCCGCCCTCGGCGGCGGATCTCGCACCGGCTCGAATCGCGCGCTATGCGCGCGGAGAGGACTACCACGTCGTCGTGGGAGACAAGCTCCACGCACTGACGGATCGGATCCGGGTCGAGCATCCGGCGCTGCGCGCGCGCATCGCCTGCGACACTTCGCCGGTCGCGGAGAAGGCCTGGGCAGTCCAGGCGGGGGTCGGCTGGCTCGGCAAGAACACCTGCGTCCTGAATCCGACACAGGGATCTTGGTTCTTTCTCGGTGAGCTCTTCGTCGATCTCGAGCTGCCGCCGGATCCGCCCGTGACCGACCTCTGCGGATCCTGTACGCGGTGTCTGGACGCCTGTCCCACCGGCGCCTTTCCCGCGCCGTATCAGCTCGACGCGCGCCGGTGCATCTCGTACTGGACGCTGGAGCATCGCGGGACACTCCCGGAGGGCGCCGAAGACTCGATGCCCCCTTGGCTCGGCGGGTGCGACATCTGCCAAGAGGTCTGTCCTTGGAATCGCAAGGCGCCGGTCACCGACGAGCCGCGACTCGCGGAGCGCGCCGAGTTGGTCGAGCGATCGGTCGAAGCATGGGCTTCGATCTCCGACGACGAGTATCGCGCTCTGGTCCGTCCCACGGCGCTCTCGCGCATCAAGCCGGACGATCTCAGGCGCAACGCGCGCGCGATTCTGCGCGCGTCGGAGCGATCGGACGAGACCTCGACCTGAGCAAATCGTTTCTTGCCGCAAGTGTGAAGGCTTCGTTATCGTCCCGCGCCAAGGTTGGGAACGTACGAGGGCTCCGCTGTTTGGCGGCCTGAGCTGGAGCGTTGGTCGAGTGGCGCGCGAGGCCCGAGTTGCATCCCGCCGGTCCCAACTCTCCCTCCTGCGGTCGCTGTAGAAAAGGTTCTCGAGTGGCCGTCGTTGCACGGCCCCTCTCCAGCGAGAGAAGTCGAAGCGATCGAAGAGGAGGACAGGGCGCGTGTCCGCGAAAACTGCCGCCGACATCCGCGCGAACGACTTTCGCAAGTCGGAGCCGCCCAAGTGGATCCAGGCGGTCTTGCATCGCACGTGGCTGGTCTTGATCCCGCTCATCGCCGTTTCTTGGTATCGCACCAATCGCGTCGAGCCGGCGGTGAAGGAGTTGGAGACGACGATCGCTGTGGAGCGGGCCGCGGCCGAGAAGGTGCGCGGCGACATCCTCTCGAAGCGCAAGGCGCCTTCGACGCGCATGTCCATGTTGAACGCGCTGGCCGACACGTTCGCCGTCCGGTTCGAACAGATCGACTCCGTCTTGGACAGCGTCCGCGTCCTCCAGTCGAAGGACTTCGCGGAGAAGGCCGGGCTCGAGGCGCAGATCGACTCGCTTCGGACGGTCTACTCGGAATCAGAAGGCGCCGCCGCGCAGCGCTCGCAAGTCGTGGCCGCGCTGCAGGCCCGCGTCGACTCCCTCCGCGGCGCGATCGAGGCGCGCGATGAAGAGCGGGTGCGGCTCGAAAGTGAGGCGGTGTCGAACCAGGGTCTGGTCGAGCGCGTTCTCTATCCGGACAAATTCCGTAAGACGACGGCGCTCTGGACGGGCGCGGGGCAGTTTCCCAACCGGGACAGTCTGAAGACTCGCTGACCCGGGTCAGCCCGAACAGGAGCCAGCAGTAACAGGAGCCAGCAGTAACAGGAGCCAGCAGTAACAGGAGCCAGCAGTAACAGGAGCCAGCAGTAACAGGAGCCAGCAGTGCAGAGAGGCCTACCCCCCATCGATCTGCGGCCGAAGTGGTCGCACCTCCTCCTGATCTTGGACGTCTTGATCGTCGTCGCGCTCTTCCGCGTGGTCGGCAAGATGTACATGGAGAGGGAAGGGGCGGTGCTCCTCGCGGAGAAAGCGGAGGAACGCGCCGCGGTCGGAGTCGACGCGAGGCGATCCGCGGCCCAGGCCGAGTCGCTCGTGGCGGTCACGTTGGGGCAGCTCGAGGAGATGCGAGCCGACAGCGCGCGCGCCGCCACCGAACTCGAGGCGCGACGCCTGGCGCTCGAAGCCGAGGTCAAGGAACGCGATCGTCTGAGCGAGACCGCGTTCCAGCTCTCCGACCGGGTCTGGGAGATGCGCCAGCAGAGTGAGAGCGCCGTCCGAAAGGCGGACGAGTACGAAGAGGTACTGGTCGGCCGCGAACAAGAGGTCGCGCAATTTGTCGCGCAGGCCGAGACGTCGGAAGTGCGTCTGGCCGAGGCGAAGCAAGATCTCGATCAGAGCACCCGCGAGTTGGTGGGCGCGCGCGAGAAGATCACCTACGAGCCGGTCAGCCGGCTGCCCTCCTCGGCGGGAGTCCTCTTCCGACGCGAGGCGCGCGACGAAGGTGGGCTGACCGGGGTCGAGCTGCAGAAGACCTTTTGGAACCAAGGCGTCAACGATCTCGGTTTCTCGGCCGGATTCGGACTGGGGGACGGCGACGTCGAATCGGAGAAGAAGCTCGGGCTCCTGCTCTCTCGCTCGCTCATCCATCGCCGGTTGGGGCTCGATCTCTCCGCTGGCTACTCGGTCCTGACCAATCCGACCGGCGGGGACAACCAGGGCGCCTACGCCTCGGCGGGTCTCCGCTACTCACCGTTCTACAAGGAGCGATTCCACTTCGGGATCGGCGCCAAGGCGGATCCCGACGGCGTCCAGCCGTACATCGGGATCGGCTTGGGACGCCGCTGAAAAGAGAGGGCGACTCCGCCGCGGGGGATGCGGAAGGGTCGGACGACGCAGACAGGCCGATTGGGAGTAGACCGATGGCGGCCGCCGTTCGAGGACCGACCCCACCTTCGTCCCAGAGACCCGGGCTGCGCCTCCCGCTCCGCTTCGCGTTCTATCTCCTCGTGCTCGTGATGGTGCTCCTGGCTCGTTTCCATCCCGACGCCAAGAAATTCCTGCCCGACTTCGATCTGTTCCGCGAGACGACCGAGCGGTTGGTCATCGCGGGCGTGGACACGGCGCCGAGTCTGATTCCGCTCCTCGCCGCCGACTACCAACGGCTGTTCCCGGACGCGGAGCTCCGCCTCTCCAGCGGAGGCACGCTGCAAGCGCTGGAGGAGATGATCAATCACCGCGCCGACGTCGCCTTCCTCACGCGCCCGCCGAGTGAGAGGGAACGCGAGATCATCCGGGCGGCCGGCGATTCCGCTCTCTGTTTCCCGATCGCCTTGGGCGCGGTCATGGTGGTCAGCGGGAGGGCTTCGGGCATCGATTCGCTCTCGTTGGCGGATCTCCGAAGTCTCCTCGGCGGCGAGCGGTCGGGGCGACTCGAGCGACCGCGGATCGAGCGGGTCTACTTCCCGGATCCGAACAACGGCCTGTGGGAAGCGGTGACGGACTCGCTGCTCCCGGGCGCGGCGGCGCCGGAGAGCCTGATCTGGCTGGCGGGGGATCGCGAAGTGCTGGAGGCCGCCGGCAACGATCCGTCATCGATCGGATTCGTCAGCAGCTTGTCTTCGGCCACCCTCGATCACGCCCGCGTGCAGTCGGTCGCGCTGAGACGGCTGCCGGGTCAACGCGCCTTCACACCATCTGAACCGACGTTGGCTGCGGGAGACTATCCCCTCTTCCACTACTTATATGTATCATGTCGCCCCGAAGGCGGACCGGCCGCCGCTGCGTTCGTCACGCATCTCTTCAGCGGGCGAGGACAGCGGCTGGTGGCTCGTTCAGGATTTCTCCCGGCGCGAGATGTCGCGCGCTTGGTGCAGGTGGTTTCGCACCCGGTGGGAGCGATCCCCTGAGGCGAGGGGGAAAGGGAGCGGCGGAGGGGTTCGCCGAGAGGATTTGGATGGGGCGATCGGGAGGAGACCAGATGGCGGTGGCAGGCGCGCGCGAACGGCCGATGAGACATGGACTCGGAATCGTGACCGTCGTCGCGGCGATCGTCCTTTCACTCTCGAGCCTCGGCGGATACGCCGAGGTCGCTGACGCCGCCAAGAAGAAGTACAGCTTCGAAGAGGATCCGATCCGACTCGGCTTGAAGGCTCTCGACGAGAATCGGCTGGACGAGGCCAAGGCCCACTTCGAAGAGGCGATCGCGAACGAACACCAAGCCTATCGTGCGCTCTACGGCGAAGCGGAGATCCTGGTGCGCCAAGGCGTCTACACCGAAGCCGAACCGCTCTACCGTCGCGCGCTCGACGGACGGATGCAGGAGACCGGCAAGGCGGACTATCCGGAAGCGCGCGCCGGCCTCGGCTTGCTGCTGCTCAGATTGGGCCGGATGGATGAAGCCCGCGGTGAGTTCGAGCAAGCGCTGAAGGAGAAGTCAGGTCTCTGGGAAGCGCAGTACGGGCAGGCCAGGATCCTGATCCAGGACGGCAAGCCCGACGATGCGAAGAAACTCCTCGACAAGGGGAAGGCGAACCAGGGGCGCGTCGAAGGGGAGGACAAGTATCACTTCGGCCTCGCCCAGGTGCAGCTCTTGAAGGGAGATGTCGCGGCGGCCGAGCTCTCGGCGCTCAAGGCGTTCACGATCAACCCGGCCGATCCCGACTACGGCACCCTTGTCGCCCAGATCTACGATCAGCGCAACTCGCCCACCCTGGCGATCGACGCCTACGAGAAGGCGCTCGCCACCCCCGGGATGGTGGCCTCGGCCCCGACGTTGCGCGATCTGGGCAAGCTCTACCAGAAAGTGCAGCGTTACAATGACGCGCTGGAGCGGTACAAGCAAGCGGTGCAGATCGACTCGACGTTCGCGCCGGCCTTCCGTGACATGGGAGATCTCTACTCGCTGGCCAAGCGGTGGGATGAGTCGGCCGCGTCCTATCTGCGGTATGTGCAACTCCAGCCTGGGGACGCCGCGGCCTACTACGGACTCGCGATCGCATGTCTGGAGACGCGGCGTTGGGGGCAGGCGCTGGAAGCGGCGGAGCAGGCCTACAAGATCGATCCCGACAACGAACTGATTCGCCTGGCATTGGCGCGGGCGGCCTTCCAGACGAAGGACAGGCCTCGCGCCGAAGAGCTGTACGCGACGGTCACCGACACGACTCGCTACGACGCGACCGACTACCTGAACTTCGGTCAACTCCGCTTCGATGCCAACGACCTCGACGCCGCGAAGCGGAATCTCGATCGCGCCGTCGAGATCGACTCCACCAAGGCGGAAGCGCACTTCCAACTGGGGATGGTGGAACTCAAGCGCCAGGTCCCGGCCGCGGCGGTCCCACACCTGGAGAAGGCGACGCAGATCGCGCCGACGTTCGCACCCGCCTGGATGAACCTCGGGGTGGCGTTCATGCAACAGAAAATGAACCTCGAAGCGATTGCCGCCCTGAGGCAGGCTACCGTCGTCGCGCCGGAGAACACAGGGGTACGCTCCGCGCTCGCCCAGGCGCTAGCGGTGGCCGATTCGCTCGACGCCGCCATCGTCGAGTACCAAGCGGTGCTGGCGGTCGAACCCGACAACGCGCGGGCGCTGCGGGGGATCGGCTTCTGTTACCTGAAGGGGAAGCAGTACACGAAGGCGATCCAGGTGTTGGAGAAAGCAGTCGAGGTAGAGCCCACGAACCCGGACGCGTGGGGTCAACTCGGCCAGGCGTATCTCGGAATCCCGGATCTCGACAAAGCGGAACGCGCGTTCCGCAAGTGCCTCGAGATCAACCCCGCGCACCCGACGGGGAAGTCCGGAATCGAAGTCATCCAGAGAGCCAGAAAGGCCGGCCAGTGATCCTGCTGACGATCGACGCCGCAGGCCGCCGAATCGAACCGGGGAGGGGACGATGACCTACGAGCACGAGGCGCGCGGCGACATTCACGTCTTCACGCTGAAGAAGGACCTGACGGGCGGCGACGAGACGACGCAGATCGAGAACGCGCTGCAGGCGATCATCTCGCCGGGCTCGCCCAAGATCGTGATCGACCTCGGGCGCATCTCGTACCTCAACAGCGCGGGACTGGGGTCGCTCGTGACGCAACACACGAGTGCGACGAACAAAGGGGGCTGGATCCGGCTGGCGCGGATCAACAAGCGGATCAAGAGTTTGTTTCTCGTGACCAAGTTGACCTTCGTCTTCGACACGTACGACAGCGTGGAAGAGGCGATCGACGGCAAGAACAAGGCGGATGCCTGACCGACCCTGCTCGGGTCGAACCTGCTTAACCGAAGCGACGGAGGTACTACGGAATGAAGAGCTATATTTTCGTCCCCATCTTGGTCTTGTCGGCGCTGATCTCTTGGTGGATCTTCACGCAACTTCCCCACTTCGTGCAGGCCGGCGGACCGCTCGTCGCCCTCCTCATCATGCTCTCGATCCTCACGTTCACCTTCATCGCCGAGCGACTCTTGGTGCTCTCCCGCGCGAACGGCTCCGGCGATATCGGACAGTTCATCCGTCGACTGAAGAAGGACGTGGATGACGGCAACATCCAGGCGGCGGTCGAACTCTGCCGCAAGCAGCGGGGTTGCCTCGCCAACGTGGTCGGGGCCGGACTGGAGCGGTATCAGCAGTTGAAGGGGAAGGCCGGGATGGAGAAGGACGAGGTCGTCGACGAGACCCGTCGCGCGATCGAAGAGGCGAACGCGCTGGAGACGCCGCTCTTGGAGCGCAACCTGATCGCACTCTCGACCATCGCGTCGATCGCCACCATGGTGGGGCTGCTCGGCACCACCATCGGAATGATCCGGTCGTTCTCCGCCATGTCGAACGCGGGAGCGCCCGACGCGAGCAAGCTCGCCCTCGGGATCTCCGAGGCGCTGATCAACACGGCCGGCGGACTCGGCATCGCCATCGTGGCCATCGTCGCCTACAACTACTTCACGCAACGCGTCGACGCGTTCAACTATTCGATGGACGAGACGACGTACGAAGTCCTGACCTTGCTGCAGCACGGCAAGGAGGGAAAGCGTGTCCAAGGGTAGGCGCAGGATCGGCGTCCGCATCGACATGACGCCCATGGTCGACGTGGCGTTCTTGCTCTTGATCTTCTTCATGACGACGACGCAGTTCAAGCCGCCCGAGGAGGTCTCGGTGCAGCTTCCGGAGTCGTCCTCGGAGATCAAGACGCCCGAGAGCGGCATCATCATCCTCACGATCAACAAGGACGGCCGCATCTTCCTGCAGACGGACAAGTCGCAGACCGGCGAGGTCGCGCGGGCGGATCTCGCGAACTCGATCTTGCAGATGCGCGCTCAGAATCCGACGGCGCCCTGGATCGTGAAGGGCGACGAAGCGGCCGAGTTCGGCGTGATGGCGGACGTGATGGACGCGATGGCCGAAGCGAAGGCGAACCGCTTCAATCTCATGACCGATCTCAAGGTGCGTTGAACCTTAGCCTCGAGACTGAGCGAGAGGAGCCGATCCGATGGCCGGCATGGATTCCCCAGAACCGTCACAAGGAAAAAAGACAGGCGTAGGTCTCCGTCGGCCCAAACGGCGCGTCGGTGTCCGCATCGACATGACGCCGATGGTCGACATCGCGTTCCTGTTGCTCATCTTCTTCATGGTGACGACCGTCTTCCGGCAACCGCAGGCGATGGAGGTCAACCTTCCGCCCAAGGATGCCAAGGTCGAAGTGGCGCAGTCGAACGTCATGACGGTCTACGTCGACGCCGAGAATCGCATCTTCTACCGGATGTCCGACCTGCCGCTGCAGCGGATCCAGTTCAAGGATCTGCAGGAGACCTTCAAGGACGAGACCCGGAACAACCCTGAGCTGATCATCCTCGTGAAGCTCCACCGGAAGGCCAAGTACAAGGACATGGTCGACATGATGGACGAGCTGGAGTTCTCCGGCATGGATCGGTTCAGCCTGATTCCGATGACCGACGCGGATGTCCTCGAGGTGGAGGCGCAACCATGACGCAGCCCGCGCCGCGGGCGCTCGCGACCGAAACGTTGACCAGCGCGGAGCTCGTCCTCTCCCAACACATGCCGTTGGTCGGCACGCTGCATCCGCTCCGCAAAGCGTTCGAACGCACGCTCTATTGGGGCTCGATCATCGCCTCCGGGCTCCACGTCATCGTGCTGGTGGGGTGGATGATCATGGAGAGCCGAAAGAAGGATGTTCCCGTCGACAGCGTCGTCCGCATCTTGAACATCGCCGACCTCGGGGTCCCGCCGTCGCTCTCCCAGGCGCAGGCGCCGCAGGTCAACCTGGCGCAGCAGGTCACGCCGCCGTCCATCGGTGTGCCCGAGCCGGTGCCCGACTATCAAGCGACCACGCAGACGATCGCGACCCAGCAGGAGATGTCCGACTTCCAGACGATGGACATGTCGGCCTTCGGAGACGGTTCCGGCGACTCGCTCGTCGTCAGCCTCGAAGGGGAAGGCGCGCCTTCCCCCGACGACTTCGTCGCGGTCGAGGAGATGCCGGTGCTCATCCAGTTGCCGCCCCCGGTCTATCCCGAAATGGCCCGCGCCGCGGAGGTCGAGGGCAAGGTCACGATCCGTGTGCTCGTGGGCAAGGACGGCAAGGTGCAAGACGCCATCGTGACCGACGGGCACCCGATGTTGAACGACGCCGCGATCGCCGCGGCGAAGAAGGCGACCTTCAAGCCGGCCCTTCAACAGCACAAGCCGGTGGCGGTCTGGGTGCAGATCCCGATGGTCTTCAACCTGAACTAGGACAGATCGCGGCCAGCGGGCATCGCTCGCAGGCCGCGCGGCGCGCGAGACAGATCCGGCGGCCATGCTCGATCAGGCGGTGGGAGAGTTCGGTCCAGCTCTTCCGCGGGAACAGCCGCATCAACTCGGTCTCGGCCTTCACCGGGTCGGTCTGCTCGGTCAAACCGAGTCGACGTGAGAGCCGGCCGACATGGGTGTCGACCGTGATTCCCGGCGTGTCGAAGACGTTCCCGAGCAGCACGTTCGCCGTCTTGCGGCCGACGCCGGGGAGCGTGATCAGCTCTTCCATCGTTCGGGGGACGACCCCCCCGAACCGCTCCGCCAGCACCTGACATCCACCCAGGATGCTCTTGGCCTTGTTCCGGAAGAATCCGGTCGGGCGGATCAACCCCTCCAGCGCGTCGGTCCCCAGCGCGAGATAGTCCTCGGCGGTGCGGCAACGGGCAAAGAGGGCGGGGGTCACCTGATTGACTCGTTCGTCCGTGCACTGCGCGGAGAGCACGGACGCGACGTAGAGATCGAGCGGGGTCTCGTAGTGGAGCGCGCAGCGCGCCTCGGGGTAGGCGCGGCCCAACTCCCGGAGGATTTTGCCGGCTCGCTTCTCGCGTGCGGCAGCGGTCTCGAGCGCTCGTTCCGTGGCCGGCCCTTTCCTTGACACTTCGTCGGAACTCTCACTAGATTCGCACGATATCACGATCGAGCGCCGGTCCTGCGAGGGGCCGGAAGCCCGCGTTGCGGTCCCCCGAAGAGCGAGTCCTTCCCGTTCGGCGCCGCTCCCCCAGCAAGAGGAGATCCCACCCGCGTGGACACCCACTCTGTGCCCGGCGGCGTGCCCGGCGGCGTGCCCGGTTGGCCGCAACCGGGGCCGCTGCTCGCGACGATCGATGGACCCGAAGATCTCCGCGCCCTGCCTCTCGATCAGCTTCCGCAACTCTGCCAAGAGTTGCGCGCCTATATCTGGGACACCGTCATGCGGGCCGGCGGGCATCTGGCGCCCAGTCTCGGGGTGGTCGAGCTGACCGTCGTCCTGCATTACCTCTACGACACTCCGACCGATCGGATCGTCTGGGATGTCGGTCACCAGAGTTATGTCCACAAGGTGCTGACCGGGCGTCGCGAGGCACTCCGCTCGATCCGTCAGTGGAAGGGAATCAGCGGATTCCTCAAGCGGAGCGAGAGTCCGTATGACGTCTTCGGCGCGGGACATGCCTCGACGGCGATCTCCGCGGCGCTCGGCGTGGCCACCGCGCGCGACGCGAAGGGTGAGAGGCATCGGGTCGTGGCGGTGGTCGGCGATGGCGGGATGACCGGTGGATTGGCCTACGAGGGGCTGAACAACGCCGGCGCTTCGGGGCGCGACCTCACGGTGATCTTGAACGACAACGCCATGTCGATCTCACCGAACGTCGGCGCGATCTCGCACTACCTGACGAAGATCATCAGCCATCCGCTCTTCAATCGAGCCAAGGCGGAGATCTGGGATGTGACCGAGAAGCTCCCGAAGACCGAAACGGTGCGGGGCGTCGTGCGTCGCGTCGAGGAGAGTCTGAAGACGTTCCTCACGCCCGGCATGCTGTTCGAAGATCTCGGCTTCCGGTATCTGGGGCCACTCGATGGTCACGACATCCGAGAGCTGACTTCGGTCATGGAGAAGGTGCGCGACCTCAAGGGTCCGATCCTCGTCCATGTCGTGACGAAGAAGGGGAAGGGTTACGAACTCGCCGAGGTCGATCCGCAGAAGTATCACGGCGTCAAGCCTTCACCCGGCAGCGTGAAGGTCGAGACTCCGCCCAGTATCGATAGGCAGAGTGCGGCGCCTTCGGTCGCGAGCGCCGCGACCGAACCGCGTCTCAGCTACACCGAGCTCTTCTCCGAGGCGATGCTGCGCGAGGCGCGCACGAATCCGCGACTCGTCGCGGTGACCGCCGCCATGGCCGACGGCACCGGCCTGGTCAAATTCGCGCAGGAGTTCCCCGAGCGCTTTTTCGACGTCGGCATCGCGGAGGCGCACGGCGTCACCTTCTGCGCGGGACTCGCCGCCGAGGGGATGCGTCCCGTCGCCGCGATCTACTCGACGTTCCTGCAGCGCGCCTACGACCAGATCGTGCACGACGTCGCGATCCAACATCTGCCGGTCGTCTTCTGCCTCGACCGCGCGGGGTTGGTCGGCGAGGACGGCCCGACCCATCACGGCTGCCTCGATCTGAGTTACCTCGGCTGCGTGCCCGGCATGGTGGTCGGCGCCCCGCGCAACGGCGCGCAGTTCGTCGGCATGTTGCGCAGCGCACTCGCCTGGGACGACGGTCCCTTCGCCATCCGCTACCCGCGCGATCAGGCGCCGGAGGCGGGATTCCCCACGCAGATCCCAGAGGTGCGCGTCGGAACCTGGGAGTCGCTCCGCGCGGCCGAGGAGATCACGCTGCTCGCGGTCGGCTCGATGGTTCCGACCGCGCTGGAGGCTGCGGAGATCTTGCGGGCCGACGGGCTCTCGGTCGGCGTGATCGACTGCCGTTTCGTGCGACCGCTGGACGACGCGCTGCTCGGTCGCGTCGCGGCGCGCTCGACTCTGCTCGTGAGCATGGAGGAGAACGTCCTGCGCGGCGGCTTCGGCGGACAGATCGATCTCTGGTTGCGCGAGCGAGGGCCCGCGCGTGGGCCGCGCCTCGTCTCGATCGGACTCCCCGATGCGTTCGTCGAGCATGGCTCGCGCAAACAGCTTCTCCAATTTTGCGGGCTGTTGCCCGCGCAGATCGCCCAACGCATTCGCGACGAGGCCCGCGTCGACGGGAACGCCCGCGACACCGTGAGAACGCCAGCGTCGGCGCCCGCGCCGCTGCCTGGCTGAGCCGCCGTACCCGCCCGCCTGGACGACGAGGGAGCCGCGAGAACATGAGCGAACCGCGAGTGAAGAAGTTCGAGTTGGTGCGAGGACCGATCGCCGACGAAACGGCGTCGGCGATCGTCGTGCCGGTGGCCAAGGGGGTGCGACGCCTGCCGACGAATCTCGGACCGGCGGCCGGCGGCGAGGGGGGCGCCGCGAGCGCGCTCCTCGCGTCGGGTGACTTCCGAGGTGAACTGGGCGAGACGGGCATCGCCTATGGCGGCGCGGGCGCCAAGAGCGGCGCCGAGCGCATCATCCTGCTCGGCCTCGGAGTCCCGGCCGACCTGACGCGCGAACGGATCCGCTCCGCCGTCGCCTCGGTCGTTCGTCGCGGACGCGATCTCGGTCTGGCTCGCCTCGTCCTGCCGCTGCCGCTCGAAGGGGGCGCCGGATTGTCGCCGGCGGCGCAGCTCGAGTTGGCGGTCGAGGCCGCGCTCTCCGGCTCGTACCAGTACCTGGCCGGCCGGACCACCGACTTGGACCAGATTCGCTCACTCGGAAGTCTCGCCTTCGCGCTCCCGTCCGACGTCGACCCGGCGCAGGCGGAGCGCGCGCTGGCGCGAGGGAAGGCCCGCGGCGAAGCGGTCAATTTCGTGCGCGACCTGGCCCACGCTCCCGGGAACATCCTCACGCCCACGCGCCTGGCCGAGTACGCCGCGCAGATCGCGAAAGAGTCGAACCTGAAACTGACCGTCTTCGAGCGCGAGCAGTGCGCGGAGATGGGCATGGGCCTCTTCTGCTCGGTGGCGCAAGGCTCGCCCGTTCCGCCCAAGTTCATCGTCTTGGAATACGACTGCGGGCGCGCCGACGCGCCGCGGATCGGGCTGATCGGGAAGGGCCTCACCTTCGACTCGGGCGGTATCTCGATCAAGCCTGCGCCGAAGATGGAAGAGATGAAGATGGACATGTGCGGCGCCGGCGCGGTGCTCGGCTGCATGAAGGCGCTCCGCGCGCACGATGTCTCGGTGCATGTGGTCGCGGCGATCGCAGCGGCGGAGAACATGCCGGGCGGCCGCGCCACCAAGCCGGGCGACGTCTTCAAGAGCTACCAAGGCAAGACCGTCGAGGTGCAGAATACCGACGCCGAGGGGCGCCTTGTCCTGGCAGACGCGCTCACCTACGTCGCGCGCAACTACAAGCCGAACGCCATGGTGGATCTGGCCACCCTGACCGGCGCCGTCTTGATCGCGCTCGGGCATTACGGCGCGGCGGTGCTCTCGCCGGACGATGCGCTGGTCGAACGGATCCGCGGCGCGGCCGATTCCAGTGGGGATCGGGTCTGGCGCCTGCCGCTGTGGGAGGAGTACCCGGAGCACTTGAAGAGCGACTGCGCCGACTTGAAGAACATCGCCGACGGACATGCCGGGGCCGGGACGATCGCGGGCGGCACGTTCCTGCATCAGTTCGTCGAGGGCGTGCCCTGGGCGCACCTCGATATCGCAGGGACGGCCTGGTGGAACGAGAAGGACCGACCCCATCTCCCGAAGGGCGCCTCCGGCTATGGCGTGCGGCTGCTCCTCGATCTCCTGGAGTCGTACGGAAGGTGAGCGCGGGCGAACCGTTGCGGCCGATCTTCCCTCTCGATCTCGTTCTGCTGCCGACCGAACGCTTGCCGCTCCACATCTTCGAACCGCGCTACAAGGCGATGGTGCGCCGCTCTCTGGCCGAGGACGCGCCGTTCGGGCTGCTCTGGATGAACGAAGGGATCCAGGCGAACGTCGGCTGCTGGGCGGAGATCGACAGCATCTTGCGCGAGTATCCCGACGGACGTCGCGACCTCCTGGTTGTCGGTCGGGATCGCTTCCGCGTCCGCTCGATTCGTGAGCACGAGGATGGGTATCTGGAAGCCGAGACCGAGCCGCTGGTCGATTTCGAACCGGGAGATCCCGAGGCGCGAGCGCTCCTCTTGCAGCTTTTCGCGGAGTGTCATCGACTCTCGGTGGCGCGCGCGGCCCCGCCGGGCAGTGGACCGGTCGAGGCCGAGCTCGACGAGCAGTTGATCGAGCCGACCGACGGGTACACGTTCCTTCTGGCCGCGCGGATCGAGTTGCCTCCCAGCGATGAGCAGGAGTTGCTCGAGTCGGAGTCGGAATCGAGTCGCGAGCATTTGCTGCTGGCGCATCTGGCCCAGCTCCGCCCTCGGCTGCAACTGCAGCTCGAGACATTGGAACGGGTGCGCGGCAACGGACGTGTTCATCATGGTTAGGAGTTCCTGATGGCGAAGGAGCGCGACGTCCTCGAAGTCGACGTCCTCATCGTGGGCGGAGGGCCCGCCGGACTCGCCGCCGCCTACCGGCTGAAGCAACTGCTGGCGGAGCGGCCGCTGGCGTCGGGAGAGGTGAGCGTCGCCTTGATCGAGAAGGGACCGGCGCTGGGCGCGCACCAGCTCTCCGGCGCCGTCATGGACCCGAGGGGTCTGGCCGAGCTGATGCCCGATTTCCTCGCGCGCGGCGCGCCGATCGAACACGCGGTGACGGAGGAGACGCTGCTCTTCTTGACCGAGAAGGGTTCGTTCCGCGCGCCGATCCTGCCGCCGATGATGCAGAACCACGGCAACCTCGTGGTCAGCTTGAACAAGCTCGCGCGCTGGCTGGGCGAGCAGGTCGAGTCGGTCGGCGTCGACATCTTCACCGGCTTCCCGGGCCAAGAACTGCTTTGGGAAGAGGACCCGGCGCACTCCGATCGGGTCGTCGGCGTACGGACGGGGGATCGCGGACTCGATCGGCGGGGCCAGCCGAAGAGCAACTACGAACCGGGGGTGGACATCCGCGCCAAGATCACGCTGCTGACCGAAGGGGTCCGCGGCAGCTTGGCCAAGCAACTCGAGGGGCGGCTGAAGCTGGACGCGGGGCGCAATCCGCAGATCTACGGCACGTCGGTGAAAGAGCTCTGGGAGCTGCCGCCGGGCCGCACCAAGCCGGGCCGCGTGATGCACACCATGGGCTTCCCGTTCGACTCGAACACGTACGGCGGGACCTGGATGTACGACATGGAGGGCGGACTCGTCTCCGTCGGTTGCGTCGTCGGCTGCGACTACCGCAGCCCGCTCATGAGTCCGCATGAGCGATTCCAACGCTTCAAGCAGCACCCCGCGATCGCGGAGCGACTGGAGGGGGGCAAGATGGTCGGCTACGGCGCCAAGGCGGTGCCGGAGGGGGGCTGGTTCTCGATTCCGCGTCCCTACGCCGACGGCGTGCTCCTGGCGGGCGACACCGCCGGAATGCTGAATGCGCAGCGCTTCAAGGGCATCCATCTGGCGATCAAGAGCGGGATGTTGGCCGCCGACGCCATGCACGGCGCGCTCACCGCGAACGACGCGAGTTCGGCGCGACTCGCGCCTTACGAGGACCGCTTGCGCGAGAGTTGGGCCGGCCGTGAACTGCACGGCTGTCGCAACTTCAGACAGTCGTTCGCGGGCGGCATGCTCGCCGGCATGATCGAGACCGGCGTCGAGATGGTGACCGGCGGCCGAGGCCTCGTGGCGCGGCGCGCCGTGACCGAGGACCACACCCACACGCTGAAGTTGTCGCAACTCGCGGCGGCGGGACTTCCGACCACCCCGGCGGAGTTCAAACCGGATGATCGCCTGACATTTTCTCGGCTGACCGACGTCTTCCATTCGGGGACGAAGCACGAGGAAGACGAACCGTGTCACCTGATCGTGGCCGATACCGACATCTGTCGGGGCAAGTGCGCGGAGGAGTACGGCAATCCGTGTCAGTACTTCTGCCCGGCGGCCGTCTACGAGATGGTCCCGGACGAGACGAGGGGCGGGAAGCGACTGCAGATCAACGCCTCCAACTGCGTGCACTGCAAGACCTGTGACATCATGGATCCCTACCAGATCATCACCTGGGTCCCGCCGCAGGGCGGCGAGGGGCCGGTCTACACGAACCTGTAGAGATATCTCGGCAGCAACGACCCGGGGACGAGAGCTCCGGAACATGAGGAATCGTTCGATGTCGCTCCTTCGCATCTACACCTACGGCGATCCGATCTTGCGCAAGAAGGCGACGCCGATCGAAACGGTCGACGAAGAGATCCGGCAGCTCTCGCGCGACATGATCGAGACGATGTACGAGGCCGAAGGAGTCGGACTGGCGGCCCCGCAGATCGGTCGTTCGATCCGCATGCTCATCGCCGACGCTTCGCATCACGACGGGGTGGGGGGGCCGCGCGCCTTCATCAACCCGGTCATCCTGGAGTCGTGGGACGAGTGGAGTTTCGATGAAGGCTGCCTCTCGGTGCCGGGGCTCTCCGCCGAATTGATCCGTCCCGAGGCGATCCGACTGCGCTTCCAGGATGAGCAGGGCGAAGAACGGATCGAAGAGTTCCACCAACTCTGGGCGCGCGTGCTCCTGCACGAGATCGATCACCTCGACGGCAAGCTCTTCATCGACTACCTCAGCCCGATGCGCCGCGCTCTCATCCTGAAGAAGCTCCGGGCGCTGGAGAAGGATTCGAAGACCGGCGTCTCGCTCTAGTGACGCCGCTGACGGTCCGCGAAGTCGCGCGGGTCTGGGCGCCGTTGGCCGCGAGTTGGATCTTGATGGGGCTGGAGCTGCCGCTGGCCAGCGCAGTGGTCGCGCGGTTGGCCGATCCCGCGATCCACTTGGCCGCCTACGGCGGCGTCGTCCTTCCCGTCGCCATGGTGATCGAGGCGCCCATCATCATGCTGCTGGCGGCCTCGACCGCGCTCTGCCGCGACTGGTCCGCCTATCGACTGATCCGACGCTTCATGCTCACGACCTCCGGCGCGCTCACGCTCCTGCATGCGCTCGTCGCCTTCACGCCGCTCTTCGATCTGCTCGTCGGACAGGTGCTGCGCACTCCGGAGCCGGTGCGGGAGCCGGCGCGACTCGGGTTGAAGATCATGCTCCCCTGGACCGCCTCGATCGCGTATCGGCGTCTCCATCAGGGACTGCTCATCCGGGCCGGGCGGTCGAACGAGGTCGGGATCGGAACCTTGTTCCGACTCGGGGCGCTGACGTTGGTCCTCACACTGACCGCGCTGGTCTGGCGGACGTCGGGCATCGTGGCGGCCGCCTCCGGCGTCACGGCGGGAGTGCTGGCCGAGGCTGTCTACATCGGAATTCGCGTGCGTTCGATCCTCCGTGGACCGTTTCGGGAGACGACGCCGACGGGGGCGCCGCTCACCTTCCCGGCGTTCCTCTCCTTCTACGTTCCTCTCGCGCTGACCTCGCTCCTGCATCTGCTCACGATGCCGATCGGCGCCGGGGCCCTCTCTCGCATGCCTCGGCCGTTGGAGTCGCTCGCCGTCTGGCCGGTCGTGTCGGGTCTGAACTTCACGGTGCGCAGCGTCGGGATCGCCTACAACGAGGTCATCGTGTCGCTCTTGGATCGGCCCGGCGCCGAGGTCGCCTTGCGCCGCTTCGCGCTCCTGCTCGGCGCGACGACGGGGAGCGTTCTCCTCCTCGTGGCGTTGACGCCGCTCGCCCGCGGCTACTTCGAGGGCCTGAGCGGACTCGAGCCGGAACTGGCGGCGATGGGAGCGACCGCGCTTCTCTTCGCCTGGCCGCTCCCGGCTCTCGGGGTGGCGCAGAGCTGGTTCCAGGGACATCTGGTGCACGCCCGCCGGACGCGCGCGATTCCCGAAGGCGTCGCGTTCGGCCTCTCCGCCTTCGCTCTCGTTCTCGCGGCGGGAGCGATCTCGGGCGGTGTGACCGGGGTCTACGTCGGCCTCGGCGCGACGGTCGCGGGCCAGTGCGCGCAGGTCGCCTGGCTCCGCCGCCGCACGCAGCAACTGCGCTAGCCGACCGCCTGCCCCAACTCGCGCAGCATGGCCCGTCCGATGACCAGACGTTGGATCTGGTTGGTCCCTTCGTAGATCTGCGTGATCTTGGCGTCGCGCATGTACTTCTCGATCGGGAAGTCCTTCATGTAGCCGTTCCCGCCGAAGATCTGGACCGCGTCGGTCGTTACCTTCATGGCCACATCGGTCGCGAAGACCTTGGAGATGGCGGAGTACTTGGAGAAGCCGGCCGGGCCGCCCGCCTTCGCGATGGAGTCGCAATCGCGCAGACGATCGGTCGCTTGGTCGACCACCTTGGCGGCGTTGTAGATCATCTGGCGCGCCACCTCGGTCTGGACTTCCATGTCGGCCAGCATGAACTGGATCGCCTGGAACGAGATGATGCTCTGCCCGAATTGCTTGCGCTGCGCGGCGTATTCCAGCGCGAGTCGGGTGGCGCCGGCGGCCAGTCCGAGCGCTTGCGCGGCGACGCCCGGGCGGGCGAGGTCGAGCGTCGCCATCGCATTCTTGAAGCCGAGTCCCTCTTTCCCGATCAGGTTGGCGACCGGCACTCGGACGTCGTCGAAGGCGATCTCCACGACCGGCACGCAGCGGATGCCCATCTTGTCCTCGACCTTGGTCACCGTGAAGCCGCTCGCGCCCTTCTCCAGCATGAGCGCCGAGATGCCGCGGATCCCTTTGTCGGGGTTGGTCAGGCAATAGATCGTGTAGTAGTGGGAGATGCCGCCGTTCGTGTTCCACTTCTTGTGACCGTTCAGGCGGTAGTGGTCGCCGTCGCGGATGGCGGTCGTCGTCATGCCGGCCGCATCCGAGCCGGCGTCTCGCTCCGAGAGTCCGAAGGCGATGAGGCGCTCGCCCTTCGCGATCGACGGCAACCACGCTTGCTTCTGCTCTTCGGTTCCGCCGATCAAGATGGGGAAGGAGCCGAGCGCGTTGACCGCGTAACCGACGCCGACGCCGCCGCACGCGCGAGAGAGTTCCTCGATCACGATGCAGAGGTTCAAGAGCCCGCCGCCCGGTCCGCCGTACTCGCGCGGGATCCAGACGCCGGTCAGTTCGGCGCGCTGTAACGCCTCCAGTACTTCCCACGGATAGGTCTGCTCGCGATCGTGCTTCTCCGCGATCGGCCGCACGACCTTTTCGGCCACTTCACGCGCGCGCGCGCGGTAGTCGAGGTTCTCCTTGCTCAGCAGCTCGTCCATCGTCGCTCCCAGCTTTCCTGCTCTCAGCCCCCCGTGCGCTGTCCGTTCCGTCTCACTCCGGGTTGTGCGCGCGCACGACGCTCAGGATCTCCTCCTCCGAGAGGACGCTGCGTCGCTCCTTGGCCAAGGCGAGAATCTCCTGCTCCAGCGCCTTCGTCGGGATCACCCCGCGTTGCCGCAGCCAATGCTGGATGTTGGAGAGTCCCGACATGAACCCGATCTCGATCTCTTGTTCGCGTCCCACCATCTCGGCCGGCACGCCGGAGTAGACGCGGTCGGCCAACCAGCGCGCGCCGCGGTCGCGCGCCTTGATGATGGCGGCGGCGTGCACCCCGGTGGAGGTGCGAAACGCATCGCGTCCCATCGCCGGATAGTTGATGGGAATGGCGACGCCGGTCGCGCGGCTGACCGCCTCGCAATAGTCATGGAGCGGCGTCAGGTCGGTCTCGATCAGGCGCTCCAACCTCAGGTTGACCAGGAGTTGATCCATCGGTGTGTTGCCGCAACGCTCCCCGATTCCGAGGGCGGTGGCGTGGACGCGATCGACTCCGGCCTCGATGGCCGCGAGCGAATTCGGGATCGCGAGTCCGCGGTCGGAATGGCCGTGCCAGTCGACCTTGACGTCGACGCCGGTTTCCGCCACGACCGCGCGGACGTGACGGATGAGCGCGTCGACTCCGGCCGGAGTGGCGTGGCCGACGGTGTCGGCGACACAGATCCGGTAGGCCCCGGCGCGGATCGCCGTTTGATACAGCTCGCGCACCGTCGTCGGATCGGTGCGGGTCGTGTCCTCGGTCACGTACATGACCGGGATTCCGTTGGCGACGGCATAGCCGACCGCTTCCTCGGTCAGTTGGCGCACCTTGTCCAGCGTCCAGCCCTCCGCGTAGAAGCGAATGGGGGAGGAGCCGATGAACATCGCCGCTTCCACTGGGTATCCGAGTTGCATGGAGAGTTCGATCAGCGGGTCGACATCGGCCTTGAGCGTGCGCACCGCACCGTTCGGGCGGATCTTCAGTTTGGCGCGGCTGATCTCCTGACCCAGGCGGAGGCAGTCGGCGAAGGCGCGCGCGCCGGAGCCGGGGAGTCCGATGTCGCAGGCCTGGATGCCGAGCCGCTCCATCAGGTGCAAGATCTCCAGCTTCGCTTCGATGGGCGGATCGATGATCGACGGAGACTGCAACCCGTCGCGGAGCGTCTCGTCGTCCAGTTCGATCGAGCGTGGGCGCGGCGCGTTGGCCGGACGATTCCAGTCGTGGATGAGATCGGCTTCGCGCAGGTCGTCCGACCTGGTCTCTCCCGTCGGCGGTACGGTCACGTCGATGCCCCCTCCAGAACACGGCGGAGCGGGATCTCCAGGCGGGTCCACGCGTCGCTCAGCTCCGCTTCGATCTCACACCCCGCGGCCAGCGTGTGTCCGCCGCCGCCGAAGGCCGCGGCCACTCCGTTGATCAAGAAGGTTCCCTTCGAGCGCAGGGAGATCTGGGCTCGTCCCGGCTCCATCTCCTTGAGCGCGGCGGCCACCTCGACCCCCTCGATCTCCAGGATGTGATTGACCGAGTCGCGCAGGTCGTCCCGCTCCAGTTTCAGTTCGTCGACCAGATGATGCGGCACGAGGATGTACGCGAGACGCCCGTCGCAGGTGAACTGCACCGAGGTGAGGACCCAGCCCAAGACGCGCGCCTTGCGCAGCGGGTTCGAGGCGAAGAGGTTTCGATAGACGCGAGTCGTGTCCACGCCCAAGCGGATCAACTGTGCGCCGACCTCGAGACTCTCGGGCGCGCTGCGGATGTACTTGAACGAGTTGGTGTCGAAGCTGATCGAGATGTAGATCGCTTCCGCCACCGCCGGAGAGATCGGCAGACCGAGCGCCTGCAGCAGTTCGAAGACGAGCACGCCGGTGGCGACGGCGTCGCATGTGCCGTAGACATCGTCGCGCGCCCGGTCGAGCGGATGGTGGTCGAGGTAGGCGGTCGGAATCGAGGTCGAACGGAGCCACTCGCCGACATCACGCAAGAGATGCGATTGATGCGTGTCGACGACGAGAGCCACGTCCCACGCCGTCGCGCGGGCCGCCTCGCCGCCATCGGCCCAGGAGCGGAACTGCTTCTGAGGATCGAGGAAGGCATACTTCGAAGGGAGAGGGTCGGGCAGCAGGCGCAGGACCCGCACGCCGTTCGCTTCCAGCGCTTCACCGAGGGCGGCGATGCATCCGAGCCCATCCCCGTCGGGGCCGCCGTGCGTCGTGAGGAGGATGCTGCGTGCTCCCCGCAGGAGCGCGAGCAGCTCCAGAGTCGGACGCATCGGAAAGGCGTCGGTCGCGGCGGTCGCGTTGGTCGCGTTGGTCGCGTTGCTCACTGCTTCGAACTCATCGGAGGGTCCCCGTTCGCTGGTTCAACTCGGCGCGTCTAGATCTTCGAGGTCGGGTCAGAGTAGGAATCGACTCCTTGCTTTGCAAGCGCGCCGGCGCCGTTGACGTTCGGACCGCCGCGGCCGTAGCGTCGCGCGCCGTGACTCCGACGAACCAGGCCGCGAGCGCCGTGGGGCGCGATCTCCCCACCTTTCTGCGCGCGACCTACAGCGCCTCGCTCAAGAGCGCCGTCTCCGACGAATGGATCAACACCTACGCGATCCGGCCGCTCGCCTCGGTCCTGGTCTGGGTCTTCTACCGGATGCACTGGAAACCGGTCTGGGTCGTGCTCCTCGGGGTGGGGGTCGGCAGCGCCGCCGCCCGCCGGCGTCGCCTCGGGAATGGCGCCTTGGGCGTTGCCGGCGGGCGGCGCGTTGCTCTTGGTCAAGAACCTGCTCGACGCCGCCGACGGACAACTCGCGCGCGCCACCGACCAAGTCGATCGCGTCGGACGATTCGCCGACGCCCTGGCCGACTTCTGGGTCAACAGCGCGGTCGCGTTGGCTCTGGCCGTTCCTCTCTCCCTTCAGTTCGGGACGCCCGCGGCCGTCGGGCTCGCGCTGGCCACCGGATTCTCCCTCGTCCTCCAGTGTTCGCTCTTCGTCTTCTACCAAGTGAGCTTTCTCGCTCGCCGGAACCACGCCGCCGTGAATCGGACCGATGAGCGAGTGCGCGCCGAGGACGCGAACGGGTCACGCCTGGAGCGGCGATTGCAACGCGCCTACCTCTGGTGTTACGGCTGGCAGGACGCCCTCATGGCGTGGATCGATCGTCGGCTCGGGGCCTCGGTTCCCGAGTCACGCCTCGACGACTGGTACGGCGATCTACTCGGCCTACGGCTGAGCAGTTTTCTCGGCCTCGGCACGACCCTGACCGGGGTCGGCGTCGCCCTGCTCGTCGGGCGCGCCGATCTCGCCGTGCTCTGGTCCGTGGGATTCGGAAACGCGTGGGCTCTGATCGCCTTGGGCTATCGGGCGTTCGTGCTGGCTCCGCGTCTACGGAGGTAGCGCCTCAGCGCGGCGCGCCGAAGCACTCTTCGATCAGGCGCTCGAGCTCTTGCTGATCGAGCAGGTCGAAGTTGGCCGGCTCGTGGCTGTCGAGATCGAGCACGCCGATCAACTCGCCCCGCGCGTCGACGACCGGAACGACCAATTCTGAACGGGCGCCGGTGTCGCAAGCGATGTGACCGGGGAAGGCGTGGACATCCGGCACGAGCTGCGATCTTCGCGTGTCGGCCGCCGCGCCGCACACGCCGCGATCGAAGGGAATCCGCAGACACGCGACCGGGCCCTGATACGGGCCGACTGCGAGTAGGCGTTCAGACACGACCCGATAGAAGCCGACGTACGAGACCCCGGGGGTCGACGGGTAGAGCACGGCCGCGATCGTAGCCATGCGAACGATCGGATCGTCCTCCCCCTGCAGGAGAGAGCGGAGCTCGACGCGAGTCTCGGCGTAGCGCGCGCGCCGTTCCGATTCGGTCACGATGCGGACTCCCTTCGTCGACTAGCGGACGCCGTCCCAGTAGAACGAAACGCGCGCGGCGCTGGACGGTTCGATCGCCCAGTAGCGTCCCCGCGGCAGCGACTGGGTCAGCGCCGAATCCCAGCGGAACGAAACCGCCGAACCGTTCGACGGCGGGATCGAGGCCAGTGCGCGGCCCGCGACATCCACGACGCGCAGCGGTTGCGGCGCGAAGGCCGACGGCGCCGACAGCTCGAAACGGGGACCGCCCGCGTTCCATCGGTCGAAGGTCAAGTTGAACGGACTGGTCTCGCGTGGGGTCGAGAGTCGCTCCAGCGGCAACCGCACTCGCCCGGCGCCGACCGCTTCCGGCGGAGGGTCGCCCGCCAGAGGCAACGCCGCGTCGCGAAGGAGCGCTCGCACCTCGTCGATCGTCCAGCGCGTGTCGAAGAGCCCGCCGCGGATCGAGGCCGAGAGGATGAGCGCCGCCGCGCCGGCCACATGAGGACAGGCGGCGGAGGTGCCGGAGAATCCGTTGGCTGAGTTCGGTTGGTAGACGCTGCTCGCGATGCCGGAGGCGCCGAGCAACTCCGGCTTGGCTCGCCCGTCGAGCGTCGGTCCGTAGCTGGAGAACACGGAGAGGCGCTGCTCGTCCGCCTCAGCCGTCCAGTCGAACGCGCCCACGGTGAGCGCGGCCGGACTGTCGCCCGGAAACGCGAGGCTGCCCGAGGGGACGCGGTGGTCCGCCAGCGGACCGCCGTCGATTCGGAAGATGCGCAGGGTCACGCCTGTCGCGGTTCCTCGCTGATGGCGGACGTGGATTCGCGCGCCGTCTGTCTTCTCGCTCGGGTCGTAGACGACCTGGCGCAACGCGTACGGATACCCCTCGAACGCGAATTCCGAAGTCGCCAGGACCTCGCCGTCGCCCGCGCCGGTGCGGATGTCGATCTCGAAGTCCAGCGACGTCGAACTCGGCCAGCGACTCCAGACGAGGACGAGCGAGACGATGTCGTCGCCCCCCTCGATGGTCGGGAGTCCGATCGACTCGCCTCCGATGTCGTCCACCTCGACGAAGCCGTCTGAATCCGCATCGGCGAATTCTCCGCTCCAGTGCGATTGGGCGAAGTTGCCCGCGGAGGTGACGAACAAGACCCCCTCGCGCTCCGCCAACTCCACGATGTCGCCCACCGGTCCGGAGCCGTCTCCGCCGCCATAGAACCAGGCGAGCGAGTGGCTGATCACCTCGACCCCTTCTTGGATCATCCACTCGACCGCACGCTGGAAGTCGCCGACCGAAGAGACGTTCGAGAAGTAGAGGGAGGCTTCGGGCGCGACGTCGTGAAGCACCTCGGCGCAGGCCACGCCGTGTGGTTCCCCTCGGCCGGTCAGGTCGCCCGTGCCGTTCGCGCCGTTGAAGAACGAGCGCGTCACGACCGAGGACGGCAGTTCCGTTCCGAGCCGTTCTTCGTATCCGGCGAAACCGATGTCGATCACACCGACGCGCACATCCTTCCCGTGATATCCCCAGGCCGCGAACTCCGGCGTCCGCATCGCGTCGATCGCTTGCGAACGCGCCAGCGGAAGAGGGGGCGCGGCGAGACCGATGTAGTCGACTTCCGCGAAGGCGGCGATCTCTCCGAGCTGTTCCCGCGAGACGACGATCTCTATCGCCTCGGGCCGCGGCGAGACGATGTCGCACCGATCCATCGAACCGAGACGGGACAGCAGCAGATCGGCGGCGCGTGCACAGCGCTCGCTCGCGTCGGCGGACGCCTCCGCTTCGATCCTCGGATGCAGCACGACCCGAACGCGGCCGTCCGCGTCGATCGCAGAATCGAGCCAGACCGCGTCGGCGGAAGTCGAAACAGCGTCGCGCCCCGGCGACACCTCGCCGAGCATCCACCGCCCGAGCGCAGGCTGGACCTGAGCGGAAGGGGACTGCTCGGCCCGCGCGGCACCGGCGTCGAAGAGAAGGAGCGCCGGGAGCGCCGTGAATGCCGTAAATGCCGTGAACTCCGAGAGCCTTCGCAAGAACGGGAGCCCCGACCGTCGCGTGGTCGCGCTCACAGGTAGGCCGCGCTCAATCCGAGCGACCAGACGGTCGTGCGCACCGAGCCGGAGGCCTCCTCCGTTCGGCCGTTGGGTCGCAGGATCTCCCGCCGCGCGGGCCCGAGCATTCCCGCGCCCGTGAGTCGATACCGCCACTTGCCTCGGATCGCCTCGACCCCGGCGCCGAAGAGCGCCACTCCGTCGGTGCGGGTGCCGTCGCTCGTTCGGGTGATGTCCGCCAAGCGGTACTCGACGCGCTCATCCGCGAAGAGCATGCCGCCTCCGAGCCGCAGGAAGGGGCGCGTCTTCCCCTGGGTCGGCGACCAGCGGACATCCAGGATGATCGGAGTCATCGTCAGCCGGCCTTCTGCGTTGCGCGCGAACGGAGGGGTGGAGAGCGCGCTGGAGCGGCGCGCTCGCTCCATGGCGAGTTCGATCTGCCAGCGGCGAGAGATGCTATACCCCATGCCGAGCGAGAACCCCGGACCACCCCGATAGATCTCGCGCAGCGCGGCGTCGGTCGGACGGAGCCAGACGACGCCGACGACCGGATACCAGCCGACCGGTTGGCCAGTGTCCCGTTGGCCAGCGACAGCGTCGGACTGCGCGCTCCCACCGGTCGCGCCGATGCTCGAGGCCAAAGCCAAGGCGAGGAACCCGAGCGCGCGTCGGCGGCGGTAGGTCACGCGGAGAGATTCTCGATGATCGCGTCGGCGAACTCCGAGGTCTTCAACTTCACCGCGCCTTCCAGTTGACGATGGAGGTCGTAGGTCACGCGCTTCTGCGCAACGGTCTTCCCGATCGCGCGGTGGATCCGTTCGGCCGCCTCGCCCCATCCCAGGTACTCGAACATCATCGCGCCGGAGAGGATGACCGAGCCGGGATTGATGACGTCCTTGTCGGCGTACTTCGGCGCGGTCCCATGCGTCGCCTCGAAGACGCCGATATGATCGCCGATGTTGCTGCCGGGGGCCATTCCGAGCCCGCCGATCTGCGCGGCGCAAGCATCCGACAAGTAGTCTCCGTTGAGATTCGGCGTGACGAGCACTTGATACTCCTCGGGACGCAGGAGCAACTGCTGGAACATCGAGTCGGCGATGCGGTCATTGATCAGGACGCGCCCCGCAGGGACAGGCCCTCCGACGGCGGTGTGTGCTTCTTCGGTCACCGTCCGATCGCCGAACTCCCGCGCGGCCAGTTGGTAGCCCCAATCGCGGAACGCTCCCTCGGTGAACTTCATGATGTTCCCCTTGTGCACGAGGGTGACGCGATCTCGTCCCTGTTGGAGCGCGTAGTGCAGCGCCTTGCGCATGAGCCGCTCGGTGCCGGTGATGGACATCGGCTTGATGCCGATCCCCGAGTCGGGGCGGATCGTCTTGCCGAGTTGGCTCGCGATGAACGCGATCAGCTTCTCGGCCTCCGGACTTCCCGCCGCCCACTCGATGCCGGCGTAGACGTCTTCGGTGTTCTCACGGAAGATCACGACATCGAGTTTCTCCGGCTCACGCACGGGCGAGGGGACTCCCGGCACCCACTTCACCGGTCGCACGCAGGCGTAGAGGTCGAGGACCTGTCGGAGCGTGACGTTGAGGCTGCGGATTCCGCCTCCCACCGGTGTGGTCAACGGTCCCTTGATGGCCACGGTGCTCTGCCGGATCGCTTCCAGCGACTCCTCCGGCAACCAAACCGCGCCGCCGTAGATCTGGTTGGCCTTCTCTCCCGCGAAGATCTCCCACCAGACGACTTCGCGCGCGCCGCCGTACGCAGAGCGGACGGCCGCGTCGAACACCCGCACCGACGCGCGCCAGATGTCGCCGCCGATCCCGTCGCCTTCGATGTACGGGAGGATGACTCGATCGGGGACGCGTAGAGCCGGCCCCTCGATTCGGATGAACTCGCCGCGCTCTGGCACGCGTAGCTTCTCGAACGCCACGTCAGGCTCCTTCCTCTAGGTCGGCATGGGGGGGGCGGGAGAGTCGATCGCCGCGGAGCCTACGGCCGGTCGAGGTCGAGAGCAAGCGCCGGCCTGGCGCTCGGCTCCGGCCCCCGTAACCCAGTCCGGGTCCGCCGGCTAACCTCTTCGACCCGGCCCGGTTCCGGGCGTCGGCGGAGAAATCGCTCGAGTCCGACGTCGAGGCGGGTCGCGGGCACGGCCGAGCCGCCGGATTGACACCTCCCCACGGCGCTCCCTATAGTGCCGCCCTGGGATAGAGCCCCGATCGGGGCGGGTCGATCTTCCCGATGAGCAGACGGTGGCCTTCGCGCGAACTGAATCGCCGATCGAGCTATCGCGCCAAGCTAGCGCAGGGAGAGGAGGCGAGTTCATTTGCCAGGCATCCGCGTGAAGGACAACGAGTCCTTCGAGAGCGCGCTCAAACGGTTCAAGAAGAAGTGTGAGAAGGCGGGCATCCTAGCCGACGTCCGCAAGCACCAGCACTTCGAGAAGCCGAGCGAGCGTCGCAAGCGCAAGGAGAACAATTCGCGTCGCAAGATGCAGGCGGCCATGAGGAGTCAGGACTACTAGTCTCCGATTCGGCCCGTCTGTTTCCCTGAGCCCGTGCCCCGTGTACGGACCCCTCGCCCGAGGAGGCGCCCCGACCCGTGAATACGCACGCGCTCTCCCTGCTGGAGTTCGAGAAGGTCCGCCGGATGTTGATCCGGTGGACCTTTTCGCCTTCGGGCCGCCGCAGGGCCGAGGCCCTCGGTCCGGATCTCTCGCTCGACGAGATCCGCCTCTCCCAAGCCCGCATCTCGGAATGGCGCACGCTCGAGCTGCGCAACGACGCGCCCGGCGCGGTCGAGATGCCGGACGTCGAACCTATCCTCCACCGACTGGCGCGCGGGGCCGAGCTGTTGGAAGGGGACGAACTGGTCGCGTTCGCGCCGCTGCTCTCGCTCGCCGCCCGACTGAGGCGCTTGTTGCCGCGAGGGACCGGTGAGAGCTCGATCGGCCATGAGCTGACGTCGATCATCGGTCGGGTGGCCGATCTGTCCGCGCTCGATGCGCGGTGGACACGGTCCCTCTCTCCGAGCGGCGAGTTGCTCGACACGGCGAGTCCGGAACTCGCGCGGGCGCGACGGTCGTGGATCGAGGCGCAACAGCGCGCTTCCGAGTTGTTGAATCGTCTGCTCGACCGTGCGCCGGACGAGCGCGGCGAAGCGTTCGTGACGCTGCGCGACGGTCGGTACGTCGTCTCGATCCGAACGCAACAGCGGGCGCTCTTCCCCGGCATCCTGCACGGCCGCTCGCAGACGGGGCAGTCGCTGCATCTCGAGCCGTTGGAGGCGCTCGAGGCGAACAACGTGGTCGCGGAGTCGTCCGAGGACGTCCGTCGCGAGGAGATCCGCCTGCGGCGCGAACTCACTTCGCTCCTGCGAGACTCGACTCCGGCGTTGATGGAGACGATCGAGGCGATCACGACGCTGGACCTGGTGCGCGCCGGCGCGCACCTCGCGCTCGAACTCCAGGCCGAGCCGCCCGCGCTGAACGAGCGGGGCGTCTTGCGCATCGTGTCGGGCCGCCACCCACTCCTGGTCGAGATCGCGAGGCGCGGCGGCGCCGCCGTCGTTCCGTTGGAAGTCGAGATCGATGGCGCGCGCTCGGTGCTGGTCGTCTCCGGGCCGAACATGGGCGGCAAGACCGTCGCCCTCAAGACCATCGGCCTGCTGACATTGATGGCGCGGGCCGGCCTCTTCGTGCCGGCGGCGCCGGGAACCGACCTCCCGTTGGTCGACGATGTCTTCGTCGACTTGGGCGACGAGCAATCCGTGGAGTCCGATCTCTCGACCTTCGCCGGTCATCTGCGCAACATCGGTGAGGTCTGGGAGAAGGCCACGGCGCGATCGCTCGTCCTGTTGGATGAGCTCGGCGGCGGCACCGATCCGGAGGAGGGGGGCGCCATCGCCATGGCGCTCTTGGCGGGGCTGGCCGGGCGCGGATCGCTCACGCTGGCCACGACGCACCTGACCTCGATCAAGTTGTTCGTCGAGACGCAGCCCAAGATGCAGAACGGGTCGATGGAGTTCGACTCCGTCTCGCTGCGTCCTCGGTTTCGCCTGCGGATGGGAGAGGCGGGCCGGTCGCGTGCGTTCGAGATCGCGCGTCGGCTCCTGCCGGGGTCGACTTTGCTGGAGCATGCGGAGCAGTTCCGCTCCCGCGGCTTGATCGAACTCGATCGGATCTCCCAACGCCTGGAGACCGAGCAGCGCGCCCTGGAGGAGGAGCGGGCGCGTCTCGAGCGAGAGCGGGCGGCGGTGAGCGAGGCGCGGGCGCGGCACGAGCGTCAATCCGAGAGGTTGCGCGCGCGCATCGACGCGCTGCGGTCGGCGCGAGCGGAACGAATCGGCGGGCTCTACGACGAGACGCGAGCGGCGCTTGCCCGGCTCCGTTTCGAGACCGAGACTCGGGTGAAGGAGGCGCTGGCGGCCGGGTCGGATCTCGGAGCGGTGCGCCACGGGACGCTCGAATCGCTGCGGCGGGCCGAACGGGAAGTGGCGCGAGGCGCTGAAACGTTTGCGCCGGAAACGCCTCGGAGGGAGCGCGGCCGACGGTTGGCGGCGCACGAACTCCAACCCGGTTCGATCGTCTGGTCGCCCGATCTGCGGGCCGCCGTTCGCATCGTGCAGGTCTCGCTCGGTTCACCGCGGTTGTGGGTCGAGTGGGATGGACGCCGAGTGGAGGTGCCGACGCGTTCACTGGAGGAGTTGCCGGCGGAGCATGCGGCGGCGCGCCCGAGCCTAGCGCCGCGCCGTGCGAGCGCATCGAGCGCATCGAGCGAGCCGGTCGATGAGGGTCCCACCGAACGGGAGATCGATCTCCGCGGGATGTCCGCGCACGATGCGCTCGATCGATTGGAGCGTTTCCTCGATCGGAGCGCGGTCCGTCGCGTCTCGCCGGTGCGAATCGTGCACGGCAAGGGAACCGGGGCTCTCAAGCGGGCGGTGGAGGAGTTCCTCAAGCGACATCCCTTGGTCGGTCGCGCGCGTCAGGGGGAGCCGAACGAAGGGGGTTGGGGCGTGACCGTCGTCGAGCTGGAGGAGTCTGCGAGATGACGCGCTTCGGTTCCGATCCGTTCGTCGAGCGCGTGCGCGAGGCGTCCGACCTCCTGGCTCTGGTGCAGGGGCAGGTCGACCTGAAGCGCATCGGTCAGCGGTGGCGCGGACTCTGCCCTTTCCATCAGGAGAAGACGCCGTCGTTCTATGTCAGCCCGTCGCATCAGAGCTACCACTGCTTCGGCTGCGGCGCGGGAGGCGACGCCTTCTCCTTCGTCATGGCGCAGGAACGGATGAGCTTTCCCGAAGCGTTGGAGTTCCTCGCTGATCGCGCGGGCATCCCGAAACCGGTCCGACGCGGACAGGACGGCGATTCGCTCGAGCGGATCCGGCAGGCGCTCAAGGTGGCGGCGACCTTCTTCGCCGATCAGCTCGCGGGAACGGTCGGGGATCGTGCGCGCGAGTATCTGGAGCGACGCGGCATCGAGCCGACGAGCGTCTCACGGTACGGCGTGGGCCTCGCGCCGGACGGTTGGAGCGCGCTGCTCACGCATGCTCGCGCGTTGGTCGGAGAGCGGACGCTGGTGGAGGCGGGGCTTGCCGTCGAGGCGGAGGGGGGCCGCATCTACGACCGATTCCGCCATCGGATCATGGTCCCGATCGAGAGCGCCGGCGGGGCGCCGGTCGGGTTCGGTGGGAGGACACTGGGGGACGATCCCGCGAAGTACCTCAACTCGCCCGAGACGGCCGTCTATCGCAAGAGTTCGGTGCTCTTCGGAGTGCGGCAGGCGCGAGAGATCGCGAAGGAGTCCGAGTTCTTGGTCGTCGTCGAGGGGTACTTCGATGTGATCGCGCTGACGCAGGCAGGCGCGGCGGCGGCGGTCGGCACGTGCGGAACCGCGTTGACCGCCGAGCAGGCGAGCCTGCTCCACCGGATCTCCGACCGGGTGGTCTTGCTGTTCGACGGGGACGCCGCCGGTCGCCGAGCGGCGCTGCGCGCGCTCCCGATTCTGGCCGGCGTCCTTCCGGAAGTGCGGGTGGCGTCGCCGCCGCCGGGCGAGGATCCCGACACCTGGGTGCGATCGGCAGGAGCGGCGCACGTTCGTGGGGAGCTGGCCAAGGCGCCGACCTCGTTGGCCTTCCTCGAGCGACAGGTGAGCGAGGGCGCCCTCAACCGGCGCGAGGCGCTCGAGCACGCCTACGGGGTCATGCGCGCCGTGCCGGATCCGCTTCACCGCGAATTGGTGCTGGCCGAGGCGGCGGAACGTCTCGGCGTCCCGCGGGAAGCCTTCCGGGATCGACTGCGCGCCGACAACGCAGCGTCGGCCGCGCGTCGTCCAGCGCCGACGTCCCTGGACGCGCAGGGCCGTGAGGGTCGCGACGGCGGCGAGCCCGCCGGGGCGCGCCCCCCATGGACCCGCTTCGAGGGTGAGTGTCTTCGGTCGGCTCTTCTGCATCCTTCGGGAGCGGCTGCGCTGGCGCGGGCGATGGAGAGAGCGGGCGCGCCCGGCCGAACGGTGGAGCTCCTGGATTGGATCGCGAACCGCGCCGAGGGAGCGCCGGACGGGGATCCGTCCGCCTCCGCTCGCCTGCTGTCCGCGCTGGTCCATGAGCATCCGCAGGGGGGGGCTCTGACGGAGCTCTTCGTGACGGAGGCGGCCGCGCCGGCCCTTCCCTGGGAACTGCTCGATCGGTTGGAGGCGCGGGAGATCCAGAAGCGACGGGTCGCGGTCACCGCGGAGATCCGGCGGGCCGAGGAGCGAGGCGACCACGAGGCGCTGGGGAGGTGGCTCTTGGAGAAGCAGCGACTGGGGCAGCGTTCCGAGGAGTTGGCGCGGAGTTCCGCCAGCGGAGTGCAGGGGGCGTCTCGCCCGAGCGGAGCGGAATGAACGGAATGGAAGGGGTGGACCGAAAGGAGTCTCGACGCTCGACAAGATCATCTGGAACCGTGCGGATCCATAGGATATAAAGGCTGAATGCCCAACAAGGAGAGTCGAGCCGCAATGAAGACCGCCGCCGTTCCGAAGAAGACGACGTCCAAGGCAGGTTCATCGAAGGCGGGCGCCTCCCACCCGGACTCACCGAGGCCCGCCCCTTCCAAGACTGGCCCCACCAAGACTGGACCGACCAAGGTCCTCTCGGCGAGAGCCCCTTCCAGCAACGCGAATCCGGCGAAGTCGCTTCCGGGGGCTGCGGTTCGAGCGGCGGCTCTTCAAGCAAGAGTGCCGGCGTCGAAGACCGACGGAGGCGCCAAGGATTCACGGGGAAGCGGAGACGCTCGCGGCGCGGCTGGGGCGAAGCCTACCCCCGCCGCCAAGGGATCTCCCGCGTCGAAGTCCGGGGCGCCGAGTACGCCGCCGAAGGGCGGCGGTCAGGTCCGGGCGGCTGGATTGACGAAGGCGGAAGTCCTGGCTCGCGCCACTCTCAACTCCAGGCCGGGCGGACGAACCGAGAATCCGAGGAAGGGTGCGGCCCTCCCGCTCGCCTCCGGCGTCGCCTCCAAGAGCGGGAAGTCGGCCGCGGGAAACGCAGTCTCCGGGAAAGCAGTCTCCGGAAAAGCACTGTCCGGAAAAGCAGAGTCCGGACCGGCCGGCGCCAGTCCCGACGCAGAGAAGTCGACGAAGAAGGGGAAGGGCTCGGCCGCGCTCAAGGACATCAAGGACCTGGCGGTGCGGCAAGGCTTCGTGACGTACGAGCAGGTCGAGGACCGTCTCAGCCAGAACGTCGGTGGCGACAAGATGGTCGAGGAGATGGACGACGCGTTCCGTCTCCTGCAAGAGCTCAACGTCCCCTGGTATGAGACCGAGGCCGAGGCCTACAAGAGCCACAAGCAGCTCCGCCCCGCGAAGGAGGAGAAGAAGAAGAAGAAGGACGAGAAGCCGGCGGTTCCGGCGATCGTCCGCTATGACGACCCTGTCCGGATGTATCTCCGCGAGATGGGTCGCGTCCCTCTCCTCAATCGGGAAGGCGAGGTCGAGATCGCCAAGCGGATCGAATCGGGCGAGATCGCGATCTCGCGCACGATGTTCCAGACTCCGATCGCGATTCGCGAGCTGCAGGCGACGGCCGAGAAACTGAAGATCGCCAAGTGCAAGCTCGAGGACATCATCCAGATCGACCTCGCGAACTGGAACGGCGAGGAGTCGGCGCTGGCGGAGCGGAAGCGGGTCGCGCTCACGATCGTCAAGGTGACGAAGGCGCACGAAGAGTACGACGAGGTGCGCCAGGAGACCTTGAAGCGTCTGCCCGAGAAGCGCCGCCAAGAACTCCAGGATTCCCTCTCCAAGGCCGAGTTGAAGTTGGTGGCCGAGGTGCAGAAGTTCGGACTCTCCCAGAAGCTGATCGATCGGGTCAGCGCGCGCCTCAAGCGCGAGTTGCACCGGCTGCAGGAGGCCGAGGATGTCATCCGTCAGATCGAGGAGGACATCAGGGCGCGTGAGTCGTTGCTCGCGTCCGTTCGCGCGGCCAAGGGCGGCGCGGCCAAGGGCGGAAAGGCGACAGGCGCTCCAGAGAAGGGGACGGAGAAGGGCGCGTCCAAGAAGAGCCTGATCAAGGCCCCGAATCTGTCGCCGGAAGAGATCAAGGAGATCGAGAGCGGACTCGCGCAGGCGCAGCGCGACCTCAAGGCGGAGCGGCGGAAGATCCGGCGGACCGAACAGGATCAGCTCATGACGATCGCGGAGCTGACCACGGCGGTGACGAAGATCCAACGCGGCGAACGCGACCGCGATCAGGCGAAGCGGGAGATGATCGAAGCCAACGTGCGTCTCGTCATCTCGATCGCGAAGCGCTACACGAACCGCGGGCTCGAGTTCTTGGACCTGATCCAAGAAGGGAACTCGGGGCTGATGCGCGCGGTCGACAAGTTCGACTACCGCAAAGGCTACAAGTTCTCCACCTACGCTACCTGGTGGATCCGACAGGCCATCACGCGGGCGATCGCCGATCAGGCGCGCACCATCCGCGTGCCGGTGCACATGATCGAAGCGATCAACAAGGTCGTGCGCACGTCGCGTCGCCTCTTGCAGGATCTGGGCAGAGAACCGACGCCGGAAGAGATCGCCGACAAACTCAAGATGCCGGCCGACAAGATCAAGATGGTCTTGAAGGCGGCGCAGGAGCCGATCTCGCTCGACCGACCGATCGGCGAGGACGACGACTCGAACCTCGGAGACTTCATCGAGGACACGAGCGTCATCTCGCCGGCGCACTCGGCCGCCTTCGCCATGTTGCGCGACGAGGTGAACGAGGTCTTGGAGACGTTGACGAAGCGCGAGGCGCGCGTCATCCGCCTCCGGTTCGGTCTGACCGAGGACGGCTGTCCGCGGACGCTGGAAGAAGTCGGCGCGCTCTTCAACGTCACGCGCGAACGGATCCGGCAGATCGAAGCCAAGGCGCTGCGGAAACTGCGGCACCCGACCCGCCGTCGACGCCTCCGCGCGTTCGCCGAAATCGTTTGATGACCCTGCCGCAACGAGCCCAGTCCGTACGCACACAGAAGGGACGGTCGCAGCGTTGACGCTCTGGAACGCCTCTGATAGCGTCGCGCACCCGAGCTCGAGTCGTGGCGACTGGAGGGCCTGTAGCTCAGCGGTGAGAGCGGCCGGCTCATACCCGGTTGGTCCTCGGTTCGAATCCGAGCGGGCCCAAGGCCAATATTCGAGAGTCCAGTTTCCAAGAGTCCAAGTTTCGAGACTGCAGGGGCGGGTAGCTCAGTTGGGAGAGCATCGGCATCACAAGCCGGGGGTCGCAGGTTCAATCCCTGTTCCGCCCACCATCGTGGAGACCGAACGAAGGCTCGGACCCACGCCGAGAGGCGAAGGGTCGCGAGCGTTCGGATCGGTTTCGAGGGAGAGGCGCACCGGTGAAGACGGGTGCGCCTTTCGCATTTTGACGGGCCGTCGGAAGGCGAGTGTCGGATGGAGTGTCAGATGCAGAGTCAGATCGAGATCCTCGTCGCGCTGAGCCAGGCGGACTCGGGGTCCAGTCTCCTGCGCGAGCGGATCTCCGCGATCCCGCAGGAGCTCGAACGTCAGCGAGCCGAGCTGAAGACGCAACTCCAGTTGCTGGAAGACGTCGAGCGGAAGCTGGACGAATCGCAGCAGGAGCGACGCGCGCTGGAGCGCGAGTCGGATCTTGCCAAGGGACGTCGGCGGGAACTCGAGGTGCAGCAGTTCCGTGTGCGCAACAACGCCGAATACCAGGCGTTGACGCGCGAGGTCGAGGAGATGCGCCGCCGAGCCTCGGAGTTCGAGGATCGCGGATTGGATCTCCTGACCGGCGAGGAGTCGGCCCAGGGTGAAGTCGCTCGGTTACGCGACGTGGTGGCGGCGGAGCGAAAGCGTTTCGACGAGGTCCGCGCCAGGTTGGACGCGGAGCTGGCGGAGCGGCAGCTTCTCCTGTCCAGAGCCGACGCGGAGCGACAGGAACTGGTCGAGCGACTCGATCCCGGCACGCGTCAGCGGTATGGTCGCATCCACGCGAACAAGGGGGACATGGCGGTGGTCGGCGTGCAACAGGGCGCGTGCGGCGGCTGCTTCTACCAACTTCCGCCGCAGAGATTGAACGAAGTGCGCAAGGGGGCCAACATCGTCCTCTGCGAATCGTGCGGCCGGATCCTGGTCTGGCGCGGCTGAGCCCGTCGCAAGACAGACCGTTCGGATGCGACACTGAGTCAAGGGAAGCAGGTGCGATCGTCGCGCGGAGTCGGCTCTCCGGAGTCGGTCCTCGAGGAAAGTCCGAGCTCCACAGGACAGGGTGCTGGGTAACTCCCAGTGGGAGCAATCCCAAGGAAAGCGCAACAGAAAGCAGACCGCCGGGCTGTTGCCCATGGTCTTCGGATCACAGGCAGCGTCCGGTCAGGGTGAAACGGTGAGGTAAGAGCTCACCAGTGCCCTCGGCGACGAGGGCAGCTCGGCAAGCCCCACCCGGAGCAAGACCGAATAGGGGAGGAGAGATGGTCCGTCTCGACAACACTCCCGGGTTGGTTGCTAGAGGCACTCGGTGACGAGTGTCGTAGAGAAATGACGATCCCGGTCTCTTCGTCGCTCGCGGCGGAGATCCGGAACAGAACTCGGCTTACGGCCTGCTCCCCTTGAAATTTCCTTCCCCCTCTGCTCGCACTCGGCCAACCGCACGTGCGGCCGCGCCGTCGGCCGGGCCGTCGGCCGCGCAGACAGCCGCACTGCCGGCCGCGCCGCCGGCCACGTTGGCGGCGGATCGCGCGGCGCGGTGGCTGCCGCTGGCGATCGCGCTCCTCGCACTGTTCTTGACGCTTCCGAATCTGGGCGCCGACCCGAAGCGGCTCTACCCGGTGCAGGGTGACAGCGCGAAGTACCACCATCTGGGTCAGGGGCTCGCCCGGATGTCGACCGAGGCTCCGCGGGCGCTCGCGCAACTGTTCGGCGGCGCCGGCTTCGACGCGGAGTCGCGCGCACGCTACGGCCTCGATGATTGGATCTTCCAGCACGCTCCGATCTACGGCTGGAGTCTAGCGGCGGCCTACGCGCCGTCCGGCTCCGCCGAGACGGCCGGCCGTGTCGTCTCTGCGCTCTTCTTCGCGGGCGCGGCCGCACTCGCCACCGCTCTCGCCTCTTCTCTGGCCGGATCCCTTCGGCTCGGTCTCACGCGGCGACGAATCGCCGCGCTCCTCGCAGGACTGGCCTTCGTCCTCTTCCCGCCGAATCTCTACTACGCGACCGCGATCATGACCGAGATCCCGATGGCGTTCTTCCTGCTGTTGGCCGCGTGGGGACTGGAGCGAACGCGCAACCGCTCCGATCGCCGCTCGCTCTTCCTGGGCGGGCTCGCGCTGGCCTCGCTCCTCTTGGTCAAGACTACGTTCCGCTATGCGGCGATTCCGGTGCTGTTGCTCGACCTGCTCCTGCGAACCGAGAGGGCGGGCTGGACGCGCCATCTCGGTTGGCGCGCGGGCGGGTTGCTCGCCGGGTTGACGCCGTTCTGGTTGTTCCTCGCGCTCGCGCATCTGCCGTTCGATCCGCTCACCACCTCGGGCGACGCCGCGCTCTGGATCTATCGCGGCAATTACGTGCCCGACCGCGGATTCGAGACGCTCGGCGCGGGGGACGCGTGGACGCCTGAATTGGAGGAGGCGAGCGTTCGAGCACGCGGAGCGAAGAACCAGAAGAAGGCGCTCTACGAGACTGCGTTCGAACTCACCGTGCAAAACGACCCGGTCGGATTCGGCGCGCTCGTCTTGGCCAAGCTCGCGTGGTTCTGGACGATCCCGGCGATCAAGACCGACCTGCGCTTCTGGTTCGGTTCGCTGCCGCCGCCGGTGCATCTCCACACGCTGCTCGCGCTCTCGGCGCTGCTCGGGGCGGCGTTGGCGCTCGTGCGTCGTTCGGGACTGCTCGTGCTGGCGCTGCTCGTCTCCTACGTCTCGGCCGTTCACGCATTCTCGCATCTCGTGAGTCGCTACAACATTCCCGCGCTCGCCGCGGCGTCGCCGTTGTCCGCGGTGGCGGCCGTCTGGATCGGCGCGTTCGCCTGGGATCGGATCGGGCGCTGGCGTTCGCAGTCGCCGAGCGCCTGGCTCGCCTCGCTCCGCGCGCGCGCCGTCTTGTTGATCGCGTGCGCCGCGGGGATGGCGCTGCTCGCACTCGGACGGGAAGGCCTGGCGGCGGGGACGGGACTCGCGCCGACTTTCGCCGGGAGACTGTACGCGGTCCTCGTGGCCGCCTTCGTGCTCGCCGTCGCGGGATGGGTCGCTCGTTCCCTCTCGCGCCGAGGATCGGGTCGCCGCGTGCTGGGCCGCGAGGTCGCTTGGGGGGCGAGCGCGCTCGTCGCGCTCCCGGTGGCGCTCGGGATCCTCGGGATCAGGTGGAGCGATCCGGACGCCGATCGAGTGCGCGTACGTCTGGATCGGGTCGGCGATCGGGTGGTGCAGACCTTCTCCATCCCTGATCTCGCCGCGGTGTTGGCCGACGCCGACCGCGCGGAGTTGGCGCTCGATCTGCTCGCTTCCCCGCGCCCGGGGTCTGTTCTCCGCCTGACGATCGACGGCGAAGAGATCGCGCGCTTCGGGCCGCAGCTCCCGAGCGGACCGGAGAAGTTCGAACTCGATGGCCGCATCTTCGCCCTGCAAGATCGCTACGCGCGGATCTTGCGCACGGCGGAGCGCAATCTCGAGGGTTTCGTCCGACCGCGACTGCCCCGAGCTGGCTTCGATCATTACCGGCAGTGGTACCACGCGCCGGCGCCGCTGGAGCGGCTGCGCCTCGATGGTCCGATCGAAGTGGCGTTGGAGTGTGTCGAAGCGGGAGGGGGATGGGTCGATCTCTTCGGCGACGCCGAACCGCGGCTGGAGGCGGGTCGCCGCGTGATCGATCAGCCGGCCTTCCTCGTCAATGCTTTCGATCTCTCGAACTATCGATTCGAGTTCTTCGCGCACGATCGGGTCGAGGCCGACGCGCGCCTCATCCGACCGGTCTCTCTCGGGCCGGCGGTCGTCACGGCTCGACGGGAGCGGGCCGGCGACTCGCGTCCGACCCCGCAGCGCGGAGAGGCGCGGATGCGGTTGCGCTTCCACCGACGAGGCGACTGGGCCTGTCGCGCGGACGATCCCACTCGCGCCTTCTGGCGCGTGGCGCTCGAACCGGGAGAGCGCTGGCTCGACGGAAACCAACGCCACTCGCGCGCCGTCGATCGCGATCGTTGGTCCGACGGTTGGTCGACCTACTAGCCCGCGCGGCCTGTGCTAGTCTCTCGACGCGCGCAGGGTTGGCGCGCGCCCCATCGATGCCACGCACCTCTTTCCTCGGCTCCGCGGCGGTCCTCGCGCTCTGTTGCGCGCTCTTCCCTCCGTCCGTCTCCGCCCAGGCCATCTACTTCGGGAAGAACAAGGTCCAGTACTCCGACTTCGGGTGGCGAGTGCTGGAGAGCGCCCACTTCCATCTCTACTTCTACGACGCCGAGGAAGCACTCGCGCAGTCGGCGCTCGTCTGGGCGGAGGAGAGCTACGACATCCTGCGCGTCCGGTTCGTGCACGAGGTGCGTGAACCGATCCCGCTCATCGTCTACAGCAGCCATCAAGACTTCGAGCAGACGAACGTCACGCCGTACTTCCTGCCGGAGGGCGTGGCCGGGCTGACCGAACATGCGCGCGGACGGGTCGTCATGCCGTTCGGTGGATCGATCGTGGAGTTCCGCGAGACGCTGCAACACGAGCTGGTGCACGTCTTCCAACGGTCGTTGGCGCAGGACGTCCATCGACGACACTTCCGCGCCACGCAGATCTACCTGCCGCTCTGGTTCACCGAGGGACTCGCGGTGCACTGGTCGGAAGAGCGCGACCCCGAAGCCGACATGGTCCTGCGCGACCTGGTCGTCGGCGGCGCGCTGCCCGAGTTGTCGGAGTTCTGGCGTTACGACGGGACGTTCACGCTCTACAAGCTCGGCCAGTCGATGCTGGATCACATCGGCGAGACCTACGGTGAAGATCGGATCCGTCTCTTCTACGACCGCATCTGGAGATGGCGCACGTTCGAAGAGGGAATCGAGGACGTGCTCGGCGTGACCGCCGACCAGCTCTCCGCCGAATGGACCTTCGCGCTCCAGCAGCGCTACTTCCCGGGCGTGACCGCGGCGAGTCCGGCCGAGTTCGCCTCGACCCCGTTGACGCGAGCCGGCGGCTACGCCATGAAGCCGCTCCCGCTAGTGGACGATTCGAGTTCGGTCGACGCCTTCGCGTTCCTCTCGAATCGAGGCGGCTTCACCAATCTCTACCGGGCCTCGCGCACGGGAGAGGAGCGCCAGGTCGAAGTGCTGCTCCCAGGGGAGCGCAAGAGCGGCTTCGAGTCGTTCCACGCGTTCCGCACTCGGCTCGACGTCGGTCCGGGCGGGGAGCTGTTCTTGGTCGCGCAGCATCGCGATCAAGACGAGATCGTCGTCTTCTCGTTGCCGGAGCGGGAGGTGACCGAGCGGTACCGTTTCGAAGATCTGGTCGGCCTGCGTTCCCCCTCGGTCTCGGCCGACGGGCGACGCGTGGTCTTCAGCGGCTTGGGGCGCGACGGGACTTCGGATCTTTATCTCTTGGACCGAACGTCGGGAGCGTTGCGTCGTCTGACCGAAGATCGCTACGAGGATCTCGATCCCTCCTACTGCCCGTGGGCCGACGTCGTGGTCTGGAGTTCCGATCGCACACCGGGGGGCGACCGAGGGGCGCGCAACCTCTTCCGGCTCGACCTGGAGAGCGGCGAGATCCGGCATCTGACGCGCGGCGCCTGGAACGATCAGGCGCCGAGTTGGGAGACGCGGCGCCAGGGGCTGCTCTTCGTCTCGGATCGCGACAGCTTCCACGATGTCTATTGGGTCGATGAGCGGGGGAACGGCGAACGACTGACGCGGTCGCTCGACGCGATCTTCGACCCGCGGGCGATCGACGGCGAGCGGGCCTTCCTCGCGACGATCTTCCATCGCGGTTCGTTCCAGGTGCGTCGCTTCGCCTGGCCCGACAGCGCGCTGGGAGCGATCGCACTTGCCCCGCCCGACAGCACGCCGGGCTGGCGATCGAGTCGATCGGAGGAGGGCGAGATCGCGGCGCACGAGACGAAGTTCCGATCCCGCTTCGCGCTCGACATTGCACAAGGCGGCGTGGTGGTCGACCCGGCGTTTCGCACCGGCGAAGGAGTGCAGGCGGTGATCTCCGACGTGATGGGGGATCATCTCGTCTACCTGCACCTCGCCAACTCCACCGTGGTCGATTCGGACTTCCTCGATCATCTCTCGTTCGGCGTGAACTACGTCAATCTGTCGCGTCGACTGAACTACGGCGTCTCGGCCTTCCACTTCAGCGGCGATCGCTACGACGCGACCCGCCTACCGTATTTCGAGCGGACGGTCGGAGCGGGGGTCTTCCTCAGTTATCCGCTCAATCGCTTCGAACGGGTCGAGACCAATGTCTCGGTCGCTCACACCGACACCGATCGTCCGTCGAATTCGTTCCGTCGGCGCGGGGTGGTCGGGACGCACACGCTCTCGTTCGTGCGCGACACCTCCCTCTGGCTGAGCACCGGCCCGATCGACGGACAGAGGCTCCATCTCACGGCCGGACTGGAGGTGAACGTGGAGGAAGGCGCGCCGGAGGCGACGCTGCTGCTGGGAGACTACCGCCGATACTTCCGTCTCGGGCTGCGCTCCGCCTACGCCCTCCGGGTCCAGGGGCGTTGGAGCGACGGAGACAATCCCGAGATCTACACGCTGGGTGGTTCGCACTCACTTCGCGTTCATCCGTTGCGGACGTTGCTCGGCAATCGGACGCTGTTGGTCAACCACGAGGTCCGTTTCCCTCTGGTGCGCGGTTTCCTCCTGGGCCTGCCGATGGGCTCGATCGAGTTGCCGGGCATCGAGGGGGCGGTCTTCGCCGACGCCGCCACCGCCTGGAGCCGCGGCCCGGCGGACGATTGGTTGGGCGCGTACGGCGTCGGGCTGCGCATGGGATTCGGTGGGGTGCTCGTCCTGCGGATGGACTTCGGCCGCCGCACCGACTTCACGCACTGGGGACGGCGGACGCACTCCGACTTCTTCGTCGGATGGAACTACTGATGGCGCGGGGTCGGCTCGTGCGCCGCGAAGCGTTCGCGCTGTGCGCGGCGTTGGCAGTGTGGGCGTCGGCGCCGGCCGCGCGCGAGGCGCGTTCGCTGTTGGCCGACTGGGACGGGGGCGCGCTGGAAGCGCGGTGGCATCGCGACTGCGGACGCAGTGTCGAGTTTCCGTTGGTGCGCGTGGGCGAACGCATCCTCGTGGCGAGCAGCGACCATCGCGTCACCTGTCTCGACCGCATGAGCGGGAAGTCGATCTGGTCGCGTCGCATCAAGAAGGGGATCGCGCTGCCGATCGCGGCCGACGGCGCGTCGGCGAGGGTCTGGGTGGTCGAGGGGCTGCAGCGCGCGAAGCTTCTCTCCCTCGACCTGCGCAATGGGAAGGCTCTCGCCGCGCGGGATCTCGCGCTGCCATCGATCGCGTTGGCCGCGGATTCGCTCGGAGCGGTCGTGATCGCGCCCGACGGACGCGTCTCCGCCTTCGACCCGGCCCCCGGCGATCCCAGTTGGGAGTGGCGCTCGGCCGGACCGATCGCCGCGGGCCTCTGTCTGGATGGCGACCGTGTCTTCGTGGCGGCGCGAGACGACTCTCTCTGGGCTCTCGATCGTCGAGACGGGCGCGTCGTCTGGCGAAGCTCGGCGGCGGGGCCGAGGGCAGCGCCGCCGAGCCTGCTCGATGGGAACTTGGTTCTTGTCTCGCTGGCGGGCGACGTCGAGTTCGTCAGCGCCCTGGACGGCCGGACGCTGCGTCGCGAGCGCCGCGCGGCGGGGATCCTGTCCGCGCCGGTCTCGTGGGGAGAGTCGCTCGTCTCGGCGACGCCAGGCGGCCAGGTCGAAGCGCGAGCAAGGGACGGGGGAGCACTAAACTGGCGCCGCGAGCTGGGGGATATCACGCCGCATCCGCTCGCGGCGGTCGGCCCGTTCGTCTTGGCCGCGACCGGTCACGGAAAACTTGTCGCGCTCCGCGGCGGCGGCGGCGAGACCGCGTGGAGTCTCGATCTGCCGGGACGGGTCAGCGTCGTTCCACTGATCGGCGACGAAGAGATCGTGGTCGCAACGGAGCGAGGGGAGGTTTACGCGTATGCGCCCGTCCCGTGAGCAGCGCCCGTGGCTCGTCTGGACCCTGGGGTTCCTCTGCCTCGCGACCGACGCAAAGAGTGAATCCACCGGCGCGCTCGTTGTTCATTCGGCGGAGCCGTCGTCCCCCTCGCGTCCCGTCTGGCTCGACCGCCGTTCCCTCGGTCTGCTCCCGGCGACTGTCGATTCGGTCACGGTCGGACCCCACATCCTCGAACTGGGGGCGAGCGCGGGGGAGAGCCTCTGGCTCCAGCCGTATCGCGTGGCGGTGACCGTGCGCGGGGGGGCGATCGACACGCTGACGATCCCCTCCCTGACGCCGATCTCGATCGTGACAACGCCGGTGGCGGCGCGCATCCGGATCGACGGGCTCGATCTCGGTTCGACGCCGACCGCGTTGCTCTTGCCCCGAGTCGGTCAGACTCTCTTGGAGTTCCTCACACCGGACGGGGCGAGCGAGCGCGTTCTGGTGGAGCCGCAGCGGCTCGTGGACGGCCGGCTGGAGGTGTCGCTCTCGGTCGCGCTTCCGAGCACCTCCACGGAATCGCGCGCGCGGCTCTCGAACGCGCCCTCGCGCTGGCGGGTCGCGGCGCCGCTCGCGGCGCTCGCGGCGGGAACGGCCGGGATCCTCGCGAATCGCGCTGGAAACCGTGCCTTCGAAGACTACGAGGCCACCTCGGACCGGGGCCTGATGCGAAGTCGATTCGACCGCGCGCGTCGATTCGACCGCGCGGCCAGCGGTTGCTGGATCACCGCCGAAGTGCTGGTGGCCGCCTCCGCCTGGCTCTGGCTGCGCGACGACGGCGGGGGTTCGCCGTGACCCGCGCGGCCTGGGCGGCGACGATCCTCGCCGCGACGATCGCCTCGGGGGCGCACTACGGATGTTCCGATCGCGATCACACCAATCTGTTCGATCCCGAGAACCCCGGAACATTGGGCACACCGTCGGTCCTGCGGGTGTTGGGCGGCGACCGCAGCGCCACGTTGTTCTGGGATGTCGGACCGATCCGCGACCTGCGCGCCGTGCGTGCGGTGCGCGTCGCGCGGGACGGCGGCGTCGGCGGCAGCAGCGGCAGCGACAGCGACAGCGTGCTCGTGTTACCGACCGATCGAGTAGGAGAATTCCGAGACGCACCGCTGATCAACGAGATCGCGTATGTCTACCGACTCGAGATTCTCGATCCGCGCGGGCGCTGGCTCTCGTCGCAGGCCGACACGACCGAGCCGTCGGCCACGACGGTCTGGGCGAGCGGCGGGGGAGGTTGCGGACTCGCCTCGTTGACGGCCGACGGTCGAGATGTGATCTCCCGCGGCTTCGTCGACGGCGAGCTGCTCGATGTCGCCCTGGACGTCGGCGGCGCGGTCTGGGCGGCTGACTATTTCTTCGGAGAGATCCTCCGCGTCGGCGGCGACGGATCGCTCTTGGATCGGATCGAGCAACCGGCCGTCAACGCGCTCGCTGTCGATGCCTCCTCGGGGCGGCTGTGGGCCGCGTCGTTTCCGTTCGAGGCGATCGTGCTCTACGACGCGCAGGGACGGGTCGCCTGGGCCGACTCCACGATCGGCTTGGTCGAGGCCATCGCCCCCAGTGTCGGAAGACCCGGGGTCTGGACCTGCGCGCGCGACGGCTCGGTTTGCCGCGTCGAGTCGGGAGCGGTGGCGCAACGATTCGAGGGGTTTGCCTGGCCCGTGGCGATCGCGCCTGGCGGCGTCGACCAGCCGGTCTGGATCGCGGAGCGCGGCGCCGTCACTCCGGCCGGCGTGGCGCGTCTCGATCCGGCGACCGGCGCCGTGGTTCGATTCACGAATGGATTGGTGGCGCCTCGCGATGTCGTGCTCGACGGCCAGGGGGGAGTCTGGGTGGCCGATCCCGGACGCGAAGGGATCGTGCGCCTCGACGCGGCCGGCGCGGCCGTCGAGTTCTTGCCGCTCGGTCCCGTCGACTCGGTCACGCACGATCCGTTGCGCGGGGATCTGTGGGTGGCGTCGACGAGCGAAGGATGGATCCGACGAGTGCGGCTCGAGGCGCAGTCTCCGCCGCGACTCCAGGTCGGCGGACGCCCCGGTCGGGTCGTGATCGGTTGAGGCGCGCCTGACCGCCCCCCGTGCGATTGCCTATGTCGACGGCGCCTTCGTCGAGTTCGAATCGGCGCGGGTCTCGGTCGCCGACCGCGGATTCCTCTACGGCGACTCGGTCTTCGAAACTCTGCGCGCCGAAGGCGGCGATCCGATCTTCTGGCGCGAGCACATCGATCGGCTCGCCGACTCCTGCCGGCGAGCCGAGATCGACGCCGACACCTCGCGCGCCGACCTACTCTCGATCGTCCGGCACTGTCTCGCCGTGAACGCGCCGACCGGGGTGGCGCGCGTGCGCGTCACCGTCAGCTCCGGCGTCGGCGACATGGATACCGTCGACGTCGGTCCGCCCACCTGGGTCGTGACCGCGCGGCCGTACGTCGCGCGCAACGAAGAACAGTACGCGCGAGGGATTTCCGTGGCGCTGACCGACGTGCGCCGACCGTCGGCCGCCACCCTCGATCCCGCGATCAAGTCGGGCAACTCTGCCGCGTCGTTGCGCGCGCGTCGCATCGCCCGCCGCGCCGGGGCCGACGAAGGGATCCTGCTCTCGGGCGAAGGATGGTTGGCGGAAGGGGCGGTCTCGAATCTCTTCTGGATCCACGAGGGCGCGTTGGAGACGCCGGCCCTCTCGCTCGGCGTGTTGCCCGGCATCACGCGAGCGAAGGTCTGCGCGCTCGCCGCTCAGGGCGCGGCCGGTCTCGCCGCCGTGCGCGAGGTGGCGTCGTCGCCCCAGCGCATCGAGCAAGCGACCGAGGTCTTCGTCACGAACAGCCTGTGGGAAGTGCTCGGCGTCGCGCGGTGGAACGGGCGTTCGGTCCAAGGCGGTGAGACGGGATCGATCACGGTCGCGCTACGAAAGGCGCTGCGCGGTATGTATCCCGGATAGAGGGTCGAGCGATCAGCGCGCGACCGACGCGATCAGTTCACAGAACTTCGACAGATCAATGTTGCCGCCGGAGACGATGGCGACGATGGGGCCGGGGCCGGCTTTGCCGGTCAAGGCGGCGGCGAGCGGCAAGGCGCCCGCACCTTCCGAGATGACCCGCGCCTTTTCCGCCATCATTCGCATGGCTCGCTTGGTCTCGTCCAAGGTGACCACGATGCAGCCGTCGACCACCGGCCGCATCCGACTCCACATTCGTGGGAAGACGCTCTGCCCCCCGGCGCCGTCGACGAACGAGGCCTGCCATCCCTCGAACGCTCGAGGGGCGCCCGCGGCGAAGGAGAGCGCCGCGGGTGCGGCCGTCTCGGGTTCGGCGCCCCAAATCTGGACCGCCGGGGCCAACGCCTTGATCGCGCTCCCGACTCCGGTGATGAGTCCTCCGCCGCCGATTCCCGCGATGACCGCGGCGGTGTCGGGAGCATCCTCGAGGATCTCCAGACCCATCGTCGCGTGACCCGCGATGAAGTTGTGATCGTCGAACGGATGGACGAACGTCCCTTCGACTCCGGGAAATGAGCGCTCCTCCAGCGCCTTCCACGCGAGCTCGTACGAAGTCGGGATCAGCTTCGCGCCAAGCGCTCGCATTCGATCCACCTTCGAAGTCGGCGCCGTCTCGATCACGACGACCGTGCACGGGGCGCCGGCCCGCGCGGCGGCGTAGGCGATGCCCTGCCCCGCGTTCCCCGCGCTGATCGTCCAGACGCCGCGCTGCCGTTGGGCTTCGGAGAGCATCGCCACGGCATTCGCCGCGCCGCGCAGCTTGTAGGCGTTGATCGGCTGGAGATTCTCGAGTTTGAGCCGGATCTCCGGGAAGCCCGAGCCCAACTCCAGACGAACGAGCGGCGTGCGCACGATCGTCGTCGCGATCCGTTCGCGCGCGGCGCGGATCTCCGCCAGTTCGATCGGACGCACCGTCTCCAAGATGGCCGCTCTCACGGGCGGACGGTGGCGCTGACCTTCAGGATGATCTCGGTCTGCGCCGGATCGTCGGTCGCGAGCTTGATCTCCTCGTGGAATTTGCCCGCTTCGTCCGGCGCACGGAATTCCAGGTGCAGCAGCGTGATCTTCCCCTTCGGCTCCAGCCTGCCGACGAACTGCGCGGACGGAGAGACCACCGAGAGGATCTTGTACGGCTTCGAGCCGTCGGATTCGATCTCGACCGTCCGGGAGGCGACCTTGCCGGGCTTGAGCGGGAGGAAGTTCACGACCGGCTTCTCGATCAGGAAGTAGCTGTAGAGGAGACCGCGAACGTCAAGTGACTCACTCGCCCGACGGGGATGCTTCAGCGAGAGCGGCACGCGTTTGAGGAAGCGACCGAGCGGCGCGTCAGACCGGATGGTCGCTTCGACCCGCACCTTGTCGACGCTGTCGACTCCCTCCTGGCCCTGCATCGGAACGATCTTCCAGGTGACGTACTCGTCGGCGGATTCGCCGACGTCGTCAACGGCGAAGCCGAGGCCGGCGTCGGCCTCGAGGTAGGCGACGAGCGTGCGCTTCTCTCCGCGCTGCACCACCGTGAAGTCGAGCATCCGATCGGAGACGCGGACGAACGGCTTCACGTCGGCCTTGATGACCAGGTCCAGCCGCGGCTCGGCGGGATCGTTGGTGAAAACGGTGACGCCCTTGGACTGCTCGCCCTCGAAGTCCTTCGAGCTGAACGTGATCTCCAGCGTCGTGCTCTGTCCGGGGGCTAAGAGCGAGTCGCTGGCGATGGCCGCCGTGCAGCCGCAGGAGACGTCGATCTTGGTGATGGCCAGCGGGGCGGTGCCGCCGTTGGAGAGGGTGAACTTGTGTGAGTAGTGATTCGACTGCTGCACCTGACCGAAGTCGAAGGTGCGCGCGTCGACTCGGATGACCGGGCCGGCGCTGAGCAGGTCCTGCGCGGACCCCACGCCGGGCAGAAGCGTCGCGAAGAGGCCGAGGACAAAGGTGGTCAAAGAAAGGGTGGTGACCGAGCGGCGGAGTCGACGTTCGATCATGTAGCTTTCATTCCCCTCACTGAGATCACAGCGATGGCGGGCGCACGCGCACCACGCCGCGGGCGGCCGGGCGGCCGGGCGGCCGGGCGGCCGGGCGGCCGGGCGGCCGGGCGGCCGGGCGGCTCGGTCTACCCGCACCCCCCGCCGCGAGTTCCGCGTTCGACGGTCGAACTACCGCAACAGCGTCACCTTCTCCATCCGCTCGACCCTCGGCGCGCGCAGGCGGACATAGTAGACGCCGGCGGCGACTTCCCGCCCGTGATCGTCGCGACCGTCCCACTCCCGCAGGTGGATCCCGGCCGGGAGTTCCTCGGCCGAGAGCATGCGCACGCGGCGACCGGTCAGGTCGTGGACGCTGAGGGCAGCCGGTCCGGCCGACGGGGCCAAGAACCGGAAGGTCGTCGCGCCCGAAGTCGGGTTGGGTTCGGCCGGTGAGAGCGTCCAGCCGGCCTCGGCGGCCTCCTCGGAGACGGCAGTCGGCGATTCGGGCCAACCGGCGAACGCTGCGGTCGAAGCGAGCGCGAACGGCTGCAGCGCGCCCTGCGGCACGGTGTGTCCGCGGACCTCGATCGTGTAGCTGCCGACCGCGGGGCTCGCGAGGCGGACCACCTCTTCGACGTTGCGCCGATCGGCCGCGCCGCCGGTGGTGGAGACTCCGCCGGTGAAGACGTTGCCGAGATAGATGGCGCCGCCGGGCGCGGTGACCGTCAGGTCCAGGTCGTTGACGAGCGCGACTCCTGCGCCGGAGGTGGCGGGGTAGTCGGTCCAGACCAGCACGACCTCCAGCGGTTCGGCGGAGGAGTCCACTTCGTAGACGAAGGTGCGCGTCTCGGCCGTCGCGACGCCCGCGTCTTGCTCCGCGCGGAGCTCGCGCGTTTCTCCATCGAAGTACAGCGCGTCGTCGAGTCGGAGCCGGCCCCATCCCTCGGTCTGATTCGGGAGATCACTCGCTCCCATGTCGGTCGACCCGTTGACGAGCACCGCCTTGATCAGGGCGCCGGTCGGGAGGAGTGGATCCGACTCCGCCGCCACGCCGGTCGGATAGAACCCGGTGCGGAAGTACTGCCGCACGAGCGCGCCGAGCCCCGCGGCGGCCGGCGTCGCCATCGACGTTCCCGCGAACGGACTCCCCTGCACGTTGCAGGTGGGGGATGGGGGCGATCCGCTGTTGTTGTTGGCCGAGGAGATGTAGATGGGATTGTCGCCGCCCGGCGCGGTCAGCGTCGGCTTCAGCCGTTGATCCGAGGCGGGGCCGCGGCTGGAGTACGACGCGATCGTCTCCTGCGAAGGCGCCTGCTTCGTCGCGCCGACGCTGACGCAGTTCTTCGAGGTGGCGGGAGAAGAGACCGTGCCCGCGCCCGGCCCGGAGTTACCGTTGGCGAAGAAGATCAAGAACTCGGGATGCGACCACATGAACTGATCGACGTTGACGCAGTAGGTGTCATACGCGTTGCTCGACGAACCCCAACTGTTGGTGTGGAGACGCGCGCCCCAGCCGTAGGCGTCGTTGAAGGCGGTCGTGAGCGAGCCGGGGATCGAGATCAAGCCGAGGAGGCAGTCGATGAAGCCGTCGTTGCCGACATCCTGGACGCCGAGCTTCGCGCCATAGGCCATCCCGGCGTGGTTGGTGTTCCCCGGATTGATGAACGACTGATCGCCCGCGATCGTGCCCGCGACATGCGTGCCGTGTCCCGTGTCGCAGCCATCGCTCGTGTTGCCGCCGTAGTCGCCGTAGGCGGTCACCTTGCGGTGCGTGGGAGATGGCGGGGCGTTCCCGGTGTCGCGGAAGAAACAGGAGTTGTAGTCGAGGCCCGAATCCATCAGCACGACCAGCTCCCCCTCGCCGTGCAGTCCTCGGTCCCAGAGCGGTGTCTGGTCCGCCACGTTCGATTGCACGACCCACTTGGTGGCGTTGTTCAGCGCGCGGAACTCCGGTTCCTCTTCGATCCACCACGTGAGCGGATCGGCGGCGATCCGTGGAAGGAGTTCGAGGACGCGCTCCCGCGGGAGCGTGAGGCGCACGATGCACAGCATGCCGTCGTCGAGAGACTCGACGACCTCGAGGCCCCAGGCGGCAAAGCGTGCGGCGGCGACCGCGGGCGTCTCGAAGGTGCGGACGCGCAGTCGAAGCGGCGCGGCGGCTGACCGAGACGGGTCGACAAAAACGGTCGCGCCGATCGCGGGGGAGAGCCGCCACGCCGGCGGGAGCAGCCCGGCCCAGCGCACTCCGCTGATCTCGGCCGCGCGGTCCCTGCTCGACTCGGATCCTCGTACGAGATACGCCTGTTCAGGCAGGTAGCCGACTATTTCACAACCTACTGCCTCGAGATCTTCGCGTTCCTTGGCGCCCACGGGCCGATCCCACTGCACGACGAAGGGCTGCGCCCCCGAGAGGTCGTCGGTTGGCGTCAGGTCCTGCGCGGAAAGCCCCAGCGGGAGAGTCAGTCGGTCAGCCGCGCCGGGCACCGCGGGGTCGAACGACCCGGCGGCCAGCTCCAGCTTGGGAGACGCCGCGAGGGCCGGGATCGCCGAAGCGAGCCCCGCCATGAAAAGGATCGGCAGACAGAGTCGGGCGAGTCGGACCGTCCGGGCACTCGAGGACATGGGGGCGCCTCCTGGGGTGGTTTGCAGTGCGCGATCGAGTATATCGATGCCCGCACGGGCGGACCACCGGGAGACTCCAGATGATCCCTGCGCCGGCCGATGCCACAGATGGTCCGGCGATTCCGCCGGGGACCAAGTTGAGGAGCGGCATGGACGGCGGCGACCCGATCGAAACATCGATCTCGAAGATCCCGGCGAGCAATCGCTCTCTCCGGGTGTCGTACTTGCGCGGCGTTTTGCCGCTCGTGCTCGCGGTGGCGACGCTCATGGCCGGCGCAGGGACGTTGGTCGTGCGCCAGGTCGTGACGCGAGACGCCGAGGATGTGCTGGAGACCTCGGCTGTGGTCCTGGCTCGCGCGGTCGCCTTCGGGTTGGATCGCAACGATCTCGCGGCCGTGCGCGAACCGCTGCACGGATTCTTCGAGCGTGACGCGGCGGTCTTCGCCGTGGTCCTCGACCGCGACGGAGTCCCCCTGCTGACCCTGGGAGATTGGACGCCCGCGTTGCTCTCGGAGCAGATCGGCGAGGGGGCGCGCGTCGAACGTCGCGGAGAGCTCCTCGTGGCGTCGATCCCGGTTCGCAACGCCGGATCGGAACGGCTGGGTACACTGGCGCTGGGATGGCGGCGCGCCGAGAGCGAGGCGCGCGCCAAGACGTGGAGCCTGCTCCTGGTGGGGCTCGGCCTCGGCGCCGCTCTCATCGCAGGTCTGATCGGATGGGCCGACGCGCGTCGCTTCGCCGCCCCGCTGCGGTCGTTGGCCCTCCGCGCCGCTACTTTGGCCGCGGGCCAGCCGGCCCCCGCGCCGGTCGAGTCGTCGCCGGCCGAGATCCGCGCGATCGATCGGGCGTTGGACGAGTTCTCCGCTCGTTTCCGTGAATCGCGCGAGGCGTTGGAACGGCAGACCCGCGACCTGGAGCAGAAGGTGCGCGAGCGCACGACCGAGCTGCGCCAGAAGCACTTCGCGCTCGCTCTGCAGAACGAGCAGATCCTCGAGGCCTCGCGTCTGAAGAGCGCGTTCCTCGCCAACATGTCGCACGAGTTGCGCACTCCGTTGCACGCCATCCTCGCGCTCTCCGAACTGCTGCGCGACGAGGTGGTCGGCGAGCTGTCCAACGATGAACAGCGCCGCCAGGTGACGATGATCCACCAGAGCGGACAGAATTTGTTGCGCCTCATCAACGACGTGCTCGATCTCTCGAAGATCGAAGCGGGCAAGATGGAGTTGCGCTACGAGGTCGGCGAGCCACAGAACGTCTTGCGCGAGCTGATCGACGAGTTGCGACCGCTGGCGGAGTCGAAGGGCCTGGAGTTCGACTTCCAGCCGGACGGTCAGGGCGCCGGTTGGTTCGACTCCGATCGACTCCGGCAGGTGGCGCAGAACCTGATCGGCAACGCGATCAAGTTCACCGAGAGCGGATCGGTCCGGGTGCGCAGTCGGCTCGACCTGGACGCGCAACGGCTGACGCTCGACGTGAAGGACACAGGCGTCGGGATCGGTCGCGATAACCAGGAGACGATCTTCCAGGAATTCCGCCAGGTCGACGGCAGCGCGAGTCGACGCTTCGGCGGAACGGGACTCGGCCTCGCCATCTGCCATCGACTGATCCGGCTGATGGGAGGCGAGATCTGGGTCGAGAGCGAAGTCGGTCGCGGATCGACCTTCACCGTGCAGGCGCCGATCCGACGCCAACGGCCGAACGAGTCGACCGAGCCGCTCGCGACGCTGGAGACGATGGAGACGATCGCGCCGACGGCCGCGATCGCGCCGACGGCTGCGGTCGCGGCGACCGAAATGCCCATGCCCGTCGAGCCTTTGGCGCCCGCGCCCGCGCCCCTCGCCGACGTCACGTCGGACGAACGTCCGCCGGAGCAGGGCCGCGCGCGCATCCTCGTGATCGAGGACGACGATCGGGTGCTGGAGTCGCTCGTTCGCATCATGGCGCTGGAAGGATTCGATCTGCGCGTGGCGTCGGATGGACGCGAGGCGCTGGCCGAGTTCGAGCGCGACACTCCCGATCTGGTCGTGCTCGATCTGATGCTGCCCGGTCTATCGGGCTTCGAATTGTTGGAGCGCTTCGCGGACGCCGGTCGGCCGCGCGTTCCGATCGTGGTGCACACCGCGAAAGATCTCACCCGGGCCGACTGGAAAGTGCTCGACCGCTCGGTCGAACGGGTCTTCCACAAGAGTGGCAGTGGAGTGCGTCTGATGGTCGACGAGATCCACCGTTTACTGGAGCAACGCCGACGCCCGCCGGGACGTCGCGCGGCCTGATGGCCGCAGGGAGAAGATGATGGAAGGGAATACGTCAGACCGGCGAGTGCTGAAGATCCTCCTCGCCGAGGACGACCCCACGAATCAGTACGTCTTCCGCGCAATCCTCAGCTCGGCCGGCCATCAGGTCGAAATCGTCGACAACGGCCTCGCCGCGATCGAGAAGATGTCGATCTTCCGACCGGACGTCATCTTGCTCGACATGATGATGCCGGTCATGGACGGCTACGAAGCGGCCACTCGACTCTCCGCCGACGCGGAGAACGACGGCATCCCGATCCTCGCGTTGACCGCCAAGGCCATGAAGGGGGATCGCGAGAAGACCCTCGAGGCCGGCTGCGACGACTACCTGTCGAAGCCGATCAGCCGCGCCGCCTTGCTCGAACGCATCGAGTTCTGGCGCGCCCGTTCCATCGACGAATGGATGCCGATCCGGATCTCGCGAAGGGCGGCGTAACGCGCCCGGTCTGCCGTCCGGTCAGCGGATCACGGTGAGGCGCAGAGCCGGTCCCGCCGTCGCACCGGCCAACCGCGCGAAGTAGGTCCCGCCCGGGATCTCGCGGCCGGAGTCGTCGCGCGCATCCCACACGAGCGTCAGAGCCGCGCCGACGCTGGCGGCGTGGTGGTGCAACCGCCGTACGCGCTGCCCGCGGACGTCGTAGATCGTCAGTTCGCAGGCCCCCGCGTTCGGTGCGGCGAAGGTCAGCGCGGTTCCATCGACCAGCGGATTCGGCGCGGCGAAGAAGCCACCGACGAGGCCACGCCCCGGCCCGTCACCCACGGCCGCTGGCCCGAGGATCGTCACCTGCACTTCGTTCGACGGATCGCTCTCCTGGCCGTTCTGGAAGATAGCGGTGACGTGATAGCGGTAGGTCCCCTCGGTCAGCCCGGCGTCCATGAGCATGATCGGGAGGGTGGGGGGGATCGGCGCAATCTCGTAAGTCGGGAGTGCGGGGAACGTGTCGATGCCGGCCGCGCGATAGATGCGCTCGCCCACGAGCGGATTGTCCGGGTTCACACGCATCGGCGGGAACCAACTGAGCTGGACGTCGACGACATCGAGCACCGTCGCTTCGAGGTCGTACGGCGTCGGCAGCGGGACGAAGTTGTCGTAGACGTAGTCCATGGCCGCGGAGACGTCGATGATCCCCCAGCCGTAGTCGTTGTCCTCTCCAACTGCGCCCTTGTCGACGGCGGTGACCATGAGCGCTTCTTTCATCTGGTCGACGGTGACGTCGGGGTAGAACTCGCGCAGCAGTGCGCAGGCGCCGGAGACGTGGGGGGAGGCCATCGAGGTGCCGGTGAGATTCCCGTAGACGCCGCCGGGCAGCGACGAACGAATCTGCGCGCCGGGCGCGGCCACTTCCGGTTTGATCGAGGTCATGTCGCAGGGCGAGGGGCCGCGTCCGCTCGTGCTCCAGACCGGGTACCCGGCGACATGCGGGTTGACGTTCCCGACTCCGAAGTTACGCAGCGGCGTCTCGGCGCGGCTCTCGGGCGAATTCACCGTGGCGACGCCGGGTCCGGAGTTGTCGACCGCGATCACGTTGATCACTCCGGCCGCCTCGACCACGTCGATCGCCACCCAGAAGGTCGACGAGCAGTTATTCGACGTTCCCCACGAGTTGTTGATCACGTCGGGGACGTCTTCGATGGTGGCGGCGTTGCTATCCGGATCGGACGCCCACTGGTAGCAGTCGATGATCTCCGAGACGTTGTAGCCCTGCAGGATCTGCGCCGCGATCCACTTGGCGTCGGGCGCCACGCCGAGCGGCTCCTCATCGGGCGGATCGGCGACCAAGATCCCCATGACGTGGGTGCCGTGCGAGGCGTAGTCGAGGGGGAACTCGGTGTTCGACTGGTTGTCGCGCCAGGCGTGGTACCACGGGACTCCCGGGTCGGTCCCGCGCCACTTCGACGCGAGCGCCGGATGATTGCCGTCGACGCCGGTGTCGAAGGTGGCGACGATGCGTCCCGTGCCGGTATAGCCGAGATCCCAGACCGGCTGCAGGTTGATGCAGATCTGTCCGTCCTGCGTGGCGATCGGTCCGGTCATGGAATGCTGCGACGGTTTGTGCAGATTCGGGAAGATCTCCGGGCCGGAGGGGACGCCGCGTCGGATCTCGATGACGACGTCTTCTTCGAGCGAGGCGACCGACGGGTCAGAACTGAGCCGGCGAAAGACGCTGGGGACCGCCTCGACCGCGACGACGTTGGCGATCCAGTAGGGGCGGGTGCGGATGACGGCTCCGGACGTGCGTTCGCGCGAGAGATCGCTCAGAACGCGACCCTGGGTCCGGGCGGCCAATTCCTGGGCGCGTTCGATCACGTATTGGTGGCGAGCCGCTCGCGTGGTGAGCCCGAGGCGGGCGATGTCCCGCTCCAACTGGGCGATGTCGAGCTGCTCGTCCAACACGATGAGGCCGCGCACGCTGGTCGATGTCGCCGCTCGGTCGGCCTCCGCCATCCGCTGGGCCAACCCCTCGTCGATCCGCGCGGCGAGAGCCTCTCGAGCATCGGTCAAGCCGGGGAGCGAGGCGGCGAGCGCGAAGAGAGCGCCGCTCAGGAGTCGACGCGCACGAGACGGTGCGAACCGCGTGTGTGCGCCTGCCGCCGGGTCGTACACTCCGGACTTCTCGAACATGTCTGCGCCTCCGCGAAGGGGGGGATGGGGGTCTCGCGATTCAGGCAGGGACTACTTCTCGCGGACATGATCCTAACAGTGACCTCACGGCCGGCCCAAGGGATCTCCTCGAGGCGCGGTGATGGGGAATCCCGCGCAGGAAGCGCGGCAGAGAGCGGGAGAGGGGCGCGTTTGATCCGCACGACAGGAGTTACCCGGCGGTATGGGGGCCGAATCCTCTTCGAAGATGTCGATTGGTTCGTCTCGGATCGGGATCGGGTCGGTCTGGTGGGGCCCAACGGATCCGGGAAGAGCAGTTGGCTCAAGATCCTGGCCGGAGCGGAGTCGCCCGATGCCGGTCGCGTCGAACTGCCCAAGGGGCAGCGGCTCGGCTATCTGCCCCAATCGGGCTACTACCGAGGCGAAGGGACGGTGCGCGAAGAGTCCCGCGCCGCATTTTCTGATGTCCTGGCGCTGCTCGAGGAGCGCCAGCGGCTGGAACAGCGGCTGGAGTCGACGTCGTTGGACCTCTCCGAGGGCGAGGCGCTCCTCGAACGACTGGACAAGGTCGAAGAGGAGTTCCGGCGGCGGGACGGCTACGAGATCGATCGCCAGGTCGATGTCGTCCTGCGCGGGCTCGGCTTTGCTCCGCAGGACTTCGATCGACCGGTGCCGCAGCTCTCCGGGGGATGGCAGATGCGGGTGGCGCTCGCCCGCATCTTGCTGCAGCGGCCCGACGTGCTCTTGCTCGACGAGCCGACCAACTTCTTGGATCTCGAAGCGCGTGAATGGCTGGAGGGATTCCTGCGGGCCTATCCGGGGAGCTTCGTGTTGGTCTCGCACGATCGCTATTTCTTGGATGTGACGGTCGATCGCATCACCGAGGTGATGAGCCGAGAGCTGCAGGACTACACCGGCAACTACACCGCCTACGAGAAGCAACGCGCCGCGCGCTATGAGATGGCGTTGGCGGCGTGGGAGCGACAGCAGGACGAGATCAAGCGGGTCCAGGTCTTCATCGACCGGTTTCGCGCCAAGAACACGAAGGCGTCGCAAGTCCAGAGTCGCATCAAGATGCTGGAGAAGATGCCGAAGCTGGAGCGGCCGGTGGCGCCGCCCAAGGCGATCCGATTCAACTTCCCGGCGGCTGAACGCACCGGTCGCATCGTGCTGGAGTTGCAGGGAGTGGCCAAGTCGTACGGCGAGACCGAGGTGTTCCGCGGCGTCGACTTGCAATTGGAGCGCGGGCAACAGGTCGCGCTGGTCGGTCCCAACGGCGCCGGCAAGTCGACCTTGCTGCGGATCCTCGCGGGGGCCGAACCGTTCCAGGTCGGAACCCGAACCGAGGGCCTTCGCGTGCAGATCGATCACTTCGCGCAAGACGCCGCCGATCGATTGCCGCAGGGCCGCACGATCCTCGACCTGGCGCACGCGCACGCCCCGGTCACGTATGTGCCGCAGATCCGCAGCCTGCTCGGCGCGTTCCTCTTCCGCGGCGAAGACGTCGACAAGCCGGTCGGCGTGCTCTCGGGCGGCGAGCGGAGCCGGCTCGCACTCGCTCTCATGCTGATGCGTCCCGCCAATGTCCTGCTCTTGGACGAGCCGACCAACCACCTGGACATGCAGGCGCAGGAAGTACTGCTCGAAGCGATGCGCGCCTTCGAAGGGACGATCGTCTTCGTCTCGCACGATCGCGCTTTCATCGAAGGGCTGGCCACGCGCGTGGTGGAAGTGGGCGGCGGCCGGCTGGTCGATCATCCGGGCGACTACGAGAGCTTCCTCTACAAGAAGGGGCTCTCCGCGAATGGGGGTGACGGCCGCGGCGACGGCGGCGGCAAGTCGTCGTCGAAGGGACGCGCGAGCCGTGTCGCGGTGGTGAGCGAGCCTGCGGCGGAAACACCGAGCGCGGCGGTGGCGTCGACCGGCGCGCCGACCAACGGCGGCAGCGGCGTCTCGAAGCCGGCGCGGAAGGCGAGTCGGCGTCGGCGCGAACTCGAGGAGCGAATCGCCGAGCTGGAGAAGCGCCATCTCAAGATCGGCGCGGTCTTGGCCGGCGAGGAGCTCTACCGCGACGCCGAGAAAGCGAGTTTCTATCTGAACGAGTATCGCGAGGTGGCGGCCGCGATCGAAACCGCGATGGAGGAGTGGGGCGCGCTCAGCGAGGAGTGAGGCCCGCCAGCCAGAGCAACGTCCGGTGGATCGATTCGGCGTCCGCCAAGTCGTCGGCGTAGGCATCCGGTCCGGCGGCGCGCAACGCGTCACGCTCCGCCACGCTCGTCCCGACCGCGAGGACGCGGGCGCCGCCCGCGCGGGCACACGCGATGTCCCGCACCGTGTCGCCGATGACGACGGCGCGCGCGGGTGCGATCTCCGGACCGCCCCGTTCGACCAGGCGCGCGAGGCCGATCGGCACGAGGCAGTCGCGATCCTCGTGGTCGTCGCCGAACGCGCCGAAGTGGAACGGTCCCCAGAGTCCGATGCGGCGCAGTTTCGTCTCCGCGCCGGCGCGGAGATTCCCGGTCAGCAGCCCGACGGCGAAGCGCGAGTCGGCGGAGAGCCTCTCGATCAGCGCGACCGCTCCAGGGATCTCGCGAGGCGGCGGGCCGGCGTCGAGCTCCGAGTCGAGGCGCTCGAGGTAGCCGCGGAAGATCCGAGCGCGCTCCTCTCGGGTGAGAGAGGGCGCCTCGTTCCGCTCCAAGACGACACGCAAGATCTCGCCATCGGTGCGGCCCGCGAAGGAGAACCCGCGGTCATCGGCCGGGCGGCCGAGATGCTCTGAAATAGCGGCGAGGAACGCGCGACGTCCCGCGCCGTGCCCGTGGAAGAGGGTGCCGTCGATATCGAAGAGGAGCGCCGCCGAGGCGTGCGCGAGCGTTCGATCGACGATCAACCCTGTTCGAGCGAATGCGAGTGGTACGTGGTGGCGGCGCCGTCGGTCGCGGCTGACTTCGGCTCGTGGCTCTCGTCCCCGTGCGGGGTGGGCTCCGGAATCGGCAGCCCGGCCAGCGTCAGCAGCGTGTGGTAGTCGTCCATGTCGTCGATCGTCCGCGCGATCGAGGTCTCGTAGATGTGGAAGTCATGCACCTCGTCGGCATGCTTGCGCAGCAGATCCCACGCATCGTCCGTCGGGCCGAGCTTCTCGACCTCGGCGGCGAGCGAAGGATCGAGGAAGAACGGGAGCCCCATCTGTCCCTGCGCGACCGGCACCATGATCTTCTTCTTGCCCGCCGCGAACGCCTCGGAGAGACGATCGATGATCGGCCCATCCAGGAGCGGCTGATCGCCGAGGCCGACTGCGATCGCCTTGGCCGAGGAAGCGACCGCGCCGACGCCGGCTTTGAGGAACGCGCCGAACTCGGACGGGGCGGCGTCGATGCTCACGATCTTGACCTTGCCCGCCAGGTCGCCGAGCCCTTCGCGGATCTCGGGGGCGCGCGAACTGAGGACGAGGATCACTTCCTGCACGCCGGCCGTGAGGTAGGCGCGGAGCGTGCGTCCCAAGACGGTCGTGTCGCCGAAGGGAAGGAGTTGCTTCGGCGACTTGAGGGGACGGCTCTCGCGGCCGACGACGATCACAGCAGACACGTTCTTCATCATGGGAACCGGCTCCTTCCGCCGCGGACCGCGGCTCCTCCAGGCAATCGAAGCTGGGAATCTAGCCAACCGCGAGCGTCCGCCGCAAGGACCGCGTCCGTCTCGGGGACAGGGCGGTCGGGCGCGCTCAGAGGAAGGTGCGCTCCGGCCGCCACTGCGGGATCCACTCCCGGAAGAGGTCGTCCATCTCGGCCACGACCGAGCGCAGCAGTTGGATCTTCTCGTCGTGCGGGAGGAACGCGCTCTTGAAGCCGTTGATCAGCACCTTGCGCACCTCTTCCGGCGTGAGTTGGAAGGTCTGCGCCGCGAGGATCAGCTCGCGGGTCGAGTCGGTGTCGGAGATGAGGCGGTTGTCGGTGTTGAGCGTGACGCGGAGCCCGCGCCGGACATACTCGCCGAACGGGTGATCCTCCAACCGAGCGACGGCGCCGGTCTGCACGTTCGAGGTGAGGCACATCTCCAGCGGGACGCGGTGGTCGTTGACGTAGTCGAGGAGATCGGGATCCTCGCGCAAACGCGTCCCGTGCCCGATGCGGTGGGCGCCGCCGTAGTGCAGCGCCTGGCGAATCGAGGCCGCGCCGAACGCCTCGCCCGCGTGCACCGTCACGTTGATGTTCGCTTCGAGGATGCGGACGAACGCCTCGCGGTGCTCCTTGGCCGGATAGTCCTTCTCGGCGCCGGCCAGATCGAAACCGACGACGCCGCGGTGCTTGTAGGCGATGGCGAGATCGGCCAGTCGCAAGGAAATGTCCGGTCCGATCTGACGGATGCCGCAGAGGATCACGCCGCAGCGAATCGGGTGCTCGGCTTCCGCGCGGCGCAGCCCACGCAGCACCGCTTCGACGATCTCCTCCAGAGAGAGCCCGCGCTTCCGATGTAGGATCGGGCTGTAACGGATCTCGCAGTAGCGGACGTTCTCGCGCGCCGCATCCTCGGCCAGTTCGAACGCGACGCGCTCCAGCGACGCGGCTGTGTCGAGGACGGAGAGGGTCAGATCGAAGATGGAAAGGTAGGCCGGAAGATCGCCGCCGCGCGGCGCCAGATGCGGGCGGAGGCCCTCCACGTCGTCGGCGGGAAGTGCGACGCCATGTTCGCGCGCCAGATCCAGGAGCGTCCGCACGCGGAGCGAACCGTCCAGATGCAAATGGAGGTCGGTCTTCGGGAGTCGCTGGAGCAGCTCGGTCGGGATCGGCTTCGGGATCGGCTTCGGGATCGGTGTGGTCAAGCGGGCGCCTCCGGGAAATGTGCGCGGGATGGTGTCAGTTCGGTTGCCTTCGCGCCAGCGCGATGAGTCGCGTTCGCGCCGCGCGCGCGCGTGCGGAAAGGGCAGCGCGATCGAAATCATCCGCTCGGTGGACGCACCGACCGTCGATCCAGGTCTCGCGCACCCAGCGCGCGGAGCCGGCGTAGACCAAGAGCGACTCGGGCGACTCTCTCAGGGCGGAAGAGCTGTCCTCGATCTGCCCGAGCGATGCCTCGTCGGCTTCAGGGTCGAGCAGCAGGAAGTCGGCCCGCGCGCCGCGCCGCAGCACGCCGAGCTCGCCGACGGCGCCGAGAACCGCCGCGCCCCCTGCCGTGGCTCGCCAGAGGGCGTGCGCCGGATCGACCGCGTCGGGTCCGTGCAGCAGTCCTTCCAGGAGCGCCGATTGTCGGAGCTCGACCCAGGGATCGAGCCGGTTGTTGCAGGCGGCCGCGTCGGCGCCGAGTCCGACCGCGACACCGGCGCGCTCGAGCGCGCGCACATCGGCGAGTCCCGAGCCGAGCTTGAGATTGCTCGAAGGGCAATGCGTGACGCCGGCCTTCGCCTCGCTCAGCGCCGCGCGGTCGTCGGCCGAGAGCCAGACTCCATGCGCCAGTGCGAGGCGGCCCGACACGCCCGGCAACGAGGTCAGATAGCGCGGCGGCGTCTGTCCCGTTTCCGCGCGGACATCGTCCACCTCGGCGCGCGTCTCGGAAGCGTGCGTGTGGATGAGGCAACGGCGCAGATCGGGGCGCGCTGTCATCGATCGCCAGAGCGCGTCGCTCACGCTGGGAACGAAGCGGGGACAGAGCGCCGCGCGGATCCGTCCGTCCGACTCGCCGTCCCAGCGCGCGGCGAATCGCTCGAAGCGATCCCAGAGCGTGGCGCCGTCGCTGATCAGCCCGCGCGCTTCGCTCGGTCCGCGGTCCATCCAGACGGGACCGAGGTGGGCGCGCAGTCCGAGCGAGGCGACCACCTCCGCGATCGCCTCGGTGTGGTGGGCGGTTCCCATGTCCAGAATCGTGGTCGTGCCGTTGGCCAGGAGCTGGCGCACGCCCACTTCGGCCGAGACGGTCATGGTGGCGGCGTCGTGCGCGGCCTCCAGCGGCCAGACCACGTCGCTGAGCCAGTCGTAGAGGCGCCGTCCCTCCGCCAATCCGCGGAAGAGGGTCTGGCAGAGATGCACGTGGGTCTGGATGAAGCCCGGGAGCATCCACGCGGCGGACGCATCGACCCGCAGTGCGGGATCGTCGGCCCAAGGGGGCAGCGGGTCGGGAGGGGAGACCGCGGCGATACGCGAGCGTTCGATCGCGAGGTCGCCACGCCGGGCGCCGCCGCCATCCATGGGGAAGAGGAGCGCTCCGACCCACACGCGCCGCTCGGGCGGGGGAATTCGGCTTGACGGCGTCAGGCCTGCCTCGATATTCCTGCCACGGTTCGCCGCGATCCTCCTCGAGTCCGCTCCAAGCTACGGGCCGCCCGCGGAAGCCGTCAATCCATCCGCGCTTGCGCGAGTTGCAAGGGAGAAGGCCACGGACGTCCTCATCACGGAATCGCAGTTGGCCGAGCGGGTCGCTCAGCTCGGCGAAGACCTCTCGCGCGACTACATGGGTCGCGTTCCGATCTTGGTCGGGATCCTCAAGGGCTCGGTCGTCTTCCTCGGCGATCTCATCCGCCGCACCACGATCGACGTCGAGGTCGACTTCATCGCGATCTCCAGTTACGGCAACCGCACCGCCTCGTCGGGCCATGTCCAACTGCTGAAGGATCTGGACCGCGACATCTTCGACCGCGACGTCATCGTGGTGGAGGACATCGTCGATTCGGGCCTCTCGCTCGCCTACATCAAGAAGAATCTGGCGGCGAGGAATCCGCGCTCGCTCTGCGTCGTCGCGCTGCTCGACAAGCGGACGGCGAGGCCGGACGGGACCTACGTCGACTATATCGGCTTCGAGATCCCCGATCGATTCGTGGTCGGGTACGGGCTCGACTTCAACGAGCGGTTCCGGGGACTGCCCTACATCGGAGTGCTCAACGCAGACGAGATCGCGGCCGCGTCGACCGGGCCTGGGTCTCCGGCGTGTTCCTAGGCGTCGTGGTCGGGGAGCTGGTTGCGAGCGTCCAACACGCTTCGTTGGATGGCCGCAAGCTGCTCTGGGTGCGAGACGAGACCGGACGCTGCCGACTGGCCGTCGATTCGGTCGATGCCGGCCCGGGCGACCGGGTCTTGGTGCTCGACGAAGGGAACGGCGCGGCGCAGGTGCTGGAGTCGTCCCGCGGTCCGATCCGCACGGTCATCGTCGGCGTGGTCGATGCGGTCGATGCGGTCGATGCGGTCGACGCGGTCGACGCCGTCGATCCGGCCGATGCCGTCGACACAGGCGCGCGGAAGTGAAACCGATGGCGGGCCGGCGCGGCGTACTCATCGGGATCGCCGGCGGCTCGGCCTCGGGCAAGACGCTCATCGCCGCCAAGATCTACGAGACGCTCGGCTCCGAGCGCGTCGTCATCCTCAAGCAGGATTCGTACTACCGCGATCTCCGTCACCTGCCCGAGTCGGTGCGCGCGCAGCAGAACTTCGATCATCCCGAGGCCTTCGACACGCCGCTCCTCTGTGAGCATCTGGAGACGTTGCTCGGCGGCGGCGCGATCGAAGAGCCGACGTATGACTTCACGCACCACGCGCGGTCGTCGCGCACCCGCCACATCGCGGCCTCCGACGTGATCGTGTTGGAGGGGATCCTCATCCTGGCCGAGCCGACCCTGCGCGAGAAGATGGACATCAAGATCTTCGTCGACACCGACGCCGACGTGCGGCTCTTGCGTCGGCTGCAACGCGACGTGACCGATCGCGGACGCACCTTCGAATCGGTCCTGCGCCAGTACGATGAGTCGGTCCGTCCGATGCACCTGCAGTTCGTGGAGCCGAGCAAGCGGTGGGCCGATCTCGTCATCCCCGAAGGGGGACACAACCGCGTGGCGATCGACCTGCTCACGACCAAGATCTCCGCCGTGCTGAATGATCGGCTGCCGGCCGACGCCCCGGAAGCTGCGGCGGAAGGGAGGCGTCGTGCGCGGTGACCTTCCGCACAAGGGCTCGCTGGAAGTGATCTGCGGACCGATGTTCAGCGGCAAGACGGAGGAGTTGATCCGGCGACTGCGGCGCGCGCAGATCGCGCGTCAGCGGGTCGTCATCCTCAAGCCGGGCATCGATGATCGCTACGACGCCGACCACTTGGTTTCCCACAATCTCGTCAAGATCCCTTCGGTCCAAGTGCGCACGTCGCAGGAAGTGTTGGAGTTCGGGCGCGAGGCCGAGGTGGTCGGGATCGACGAGGTGCAGTTCCTCGACGACGGCATCGCCGACGTCTGCGAACGTCTGGCGAACGAGGGACGCCGCGTCATCGTGGCGGGGCTCGATCAGGACTACCGCGCGCGGCCGTTCGAGCCGATCCCGTCGCTCCTGGCGCGCGCCGAGTACATCACGAAGACGCTCGCCATCTGCGTGTCGTGCGGCGCGCCCGCGGGCCGGACGCAGCGGGTCGCGGCGCTGGGAGGCCGCATCCTGGTCGGATCGAGCGATGTCTACGAGGCGCGCTGCCGGCGCTGCTTCGAGCCGCCGCGCGACGAACCGACGGCGGCGGAGACGAAGGGAGAGGGGACGTGAAGGGACGAAGCATGGGCGGACGCAGCCTCGGAATGTACGGCGCCACCACCGCGCTCGCGCTCGCGATTGGTTGCAGCGGCGGTTCGAAGGAGGCGGCGAAGAGCGCCGACCAGTTCGACGTCGGTCTCGTCTTCGATGTCGGCGGGCTGGGCGACAAGTCGTTCAACGACGCGGCGCATCGCGGGCTCGTGCGCGCCCGCGAGGAGCTGGGCATCGCCTTCGAGTACCGCGAACCGGGGGACGGAAGTGAGCGCGACGCGGCCCTCCGTCAGTTCGCCGCGGGGGAAACCGACTTGATCATCGGCGTCGGCTTCCTCTTCAGCGACGACATCGACAAAGTCGCCGCCGAGTTCCCCGACAAGCACTTCGCCTGCGTCGACTACACCTGGCAAGAGGGCAAGGCGATTCCGCCGAACCTGGTCGGCCTCAAGTTCCGGGAAGAGGAAGGCTCCGCGCTGGCGGGTGCGCTCGCCGCGATGGTCAGCAAGACCGGTACGGTCGGCTTCGTCGGCGGCATGGACATCCCGCTCATCCACAAGTTCGAGGCGGGCTACAAGGCCGGCTTCGCGCGCACGCGAGCCGACGGCAAGGTGCTGACCAACTACGCCGGCGTGACCGGCGAAGCCTTCGCCAACCCGGCGAAAGGGAAGGAGCTCGCGCTGGCCCAGATCGACCGCGGCGCCGATGTCATCTTCCACGCCTCGGGCTCGACCGGACTCGGCGTCTTCGAAGCCGCGCGCGCCCGCGACATCCTCGCCATCGGCGTCGACTCCGACCAACAGGCCGAAGCGCCAGGCCATATCCTGACCAGCATGGTGAAGCAGGTCGACGTGGCCGTCTTCGAAGTGATCCGCGACGCGAACGCGGGCCAGTTCGCCGGCAGCGTGAAGATCCTCGGCCTGAAAGAAGGCGGCGTCGGCCTGATCGACGACGCCGGCAACGCGCAGTGGATCACCGCCGAGGTGCGTCAACGGCTGGGCGCGCTCCGCCAGGAGATCGTCAGCGGGCAATTCATCGTCCCGTCGAAGTGAACGCACGGTGAATCCCGCCGTTGAATTCATCGGGGTGACCAAGCGGTATCCCGGGCTCATCGCGAACGATTCGATCTCGTTTCCGGTCTTTCCAGGCGAGATCCACGCCATCGTCGGGGAGAACGGCGCGGGCAAGTCGACGCTGATGGGCATCCTCTCGGGCTTCGTCAAGCCGGACGAGGGGCGCGTGGCGGTCTTCGGACACACGTTGAAACCCGGCTCGCCGCGCGCGGCGTTGGAGGCAGGGATCGGACTCTGCGCGCAGCACTTTCATCTCGTGCCGACTCTGACCGGGATGGAGAACATTCTCCTGGGCGCGCGCGGGCATCGCATGCTGACGCCGCTCTCGCACAAGGCGCAGGACAAGGTGCGCGAGCTGGCGCGTCGTTACGGCCTGAAGACCAAGCTCGAGGTGCCGGTCTCGGACCTCTCGATCGGCGAGGCGGAGCGGGTCGAGATCCTGAAGCTGCTCTACCGCGAGGCGAAGGTGCTCGTGCTCGACGAGCCGACCGCCGTGCTCGCGCCCAGTGAAGTCGAAGGCCTCTTCGAGGTACTGCGTCTCTTGCGCAAGGAAGGGAAGGCGATCCTCTTCATCAGCCACAAGCTGCCGGAGGTGATGGCCCTGGCCGATCGCGTGACCGTGCTGCGCGGCGGGCGCGTGCAGGGCACCGTGCGGCCCGCCGAGATCGACACCAACATGCTCGTCTCGATGATTGTCGGGGGCGAGGCGCCCGGATCCTTGCCTTGGTTGCCGCGTGTGCCGGGCGAACCTGTGCTCGAAGTCGAGAAGCTCTCCGCTGGTCGCTCCGCTTCTTCGTTGCAGCGCGTCTCCTTCTCGGTGCGCGAGGGACAGATCGTCGGCATCGGCGGCGTCGAGGGGAACGGCCAACGCGAGTTGGTGCAGGTGCTCTTGGGTTACATCAAGCGGGACGGCGGCGAGATCCGTTTCCTCGGCCGACCGGTGCATCCAGAGCGCACGCCGGCTTTCCGACGTCGCATCGGCGTGATTCCCGAGGATCGAAGGCGTGAGGGACTCTTGCCGTCGCGCACCTTGGTCGAGAACGCGGTGCTCGGATTCCACGATCGGCCGCCCTATCGCAAGGGGCTCACGCTCGATCGCGGCGAGATGCGGAGTCTGGCCGCGCGGATCGTCGATACGTTCGATGTGCGGCCGCCCAGGCTCGATCTGCCGGCGCGCGCCTTCTCCGGCGGCAACCAGCAACGTTTCATCGCCGGGCGTGAGCTCTCCCGGCGGCCGCCGTTCCTCCTGGCGGTGCACCCGACGCGCGGCGTCGATCTGCGCGCGACTCAGTTCCTCCATGGGCGACTGCTGGAGGAACGCGCCCGCGGCACCGCCATCCTCCTGGTCTCGGCCGACCTGACCGAGTTACGCGCGCTGTCCGATCGCGTGCACATCCTCTATCGCGGCAAAGTGGCCTACCAGGCGGCGCGCGAAGAGATCGACGTCGAAGCGCTCAATCGCAGCCTGCTCGGCCTCGAGCTCGACCCGACGGCGCAGGCTGCGCGATGAGTACTGCGAGATGAAACTGCGCCGTCGACGTTCGGGCCACGGTCAGGATCCGTTGGCGGGCGCGCTGGAGGGAATCGCGCCGCCCGCGCGGCGTCCCGGCCTGCTCTGGCTCGTGCTGCGCTCACTCGGGCCGGTCTTCCTCTCGGTGGTGCTCGGCTTGGGATTGGCGGCGATCTTCGCGCGACTGCTCGGCGCCTCTCCCGCCGTCTTCTTCGAGACGCTCTTCGCGGGCACGCTCGGTTCGGCCTACGGCGTGAGCCAAGTCGTCTTTCGCGCCACGCCGCTCATCTTCACGGGATTGGCGGTCGCGCTCGCGTTTCAGGCGAGGCTGTTCAACATCGGGGCGGAAGGACAGATGGCGATCGGCGGACTCGCCATGGCATTCGTCGGCGCCTCGGTCGGCGCGCTGCCGTTTCCGTTGGCGATGTTCGTGGCGCTCGCCGGAGGCGCGTTGGCGGGAGGCGTGTGGGGCGCGATCCCCGGCGTGCTCAAGGCGCGCACCGGCAGTCACGAGGTGATCGTGACGATCATGCTCAACTTCATCGCCTTCGCGCTCGTGAACTATCTCCTCTCGCGGCGCCTCGCGCTGCCGGAGACGGTGCGCACCGCGGAGATCGCGGCCTCGGCCCAACTACCGCGGCTCTCGGAGTGGTCCGACGCGCTGCGCGGGAGCCCGCTCAATGCCGGGTTCCTCTTGGCGGTGCTGGCCGCCTTCGCGCTGCAGGCCTGGTCGGCCCGCACGCCGGCCGGTTTCTCATTGCAGATTCTGGGAGAGGGGCCGATGCAGGCGCGCTACGCGGGGATCCCGATCGCGCGCTTCACCGTGCTCGCCATGACCCTTTCCGGCGCGTTGGCGGGCCTGGCCGCGTGCAACTTCGTTCTCGGCTACAAGCACTACTTCGAGGAAGGCTTCACCGCGGGCGCCGGCTTCCAAGGGATCGCCGTCGCGCTGTTCGCGCGCAATCGTCCCCTGTGGGTCGTCCCCTCGGCGCTCTTCTTCGGGCTGCTCTCCTACGGCGGATTGGTCGCCAACGGAATCGTCCCGCGTGAACTGCTCGACGTGGTGCAGGCGGTGATCCTGATCTCCTTCATCGTCCTCGATCGCGCGTTGCGGCGGATCACGCGCCGCGCCTTCGAGCCGGCGCCGATCCAGGTCACGCCGCAAGCGGAGCCGGCATGATCGAGACGACGCTCGCCTTCGTCGCGCAGGTCTTGCGCATCAGCGCTCCGTATGGACTCGCCGCGGTCGGCGGCGTCTTCTCCGAGCGTGCGGGCGTGGTCAACATCGCGCTGGAAGGGATCCTGCTCTCGGGCGCGTTCGGCGCGGTCTATGGGACGCTCGCGTCCGGCAATCCCTGGATCGGATTGTTGGTCGGCGTCGCGGCGGGACTCGCGGTCGCCGCGCTCCACGCCGCGGTCACCATCTTCGCGCGCGCCGATCAGATCCTCTCGGGACTGGCGATCAACCTGCTTGCCTTCGGCGGGACGCGCTGTCTGCTGGAGGCGATCTATCACAGCGCGAGCAACTCGCCGCGCATCGACGCTCTGGCGCCGCTGCCGATTCCGTTCCTCGCGTCGATCCCCGCACTCGGCGATCTGCTGACGTCGCCCCTCTTCCTGCTGGCCATCTTGGTCATCGTGCTGGCGCAGGGTCTCCTCTTCGGCACCGGCTTCGGACTCGCCCTGCGCGCCGCCGGCGACGGTCCGCGCGCGCTCGACGGCGCCGGGCTCTCGCTCACCGCGCTGCGCTGGAGCGGCGTGCTCCTCTCGGGCTTCTTCGCCGGGATGGCCGGCGTCTGGCTCGCCATGGAGCAACACAGTTTCACCGATGGGATGTCGGGCGGCCGCGGCTATATCGCGCTCGCCGCCATGATCGTCGGCAAGTGGAGTCCCTTGGGGGCCGCACTCGCCTGCCTGCTCTTCGGCGCGGCCGAGACGCTCCAGATTCGCCTCCCCGACGGCCTCGTCCCCGCGCAGTTCCTCCAGATGATCCCGTACCTCGTCACATTGCTCGTCCTCGCCGGATGGATCGGCCGCGCGACCCCTCCCGCCAAACTCGGCGAGGCGTACGACCGGGAGGAGGCCGAGTAGTGCCGCGCGCCCCGCGCGGCGCCTCCGCCTCCGACCCCTGGCCGCCTCCCGCCCTGCTCGAGCGTTTGCGCTCCGAGACCCCCGAGCGCACCCCGACGCTCGGAATCGTCCTAGGCAGCGGCCTAGGCCTCCTCGCCGACGCCCTCGATCGCCCCATCGCCTTCTCCGCCGCCGATCTCCCCGGCTACCCCGTCAGCACCGTCCCCGGCCACGAAGGCCGTCTCATCTCGGGATTCCTCTCCGGCCGCGCCGTCTGGGTCGTGCAAGGCCGCGTCCACCTCTACGAAGGCCACACTGCGGAGATCGTGACCCGCCCCGTGCGCCTGCTCGCCGCGCTCGGAGTCGAGACGCTGATCCTGACCAACGCCGCCGGCAGCCTCGACCCGTCGGCGCCTCCCGGCTCGATCTGCCTCGACGAAGACGCGCTGAATCTCTTCTGGCGTCCGCTCGCCACGCCCGCGCCGAACGCTCTCTACCAAGGCGGCCTCTGGTCGCGACGCGGTCCGTTGGTCGAGCCGTGGCTGGCGCAACTCGCCTTCGACGCAGCGGGGGAGTGCGGCGTCGAACTGCGCCGCGGCGTGCTCGGCGCCTCTTCCGGCCCGACCTACGAGACCGCCGCCGAGGTGCGCGCCTGGAGGTCACTTGGCGCCACCGTCGCATCGATGTCGACCGTCCCCGAGGCGCTCGTCGCGCGCGAGTTGGGACTGCGCCTGCTCATCTTCTCGCTCGTGACGAACCTCGGGACCGGACTCTCACCGACTCCGCTTTCGCACGACGAGGTGACGACCGCCGCGAACGAAGCGGGCGGCCGGCTGGGGCGACTCATCGCCGCGATTGTCGCCAAACTCCCCGGAAACCAATGAAAAAACAGAGGCGAGGTGGGCTCGCGCTCACCTCGCCTCGTCCTGTCGCCGCGTCGAGGAGTCGACGCGGATCAGACCTAGATCACTGCAGACGCACGACCTTCGAAGACGACTCGCCTTCGACCGTTTTGAGCACCGCGAAGTACATGCCGTTGGCGGTGGTGCGTCCCGCGTCGTCCAATCCGTCCCAGGCGACGAAGTGGCGGCCGGTCGGGAGCGAGCCGCCGACGAGCTGACGGACCTGACGGCCGCTCGCGTCGACGACCACGAGGGAGACCGGTGCGTTCGCGGCGTTGGGCGAGACCGCGAAGCGCAACTCGGCGCCGCGCGAGAACGGATTCGGCGACGCGCCGATGAGCCCGCTCACCTTCGCGGCGAGCACCTCGTCGGGCGCGTCAGTGGCGGGCGGCTCGAGCAGCCAATCGAGCACCTTCTCGATAAAGGTCTCGTTGTTGTTCGGGTCGGCGGCCACCGTGCTGAACGCGACCTGGTTGATCGTCGAGGTGACGACGCGGAAGCCGCCCGGCGCCTCGTGGCGAACCGCGGCCGGGTTGTTCGGCCCGATCTCCGAGGTCAGGATCGTGGCGGCGTTCGCGCCCGGGACCAGCCGGTCGACCCGGTTCGAACTGGGCGGGACCCACGTCAGCGAATGAACCATGCCGTTCGTGATCGGATCGCCGCCCACGCCCGTCGCGACCGACGCCAGCGTGTTGTTGGTGAACGACGCGATCCCGAGGTAGTTCTGCGTGAAGCTGTTCCCGGTCCCTTGACCGGTGAGCAGATCCATCGTCGCCAGGAACAGACGACCGTCCTGATCGAGGTACGCCTCCAGGCCCGCCTTCTCGGTCGTGCTGAGGACGTTCCCGACGAATCCGCTCTGCCAGATGATGGCGTCGTATCCGATCATCCCCGCGGCCGAGACGGTCCCGACGGCGACGTCATAGAGATATCCGAGCGCCGGCAGCGCGGACGTGAAGGCGGTCTCGGCGGACTGGTTGACGTCGTCGTCGACCAACAAGATCGCCGGCGAACCGTTGAAGAGACGGAAGCTCGCCTGCTTCACCTCGGCCGTCGCCTGCGATTCGGCCAGGAACTGGAAGGCCGCCTGCTGGAGCGTCCCGTCGGTCGTGACGCGGATCGTCACGTCCTTGCTCTCGCCGACCGCCAGCGGAATGCTGGCCGTCGTGACGTAGCCGGCTTCGCCCTCGACCAAGACCTCGGCCGTCCACGGGAAACCGCCGGTCGCGAACGACAGGTCGATCACGTCGGCGTTCTCACCCGCGTTGAGGAGCTGGCCCTGGTAGAAGAACGTTCCGTTCCCGGCCGGCACCGATCCCAACTTGTCGGGGAAGTAGAGGGCGTGGAAGTAGCTGAAGTCGGACGTGAAGTCGCTCGCCTGCAAGACCGCTTCCGAGCCGCCGATGAACTCATAGATCGCGACCGGGTGGAGGTTCGCGACGTTCATGCCGGTGGTGTTGATCGTCTGCTCGACGGTGACCTCTTGTCCGACCACGGTGAGCGAGACCGGCGTGCTGCGCACCATGCGGACCACGTGGTCCCAGTGGCTGACGCCGCCGTAGCCGCAGCACCAAGTGATGTCGTCTTCGACCAAGTAGAGCGTCGCCTGGTGCGCCGTGTAGCTCCCTGGCTCGGTCAGTTCGTACGTGGCCGAAACGGTGGCGTTGGGGCCGTCGAAGGTGAGCGAACCGGTGATCTTGATCGGGGAGAGTTCGCCCGCCGCCGCCAGGCTGGCGTCGATCGCCTCGGAGTACGCGACGGTCTGAGCGGGACACAGGTCCGCGCCGATGAACGCCTCGGTTCCGTCGATCATCGTGTGGGGGATGCCGTTCACCGCGAAGCGATCCGCGCGGAGTTCGGTTTCGGTGGTCTGGAACGGATCGGTCCCGGAAACATGGTTCTCCAGGACGATCAGCTGGGATCCGTAACTCGTCTTGCAGCTAGCGGCCGCGCACCGCGCCCGCGGACAAAACGTTCACCACGTCGCGCCGAAATCCTCCAAGAACACGACCTTCGGCACGGCGGAAACCGCCGGCGAGAAGACGCTCGCGGCCAAGGCCGTAGCGAGCGTGAGCGACCTGAGATCGAATCGGAACATGCCTTCCATCTCCTTTGCAGTAACGGTGACGGGAGCGCCGCGCGCTCCCGCCACCGTGGAATCGAACCGCCCCGGCTCTCTCTCAGCGGATCCGGATCATCTTCGTCGTCGACTCGCCGTCCGCCGTCCGCAGCCGTGCGAAGTACATCCCATTCGCGATGGCGCGACCGGAGTCGTCGAGTCCGTCCCAGTCGACCGCATGACGGCCGGCTTCCATCGAACCCTCCACCAAGCGACGCACCTGACGGCCCGCCGCATCGACGACGATGAGCGACAGGTCAGACGCGGCCGACTTCGGTGAAACCGCGAAACGCAACTCGGTCGACGGGGAGAACGGATTCGGCCAGGCGCCGACCAGCCCGCTCTTCAAACCGGCGAGAACGGCGGGCTCCACGTCGGTCGGATCCGACTCGAGCAGCCACTCGAGCGTCTTGCCCAGGAAGTGCTCGGCGTTGTTCGGATCGGGATCGACCGTGCTCAGGGCGTACAACGGAATCGTCGAGAAGGCCGAACGCGCGCCGGGCACGCCGACGATCTCACGCCGCACCATCGCCGGATTGCCGCCGATCTCCGAACGCAGCACGACGAACGCTCCCGCCGCGGGAGTCAGGTTGTCGACGCGGTTGAACGACTCGCTCGCGAAGGTGCAGCTCAAGACCATGCCGTCCGAGATCGGGTCGCCGGCTTCCCCGGTTGCGGTGTGCGCCTTGGTATTGGCGACCCAACTGCTCACGCCCATGTAGTCAGACCAGAACGAACTCGGCGTGTTGGCATTGAGCGTTTCCATGCTGTTCAGGAAGACCGTTCCGCCCGACGCCAGATAGGCCCCGAGGTCGGCCTCGACCGCATCGTCCAGCAGATTGTTGGTGGCCTGACCCGTGTGGTAGACGACGCAGTCATACCCCAGCATGTTGGCGAGAATCGGCTCCTCGTTCGCGTGATCGATGCCCACGTTCCAATCGTCGAAGAGATAGCCCAACGAATTCAGGCTGCTCTCGATGATCGCTTCTTGAGTCGCCGTCCCGTCGTCATCGACGAAGAAGATCGAGTGGGAGAGGTTGAAGATCCGGACGGAAGCCACCGCGGTCCGTTCACTCGTCTGTGAGTAGACGTTGAACGCGCCGTTGCGGATCTCCTTCACGCCGTCGGTCGTCGCGCGCACGGTGACGTCCCGCGTCTCGCCGTCGGCCAGCCCGATCGAGAGGTTCTCGTAGAAATTGGCGTCGCCTTCGACCTGGAACTCGAGGTCCCAACTGCCCGCGTCGCTCGCGGAGAGGTCGTAGGTGTCGGCCGCGCCGCTCACGTTTTCCAGGATGAACGAGAAGTCGACCGTCGAGTTGCCGGTCGGCGCCGAGCCGATGCGTCCCGGCGACGCCAGGACGAAGTCGATCACGCGCGGCACGTCGCCGGCCTGGACCACGGTCTTCTGACCGCCGATCTCTTCGAAGATCGCGGCCGCGCGCATGTTGTCCAGGTTCCAGTCGACTCCGACGGGAAACGTGCCGTCGACCGTCACCGATTCACCGACTGCGTCGACCGAGACCGTCTGCGTGGAGATGACTCGCGCGACGCCGTCCCAGTGACTCACGCCGCCGTATCCGCAGCACCAGGTGATGTCGTCTTCGTAGAGGAAGAAGGTGACCTGGTGCGCATTGAACGCGCCCGGATCCAACTGTTCGACCGTGACCGACCAGCCGCCGCCCGTCTCGTCGGCGTTCCACGAACCGGTCACGTCGACCGCGCTGACGCCACCCGTTTCGGTCATTCGATTGTTGTACCGAGTGAGATAGCTCGCCTTCGCGCCAGCGCAGGAGCCGGCGCCGACGACGGCGTACTTCCCGTCGATCATGACGTGAGGAATACCGCCGACCGCGTAGCGGTCACCGCGGAGTTCCGTCGCGGGGGTGGAGAAGGGATCGGTGCCGGAGACGTGGCACTCGAGGTGTTCGACGCGGATTCCGGGATCGTTGGCAAGATCAGCAACGCCACACCTGGCGTTGGGGCAGAACGTTCACCACGTGGCGCCGAATTCCTCGATCCAGACCACCTTGGGCACACCGGCGAGAGCAGAGAACGACAGACCGAGGATCATCCCCGCGGCCAGCGTCAAGTGGGTGAACGCACGCTTCATGAAAGCGCCTCCTGGAATTCCTGGGTTGGATTGGAGCGGCTCGCGAGGCGAATCGGGACATCCGATCGCCGCGGTAGGAGTATAGGCGCGCCGGGGAACCAGCCAAACCGGAAGGTTTCAGTCGGTCAGGATTTTCTCGGGCGGGCGGCGAGGGGCCGAACGGGGTGGATCTGGACCTGACCGCCGGGGTCGAGGTCGATCTTCAGCGTCTGCGGGCCGCGGTGCGCCAGGAGGTAGCGCGCGAGGGGGTTGAAGAGGCCGTCTTCCAAGGTGCGATTGAGCAGCGCCGCGCCCTGCTTCTCGCAGACGTCGTCGGGGATCAGCTTCTGGAAGACCTCGTCGGCGATCTCGATCGAGCGCCGACGGTGCTCGGTGCGTTGCAGCACCTGCGTGACCTTGTACCGGGCGATGCGCCGGACATCCATCGGGCGGAGCTGCTGCAACTCGACGATCTCGTCGAAGGCGTCGAGCAGGTCGGGCAGAACGACGCGCTCCAACCGTTCGCGCAGCAGGTCGGCGTCCAGGCGCGACGCGCGCGAGAAACCGATGCCGGTCGTGGGCAGTTCGTCGCGTCGGATCGTGGCGGTGACGAAGACGATCGAGCGCGCGAAGGAGACCGGCCCGACCATGTCCTCGTAGACGCCGCGTTCCAGGATCTGCATGAGCACGCGGTGGATCGCCGGGTGCGCGCGGTCCAGATTCCGCAGCAGGATGACGCCGTCGGGGCGCTGGCGCACCGGGGTGGTGAGCGATCCCTCGAAGAGCGTCGGCTCGGGCGTGTTGACGATGGTCGAGCCGAGGCGGCCGAGCCGCTCCTCGTCCTCGAACTCGTCCAAGTCGATCGTGGTGAGGGCAACTTCGGAACCGTAGAGCGCCTCGGCCAGCGCCGTCGCCAGCTCGCTCTTGCCGGCCCCGTGCGGACCCAGGATCAAGAAGCGACCCCGCGGCCGCTCCGGTCGCAGATCCAATTGGGTCAGCCGGACGCGGATGACGCGCGCGATCCGCTCCACTGCTTCGTCCTTGCCGACGATTCGCCCCTTCAGACGGTCTTCCAGATGGAGCAGTCGGTGCGAGAGGACCTTCGTCATCGGTTGACGGCGCGCAGCGCGCGCCTTCGGGGCGGCGGCGGATCGTTTCGGGGTCGGTTTCGGAGTTGCGGTCTTCGCGGTCGCCTTCTTGGCGACTGGGTTCTTCGTGGCGGGTTTCGTGCGTCCGGTGGCGCGGCTCGTCGTCTTCACCCGCTTGGTCGGCACCCGCACCTCCGTTTGCGTTCCCGCGCCCCCCCGTCAGATCGGGCGGCATAGTAGCATGTGAACTTCGGGCGGCAGCAGCAGCCCGAAGCCTTCGATCTCCTCTCCACAATCGGCCCTCAGGCACCCCATCTGGAGTTCTCGTCGCCGCCCGCCGCTTGTCCCCACCGCTTGCGCACGAGTAACTTCATCCCCTGTGAGCGCCTTCCCCCATCTACGGTCCCGCGCCTCGGCGCGCCTCCTCGGGGCCATCCTCGTCCTGCTCTCGCTGATCTCGAGTCCCTCGCTCGCCGATTTCGACGTCACCGACACGCCGCCGCTCGCCCCCTCGGGACGACCGCGATTCGAGGCCGACGCCGCCACGCTGCTGGGCCCGGACGGGCCGGAGGTGGTGCTAGCGATGCAGGTGCCGTACCGCGAACTCTTCTTCGAGCCGCACGAGCAGGGATTCCGCGCGCGCCTCGATCTCATCCTCGTCCTCTACGACGGCAAACGGCAGGTGGCGGGTGATCTCTGGCCGATCACGGTCGATGTCGCGAAGAAGGCCGAGACCAAGTCGAGCACGATGGTCTTCCGCAAGGCGCTGCGCCTGGCGTCGCCTCCCGGGCGACTTCGCGCGGAGGTGACGGTGGATGAGAGCCGCACGGGCCGACGCAGCAAGCTGGAGTGGGATCTCGAGGTGCCCGACTACGCCCGCGAGCCGCTCGCGCTCTCGACTCTCTGGGTCATTCCCTGCGCGGACGAGGACAGTTCGGCGACCGGCGCCGCGATGGCGTTTCCGCCGACCGACTGGGTGCTCGGACATCGCTACGGCGAACTCCTCGGCCCGCTCTGCATCGTAGGAATGATCTATCAGACCGACGGCGGCGCTCCGGTCGATCTGACTTGGAAGATCTTCGACGGCCGGCGGGCCGAGGTGCAACGCGGCGACATGACGCTGCCGGGGGGCGGGCGCGTCCAGTTCAGCATCCGCCCCGACTACACCTCTCTCTGGCTGGGACGCCACTCGGTGGAAGTGGCGGCCAAGAGCGCGGGCCGCGAAGCCAAGCGCAGCTTCGATTTCCAGATGGACCACAGCGCGGTGAGCCTCACCGCCAATCACGACGAGAGCATCGAGGCGATCCGCCTGATCGCGGGCGACGCGACGGTCGACTCGATCGCCGCGCTCGATGGATTGCCGCGCAAGGAAGCGTGGAATCGGTTCTGGGCCGACCGCGACCCCAGCCCGGGCACGCCCGACAACGAATTTCGCGACCAGTTCTTCGCGCGCCTGCAGTTCGCCAACGAGAACTTCAGCGTGTTGGAGCCGGGCTGGCGTTCGGATCGCGGCCGCACCTACATCCTCTATGGCGCCCCCGACACAGTGGAAGAGCAGCCGCACGAGATCGACGGACCGGGCTACATCGTTTGGAGCTACGACCGGCTGAATCGGCGCTTCGTCTTCGTCGACTACGACGGATTCGGACGATACGAGTACTACCGGCCGGGGCGCTGACGTGACCGAAGGGCGCGACGCCGAACGCGCTCTCTTCGTCGTGGTCACCGCGTTGGCCGACCTGAGAGCCGAGCCGGATCACCGCGCCGAATTGCTCTCGCAAATTCCGCACGGCCACGCGGTGACGGCGTTGCGTTCGGATGAGAGCGGCCGCTGGCGCCACGCCGTAGCGCCTGACGGCCTGGTGGGATGGGTGAGAGACTGGTCGCTCGCGCCCGCGCCGCCGAGTCTGCTGTCGCCCGCGGTGCGCGTCAGCCGACCGTCGCTCGCCCTGCACGCGCGTTCCCTCCCGATGGGATCGCGTTTGCGACTCAGCGCGGGCCCGCTCACCGGTCCCCGCTGGCCGGTCGTCTTGGCCGATGGCGCGCGCGCCGTCGTCTCGAGGCGCGACGTCGTGGTCGAACCGCCGCAGCGCAGTCACGCGCTCACGATCGGAGGACGCCTCGGCTCCCCCGAAGCGCCGTTCACCGCCGAAGAGTTCGCCGTCGCACTCTCGGAGGTCGCCGCCGCGCGCGTCCTCGCGTCGATCGAGTCGCTCCTCGGGGCGCCGTACCTTTGGGGCGGGTGCTCTCCCGGCGGACTCGACTGCTCCGGACTGCTTCGACTCGTCTTCTCGGTGCACGGAGTCGCCCTCCCGCGCGACGCCAAGGATCACGCCGCGCTGACCGAAGGCTGGCGGTTGCCGCCGGACGCTCGGCGGGTTCCCGGGGATCTGCTCTTCTTCGGGGAGGAGGGACGCGTCACGCATGTCGCGATCGCCGAGGGGCCGACCCGATTCCTGCACGCCTCGGGCGAGGTCCGGCGGTCGTCGTCGGTGAGACCCGACGAACGCGATCGAGCCATGTTGCAGATCCTGCTCTTCACGACTCGCCCGCCCTGGCGACCGCCCGCGCACGAGACGCGCACGCGACCCCGCGCTCCAAGGAGGACCGACTGATGCCGAAGACTGCCGTTCGTCGACCGGGACGCCTCGCCGTGATCGGCGTCGGCAAGATGGGGGAGGCGATCCTGCGCGGGATCCTGCAGGCGCGCCTCTTGCCCGCCTCGCGACTCACCGGCGTGGTGCGGAGTGAGGCGAGAGCGCGTGAACTGACGCGCGAGCTGGGCGTGAAGATCGGAACCGACAACGTGGCGGCGGTGCGCGGCGCCGAGACGGTCTTCGTCTGTTTGAAGCCGCAGGCGGTGCTCGGCGTCTTGGCGGAGTTGACGGCGGCCGGCGTGGTCCAGCGCTCACAGCTCTACGTCTCGATCGCGGCGGGCGTGACGGCCGCGGAGATCGAAGCGACGCTCGTCGAGCCTTGCCCCGTGGTGCGTGCGATGCCGAATACGCCTTGCGCGATCGGCAAGGGGACGACCGTGCTCTCCCCCGGGCTCCGCGCCACGCCTAGACACCTGGCCCGCGTGCGTGGCGTCTTCGATTGTCTCGGCCACACGCTCGAACTCGAGGAAAAACACCTCAACACGGTGACCGGCCTCTCCGGGAGCGGTCCGGCCTTCGGCTACATCATGATCGAGGCGTTGGCCGATGGCGGCGTGATGATGGGCCTGCCGCGGCAGGTCGCAATCACGTTGGCGGCGCGGACGCTGCTCGGCGCGGCCGAGATGGTGCTCGCGACCGGACGGCATCCCGCTTCACTGAAGGACGACGTGACCACGCCCGCCGGCTGCACGATCGGAGGGATCTTGGCGCTGGAAGACGGCGGAATTCGCTCCACCTTGGCGCGCGGGGTCGAGCGCGCGGCCACGCTGGCCGCCGGCCTCGGACACGCCAAGAGCTAGGGGAGAAGTCCGGGCGCGGCCGTGCGGAACCCGATCGCGCGATCGGTCGCGCCCGGGTCGATCGAACTCCGATTGAAGTTCACGGCCGACCCGAGTCCGAGTTCGAAACTCCCTCCTCGGATCACCCTTCGATCGCCGGAGAGCGGCTCCGTGTGCGGCGACTGGTAGTCGCGGAACCAGTCCGAGCACCATTCCCAGACATTTCCGGCCAGGTCGTCGGCGCCGTAAGGACTCGCGCCGTTGCCGGTTTGGTATCCGCTCTGGACCTGTCCGTCGTAGAAGCCGACCGGAGTGGTCCGGACGGAGCCTTGCGACTCGAACGGATCCCCCGAGCCGTTGAAGTTGCCGCGGGACGCATCCGGCTCGAAGCCCCACGGGTAGGCGAAGCCGACGCCGACCGTGTCGTTGGCGCCGAAGACGACAGAGCCGCGCTCTCGGCTCGTCCCGCGTGCGGCCTTCTCCCACTCCCGCTCGGTCGGGAGACGCCGTCCGTAGAACTGTGCGTAGGCCGAGGCGCCGAACCAGGTGACCTCGACGATCGGGAAGTTCTCTCGCCCCGGAGTGACGATGAACGCGCTGTCGGCGACCAAGAACTCGAGGTCGGAGTCGTCGTCGCGGTCCTTCAACTCGCAGAGCAGGGTCAAGTCCGCCCGCGCCACGACCCGTCCGCCGCTCAATGTCACCAGCTTCCGGTCGAGCGCTTGATTCAGATAGTCGGCGAACTGTTGCGACGTGACCTCGTAGCGATCGAAGTTGAAGTCGCTGACCTGGACCGGGCTGCCGGGATGCTCGAAGCGCGGATCGAGCGTGTCGCCCATGACGAAGCGCCCGAACGGAATCGAGACGCGATCGACCTTGGTCGTGAAGCCCCAGACCGGGGAACTGCGCGTCGCTCCCTTCGGATCGCGGACCAACACCTGCCAGAAATAGTGCGTGTTGGGGACGATCGGCCGAGTCAGCAAGAGGCTGGAATCGGCGAAGGCCGGCGGACTGATGATCTCGAGCCGGTTGCGCACCTCCCCGAAGTAGACCGTGTACGCGAGCTGTTCTCCGTCTGGATCGCCCCCGCTCCATCGCAGCGTCACGGTGGAGTCCGGGTTCAACTCGACCGAGCCGTCGGCCGGTCCCGGATCGGACGGCGTCCGCGGCGAGTTGTTCGTCGCGGCGGTAGCGGTCGCGACGTTCGACGGCGTCGCGTCGGTCGAGTTCCGATAGCTGACCACGCGATAGGAGTAGGTCTGGTTCTCGGCCACCGTTTGATCGCCGAAGAACGTCGTGTTCGTCGGGACGGTGTCGAGTCGAGCGAAGTCACCGGCGCCGCCGACCTGCCGTTCGATCCGGAATCCGGTCTCGTCGAGCGAGCCGTCGCGCCAGGACAGGTCGATCCGCGCAGGCGCGGTAGCCAGAACGCTCACGTTCGACGCCGGCAGCGGCGCATTCCCCGGAGGCGGGGGAGTGACGACGTTGTCTTCCGAACAGCCACCGCCGAGGAGCAGCGCCCCGAGCGATCCGGCGCTCAACGCCACCAGCAGCAGACGACCTCTCGCGTTCATCCTCACTCCTCTCTACTCTACCGATCTCGTTCGCCGCGGGTGGGCTCGACCCGTTCGCGCCACATTTCAGATTCAGTCCGCAAGACGAGGTCGACGCTCGCTTCACCCGGCTGGAACGAAGCTCTCGGCGCGCTCGCGCTCCAGAGACCCGCCTGCGCCGCCGCCGCGCTCTCTCGCAGCAGCACGACTTCCGGGAGATACGACGGCGCTTCGGTCACGAGCACGATCGTCGGATCGCCCTGCTCGGCCCAGGAGACGACGAAGGCAAAGTCGCCGTCGGCGCCGGTCGTGGCGTGCCCGCAGAGGATCCCGTCCCTGAAAACCTGCACTCGGGCCGCGGCCAGACCCTCGCCGCGCGTGTTCGACGCGCGCCCCTTCAACAAGGTCGTGGCTGCGATCGAGGGTGGGGCCGCCGGGAAGTCGGGTGCAGCGTCGGCCCCGGCCGCGCCGGAGAGGACGCCGACGAGCCCGACGAGGATGCCGGTAACGCGCGCCGTCCAAAGATGTCGGGCCAAACGCGCTCTCCTCACCCAACCCTGGTCCCCGGCAATGGATCGCGCCGCAAGGTATCAACCGTGCCGCGGTCGGTCAAGGCGGCGCGAAGTCCGTTGCCCGGCCCCGGATCGTCTGTTAGCGTGCCGCACCCGGGACCAAGGGATGCGCCCCGGCATAGAGCAAGCCACTGTGGAGAGGATGCAGCGAGGATGGGTCTGCGCTCCCTGATGGGTTTCGTCTCCAACGACATCGCCATCGATCTCGGCACCGCCAACACGCTCGTCTATATCAAGGGCAAGGGAATCGTCCTGAACGAACCCTCGGTGGTGGCGGTCGACCGCGCGACCAAGCGCGTGCTGGCGGTCGGTCGTGAGGCCAAGGAAATGCTCGGTCGCACTCCGACCGGCATCGATGCCGTGCGTCCGCTCAAGGACGGCGTCATCGCCGACTTCGAGAAGACCGAAGAGCTGCTCCGCAAGTTCATCCAGAAGGTGCAGAGCCGACGGTTCCTCGTCCGGCCTCGGATCATCGTGAGCGTCCCCTCCGGCATCACCGAAGTGGAGAAGCGCGCGGTGCGCGATTCGGCCGAGCATGCCGGCGCGCGCGAAGTATTCCTCGTGGCGGAGCCGATTGCCGCGGCGATCGGAGTCGGACTCCCGGTCGACAAGCCGACCGGCAACATGGTCATCGACATCGGCGGAGGCACGACCGAAATAGCGGTCATCACGCTGAACGGCATCGTGACCGACACCTCGATCCGCGTCGGCGGCGACAAGATGGACGACGCGATCGTCCAGTACATCAAAAGGCAGTACAACTTGCTGATCGGTGAGCAGACGGCGGAGAAGATCAAGATCGGCGTCGGCAGCGCATTCCCGTTCGGCGAAGAGACGTCGATGGAGATCAAGGGGCGCGACCTGATCGGCGGAATTCCGAAGACGATCACGATCACCTCGCAGGAGATTCGCGGCTCGCTGGAGGAGCCGGTCAGCGCGATCGTCGACGCCGTGAAGGAATCGTTGGAGAAGACTCCGCCCGAACTCGCGAGCGACATCGTCGACCGCGGGATCGTCATGACGGGTGGCGGCGCGCTCCTGCGCGGACTCGGAGCGTTGTTGCACGATCGCACTCACCTGCCGATTCGTGTGGCGGAAGACTCGCTCCTCTGCGTCGTCTTGGGCTCCGGCAAGATCCTCGACGAATTGGATGTCTACGGCGAAGTGCTGATGCACCGCTCCTGATCGTTCGATGCGCTCGGTCCGGCTCATAGCTCTTCGCCCTTCTCGCGCCGCGACCCATCGACTCCGCGCCTGGGCCAGTCCGGTCTCCGCGCTCGTGCTCACGCTCTTCCTCGGATTCGTCCTGCCGACCAACGCGAGAACTTCGCTCGCGTCGTTCCTGGAGCACTCTCTCTTCTTCCCGTATCGCGCCGCCATCGGATGGGGACCGCGCTCGCTCTTGGCCGAACGCGCACTCGTGGCGCACGAGGCCGTCCGCGCCGACGCCGCCACGCGCGAAGGCGCCGCGCGCGAGACGTCGGCCGAGAACGAGCATCTGCGCCGGCTCCTCGGGTTGGGGCGGCGGAGCGAGGCCCGGCTCGTGCCCGCCGTCGTAGTCGCGCGGGGACGGGGGCGGCTTGGCGATGTCCTGACCGCTCGCTACGAGGGCGCCGAGCGGCTCGAGCTCGGACTTCCGGTCGTCGTTCCCGAAGGGCTGCTGGGAAGAATCGCGGCGATCGACGGCCAACTGATCCGGGTGGAGGGGCTGGCCAACCCGAACGTGGCGGTCAGCGTCCAGGACCAGCGGAGCCGCGAGGAAGGCATCGCCAAGTGGATTCCGGGCGGTCGGTGGCCGCTCTGGGTGCAGGGCGCGCCTTCGCAGGCCGATTGGCAGGGAGGGGATCGTGTCGTCACCTCCGGTCTCGGAGCGGTGTTTCCGAAGGGATTGCTCGTGGGCTACGTGATGGGAGCGCAGGCGGAAGAGATGGGGCGGCTGCGGCGCATCGGCCTGCGGCCGGCCGCGTCGTTCGCGCGCGCCGAGGTGGTCTTCTTCCTGCTCGGCGACGGCAAGCCGACCTATCCACCGGTGACGCGAGGGCCGGGTGCGGATCCGGACGAGGCGGGATGGACCGCGCTCTACCCGATCGATCCGGAGCGCGAACTCTCCAGGCTCGAAATGGGAGAAGCCGAGCGCTTCCGCTCCGGTCCGGTCCCGTCGCCGTGAGGTCGCCATGCTGACAGCCCTGCGGCTCCTGGCCGTCGTCTTCGTCCTCTTGGTCTGCCAGGCGACCTGGATTCCGCGGATCGCCATCGCCGGCATCGCGCCGGACCTGTTCGTCGCGCTCGTCTTCTGGATTGCCGTGCGCCGCGGGATGCATTGGGGGGTCTGGCTCGGCCTCGCGGTCGGACTGCTCCTCGACGTGGAGCAGCCGCAGCAACTCGGCATGCACGCGTTCGCGCTGGCGCTGGCCGGGCTGGTCATCGGGCGGGGATCGACCCAACTGGACAAGGGCAATCCGTTCGTGGCGGGGGCGCTGCTCTTCGTCGGCGCGCTCGCGGCCGAGAGCGCGCGCGTCGTCTGGCTCTCGGTCTCGGGCGTGGGGGATCCTCCGCTCGCGTGGCTGCGGTACGCGCTGCCCGGCGCGCTCTACACTGCGCTGGCCATTCCTCCGCTCTCCCTGGCCCTCGCCCGTCTCTTCGGACGAAAGGATTGGATCCTCGGTGCCGCGTGAGTTCACGCCGGAAGTACGCGCCCGTCGCGCGCGCGACATCTCGTTCCTCGTGGGCGCGGTCTTGCTGGTGCTCGTCGGGCGGCTCGGCTTCCTCCAGATCGTGCGCGGCGGGCACTTCGACGAGCTGAGCGACGAGAACCGGATCCATCGCGAGATCTTGCGGGCCGAACGAGGGCGGATCTTCGCGCGGGGCGGCGAAGTGCTGGCCGACAATTTTCCCACGTTTCGCGTCACCCTCGATCTGCGCGAACCCACGCTCGCGAGCGATGCGGAGGCGCGCGCGTCGGTCGCGCACTCCCTCGCGCCGATCCTGGGACGTGAGCCGGAGGAGTTGCTGGCCGACATCGAGAAGGCGCGGCGGCGCACCAGTCGACCGCTGCCGCTGGGGCGATCGCTCTCCTTCGAGCAAGTAGCTCAGCTCGAAGAGCGGATGGATCGCCTGCCGGGCGTGCAGGTCGAGACCGAATCGGCGCGCAGTTATCCGCAGGGCCGCCTGGCCTGTCATCTCCTCGGGTATCTCGGCGAGGTCTCCGAGGAGGATCTCGAGGCCGACCTGGAGGACCACTACCATCCGGGGGATCTGATCGGGCGCTCCGGCTTGGAGAAACAGTACGAGCAGTTCCTCCGCGGGACCGACGGCGTCGCGCATGTCGAGACCGACGCGTATGGGCGTCGCACGCACTACTTCGAGGAGCTTCCCTCCGTCCCGCCGCATCCGGGCGAGGACATGTACCTCACGCTCGATCTGGCGGTGCAGCGGGCGGCGGAAGAGGCGCTCGATCGCGCGCAGGTCCACGGCCACGGCGCGAGCTTCGAGATCACGGCGGAAGGCGACACGCTCTGGCAAGGTCCCGCCGGCGCGGTCGTGGCGATGGATCCGCAGACCGGCGGCATCCTGGCGATGGTCAGTCGTCCCTCGTTCGATCCAAACGTGTTCCTGGGCGGCATCTCGAAGGCGGAGTGGGCCGCGCTCTACACGGAAGGGCACCCGCTGCTGAATCGCGGCATCCAGTCGACCTATCCGCCCGGCTCCACCTACAAGGCGATTACCGCGCTGATCGGATTGGAAGAAGGGGTGATCACGCCCGGGCGCACCTTCGACGGCTGCCGCGGCGGCTACTTCTACGGCAATCGCACCTTCGGATGTTGGCGCCGCGCCGGCCACGGCACGCTCACGCTGCTCGACGCCTTCGCTCGTTCGTGTGATGTCTATTTCTATCAGGTCGGCATCCAACTGGGGATCGATCGGATGGGGCGCGGGGCCGAGCGACTGCGGATCACCGAGAAGACCGGTTGTGATCTGCCGCAGGAGCGCGCGGGCCTCGTGCCGATGTCCGACTGGTACAAGCAGCGTTTCGGCGCGGTCTTCAAGGGCGCCGCGCTCAACGTCTCGATCGGGCAGGGCGAAGTATTGCTCTCACCCGTTCAACTCGCGCGCTACACCGCGGCCATCGCCAACGGGGGACGTCTGGTCACGCCGCATCTCTTCGGGCGCGCTCAGTCGCCCGACGGACGGGTGCGGCGCGACGGTTCGGAAGAGAGTTGGGAAGTCGGCCGATGGGCGGTCGCGAGCGAGAACCTCGCCCTCATCCAGCAGGCGATGGAGCGAGTGGTGATGGATCCGAGTGGAACCGGCGGCCGCTCGCGCGTCGGCGACATCCGAGTCGCCGGCAAGACCGGCACGGCGCAGAATCCGCATGGAGAAGACCATGCGCTCTTCATCTGTTACGCGCCGGCCGACGATCCTCGCATCGTCGTGGCGGTGATCGTGGAAGAGTCGGGGCACGGCGGTTCGATCGCCGCGCCGATCGCGCGTCAGGTTCTCGCGGCCTATCTCGATCCGATGCACGCCGGCCCGGTCGCGGCCGATCACACGACGCTCCTGTCCTGGGAGGGCGACTGATGGAAGCGATCCCTCGCGTCTATCGACAGCGCTGGGACTGGGTCTTGGTGGCGGCGGCGCTGTTGCTGCTGACGGTCGGCGTGCTGACCGTCTTCAGCGCGACGCACATCCCGGGAAATCCGCGTCACGGCTACTTCCTGCGGCACTTCCTCTTCTTGGGCGTCGGCTTCAGCGTTTGCGCGCTCTGCCTCTTCAGTCCGCTGCGGCTCTGGGAGGACTGGTCGTACATCGGCTTCGGGATCTCGTTGTTCCTCCTGGTGCTGGTGCTGATCATGGGGATCGAGCACTACGGCGCGAAGCGCTGGCTCCAGCTCGGCCCGCTCAAGTTCCAGCCCTCGGAGATGGCGAAACTCTCCTTCGTCGCCGCCTACGCACGCTTCCTCTCCGGGAAACGGATCGATCTGACGCGTCCGGGCACGCTTTTCGTGGCGTTGGCGCTCGCCGTCGTCCCGTTTCTCTTGGTCTTGAAAGAACCCGACCTCGGCACCTCCGGCGCCTTCCTCGCGATGGCGCTGCCGATGCTGCTCTGGGCCGGGCTGCCGCGGTTGACCGCGTTCCTCCTCGTCTCGCCGGTGCTCGGGCTGGTGCTCGTCCACCACTGGTTGACCTGGGCGGTGTTCCTCTCGCTCGGGCTCGTCTGGATCCTGCGTTCACGTCTCTCCTATGTGGTGCTCGCCGGCTTTCTGATCTTCCATCTCGGACTCAAGCTGGGCGCGCCGCAGGTGATCGAGGGGCTCGAGCCGTACCAACAGGCGCGCATCGCGTCGTTCCTGGATCCCGAGGCCGACCCCTCCGGCGCCGGTTACCAAGGACTGCAATCGCGCATCGCGCTCGGCTCGGGCGGGCTCTTCGGCAAGGGATACCTGGGCGGCAGTCAGAAGGCGCTCGCGTATCTGCCGATGCAACACAATGACTTCATCTTTGCCGTCATCGGGGAGGAGTGGGGGTTCGTCGGCGCGAGCTTCGTCGTCGCGCTCTTCGGCCTGCTGCTCTTGCGTGGTGTGCATGTGGCGCGGCTCTGTCGGACGCCGTTCGGCTCTTTGTTGGCGGTGGGGATCGTCGGGCTGATCTTCTATCACGCCGCGGTCAACATCGCGATGACGATGGGACTCTTCCCGGTGACCGGTCTGCCGCTGCCGTTCGTCAGTTATGGAGGCACCTTCCTCGTGACGATGCTGGCGGCGCTCGGTCTCCTGATGAACGTCGCCGTCCACCGCTTCGATTACTCATGACACGCGCCGCACCCCGCGGCGCGTTTCCGGGCCTGTCGCTTCCGAACGGCCGGACCCGACTCCTGGGCATCGTCGGCGACCCACTCGACCACTCACTCTCTCCGCAGTTGATGAGCGAAGTACTCCGCCAGTTGGGCCGGAACTTGCTCTATCTCCCTTTACCGGTGTCGGCCGACCGACTGCCGGAGCTGATCACGCTCGCGCCTTCGCTCGGGCTCCTCGGCTTCAACGTCACCACGCCGTTCAAGGGCGCAGTCGCGCGCCTCGTGCGTCCGCTCGACCGCGAGACGGCGCGCACCCAGATGGTCAACACCGTCTCGTTCGGCGCGCGCGGCGCGGCCGGTTGCGGGACCGACGGCGCCGGCATCCTCGATTGTCTGGAGGGATGGGGAATGAGAGCGGAACCGTTCGGCCTGCTCGGATTCGGCGCCACCGCGCGCAGTCTCACCCACCGCGCCTGGCGCGACGGTCGGCCGCTCGTCGCGATTCGCTCGAGGTGTCCGCGCGAAGTCGCGCGGCAGTTCGACGCATGGGAGCAGGCGGCGCGAGTCGAAAGGCGTGAGTCTCTCCCGTCCGCTCGACGGCCCGAAACGATGGGATGGGGGCTTGGAGTCGCCGAGGCGCCGCGGCTGTGGATCTCGACGCTCCCGCCGCATGCCGCGCGCGCCCGCGCCACGCAACTCTGGTTGCGGAGTCTGCCGTCCAACGCGGTCATCCTCGATCTGAACTACGGTGAGCAGCGCGCCCTCTTGGCCGCGGCGGCGCGGGGGCGCGGGCTGCGGGTCGCCGACGGCCGCGCGCCGCTCTTGGCGCAGGCCGCGCGGTCTCTCTCTCTCTGGTTGGGCGACGAGGTGGACATCGCGCTCTTCGAGCGAGCCCTCGGTCTGAGCCGCAGAACCCTGGCGCCTTCGCGCCGCCTCTCGTCCTGACGCGGGAACTGCTGGAGTGCAACAGCTCGCGCGGTTCTCCGGCGCGCTCTGGACGGCGTTGCTCGTCCTGGCGGCGCCTCCGCAATGCGCCGCCTGCGGCGTGCGCGTGCCGGTGCGCGGCGGCTGTTGTCGGCGCTGTCGCCTGCGCGTCGGCCGCGAGCAACGGCGTTGGCGTCACGAACGTCTCGGCCTCTGGCTGACGCCCGCCGGCGCCCGCCGCAGCGAGGGACCGAGTCCGCCGGAGGGCGCCATCCCGGTCGTGACGGCCGGCGTCCACCGCGGCGTCTGGGCTCGCCTCGTCCAGCTCTACAAGGCCGAGGATGTCCGCGAAGTCTCGCGCCGTCTGGAGAGTCGGCTCCTGCGCGCCGTCTCTCGGGCGCGCCGCGCCGACGGGGTGGTCTTCGTGCCGGTCCCGATGGCGCCGGTGAGGCGGCGAGAGAAGGGGACCCATCCGGCCGAACGCTTGGCGCGTGCGCTGAGTCATGGCGGCCGTGGGGCGGCCTGGGCGCCGATGCTCCGTCGCGTCCGCTACCGACGACCGTTGCGCGGGCTTTCTGCGGAGGCCCGTCGTGAGGAAATTGGCGGGGCGATCGCGTTCGCGCCTGGCTCTGCCGCCTTCCTCGATCGTGATCTCGTCTTGGTCGACGACGTCGTGACGACCGGCGCCACGCTCGGCGAGTGCCGGCGCGCGCTGGAGGCGGCCGGCGGGCGAGTCGTGGCCGTCGCGGCGCTCGGCGCCACGCCCCGCCGGGCCCGGAGCGGTCGAGCCGTCGAGCCGCAACCCGCCAAGCTGTAACTCGCTGAGTTGGGCCCTGTGATACTGTGCCGGTCGGTCAGGACGCCGCACCGCCAGTTCCGACGAGGAGGGCTCTGTTTGTTCCGCGAGATCGTCATCAATGCAGACCCGAACGAAACCAGGATCGCCGTCTTGGAGGACGCCCGCCTGGTCGAACTCTTCGTCGAACGCGCCGACGAACGCCGCCTGGTCGGCGACATCTACAAGGGTGAGGTGAACGCGGTCCTCCCCGGGATCCAAGCCGCCTTCGTCGAGATCGGGCTCGCCAAGACCGCGTTCCTCCATGTCTCGGATCTGCTGGAGTCGATGGTCGACTTCGAGATGTTCGACATCGACGACAACGAGGCGCCGCGCCCTTCCTCCTCGCACCATCGCGAGGAGTTGAACATCCAAGACCACCTGAAGAAGGGCCAAGAGGTCATCGTCCAGGTGATCAAGGAGCCGATCGGGACGAAGGGTCCGAAGGTCTCCGGCCGACTCTCACTCCCGGGTCGCTTCCTCGTGCTCATGCCGGGGATGAACCACATCGGCGTCTCGCGCAAGATCATCGACCGCGACGAACGGCAACGCCTCAAGGGATACCTGCAGGAGCTGAAGCCGAATCACGCCGGGCTCATCTGCCGCACCGCGGCGGAAGGACGCACGCGCAAGGAAGTCGAAGACGACGTCGAATACCTGGTCGATCTCTGGAAGCAGATCGAGGAGGCGTCCGCTTCGGTCGTGGCGCCGGCCCTGGTCCACCGTGAGATGGAGATGACGACCGGCCTCATCCGCGACGTGTTCAATGATGAGGTCGACCGGCTGGTCATCGACGACAAAGACTCCTACCAGCGCATCGTGACCTATCTGAAGTCGTACGCACCCGAACTCAAGAGCCGCATCAAGCTCTACAGAGGCGACGGGCCGATCTTCGACGAGTACGGCATCGAATCCGAGATCGAGAAGTCGCTCGAACGCAAAGTCTGGTTGAAGAAGGGCGGCTATCTCGTCATCGACCAGACCGAGGCGATGGTCGCGATCGACGTCAACACCGGCCGGTTCACCGGTAAGAAGAACCAAGAAGAGACGATCCTGAAGACGAACCTGGAGGCGGCCGAGGAGGTCGCGCGCCAGCTCCGTCTCCGTGATCTCGGCGGCATTGTCGTCGTCGACTTCATCGACATGGAGTCGGAGTCGTCCAAGAAGCAGCTAGCGGAACTGCTGCGCTCCGCGCTCCGTCGCGACCGCGCCCGCACCAAGGTCCACGCGGTGAGTGAGCTCGGCCTGATCGAGATGACGCGCCAGCGCGAGCGCGAGAGCCTGTTTCACTATTTCAGCGAGAACTGCGCCACCTGCGGCGGCACCGGCAAGGTCCTCTCGATGAACTCGGTCTCGATGAAGGTCGATCGCTTCTTGCTCCGCGTCGGCGCCAGGTCGAAGGAGAAGCAGGTCATGCTCCGGGTGCACCCGGACGTCGCCACGCACCTCTTCGACTCGAGATCCGCCCGCCTCGAAGAGCTGGAAAAGCGCCACGGCTTCCGCATCGACATCCGCGAAGATCCGCGTATGCGCCGCGATGACATCCGCATCTTCTTCCCGCGCCTGCAGAAGGACGTGACCGAGGAGTTCGGGACGTAGGTTCGGACTCCAGCTCCCGGCTGGGTGGGGGATCGGACGTGGTTGAATCGCTCACGCGCGTTTGGATCCGACGAGTCCGCCGAGACGACTTCGAGTGGCTCCACGATCTGTGGCGCGCCCGTGAAGTCCGCCGCTACCTCTTCGACGACGTCGAGATCTCGGTCGACGACGCCAGCGACATGTTCGACCAAGGAATGGCGCACGCCGCACTCTGGGGCGGCGGCTTCTGGGCCATCCTCGAACTCGGCGGCGGCCCCGCCATCGGCTTCGTCGGGCTCTGGCGCAAGACGAACGACGAAGCCCCCGAGCTCATCTTCGGCCTCGCCCCCACGCACTGGGGGAGAGGCTACGCCTCCGAAGCCGCGCGCCGCGTCATCCACTTCGCCTTCAACGAACTCCGCGCCGACCGGCTCCGCGCCTCGACGGATCCCCCGAACTCAGCCTCCCGCCGTCTCCTGGAGCGCCTCGGCATGCGGCTCGTTCCCCCGGTCGAGCATTCCGCGCCTTCGCTCCTCAATTTCGAGATCACGCGAGAGGAATGGGGTTGATGCCGAGTTCGCATCCAGAACTTTCCGGAAAGAAGTGCGACAGAGAAAATTCTCCGGATTGACGAACCGAGAACGCGTGCCCAGACTCTTCCCAGGCGAGGAAGTCCATGTGCGCTTTGCGCACGAGTTCGACACCCACCGTGCGTCGCACGGTCGCGAACTTGAGCACGAGGATCATGGCCCGGAAGGCCACCAGCCACTCCGAGCCGACCGCAGAGCCGAGCAGATATTCGGTTTCAAAGTCCGAATCGGGGGCTGGGCCCGTCGGCGGCAGGGAGCACGGAGTTCCGATGCTCAAGCCACTCGCGTCGTTGCGACGCCGAGGAGGTTCCAGATGATGACCGAGACCCACGCCGGTATGTCCCGGCGATCCGTACGCGCAGCACGCACCGGGCAGAACTGCTGCCACGCGTCCCGCCTGCTTGGCGGTAGCCTACAAGTCCTTTCCTCCCTCAGCCTTCTTTTTTCTCTCTTTCTCTCTTTCTCTCTTTCTCTCTGTGCAGCTTCCACGACGCGGTCGCGACCGAGCCCGTGACCCTCTCGATTCGCTTTTTGCCCGAAGCGATCTCCTTCGGTGAGATCGACGGCGGCATTGGCGATGCCTTCGTCGCGGAACTGAGCGACGCGATCATCCCGAACGAACTCCTCGAGCAAGCGCTCGAAGCCGCTGGAGTAACCGAGTTCCGCCCCGTCGCCCCTCACTTCCGCCACCTACCCGAAACCACGTACGACCACCTCGGGAACGTCGTAGAACTGGTCGATCAAACCGACGACTACCATGTCGTCGTCATCTCCGAGACCGACCCCGAGGAGATCGTCGAGACCTTCCGTGCCACTCCAGGCATCGGTTGGGTCGCCGTCACTCCTGCCTCGTCGTTCTACTTCACCCCCGACGACGATTACTACCCAGACCAGTGGTACCTGCATAACTACACTTCGTCGTATCCAATCGACGGGGCTTGCGGCGACAACACCGGATGCGTGACAGACTACGATATCAACGCTCCCGAAGCGTGGGATCTCATCGACGCTCCAGGAACGAAGATCGGGCTCCTCGACACGGGCGTGCGGGACTCGCACGAGGATCTAGATGGCAGTGTAGACATCACGCTCTCCGACTCTGGCGATCCGTGTGGCCATGGGACCGCACTATCGGGAGTGATGGTTGCGGGGGGCGACAATACGACGGGAATTGCGGGCGTAGCTCGTCCCGATGGCGGCACCTCCAGTAACATGCTTGTCGTCCTGGATATAGACACTGGCGGTTTTGCCCCGAATGCAACCGCGGCCGCAACCGCGCTTTCTACCCTCGCGAATGACCCCGCCTACTATCCCGACGTTCTGGTGGTCAACGAGAGCTGGGGGAGCTGGCTGCAGAAATGGAATTACGATGTGACGCAGCGGGACACCCACCGCAATGCATACGTCAAGGGGCTGACGCTGGTCGTAGCTGCAGGCAACGCCGTATCGTGCTTTGGTGCACTCGACAGCTGCCTCTCCTACCCGGCAGCGTTCAACAACTTCGCAATTGCGGCGTCGGGTTATGACTGCGAGGGAGACCCGACATTCGTTGCTCGGAGCTACAACGATCTCGCGGCACCTTCCGACATGCTCGTCACGACCGACTCCTCGGCTGACGATGCATATCAAGGAGAGAACTCTATCGACGCGAACTGCGGCACGTCATTCTCCGCGCCCATTGTGGCGGCTTCCGCCGCAATGTTGCTTGCCGCCGAGCCGGCTCTAGAGACAGACGACATCGCCGGTGTACTGAAGAGAACTGCGACGGATAGAGGAGCAGGAGGTCGTGACGACACGTAAGGCTATGGACAGCTCCGCTCGACGAGGCGATCGAGTACGTGTCAAGTCCGAACGCTGTGCATCACGACACGGAGACGAGCTACTCGGGAACATACTTGGAGAGTCGAGAGCAAGAGTTCCGACGGGTTCCCAGCGTAAATGGAAACAATGACAATTGGGAAACCTTCTGGGTGAAGGTGTATCAGGTGGACGTAACCGTCACCTGGAGTCTCCCCGGCGGCCACTCTATCGTCGATGCTTGGCCTCGGAAGCGATTGACCACGGGATTTCCGGACGAGGACAAAATCGACGCCCGCTTCCTTACGGGATACGCCGAGATCGTGCCAAATACGATCGACGACTACGGATGCACTCTCCGGACTTACACCTACAAGATCTACGAAGATGACTCCGAGACAACGTGCATTGCATGGTATCCGATCGGTGTTTCTGGAGCGGGCACCTGCGGGTCGGGCTTCGCTCTTAGCCCGAAATTCGACTACACGTATGTCTCCTCGAGCGCAATGACCCCGCCTCCGACTCCCCGCCTGTCTTCGCTTTCGTCGACAGCGCTAGGGAACGGCCGAGTCTCAATCCTCGCGTCTGGAGCTACTGACGGCATTCGGAGCCTCGAGGTGCTCGACGTCGCTGGTCGCCTGGTCGCGCGGCGGCAGGACATTCAGCCAGATCAATGGCCGATCGAAGTCGATCTTGGAGGAGCCGGAGTGTCGGCGTCAGGAATCTACTTCGCTCGAGCGTTGGGTGAGCACGGCCAAATTGCCGCGACGAAGCTTTTGACGGTTCGCTGAAAGGTTCGATCGGCGAGGGCGCCCCGGTGGCGCCCTCGCCTGAACAGTCTCACAGACGAGGACGAATTATGTTTGGCGCACGACCTCCGAAATCGGGCTTCCGGAACATGTTCCTCGCGGGTGTTGGTTTGGCTATCGGAGGCCTGACCTACCCTCGAGTTTCGCATGCCAGCGATCTCGACAGTCTCTCGCTTCCGATAGGGAGCGTCTACATCCGCGCGATGGACATCGGGATCGATGCAATTGTCGCGGCGACGGGAGACGCCACCGAGCAGCCGACGGGCTTGTATCGTACTTCTCTGGATCTGGCTGCAGGCTGGGAGCCCCTTGGATTTGAGGACCGATTCATCGCATCCGTACAGGTTTTCGGCTCGCAGGATGAAGGGGTCGTCGTGGTAGCCGGGAACCCCCCGGAAATCCTGCTGTCCACGGACGGGGGCCAGAGCTGGGACTCGAAGGCCATCGGCAACTCCCAGTTTTTCTTCTGGCATGTTCGTCTCCATCGCGATAGGCCGGAGGTGTGGTACGCGAGCTACAAGGACAATGCTCTGAACCGGGCTGGGATGATGACCTCTACTGACTACGGTGAGACCTGGTCCACGTTTACAGTGTGCGTCGGCTGCGCGACGTCTGGATTCCTTGCGACGGAGATTGCGAATACCGATCCGACGCGCGCCGTGGGGGCGCACTTCTCGGGCTTTTTCGAGTCGTCGCTGTACCGAACGACGGACACGGGCGGCTCGTGGTCCCTCAATCAGTCGCACCCGTACAACAGCGTCGCTCCGATCGATCTGACGTATGAGGAGTTTCCGTCTTCGCGAACTGTTCAGGTTGGCTCGCGGTGGTACTTGGTTTGGGAGAACTGGGTTTTCCAGGGATTCTTCTGGGTGGACAACAACTACGGGGACATCGGCATGGAGACGCCGCGCTGGGACCCGGGGGCGATGTACCTAGCATGGTCCACAGCGGGCACGAACCAACCTATGGGCGGGGACTTGCGGGTGCAGCGGACACTAGACCCGACTGTCGATGACCCTTGGGACGAAGTCGTGGGACTGGAGGACGGCACGTTTGCTTCACCCAACAACGACACTCACCGCTGGCGGTTCGAAGCCGCACCCGAGGCGCCAGTTTTCATTCTGTCGGCGCCGAACCATCCGATGTACCGCATCGATGTCGGTGGGACTGTCGGCGTGGACGATCAGGAGCAGAACCTCAGCCTGATCGACGCGCCTTGGACGGTGCTCGGTTCGCCAGGCGCCGATCCCATCCTTCGCTTCGAAGCCGGCCCGAGACGAGAAGTCGGGCTGCAGGTTGTCGACGTATCAGGGGCGGAAGTGGCGCGTCGGTTGGTGACCCTGGGCGGGGCAGGCTCGCCTCTCCAAGTCCGTGATCTGGTCGGCGGCCGCTCTGGGGTCTACTGGATCCGGGCGGTTGGCGGCGGGCAGCGCTCCGTGGCGGCGACCAAGGTGCACGTCATTCGGTAGCACAGCCGACAGCAATCGCGAGCCATGGGACTGGATTTCGCGATCGCTGGCACGATCGACGCTTCTTCCGCGAGAGTGTCGACGCTCGCGCGACGGTGGTTGGGCGCGCAGCGCGGTCGTTGCGCTCTGGCGTAACGGCGCGCATCGGGTTGCGGCGGGTTCTAGAGCTTCCACGGGCTCAGCCGATTGGCAATACTGCCCGACCATGACACGGGAGAGACAACGACGCGCGGACTCTAGAGACCGGTCGAGGTCCTCGACGGAGGAGCCAGTGATCCCGCCCCCGATGCTGACGGTTGTCGATCTGTTCGCGGGTGCGGGTGGGATCTCCGAGGGATTTCGTCAGGCTGGATTCTCGATCCTCGCCGGCTTGGACCATGATCCCGACGCGGCGGCGACGTACGCCGCCAATTTCCCCGAGGCGACAGTCATCCTCGGCGACCTTCGGGCGCCCGCCGTGAGGGAACGCGTTCTGGCGGCGGCAAGGTCGGCGACGGTGCTAGTCGGCGGACCCCCGTGTCAGGCCTTCTCCCAGATGCGAAACCACACGCGGATGATCAGCGACCCGCGAAACGTACTGTATCGAGAGTTCGCGCGGGTTCTGGCCGACTCGATGCCGCAGGCGTTTGTGATGGAGAACGTCACCGGGATCGATCAGATGGGAGCCCGCGAACAGATCGCGGACGACCTCGGCCTCGATGGGGAGTACACCGTCGTCCCGCAGGTTGTCGACGCGGCCGATTTTGGGGTGCCGCAAACACGGCGGCGGTTGCTGTTCGTAGGATTGCGCAGCACGCTCGGCGCAGCTGTGCCGATCCTTCGCGGCACCGGAGCGATCGAGGCCGTGGCGTTGGTCCGTTCCTCTGGTCCTGGTGGGCCGAGGTATCAGATCGAGGTGCAGGAGAATCTCTTGAACGCGGGAATCGCCGACGCCCTCGAGGACTCGGAGAACCTGGCGGTGGTGTCCGTCGCTGACGCGATCTCCGACCTGACCGAACTTCCAGCCGGCAACCGAGCTGATGTCGTCCCTTACGCGCAAGTGGCGGTCGCCAGGTCGGCGTACCAGCGCCAAATGCGGTCGGGGGCAGGGTACGAACTGACCAACGTGCAAGTCCCACGCATCAACGCGGACACGAGACTTCGGCTGGACGGGATCCCGAATGGTGGAAACCATCGCGATCTATCGGATGCGCTCCTCGAAGGCTACATCACGGGTCAGAAGTGGGGTCAAGAAAACGGGACGGGTCGACTCTCGCGTCGACACTTCTACGCTTATCGCCGACTTCATCCGGCCGTCTGGGCTTGGACGCTGAACACGAAAGGGGATTCGGTTTACCACTACCAATATCCTCGCGCCCTCTCGGTCCGGGAATTCGCTCGACTCCAGTCCTTCCCGGATCGCTTTCGTTTCACGACCGATACTCGCTCGGGAGCACTCGACGGCCGCCACGAAGGCGGCCCGGCGCATTCTCGCTATCGGCAGGTGGGTAACGCGGTCCCACCCCTCTTGGCGCGCGCAGTCGCCACCGCACTCCTGGCGGAGTTCACTGCGCTCCGTCGGCGCGACGCGACGGCCGCAACCCTGGTCTCGTGAGCGGCTCGTCGGAGCAGCCGGCAGGAAGTAATTCCTCTGACGAGGTGGTGACGACAGCGTTCGGCCAGAAGAACCGCCTCCGCCTGATCAACCAGTACTTCGGATCGTCCTGGGGCGCCGCGACCGACGTGGCGTCGGCCTGGTCGCACATCTATCGAATGCTCTTGTGGACTGACCAGACAACCGGCCTCGCCCACTGCTACGAGAGCGACAAGAGTCAGCCCGGAAAGCCATGGTACGGTCGTTCACTTGCGTTCCATGCTTGGCTTGCTGAAGCGTTCGCTGTGACGCCGTCGCAGGTCGCTGAACACATCGACTGGATGTTCCAGCGGGCAGCGACCGAATTGGCGGCTGCGGTCGTGAAGAAGCAGGGGGCGCTCCAACTCACCGCGATGAAGCAACGTCACCGGTACGAGGGAAGGGCCTTCCCGAGTCCAGGAGACGATCCCGAACTCGTCTCGATCGTGAGACAGGTGTTGGGCGACCACCTCGACTCAGAGCCGACCAGCGACGAATGGCGACTGCTCGTCCAACGAATTCGCCAGTACCTCACGCTGGACAACAAGCGCAAGAATCTCCTGGGAGAGGGGTTCGAGGATGTGCTCGGAGCGACCATCCGACGCTCGTGTCCAGACGCTCGCTTTGTTGTCAGCACGCGCAACGTGCTCCACGACATCCCAGGATTAGGACGCAACCGACGCGGTGAGAAGGTCAACAAGGTCGACCTCTCGATCGTGCGCCCGTCGATGCGGACTCTTGTGACTGCCAAATGGAGCGTCCGCGCGGATCGCGAGAAACAGTTCGCCTCGGACTTCGGCGCCTACGTCAACGCCGAGTCGGACGGGAAGCCCTTCGAGTATGTGTTCGTGACGAACGAGTTCGACCCCGCTCGCCTCATGCGCGCGTGCGAAAAGTTGGCAGTCAACGCCCCGATGTTCACGACTGTCGTCCACATCAGCACCGATGCACTTCGCGCCACGTATGGCGACGGACGCGAGGAATCGATGCGCAAGGTTATCGACCATGTCGACGCAGGGCGTTTGGTCAGTCTCGACCGTTGGCTGACGACCCTCTCCTCATGACGAGCGGACGGTCAGGTTACCGTTCCCCTCCAGTGCAGGCGGCGCCTCGACCGAGCGGGACCGATTCGTGCGCCGCTACCCTGAGCCGAGGGAGGACGCACCGATCCCAGCCGCAAATCGAACCTTGACCCTCTCCTGGGGCCGCCGATAGAGTGCCGACTTCGTCATCGAGCCAGACCTGTTCGTATCGGAGGAAGCGCGTGTTCGCGATCGTCGAGTGCAAGGGATTCCAGTATCACGTCAGCCCGAACGAGCTGGTGAAGGTGCCGCTCCTGGCGGAAGAGCCGGGAAGCGCGTATGTCCTCGACCACGTTTTGCTCGTGGCGGACGGCGCGGCGACCCGAGTCGGCACGCCGACGGTAGCCGGCGCGACGGTCACGGCCTCGATCGTCCGACATGGACGGGCCGACAAGATCGTCGTGGGCAAGTTCAAGAAGCGGAAAGACTACCGTCGCCGCAAGGGGCATCGGCAGTACTTCACCGAGCTCCGGATCGACGCGATCCTGGGTTAGACCGGGGGCCCGAGGCGGTTCGGGTTCTGAGTTCTTCCGCACAGACTAATTCCTTCCAGACAGGGAGTGATCGCGAGATGGCGCACAAAAAAGGGGTCGGCAGCTCACGCAACGGTCGCGATTCGAATTCGCAGCGACTGGGTGTGAAGCGGTACGGCGGTGAGTTGGTCACGGCCGGATCGATCCTCGTGCGTCAGCGCGGGACGAAGTTCCATCCGGGGGTCAACGTCGGCATCGGGAGCGACGACACGCTCTTCGCCAAGGTCGACGGCCATGTCCTCTTCAAGCCGAAGGGGCGCGACAGGAAGCAGATCGTCATCGTTCCGCTCGAGCCGGCTGGCAAAGAGGCAGTGCCGAGCGAGGCAGTGCCGAGCGCCAACTAGCGGGCGAGCGAGGCTTCCGACTCGCCTGGCGCGAGCAGGTTTGCGGCGTCCGTGGAATGCGGGCGCCGCTTCTTTTTGGCAGGAAGGGAGAGACGGCTCATGCGTCGAAAGGTCTCGGTGGTGGGTGCGGGCAACGTAGGGGCGAGCTGCGCGCTCTACGTCTCGGAGATGGAGATCGCCGACGTCACGTTGATCGACGTCGTCGAGGGACTGCCGCAGGGGAAGGCCTTGGATCTCTTCGAAGGCTCTCCCGTCCGCGGATATGACGGCGCCTCGGTCGGCTCGAACGACTATGCGTCGCTCGCCGGTTCCGATGTCGTCGTGGTGACCGCGGGATTCCCGCGCAAGCCGGGGATGAGCCGCACCGACTTGCTGGCCAAGAACGCGGAGATCATCGGCGCCGTGGCCGACAGCGTGAAGAAGCACGCCCCGCAGGCGTTCGTCATCGTGGTGACCAATCCGCTCGACGTCATGACTTACTTCATGTGGAAGCGCACGGGCTTCCCGAAGGAGCGCGTCCTCGGAATGGCGGGCGTGCTCGATTCGACCCGCTTCCGCTCGTTCATCGCGATGGAGCTCGGGGTCTCGGTTTCGGACGTGATGGCGATGGTGTTGGGCGGACACGGCGACGCGATGGTGCCGCTCACGCGTTTCGCGACTGTTTCCGGCATCCCCGTCAGCGAACTGATCCCGGCCGCGCGCCTCGAAGAGATCGTGACTCGCACGCGCAACGGCGGGGCCGAGATCGTGTCGCTGCTGAAGACCGGGTCGGCCTACTACGCCCCCGCGTCCTCTGCGGCGCAGATGGTCGAGGCGATCCTCAAGGACAAGAAGCGCGTCGTTCCCTGCGCCGTCCATCTCGACGGACAGTACGGCCTGAAGGATGTGTACCTGGGCGTGCCGATTCGGCTGGGGGCCGGCGGCGTCGAGAAGATCTTCGAAGTGCCGCTGACCGCCGACGAGAAGAGCGCGCTCTCGAAGTCGGCCAAGGAAGTGGCGGAGATGATTGCGGAGCTGCCGCACTGACCCAGACCGGACGGGAGGGTGGAGCCGTCGTCGCGGCGTTGCCCGCGCGCTTCGGCGCGACTCGTTTTCCGGGCAAATTACTGGCGGAGCTCTTCGGTCGGACGGTGCTGGAATGGACGTGGCGTCGCGCCGCCGCGATGTCCTGTTTCGATCGCGTGATCATCGCGACCGATGACGAGCGCATCGAAGCAGAGGCGCGACGGTTCGGCGCCGACGTGGTGCGGACCCGGGCGGATCATCCCAGCGGCGCCGACCGGGTCTGGGAGGCGGTCTCGAGCCTGAGCGGCGAGGCGCCGTCGTTCGTCGTCAACTTGCAGGGGGACGAGCCGCGCTTTCCTGTCGGCGCCGTGACCGAGCTGACGCGCGGCCTGCGCGCCGATTCAGACTCGATCTGGACCGTGGCGCAGGCGATCGATGACCCCGCAGATCTGGCGCGGCCGCAGGTCGTAAAGGTCGCGCTGACGGCGAATCACCGGGCGCTCTATTTCTCGCGCGCCGTCATCCCGTTCGTGCGGGATACCGGCGCGTCGCAATCCGTAGTGCGTTACCGGCATGTCGGGGTCTACGGTTATCCGTCCGAGTTGCTCCGCCGCTTCGTCGCGGCCCCGCCGACTCATCTGGAGCAGGTCGAGGCGCTGGAGCAGTTGCGCGCGCTCGAGCTGGGCATGACGATCCGCGTCGTTCTCTCCGAGGAGGGGAGTCCGGGCATCGATACTCCGGAGGATCTCGAGCGGCTGCGCTCGGGTTATTCTTCGGCCGAAGCGTTCGAGACGTCCGCGAGCTGAGAAGGAACTCATGGAACGAGAGCCGCACTATATCTTCGTGACGGGTGGCGTCGTCTCCTCCCTCGGCAAGGGGATCTCCGCCGCCTCGTTGGGACGACTGCTGAAAGAGCGTGGCCTCGTGGTCACGCTCTTCAAGTTCGATCCGTATCTCAATCTCGATCCCGGCACGATGAGTCCCTACCAGCATGGTGAGGTCTTCGTGACCGATGACGGCGCCGAGACCGATCTCGATCTGGGGCACTACGAGCGCTTCACCGATGTCGATCTCGGACGCGGCCACAGCGTCACCGCCGGGCAGATCTACGAGACGATCCTGACCAAGGAACGGCGCGGCGATTATCTCGGCAAGACCGTGCAGGTCATCCCGCATGTGACCGACGAGATCAAGCGGCGCATGATCGAGGGGACCAAGCAGGCCGGGGCCGACGTCGCCATCATCGAGATCGGCGGAACGGTCGGAGACATCGAAGGGCTGCCGTTCCTCGAGGCGATCCGGCAGTTGCGCCTGGAAGTGGGACGCACACACAGTCTCTTCATCCATGTGACGCTCGTGCCGTACCTGAAAGGGGCGCAGGAACTGAAGACGAAGCCGACGCAACACAGCGTGAAGGGGCTGCGCGAGATCGGAATCCAACCCGACATCTTGCTCTGTCGTTCGGAGGTGCCGATTTCCGCGGAGTTGCGCGAGAAGATCGGGCTCTTCTGCAACGTCGAGGCGCGCTGCGTGATCGAGGCGCCGGATGTCCGCTCCATCTATGAACTGCCGCTGGTCTTGCATCGCGGCGGCCTCGACGACCTGGTCATCGAGCTGCTCCACCTGCAGCCGCCGCAGTCGCCCGATCTCGCCTCGTGGGAGAAGATGGTGCGCTCGGTCCTCGATCCGTCGCGGCGCGTCAAGCTCGCTATTGTCGGCAAGTACACGCACCTGCAAGACGCCTACAAGTCGATCCTGGAGGCGATCATCCACGCCGGCGCCGCCAACGAGGTGCAGGTCGACGTCCATTGGGTCGAATCGACGCGACTCGAAGAGGGTTCGCCCGCGCGGTTCTTCGAAGGGGTCGACGCCATCTTGGTCCCCGGCGGGTTCGGCGAGCGCGGGATAGAGGGGATGGTGCGGGCGGTGCACTACGCACGCACGCACGACATCCCGTTCCTCGGGATCTGCCTCGGGCTCCACTGCGCTACGATCGAGTTCGCGCGCGATGTCTGCGGGCTGGTCGGAGCCAATTCCACCGAGTTCGATCCCGCGACGCCGCATCCGGTCATCGATCTCATGCCCGACCAAGCGGCGAACCTGCGGAGTCTGGGCGGGACGATGCGCCTGGGTGGTTACGACTGTGATCTGGCGCCGGAGAGCCGCGTGCGTGAGATCTACGGCGTCGCACGCATCCGCGAGCGGCACCGGCATCGCTACGAGTTCAACGCGGAGTATCGCGGGGCGATGGAGGCGCGCGGATTGCGTTTCCCCGGTGTCTGTCCGCAGAACGGACTGGTCGAGATCCTCGAGCTGCCCGATCACCCCTGGTTCGTCGCGGTGCAGTTCCATCCGGAACTGCGCTCGCGGCCGCAGCGTCCGCATCCGCTCTTCCGATCCTTCGTGCAGGCCGCGGTCTCGCATCGGCATCCCGAAGGCAGTCGGGCGCACGCGTGACTCCGCCCACCGGTTCCAATCCTTCGCCCCGCTTCCTGGGACGCGCTCTCGCCGCCGACGAGTTGTTCGTCATCGCGGGGCCGTGCGTGCTCGAGGGGGAGGTCATGGCCTTCGAGATCGCCTCGCGGCTGCGTGAGATCACCACGCGCCTGGCGGTGCCGTTCGTCTTCAAGGCCTCGTACCGCAAGGACAACCGATCGGCCGAAGAGTCCTTCACCGGGCCGGGACTCGACGAGGGGCTCGAGCTGCTCGCGCGCATCAAGCGGGAGCTCGGCGTCGCGATCTTGACCGATGTGCACACGCCGCAAGAGGTCCCCGCCGTCGCCGCCGTCGCCGATGTCGTGCAGATTCCCGCGTTCCTCTCGCGCCAGACCAGCTTGCTCCACGAGGCGGCCGCGTCGGGGCGAGTCGTCAACGTGAAGAAGGGGCAGTTCCTGGCGCCGGAGGATATGGCGCGCGTCTTGGGCAAGCTGCGCTCCGTAAGTCCGAACGGCGAGGTCTGGCTGACCGAGCGGGGCGCGAGTTTCGGCTATCACAACCTGGTCGTGGACATGCGTTCGTTCCCGGTCTTGCGCGCGCTCCCCGCCACGGTCGTGCATGACGTGACGCACTCGCTGCAGCATCCCGGAGTCGGCGGCGACCGTCGCTTCGCGCTCCCGTTGGCCCGCGCGGCGATCGCGGCGGGGGCGCACGGCCTCTTCTTGGAGACGCATCACGATCCGGACAACGCGCTGAGTGACCCGACCACGCAGTTGCCGCTCGACGGCATCGAGGCGTTCCTGGCCGAGATGAAGGAGTGGCGGGCGCTCCAGGCGCGCTATGTCGACCGGCCTGATCCGGTCGCGTTCCCCCGGACGAGGCCATCGGCGTGAAGGCGATCGACCTGGTCGCTCTCGGCCGCGAGGTCTTGAAAGACGAGATCGAGGGTCTGCGCAGTCTGGAGCCGATGATCTCCAGCCCCGAGTGGGCGCGCGCGGTCGAACTCTGTCTCGGCTCTCGCGGCCGGATCCTCGTCAGCGGCGTGGGGAAGTCGGGACTCGTCGCCCAGCGCATCGCCGCGTCCCTCCGCTCGACCGGCACGCCGTCGGTTTTCTTGCACCCGACCGACGCGGTGCACGGCGACCTAGGACTCGTCGATCCGGCCGACGTCGGACTCTTCCTGAGCAAGAGCGGAGAGACCCCCGAGCTCATGCAACTCGCCCCACTCTTCCATCGGATCTCGGTTCCGTTCGTCGCCATCGTGGGGGAAGCGCGCTCACAGCTCGGCTTGGTGGCGGATGTCGCGCTCACGCTGGGTCCGTTGCGCGAAGCGGGGCCGCTGCGCAGCGTGCCGACGACCAGCGCGCTCGTCTTCCAAGCCGTGGGCGACCTGCTCGTCACCTCCCTCTACGCCAGTCGCGGATTCGGAGAGGGCGATCTGGCCTTCCTGCATCCGGGGGGACTCATCGGCCAGAACGTGACGCGACGCGTCTCCGACGCCATGCGGGCGGGCGCGCGCGTTCCTCGGGTCGCGCCCGATGCCTCACTCCGCGCCGCCATCGTCGAGATCATCGAGAAGAAGTTGGGCATGACCACGGTGGTCGACGCAGGCGGAGTGCTCGTCGGGATCCTGACCGACGGCGATCTGCGCCGCGCCATGCACCGACACGATCGCGTCGACGGCCTGCGGGTCGAAGAGGTGATGACGCGCGATCCGCGCACGATCGAGGCGGAGGCATTCCTGGCCACGGCGGTCGAGCGGATGGAGAACAACCAGCGCGGTCCGATCACCTGCCTCGTGGTGGCCGACGCGCAGAGGCGGCCGGTCGGGGTGCTGCACCTGCACGACTGTCTGCGTCTCGTCTCCGGCGCGGCGCCTGCCGCGAGTCCCGCCGCGGCGCCCACCGTCCGGTGAAACGCCCCACCTGGTGGCGAGCCTCGAGACGAGTTCTCCGATTCTGGGCGTTATCCGTTGTCCTGGAATCAGTTGGCTACATGCCGAGATCCGCCGCGCGAGGCCTCGGTCGCGGTCTCGGTCGGATCGCGTTCACGGTGGCGCGCCGACAGCGGCGCCGGGCGCTGGCCCACCTCGCGCGTGCGAGGCCCGACCTCACGTCGGCCGAAGCGGTCGTGGTGGCGAGCGACGCCTTCTCCTGGATCGGCCGCGCGGTCCTCGATCTCCGACTCGCCGAGGCCCGCGGAGTTTCCTACGTGCTCGAACCGTTGCGAGTGGAAGGCGAGGAGCACTGGCGGACCGCGACCCGCGACGGCCGCGGCGTGCTTGCCTGCACCGCGCACTGCGGGAACTGGGAGCTGCTCGGCGCCGCCATCGCGCGGCGCGGCCGCGCCGTTTCGGTGCTCGTGCGTGCGCCGCGCGAGGTGCGCCTGGCGCAGCGACTCGACCGATTGCGTCGTTCGTTCGGACTCACCCCGCTCTCGCTCGATGCGGGATTCCTCACCGCGGTGCGCGCGCTGCGGCGCGGTGAAGTGCTCGGCGTACTCTTCGATGCTCCGGCGCGGGGCCGTTCGCTCCCGTGTCGCTTCTTGGGCGGGTCGCGCCCGTTCGCGCTCGGCGCCGCGAGGCTGGCCGCGCTGGGGGACGCCTCCATCCTGCCCATGGCGTTGTGGGGGGGAGAAGACGGCGGCTATCGTCTCCGATTCTTCGAGCCGTTCGAAGCGGCCGGCGTGCGAGAGTCTCGAGGAGCACACGACTTGCGCGACTCGCACGACTCGCACGACTCGCGCGGGCGACGAGTGCAGGGAGATGTCGTCGAATGCACCGCGCGATTGGCCGCGACCTTGGAGGAAATGGTTGCTGCGGTTCCTGCGCAATGGCCCTGGTTCGAGGATCCCTGGCCCGACTCGGCGCCGCGGGGAGATCGCTGACACCGATGCCTAGCCGCAGTCAGAGTGGAGTCTTCCTCGCGGTCAGGTTCGCGGCGATGATGGCGGGAATGCTCGCGGCCTGCGCGCAGGAGACGGTTCCGCCGCCGCCGCCCGTCGACCCGACCCTGCGCGTGCCCCAGCAGGTGTTGGAAGGGGTGCGGCTCGTGCAGAACGAGACGGCGGGACCGAAGTGGGCGCTGGAGGCTTCGCGCGGCGTCTCGTATGGACCTCGCGAGCCGATCGCGCTGGAGGACCTGCAGATCGAATTCTTCGAATCCGACGGGACCGTCGGTTCGGTGCTGACCTCCAAGCGCGGCGACATCGACCGCGACGCCTCTCGCCTGATCGCGCGCGATTCGGTCCTCGTCGTGACGAAAGATGGTGATCGGCTGGAAACAGAGAGTCTCGACTGGAATCAGCGGTCGCAGAAGATCTCGACCGACCAACCGTTCCGTCTCTGGCGGGGGCGCGATGTGCTGACCGGCGTCGGCATCGAGACCGATCCGGATCTGCGCGCCTACACCATCCTCCACTCGGTTCGCGCCACGGTGCTCTCCGATCCGCCCTTGGAGGAGCAGCCGTGAGCAGCGCACCCGACGATGTCGCGAGCAGCGCCCCGGCCGGCGCCTCGAGCAGCGCCCCCGACGGCGGCGCGTTGCGCGCGACCGATCTCGTCAAGGAGTACGGCAAGCGGCGTGTCGTCGACGGAGTCAGTCTCGTCGTCCGCCCCGGCGAAGTGGTCGGACTGCTCGGCCCCAACGGCGCCGGCAAGACCACGACCTTCTACATGATCGTCGGGCTGCTCGCTCCGAAGAGCGGACGGATCACGCTGGCCGACCGGGACATGAGCCCTCTCCCGATGTACCGCCGCGCGCGCCTGGGCATCGGGTATCTCGCGCAGGAGCCGAGCATCTTCCGACGGCTGACCGTCCGAGAGAACGTGATGGCGATCTTGGAGACGATGCCGATGAACGGGAAGGCGCGTGAGGCGCGGTGCGCGCAGCTCCTGGAGGATCTCGCGATCACGCACCTTCGCGATCGCAAGGGGATGAACCTCTCGGGCGGGGAGCGTCGGCGCACCGAGATCGCGCGCTGTCTCGTGACCGATCCCGCGTTCATCCTCTTGGACGAGCCGTTCGTCGGGATCGATCCGATCGCGGTGCACGAGATCCAGCAGATCATTCTGCAACTGCGCGGCCGCGGGCTCGGCATCCTCATCACCGATCACAGCGTGCGCGAGACGCTGCGCGCGACCGACCGCGTCTATCTGATCTACGACGGCAAGATCTTGCTCTCCGGATCACCGGAGTCGATCGCGGCCGACGAACAGGCGCGGAAGTTGTATCTCGGGGAGAACTTCCGACTCTGAATCGTCATCGACCTTCAGCCCGGGGCTCCATCCGCCGAGGAGATGTGGAGAATGCAGTCCAGGGCTCGCCTCAGTACCTCGCTCCGCACCGGGTTGCGCCTCACCCCCGGGGTGCAGCTCGCGCTGAAGTTCCTCCAGGTCCCCACGCTCGAGCTGGAAGCGTTGGTGCGCCACGAGTTGAGCGAGAATCCGGTGCTCGAGATCGCCGACGAAGGGGCGGACGGAGCGGTGGCAGCGGGTGAAACGCCCCTGGACGAGGCGCCCGAGACGAACGACCCGCCGGCGCCCGCGGCCGCCGATGCGCCTCCGCCGGATTGGACCGACTATCTGCCGCGCTACGACGACACCGGCCCCGGTGAGTCGGAGGATTTCGAAGGGCCCGACGAGGATCGGGGGCGAGCCGCACGCGTCTCGCTCCAGCAGGGCATCGCCGAACAGCTCGGCGCCGCTGCGCTCACGCCGCGGCAACTGGAGCTGGCCCAACTCCTGGCCGGTTGCCTCGACGACCGCGGCTACCTGAGCGTTTCCCTGGAGTCGATCGCCGAATACGCGAAGGCGCCGCTCGAGTCGATGCGCGAGGCGCTGGGTTTCCTGCAGTCGCTCGATCCACCCGGGCTCGGCGCCCGCTCGCTGGCCGAGTGTCTCGCGCTCCAGCTCCAGGCCCACGGCCTCGAAGGCGCCTTGCCGTATCGGATCGTGACCGAGCAGTTCGAGCATCTGGCCGCGCACCGAACCTCGGCGCTCGCCCGCGCGCTGCGCGCGACTCCAGCGCAGATCGAAGAGGCGTGCGCGCGCATCCGCCAGTGCCACCCCGCGCCCGGCCGGCTGGTCGGGTCGGAGGAGGTGCGTTACATTCACCCCGACCTCGTGGTGGACCAGGTCGGCGCGGGATTCGAAGTCTGGCTGAACGATCGTCATGTTCCGAGGCTGCGACTCGATCCGCATTGTCGACGTCTGTTGGCGGGGCAGGGAGCTCGAGAGGCGGAGGCGCGCGCCTATTTGCAGGAACGACTCCGCTCCGCGCGATGGATCGTGCAGGCGCTCGACCGGAGGAGGGACACCATGCTCCGGGTGATGCGCTGCATCGTGAGTGAGCAACGGATGTTCTTCGAGCACGGGATCTCACATTTGAAACCGATGACGCTGCAGACGGTGGCCGACAAAGTCGGTCTCCACGAGTCGACCGTGGCCCGCGTCACCCACGGCAAGTATGTCCAGACCCCGCGCGGTCTCTTCCCCTTGAAGTTCTTCTTCTCCAGTCGCGTGCGCACCTCGCACGGGGCCGATATCTCCGCCCGCTCCGTGCGCGCGCGCCTCCGCGCCCTGGTCGCGCTGGAGGATCGCGGCCGGCCGCTGGCGGATGACGAGATCGCCGCCCTCCTCGGGCGGGAAGGCATTCGAATCGCGAGACGGACGATCGCGAAGTACCGTGACCAACTGGGAATCGAGCGCGCCTCGGTCAGACGCCGACGCTGTGTTGGCTAGGCGCTGTGTCAGCTAGGAAGGGAGTCCCGGAGCATGGAGATCACGACGACGGGTCGGCGTTACAAGATCACGCCCGACGTCCGCGAGTACGCCGAGAAGCGGATCCAGAAGCTCGAGCGATTCTTCGATCGGATCCAGGAAGTGCACCTGGTCCTGGCCGAGGAGAAGTATCGCCAGATCGCCGAGCTCGCGGCGCATGCGGGCGGCAGTGAGTTCATCGCGCGCGTGGAGAGCGCCGACATGCAGCAGTCGATCGATCGCGCGGTCGATCGCATGGAGACCCAGATCAAGAAGCACAGCGCGCGACTGAAGGACCGCAAGGTCCGTCGCGTGGTCGCGGCCGGCTCCATCGTCGAGGAGGCCGACCTGGACGACGTCGAAGTCGAAGAGGAATTCTCGCCGGTCGTCGTTCGCTCGCAGCACTTCATCGCGATGCCCTGCTCGGTCGAAGACGCCATCAAGGAGCTGCGCGATCGTGACTGGGAGTTCGTGCTCTTCTCCAACGCGCGCAGCGGCAAGGCCGCCCTCGTCTATCTGAGGCACGACGGCAACTTCGGCCTCGTCGAACCGGAGTGAGTCGACCGTTCGACGAGTCGGGCACCGTCCGCGCGCTCAGCGTGCCGGAACTCCTCGCGCGCGCCGGGACGCTCCTCCAGTTGGAGTGCCTGACCAGCGCCGAGGGGCGCGAGCCTCTGACCACGGCCGATCTGCATCGGCCCGGGCTCGTCTTCACGGGGTATCTGCAGAATTTTCCGGCCGCTCGGGTGATGGTGCTCGGGCGAGCCGAGCTGCTTTATCTGGACACGCTGCCGCCGGAACGACTGCGGGAGGCGCTCTCCTATTTCTTCTCGTTCGATCTGCCCTGCGTGATCATCTCGCGCGCTTGGGATCCGCCGCCGATCCTGCTGGAGATGGCGCAGGGCCGTCAGATCCCGGTGCTCCGTACGCCGATGCTGACGATCGACCTCCTGCACGAGCTGACCTCGCTGCTGGAGGATGTCTTCGCGCCGACCACCAGCACGCACGCGACCTTGGTCGACGTCTACGGCGTCGGACTGTTGATCACGGGACGCAGCGCGGTCGGCAAGAGCGAGTGCGCACTCGATCTGGTCGAGCGCGGCCATCGACTGGTGGCCGACGATGTCGTCTCGATCATGCGCAAACGCAGCGTGCTCCTCGGCAGCGGCAACGAACTCCTGCGCCACCGCATGGAGATCCGCGGACTGGGGATCATCGACGTGCAGTCGATCTTCGGCATCCGCGCGATCCGCGCCCAGAAGCGGGTCGAGCTCGAGGTCAACCTGCGCGACTGGGACTCGACCGAGAACTACGACCGCCTCGGACTGGAGGAGAAGCGCACCAGCTATCTGGGCCTGGAGATCCCGCTCGTTGTCGTGCCGATCTTCCCGGGCAAGAACATCACGGTGATCGTGGAAGCGATCGCGCTCAACTACCTGCTGAAGGCCTACGGCTATGACCCCGCGCGCGACTTCAACGACCACTTGCTGGAGTTGATGCGGCGCAAGGCGAACCTGGCGGTGCTGGCGAGGGACGACCTCGAGTGATTCGCGCCGTCTTGGTCACGCATGGTCGGCTGGGCGAAGAACTGCTCCGCATCGCGCAGAGTCTCGTCGGCGCGCTCGAGGGGATCGACGCAGTCTCCAACGAGGGTCTCTCGCTCGACGATCTCTTGGCGCGCATCGAGGAGAAACTCGTCGTGCACGAGGGCGAGGTCTGCCTCTTCACCGACCTCTTCGGCGGCAGTTGCCGTTTCGCCAGCGAGGCGGTGCGGCGTCGACGCGGTCGCTGCGAGGTCTTCTCCGGTTTGAATCTCCCGATGTTGCTCGACTTCGTCCACAACCGCGAGCGGCTGCCGTTCGACGAGTTGACCCTGCGGCTGGTCGAGAAGGGCCGGGAAGGGATCCGACGTCTGTGACCGTTCGTTATCTGCTCTTCCGTGTCGATGATCGACTCCTGCACGGCCAGGTCACGCTGGGATGGGGGTCCCGCCTCCGTCCCCGCGCCTATCTCTTGGCTGACGATCGGTTGGCCGCCGACCCGGCTGCGGCCGCGCTCTACGAGTCGGCCGTCCCCGAAGGCGTCGCCGTGGTGATCCTCTCGGTGAACGCTCTCCTCGCCGCACTGGACGACCCCTCCGCGCGGGCGCGGCTTCCGCGGACCGAGGAGTCGATCCTGCTGGTCCGCACGCTCGCCGACGGCGTGACGCTCTTGCGCGCCGGCGTGAGTGGGCCGCTCGTCTTGGGCGGATTGCATTTCAGGGACGGCGCGCGTGAGGTGCTGCCGTACGCGTTTCTCTCTGCGGCCGACGCCGAGTTGATCGAGGCGCTCGCCCGCGAAGGACGAGAGTTGGTGGCGCACGATCTGCCGGGCAACGAGCGGGTCGGCTCCGAAAAACTGCGGGACGCGGTGCGTCGGGTCTTCGGCAGAATCGGAACGGACGCCGCGTGACGGCGCTGCTCCTGGTTTTCGTCGCGCTGTTGGCGCTCGGGGCGCTTGTCTCGCTCGACGAACGGGTCTTCGGTCCCCTGCGTCTGCAGCAGCCGTTGGTCGCCGCGACCGTCGCGGGCGCCTTGGTCGGAGATGCGCGCGCCGGACTCCTCGCCGGTCTCGTGCTGACCGCGCTCTGGCCCGCGCTCATCCCCTCGGGCGGGAATCTGCTCCCGTCGATCGGCCTCGGCGCCGTCACCGCGGGCGCGGTCGCCGCGGCCGGCGGACGGGTCTTCACCGATGCTCCCGGTTTCCTCGGTTCGGGCCGCGCGCTCGCGCTGGCCGTCGCGCTGGCCTGGTTGGTCGCGCTGGCCGGTCGCGAGACCGAGGCGTGGCTCCGTCGTCGCAATGAAGAACGCGAGGCGCGAGCGTTCGCCGCGCTGATCGGCGGGGATGCGGCTCTCGACCGCGCCGTTCGACACGCCGCCATCGACGCTCTGTTACGCGGATGGCTCCTCGTCGCGGCCGCGGCCTGCGCCGCCGGCATCCTCTTGCGCGCGTTCTCGGAAGGCGGGCCCGTCGGAGCGTCTCGGTGGGATCTGCTCGGGCACGCGTTGGTCTTGGGCGCGCTGGGCGGAGCGCTCGTCGACTGGGCGCCGCGCGTCGGTCGAGTTCTCTCGCGAGTCACCAACGTCGCGCCCGTGTCCGGGTCGCCGCTCGGACCTCTCGCCGTCGTCTCGCAGGGACGTCCGCGTGCTTCTCAGGCCCGACTGCTCTGCCTCGATGCTCTCTACAATCCGAGGGGCCAGCAAAGAGGAGGAATCTACCGCGCGCTCGCGCCGAGCTTGTCGGCGCCCGCCCGCGAAGAGGCGCGGCAGTTCCTCGCGGCGCGCAGTTTCCAAACGCATGCGTCGCTCTCGGGCTACGTTCTCGGACCGGTCGCCTCGGCCGCCGAGGCGCGAACGGGTGAAGCGCTGGAGGTCGCACAGGCGCTGCACGCGCCGGTGGTTTCGGGCGTGGGGGACCGGTTGTTCGCCGGCGCCGTCCATCCCGCGCTGGCGTGGGCGGGGGCAACCATCGGCCTGATCGCACTGTCTCTCTTCCACGCCTCGGCGCCGAACTCGGGACTGCTCTCACTCACGCTCGCCGCGCCCGCGGTCGTCTGTGTGGCGGGAGCAGGGATCGCCGGGCGATACTGGCGTGGGCGGAGTTGGCGCGTGGGAGTCGGGGGCGAGGCGAACGTCGCCGCGGAGTTGCGGACGCGGCCGTGGGCCCGCTGGACTCGAGGCGCGGACTTGGTCGCCGCGCTGGCCGGCGCGGTTGCGTTCGCGGTCGTGGCCTGGAATCTGACGGAGTTCGGCGGGACTTTGGAGATCGCCTTCCTCACTCTGGGAGGCGCGGCCGGCGCTCTGGCGGTGCGAGCCGGACTCGGCCCGCTCGCGCAGGCCGGGCTCGTGGGGGGCGCCGTGTTGACCGCGGCGGTTCTCGTCGCAATCGGCGGGGGAGGAGGACCGTGGTCGAGCGGCAGGTGACGGTGCGGAACTATCCGGGAATCCATCTGCACCCGGCGGATCTCTTCGTCCGCAAGGCGTCGAAATTCAAGGCGGAGATCCAGATCTCCAACGGGCAAATCACCGTGAACGGAAAGAGCATCATGGGCGTCCTCATGCTCGCGGCCGAGACCGGCACGCTGCTCACGCTGCGCGCGAACGGCGCCGACGAGCAAGAGGCGGTCGACGCGCTCTTCGATCTGATCGATTCCAGATTCGGTGAGCTGGCCGAGCCGGGAAGAGGCGCGTGAGCCGCGCGCCCGAGGTGCGTCCCCGAACTGGGCGTGACGCCGGCCGCAAGAGCCTCACCTTCCATGGCGTGCCGGTCTCCGATGGACTCGGATCGGGCGCCGCGCATCTGGTCTTGCCCGAGCAGATCGCCGTGGATGAGCGCACGCTCGCGCCCGGCCAAGCGGCCGATGAGGTGCGTCGCTTCCGCCTGGCCGTCCGTCGCGCGCGCGATGAGATCCAGGCGCTGCGCGAATGTCTCGTCGACGCGGACGACACCGGCATGCGCGTGCTCGACGCGCATCTCGCGCTCCTCGAAGACCAGGAGCTGCTCAAGAGTGTCGTCGCCGCCATCCGCTCCGATCAGATGACCGCCACGGCCGCGCTCCGCTCGATCTTCCAGCGGATGATCTCCGCGCTCGAGTCGGCCGGCACCGACTACTTCCGCGCGCGCTCGGCCGACATCCGGGACGTGAAGCGACGGATCGTGCGACATCTGGACGGGCGCCGCGGCCAGAGTTCGCACGTGCCCGAAGGGGCGGTGATCATCGCGCCCGAGCTCAGCCCGAGCGAGAGCGCGGTCCTCGATCCGGCGCGCGTGCGCGCCATGATCACCGGCCACGGCGGCGCGACCTCGCATGCCGCCATCCTGGCGCGTTCGCGCGGCATCCCCGCGGTCGCCGGCTTGATCGATCTGACGCAGCAGGTCTCCACGGGCGACTGGATCCTGGTCGACGGCCACACCGGCGTGGTCATCGTGCGGCCGACCGAGGCGGAGCGGCGTCGATTCGCGGAGCGCGAGCGTCATCAGCGCCGTCACAGTCGATTGGTCTGGCGCGAGCAGACCGAGCCGGCGGTCACACTCGACGGCCACGCGGTGAAGCTCCTGGCCAACATCGAGACGCCGGGCGATATCGATCATGTCCTGCAAGCCGGCTGCGACGGCATCGGTCTCTACCGAACCGAGTACTTCTATCTGGCCAGTCTCGATCTGCCCGACGAGGAGGGGCAGTACCGCGCCTATCGACAGGTGTTGAAGCGGCTCCGTCCTCGGCCGGTCACGATTCGCACGCTGGATGTCGGGGGCGACAAGTTCGCCTCGTACCTCGGGACCTCGCGTCCCGACAATCCGTTCCTCGGCGTGCGCGGCATCCGCTTCCTGCTCTTGCATCGGGATGTGTTCCGCACGCAGCTCCGCGCCATCTTGCGCGCGTCGGTGCACGGCTCTGCCCGCATCCTGTTTCCGATGATCAGCTCCGTCGACGAGCTGCGCGAGGTGAACGTGCTGATCGAGGAGACCGCGTCGGATCTGCGGCGGGAAGGGATCGATCTGGAGGAGCGGGTGGCTCGCGGGATCATGATCGAGGTCCCCGCCGCGGTCACGCTGGCCGATCTGCTGGCGCGCGAGTCCGACTTCTTCTCGATCGGCTCCAACGACCTGATCCAGTACACACTGGCCGTCGATCGCGGCGACGAGAAGGTCGCACACCTCTACGATCCGTTCCATCCAGCCGTGCTCCGCGGCTTCGCCGCGACGGTCGAGGCCTCGCGTCGGGCCGGCATTCCGGTCACATCGTGCGGTGAGATGTCGGGGGATCTCTATGGCGCCGCGCTCCTGATCGGCCTCGGCTGTCTCTCCCTCTCGATGAGCGCGCCGCGCGTGCCCGAGGTGAAACACCTGGTGAGGAAGGTGCGCCTGGCCGACCTGCGCAACACCGCGGAAGAAGCGCTCCGCCAGCCGACGGGGCTCGATGTGCGACGGGTCCTGACCAAGTCACTGGCCGAGTTGGTGGGCAACGCGGGTCCGGAGCCGCTGCCGTCGCCGCCTCGCGCCGGCTTGCGCCGCGACGGGAGCGACGCGTGATCGAGAGCGGGCTCGAGACGATGCGGCGCTGGTGCCTGGAGACGCCGTCGCAGTTGACCGGAGCGCTCGCCCGCGCCCGCGCGCTCGGTTGGCCGTCGGCGCGTTGGTTCGGAGAGGCCGACACCGGCCCCATCTTCCTGGGCGGCATGGGCGGCTCCGCTTCCGCCTGTCGCCTCGCTCACGCCGCGCTGGGCGACCAACTCTCGATGCCGTGCGTCATCCAGTCGGACCCCGTTCTGCCGCGGTGGATCGGCCCCGGGACGCGCGTGGCGATCTCGAGCTACTCGGGCGAGAGTTGGGAGGCGTTGGCGATGTTCGACGCCGCCGCCGAACGGGGAGCGCGGTTGCTGGCCGTGGCGTGCGGGGGTCGTCTCGCCTCTGACGCGCGACTCGATCCCGCCGCGCTCTTCCGCGTGCCCGAGGGATACGCCCCGCGCGCGGCGCTCGGATGGATGGTCGTCCCACTGATGCTCGCTCTCGCCGGTCCCGCCGCGCCCGCGGTGGCCGAACGAATCGCGCGAGCGGCCGAGCTCATCTCTGACGAGATGTCCCGCTGGGAAAGAGGCGAGGGCCTCCCCGGCCGGAATCCACGCTCGCTCGCCGCGCGGCTGCAAGGACGACGGATCTTCCTCTACGCGCTGGGTGACGGCGATCGCGCGATCACCGGCCGTTGGAGGAATGTCTTCAACGAGAATGCGAAGCGACTGGCGCACGAGGGGTACTTTCCCGAGTTGGTGCATGCGGAGATCGTCGGATGGGGCGACCCGACCGACGGCGCGCCTTCGGTCGTGTTGGTCCTGGACGACCCGACCCTCGCCGACGGAACGCGGGGCCGAGTCGTCGCGGCGGCCGAGGCCGAGCTGTCGGGACGCGGAGTCGAGTGGATCCGCGTGCCCGCCAACGGCGCCGACCGAGTGGAGCGCGTCCTCTCACACGTCGCGCTCGGCGACTACTTGAGCCTCGAACTGGCCTCTCAATCCGGAGTCGATCCGATGCCGATCGAGGCGATCACGCGAGTGAAGGCGGCCGCCGCCGGAACTGTGACCGAAAGGAATTCGCAATGACCTCAGCGACGCGCCGCCCGGTCGCGATCGTCCCCGCCGCAGGCGTCGGCGCTCGACTCAGGCCGCACACGCACACCGTGCCGAAGGCGTTGGTCAACGTGGCCGGCAAGCCGATCCTCGCGCACATCCTCGACGGACTGGTGCAACAGGGGATCGAGCGCGTGGTGCTGGTCATCGGCTACATGGGAGACGCGATCCGGGCCTACACCGACAAGCGCTACGCCGGGATGATCGAATATGTCGAGCAGCCGGAGCGGATGGGCCTGGGCCACGCCGTGCACCTGACGCGCGCGGCGGTCTCCGAAGGTCCGGTCGTGATCATCCTGGGCGACACGATCTTGCACGCGGACGTCGGAGCCTTCCTCCAGGGAGAGAATCCCGTGCTCGGCGTGAAAGAGGTCGAAGACCCGCGGCGCTTCGGCATCGCGCAGGTCGAGAAGGGCTGGGTCAAGGCGTTGATCGAGAAGCCGGAGCATCCGGCCGGCAATCTGGCGCTGGTCGGGATCTACTATCTGCCCGAGGTCGCACAACTCCACCGACAGCTCGACCACATGATCGCCAATCAACTCACGACGAAAGGCGAGTACCAGTTGACCGACGCGCTCGCGCTCATGATCGCCGACGGAGTGCAGATGAAGACCGAGACGGTCGAGGGGTGGTTCGACTGCGGCAAGCCGGAGACGCTGCTCTCGACCAACGCGTACCTCTTGGAGTTGGCGCCGCGCGCGCCCGAGATCCCGGGCGTGACGATCCTCCATCCGGTGGCGATCGATCCGACGGCGCGGGTGACCCGCTCGATCATCGGTCCCAATGTCTCGATCGCAGGGGGCGCGGTCGTCCACAACGCCATCGTTCACGACACCATCATCAACGAAAACGCCGAGGTCCGGGACATCGTGCTGGAGGGCTCGCTGGTGGGGGAGAACGCTGTGGTGAAGGGGGGCTTCCACCGGCTGAACGTGGGCGACTCCTCCGAGATCGACTTCTCCGGGCGATCGGAAGGCTGAGCCCCCGGCCCTCTCGCGGACGCGCCACCCGTTGGCGCCCCTCGAGAGCGCGTGATACTCTGCCCCATTCGCGCCGTGACCCGCCTCTGGCCGGTCCGGCGGGCGACCCGACCTGAGCGAATCGATGGCACGAAGGGAGAGCCCCGGACGATGGCGCAGCGGTACTTGATCACCTCGGAATCCGTCGGCAAGGGGCATCCCGACAAGGTCGCGGATCAGATCTCGGACGCGATCCTCGACGCGATCATGGAGAAGGATCCCCAATGTCGGGTGGCTTGCGAGACCCTGGTCACGACCGGGTTGGTCCTCGTGGCGGGTGAGATCACGACCGCGGCGTATGTCGACATCCCCAAGGTCGTCCGCAAGACGGTGGCCGAGATCGGCTACGACGATCACATCTTCGGATTCGACGCCAATAGCGTCTCGGTCCTCACGACGATCGACGAGCAGTCGCGCGACATCGCGCGCGGCGTCGATCAGGGTGATCCGCTCAGCCAAGGCGCGGGCGATCAAGGCATCATGTTCGGCTACGCGACGAACGAGACGCCCGAGTACATGCCGCTCCCGATCGTCCTCGCGCACAAACTGGTTCGAAGACTGGCCGAGGTTCGTGAGACGGGCGAGCTTGGTTACCTCGGTCCCGATTGCAAGAGCCAGGTGACGGTCGAGTACGAAGATGCGAGGCCGATTCGGATCCACACCGTCGTCGTTTCCGCCCAACATCGTGACGATGTCTCGATCGACCAGATTCGCGCCGACATCCAGCGTCTGGTCGTGAAGCCGGTCCTGCCCCCGGCGCTGGTCCCGGTCGAACCGATCTATCACATCAACCGCACCGGACGTTTTGTCGCAGGCGGTCCGGCCGCCGACACCGGCTTGACCGGACGGAAGATCATCGTCGACACCTACGGCGGGCTCGCTCGTCACGGCGGCGGCGCTTTCTCGGGGAAGGATCCCTCGAAGGTGGATCGCTCCGCCGCCTACGCGGCTCGTTGGGTCGCGAAGAATGTCGTGGCCGCGGGATTGGCCGATCGCTGCGAAGTGCAATTGGCCTATGCGATCGGGCACCCGGAACCGGTCTCGATCCACTGCGAGACGTACGGAACCGAGAAGGTCTCGACCGAACGGCTGACCGCCGCGATCTACGATCACTTCGACTTGCGGCCGGGCGCGATCATCCCGGCGCTCAACCTGCTCCGACCGATCTACCGCGCGACGGCGGCTTTCGGACATTTCGGGCGCAGCGAGCCCGAGTTCACGTGGGAGAGGCTCGATCGGGTGGATGCGCTGAGGCAGAGTCTGCTCGGCGCGGCCGCCCGCGTCTGACGGTCGCCAGGAAGACGACCGGGCGTCGCAGGGGGCGCGGCGCCGGCGTGAGGTGAGGGCGATCCTCACTCACGTCCCCCGAAGGTGATGGACCACATGAGCGAAGGATCCGCTCTCGAACGCCGTCCCATCCTCGGGACGTTGGTCTGGATGGTCGGCTTGCTGCTGGCCGGCTCGTGTCTATCCTCGCCTCCGTGGCCCGGCGCCGCGCCGCTCTTGGGCCTCCCGCCAGATGCCTGCGGCGAATTCGGTCGCGCCGTCTCCACCGCGCTCTTGGGCGGGCTCGGGATCCCGCTGACGGTATGGCTCTGCGCCTCCGGCCTGATCCTCGGCGCGCGTTTCGTCTTCTTGCATCCGGCCCGCGTGCAGGCGCCGCTTCTCGGCACGGGACTGCTCGCGCTCACCTTCTCGCTCTTCCTCGCGCAGGTCGCCCCCTCGGCGGGCTGGGCCTGGGGCGAGATGGCGCGGGCCGGCGCGTCGTTCCTCGCCGCGAGCGGTCGCCTGGGACCGCTCGGCGCCGCGTTGGCGTTGGGCGGTGGTTTCGTGCTCGCGGGGATCGTGGTCGTGCCCCGCCTGCTGCCCGGCTGGACCACGCGAGCCGCGGTCACCGCGGGCGCGACGTCGCGCGCGACGACCGCCGTGACCGGCAATTTTTTCCGTCGCATCTCGACGTCAATCGCTGGGGCCGCGGATGCCTGGCGGCAGTCGCGGGCCGCGCGGAGAGACGCGGCTCGAACGGAGTCGCCGAAGAGGCGTCGCCCCGACCGCGTCGCGGAAGCACACGGCCAAGAGCTGACGCCGGTGGACCTCGACGCGCTTTTGCGGGCGCCCGCGGCTGCATCCGCGAAGCCGGCCGCGCCGCCCCCGACGTCGCGCGAGAAACCCACGAGGGCGAAGAAGCACGATCCAAGCAACGCGGCGCAGAGCGGTCGGTATGTCCTTCCGCCGATCGAGCTGCTCGAGCCCGATCCGGGAGCGAAGGTGATGGTCGAGCAGTCAGAAATCTTGGAGAACGGTCGCACGCTCGTGCGCGCGCTGCGGGACTTCGGCATCGAGGGACAGCTCGGGCAGGTGCACCCGGGGCCGGTCATCACGCAGTACGAGTTCGAGCCGGCGGCCGGCGTGCGCATCGCGCAGATCGTCTCCCGCGCCGAAGACCTCGCTCTCGCACTGCGCTCGTCGCGCGTGCGCCTCGTCGCGCCGATCCCGGGCAAGGCGGCGGTCGGAATCGAAGTCCCCAATCGCGCGGCGCAGAAGATCGGCTTCCGCTCGGTGCTGCAGGAGATCGAGCTGACCAGTCTGGCGGGGGACCTCCCGCTCGTCCTCGGGAGAGACATCCGCGGACGGCCGCATGCGGCGCGGCTGGAGGCGATGCCGCACGCCTTGGTCGCCGGCACGACCGGTTCGGGCAAGAGCGTCTGTCTGAACGTGCTGCTGCTCTCGCTCCTCTTCCGCCGGACGCCGGACGAGCTGCGTCTCTTGTTGATCGATCCGAAGATGCTCGAATTGACTCCCTACGACGGCATTCCACATCTGCTCTGCCCGGTCGTGACCGAACCGAAGATGGCCGCGCGGATGTTGGGCTGGTTGGTCGGGGAGATGGAGCGGCGCTACCGTCGGATGGCCGGGTTCGGCGTGCGCAACATCGAGGGTTATCGCGCCAAGGTGGCGGCCGCGAAGCCGGAGGACGGGCTCGAGCCGATGCCGACGATCGTCGTCATCGTGGACGAGTTGGCCGACCTCATGATGACCTGCGCCCATGAGGTCGAGGGTCCGATCGCGCGCCTCGCGCAGATGGCCCGCGCCGTCGGCATCCACCTCATCCTCGCCACGCAACGGCCCTCGGTCGACGTGCTGACCGGCGTGATCAAGGCGAACTTTCCGGCGCGCATCGCGTTCCAGGTCGCGTCCAAGGTCGACAGCCGCACCATCCTCGACGCGAACGGCGCCGAATCGCTCCTCGGGCGCGGTGACATGCTTTTCCTCCCGCCCGGCAAGTCCGAGGCGACCCGAGTCCATGGAGCGTACGTGAGCGAGCGCGATACCGAGGCGGTGGTGCAGTTCCTCAAGCAGCAGCCCCCCGCGCCGGAGATCTTCCGCGAGGATGCGTTGCGGACAGAGCGCGACGAGTTGGGCTTCGACGACGAGATGTTCGAAGACGCGTTGCGCTTGGTGGTCGCGCAGAAGCAGGCGTCGACCTCGTTCCTTCAGCGTCGACTGAAGGTCGGCTACTCTCGCGCCGGACGATTGATGGACCTCTTGGAGAAGGCGGGCGCGGTCAGCGGCGCCGACGGGAGCAAGGCGCGCGAGGTTCTGGCCGACGACCGTTTCCTCGACCAATGGCTGCAGCGCGAAAAGGTGGAGTCTCGATGACCGTTCGATCGCTGGCCGGCTTCGTCTCCTGGTCACTCCTGCTCGCCCTCGGACTCATCGGTCGGCCCGTGTCGGGGGAGTCGGCCGGCGGAGCGCTCCTGCAACGTGTTTCCGAACGGTTCCTCGCCTTGACCACCTTCGAGGCCGATTTCGAGCAGAGTCAGATCTGGGTCGGCATGGAGTCACCGCAAGTCTCGACCGGGAAGCTCTATCTGGCGCGCCCGAACCGTTTCCGTCTCGAATACAGTCAGCCGAAGGGTCACGTGCAGGTCTCCGACGGAGAACGGGTCTGGACCTACGTCCCGGCCAACGGCGAAGTGCTCCTGGCGCGGCTGGGGGACGAGGCCAAGGGAGGCGACATGCTCTCGAGGCTCCTAGCAGAGAGCACCCCCGATCCGCTGGTTGAAACCGGCTCGTTGGGGGACACCGCCGCGCGAATTCTGACCCTGCGCCCCGATCCCTCTCTCGGAGTGATTCGCCTGCGGGTCTGGACTCCGATCGACGCGGATGCGATCCTCCAGTACGAGATCGAAGATGGCTCGGGTAATGTGAGTTCCTATCGCCTCTTGAAGTCTCGTTCGAATCCACGCCTCGACGCCCGGCTCTTCGAGTTCGAGCCGCCCGAGGGGATTCCGGTGGTGGAGGTCGGGGCGCCGTGACGATCGGCTCCGCGACTGCCCGACCCGGCCGTCACCGATCTCCCACGCCCGAAGGAGCCATGCGCGCGACCGAACCCTCGTCAACCGACGCTGCTGCTGACGGCGAGTCGTCCAAGCACGACTCGCCGCGCCCGCCCGAGGCGCGCACGATCTCGGTCGTTACCCTCGGGTGTCCGAAGAACTTGGCCGACTCTGAATCGATGCTGGGGCAGCTCCACCGGGCCGGCTATCGCATGAGCGGAGATCCCGCCGAGGCCGAACTGGTCGTGGTCAACACCTGCGCGTTCCTCACCGCGTCGCAGGAGGAGTCGATCGCGACCATCCTGGAGATGGCGAAGCTGAAGGAGACCGGTCGGCTCGAGCGATTGGTCGTGGCGGGTTGTCTGGCCCAGCGCCATGGCGCATCGCTCCTCGACGAGATCCCGGAGATCGATTTCTTGATCGGGCCGGGGACCATCTCGCAAGTGGTCGACGTCGCCGCGGGATTGCTCGGTGGGGGTCTCGAGCGCGGCGCGCGGCTCGGCGGCCTCGACGCGATCGACTTCGATTGGGAGCCCCGCGTCATCTCCGGCTCGCGCCGCACCGCGTATCTCAAGATCAGCGAGGGGTGCAACAACACCTGCACCTTCTGCATCATCCCGCAGCTCCGCGGGAAACACCGCAGTCGGTCGATCGAGGACATCGAGCGCGAAGCCCGTCGCTTGGTCGAGTCGGGCATCGAGGAACTGGTGGTGATCGCGCAGGACACCACGTCGTACGGGCTCGACCTCTACGGGAAGTTCTCGCTCGATCGTCTGCTCGAGCGTCTCGACTCGATCGCGGGCGTCCGCTGGATCCGCCTGCTCTATACGTATCCGCGGTACTGGACTGATGAGCTCGTCGCCTGCTTCGGGCGGCTCGAGCGGCTCACCCTCTACGTCGACATGCCGATCCAGCACGCCTCCGATCCGGTGTTGCGGCGAATGAAGCGCGGCATGGGATGGGCGCGCACTTCCGATCTCCTCCAACGCCTGCGCGCGATTCCACAGATGGTGCTGCGATCGACCGTCATCACCGGTTTTCCCGGAGAGACCGAGGCCGACGTCGAGGCGTTGTTGGCCGCGCTGCGTGAGGTCGAGTTCGATCATCTGGGCGCCTTCGCCTACAGCACCGAGGACAGCACGCCCGCCGGCGCCATGGAGGAGCAGTTGCCCGAGGAAGTCCGCGCCGAACGGCGGGACCGTGTCCTCACTCAGCAACGCGCGATCTCACTCCGGCGCAATCGCGCGCGTGTGCGCCAGGCAGTGGAGGTCCTGGTCGAGAGTGTCGACTTGGAGCAGGGAATGGCGCGGGGTCGCTGGCAGGGCCAGGCGCCCGAGATCGACGGCGAGACGCGCTTGGTCTGGTCGGCCGGGACGCCGCCGCCCGCCGTCGGCGAATTCGTGCCGGCGCGAGTGCGGGCCGCGGGCCCGTACGACCTGGTTGCGGTCAAAGAGGAGGTCCGCTGAGTGGATCGGTTCGTCCTTCGCCTTCATCCCCTCGCCGCCGTTCTGCTGCTGGTCACCTGCTTCGCGGGAGCGCAGACGACTCCCGTCTCGGCCGGCGCCGGCGGATTTCCCAGCAATCTCGCGGTTCTCGAACGGCTCAGCCTCGAAACGCTGGGCGAGGCGGTCGACTCGCTCCGACTCGAGTCGCGTGAGCCGGTCTCGATCCTGGCCCGCTCGCCGCACGAAGCGAACAGCTTCGTCCTGACGCGTCTGGCGAAGATCCTCATCGATCGAGGCCACGAGGTCACGATCGTCGATGCCGTGCTGGCCGCCGCGGACGAACGGGAGGACGCGGCGCCGGCGAAGAGTTCGCCGCCCCCGCCGGCAACAGCCGCCAAGGGCGCGGCCGCGGCGCCCGCGCCGACGAAGCCGATCGGCGCCCTCGAACTCGATCCGGACGATCCTGCCGCCGTCGGCGACACGACGGGCGCGTACGCCGATTCGCTCGCGCTCCTGCTCGACCCGCTCTGGGGCGAACCGCTCCATCCCGAGGCGGTCGCAGCGGCGGCTGCCGCCTCGAAGGAGAGAGAGGCGCGCGCCGCCGGCGCCTTGTCGGAGACCGGCGCCCTCTCGGAGACTGAGGTCGAGGAGCCGCCCGACATGGGCGCGCCCACCCCGAGGATCGTGACCGACAGCGGCCCGACCGGCTTGCCCGCGGGTCACATCATCGAGCTGAAGATCCAGGAGTTCGGAGTCTCCTACGCGGACGTCGGGAGAAAGCTGGCCTTCGGTCCTGTGACCGTGACCCGTGTCGCGGGCTGCTACCTCGAGCTGACCCATTTGATCGGTCCCGCCGGTAGCTTGCGGCGGATGAGCGCGGGAGAGCGTCACTGGGTCGACCGCCTCGGCGGCTCCGACCGAGTCCTGGCGGAGGGTGCGGGCTACCCGTTCACCCGCCCGGAACTCAAGCCTCCGAGCCTCGGGAAGTACGTCGAGCCCGCGGTCGTCGTCGGCGTGGTCGGGAGCCTCATCTATCTTTTCTATGCCAATCAGAACTGACGCGCCGACCCGCGTGCGCAACGCTCGCCGACTCCAAGAAGTCTGGCCCGCCCGACTCGTCGGACTGGCCGCACTCCTCGGGCTGGCCGCCTGCGCCGGCCCTCGGTCGGGCTTGGAGATCGGCCCGGAGCAAGACTTCGAACGGGGCCGCGATCTGGTCGAGCGGGGCCGCAACCTCGACGGGATCCAGCTCCTGGAGAACTTCCGCGCCGGCCATCCCGGAAGCGACCGCGTCGATGACGCGACCTTTTGGCTCGGGCGGGCGCATGCTCAGTTGGACGAGCACCTCCTCGCCGTCCAGGAATACGACCGACTCCTGGCCGACTATCCGCAGTCCGAGCTGCGCGAAGAAGCGGAGTACGAACGCGCCCGCACGCTCTTCGATTCGGCCTACACGCCTGCGCGCGACCCCGAGCCGACCCAACAGGCGATCGAGGCGTTCGAGGCGTACTTGCGCCACTACCCCGCGGGCGTGTTCGCGGCGGAGTCGCAGAGACTGCTGCGCGAGAGCCGTGATCGCTTGGCGGTCAAGGCGTACATGAACGGCCGCACCTATCAACAGCTCGGAAAGCACCGCGCGGCGCTCCTCTATTTCGAGAAGTCGCTCCGTATCCTCGAAGACTCGAGCCGTGGCGCACAGGCGTTGCTCGAATCGGCCCGCTCTCACGCCGCACTGGGCGAGGTCGAACAGGCGCGCGAAATCTATCAACGCTTGATCGACGCGGTCGGGACGGGGGAGAGCGACGGAGATCGGCTGGAAATCCGCGCGCGGGCCGAGACCGAGTTGGCGCGTCTGGCCACGGCCGCCGCGTCACCTCGCTAGCGGGGCACACTTCAGATGCGTCTCGGAGTTCTCGGCGGGACGTTCGACCCCATCCACCTGGGTCATCTCCTGCTGGCCGAACAGGCCCGTGAGTCGTTGGAGCTCGATCGCGTCCTGCTCGTTCCGGCGGCTCGCCCTCCGCACAAGGCGGACGGACCGCGGACGTCCCACCGGCATCGATTCCGCATGCTGGAGCTCGCGCTCGAAGGGATCCCCGGACTGGTCCCCTCCGACCTGGAGCGCGACGAAGCGCGGCCGTCCTACACCGTCGAGACCCTGGCGCGCGTGCGGGCGGAGCTCGAGTCGAACGACCAGATCTTCCTGCTGCTCGGCACGGACTCGCTCCGTGATCTGCCGACCTGGAGAGAGCCGGAGCGAATCTCCCGGCTCGCTCGTCTGGCGGTCTATCCGAGGCCGGGGGAAGAGATCGCTCCGTCTCCGTCCCACGGGGAAGTGCTCTGGCTCGACGGCCCGCGTCTTCGCCTTTCCGCCACCGAGGTGCGCGCCCGAATCGCCGCCGGCCGCTCGGTGAGATTCCTCGTGCCGGATGTCGTGCGCGAGTACATCGATCGCCATGGTCTCTACCTCGATCCGATCGGCAGCTCCAAAGCGGAGGGAGGGGAGAGTTGAGCGAACCGTCCCGTCCACGCACGTTCCTGCTCGACGGGACGGCGCTGATCTACCGCGCTCACTTCGCCTTCCTGCGCAATCCGCTCATCACCACGCGCGGGGAGGAGGTCAGCGCCGTCTTCGGGTTGATCAGCACCGTCTTCCGGATCTTGCGAGAAGAAAAGCCGACCCGATTGCTCGTGGCCTTCGATCGCGGCGAGCCGACCTTCCGTCATGAGCAATACGCCGACTACAAGGCGCACCGGCCGCCGATGCCGGATGCGTTGATCAGCCAAGGTCCGCGCACGCGAGAGGTCCTGACGACGCTCGGCGCGCGCTTGATCGAACAGGCGGGAATCGAAGCCGACGACTGGATCGGAACCTACGCGCGCGCCGCCGCGCGGGCGGGCGATGACGTCGTCATCGTCTCGAGCGACAAGGACCTCATGCAGTTGGTCGGTTCGCGGGTGCGGCAGTGGATCCCGCCGAAAGCGAACGAGCCGGGCCAGTGGATCGACGCCGACGCGGTCCGCGCGCGCTGGGGCGTCGGGCCTGAGCAGATGATCGACTTCCTCGCGCTGATGGGGGACGCCTCCGACAACGTCCCCGGAGTGGCGGGAGTCGGGGAGAAGACCGCCGCGAAACTGCTCCAGACTTTCGGTTCGTTCGATGCGATCTACGAACGACTGGAAGAGGTCCTGCCGGTCACCCTGCGCGAAAAGCTCCGCCGCGGCCGTGAAGACGCGCTGCTCTCTCGCGAGTTGGTCACGGTGAAGTGTGACCTGCCGCTGCCGTACTCGCTGGATGATCTGGCCGCCCCGCAGCTTCGCGCGACGCCGGAGCTGCGCGCGCTGCTGGAGCAGCTCGAATTCCGCCGACTCCTGGCGGTCCTCGCTCCCTCGCCCGACCCCGCTCCGGTCGTCGGCCAGTTGGACTTTTCCCCCGCGATCGCTCCCGAGTCGAACATCGAGACGCCGCCCGACCCGAACGCCGGCCCGCTCTGGGGACCCGGCTATCGGACGCTCGCGACCTTGGAGGAGCTCGACGCGTATCTGGCGGCGTTTCGCGCCAGCGGCGCCCCGCTCGCCTTCGACACCGAAACGACGTCGTTGGACGCGCGCCGAGCCGAACTCGTCGGTCTCTCGCTCTCGTTCGCTCCCGGCGACGCCGTCTATGTGCCGGTCGGACATCGCGACGGACCGAATGCGCCGCTCGACGGGGTCCTGGAGCGTCTCCGCGCCGTCTTCGCCGACCCCGGCGTCTTGTTGGTGGGCCAGAACTGCAAGTACGACCTCCATCTCTTGGCGGCGAGAGGGATCGATCGAGTCGGTCCGGTCCGCGACACGATGCTGGCCAGCTACCTGCTCGATCCGGAGGGGAGCCACGGCCTCGACGCACTCAGCCAGGAGATCCTCGGACATCGGATGATCCCGATCACCGAACTGATCGGCGAGGGGCGAACCCAGATCACGATGGACCAGGTCGCCGTCGATCGAGCCACCGAGTACGCAGCCGAAGACGCCGACGCGGCGGGGCGGCTTCATCCGATTTTCGAGGAGCGGCTGCGTGCGGCCGAACTCCACGAACTGTGGACCGAGCTCGAATGCCCCTTGATCGACGTGCTCCTGACGATGGAGCGGGCCGGGATCGGGCTGGATGTCGAGTACCTGGCAGTATTGTCGCGAGAGCTGGAGCGTCGGCTCGCGGCCCTCACGTTGGAGATCCACGCCGCGGCGGAGCGAGAGTTCAACATCGCGAGTCCCGCGCAGCTCGCCCAGGTTCTCTTCGATCACCTGCGACTTCCGAAGGGGAAGAAGACCAAGACCGGCTACTCGACCGATCAAGAAGTCCTGGAGGAGTTGGCCTCGCTCCATCCGGTCCCGCGTCTGGTCCTGGAGCACCGACAGCTCTCCAAGCTGAAGGGCACCTACGTCGATTCGCTGCCGGCGTTGGTCGATCCGCAGACGAAGCGCCTGCACACCACGTACGGTCAGGCGGTCGCCGCGACCGGGCGGCTCTCTTCGAACGACCCGAATCTGCAGAACATCCCGATCCGCAGCGCCGCGGGGCGTGAGATCCGACGCGCCTTCGTGGCCGCGCCGGGCCATCGCCTCATCTGCGCCGACTACTCGCAGATCGAGCTGCGCATCCTGGCGCATCTCTCGGGCGACGAGACGTTGCGCGAGGCGTTCCGCCAAGGGCAGGACATCCACGTCGCGACCGCGGTGCGGCTGTTCGGCGTCGATCCATCGCACGTCGATGCCGAACTGAGGTCTCGCGCGAAGACCGTCAACTTCGGGGTCATCTACGGGATGGGGCCGATTCGATTGGCGCGCGCCCTTTCGATTCCGGTGGCCGAGGCGCGTCGATTCATCGGGGAGTACTTCGCCCGCATCCCGGGAGTGAAGCTCTATCTCGAGGCGAGTCTGGCCGAGGCGCGACAGAACGGCTACGTGCGCACGCTCTACGGTCGAAGGCGGATCGTGCGCGGCCTCGACGGGCGCGACCCTCGGCTGAAGGCGCAGGCGGAGCGGATCGTGGGGAACACTCCCATCCAGGGGACCGCGGCCGATCTCATCAAGCGCGCGATGTTGCGCGTGCACGCCGCGCTGCGCGAGCGTCGGGTCTCCGCGCGACTGCTCCTGCAAGTGCACGACGAGTTGGTGCTGGAGGCGCCGCACGCGGAAGTCGAAGAGGTGCGCGAGTTGGTGCGCGAGGCGATGGAGCAGGCGGGCGATCTGTCGGTGCCGCTGCGCGTCGATTTCGGCGCAGGAGACGATTGGTCCGAGGCGCACCCGTGAGCGCGCGGCGGCTCCGGGTCGTCGGCGTCACCGGCGGAATCGGAGCGGGGAAGTCGACGTTGTGCCGCCTCTTGCAGGAACGGTTCCAGGCAGAGTCGCTGGACGCCGATGCGTTCGGACACGACGCCCTGCGAGCCGGGACCACGGTCTACGAGGCGCTCGTCGCGCGCTTCGGCGAGGAGTCGCTCGGACCCGATCGCGCGCTCTCGCGCTCGTACCTGGCGAAGATCGTCTTCGCCGACGACGAAGCGCGCCGCGATCTGGAGAAGATCGTCCACCCGTGGATCCTCGATGGGATCGTCGCGCGGGTCGCGGCCTTGCGGGCATCCAACTACGAAGGTATCTTCCTGCTCGAAGCGGCGCTCCTCCTGGACTGGGTCGAGCGCCGTTCCGATTCCGACTCTGATCCAGACGATGCGATCCCCGGCCACACGCTTCGAGGCGTGCCCGAGGAGGATCTGCGCGTCGACGGGATCGTCGTCGTGACCGCGCCGCTCGAGCAACGCCTGGAGCGGCTGGCGCGACGCGGATTGACCGAAGCAGAGGCGCTCGCGAGGGTCCGCGCGCAGCGCAGCGACCTCGAATGGATTGGGGCCGGCGACTGGGTCGTGCAGAACTCCGGCTCGAGGCAGGCGCTGACGAAGGCTGCCGACCAACTCTGGAGCGAGATCCGCGCCGCTTGGCCGGCGTCGGCCCGACGAAACGAAGTGCGACCAGACGAGGGGAGTGGATGACGATGTCGATCGACGTAGCGCACGCGCACCGCGATGGGGGAGAACGACTGCAATCCCTCCGGAGATATCTTTGACGTCGCTGGGCGTCAGGCGGTGGTGGCGAAGTTGGAGGCGCGACTGGCGGCGCCCGGATTCTGGGATCGCCCGGCGGATGCGCGCGACGTCCTGAAGCAGCTCCGCCGCGAAAAGGCGATCCTCGGACGGTACGGTTTGGTCCAGCGCGAGTGGGAAGACCTGGGAGTCTTGGTCGAGCTCTCCTCCGAGGCCGACGACGCACGGGAGGCGGAGCAACTGGCGACCAAGTTCGTCTCCGATCTCGAACAGTTCGAGCTGACCACGCTCCTCGACGGCGAATACGACGCCCACAACGCGATCCTGGCGATCCATCCCGGCGCCGGCGGAACGGAAAGCCAGGACTGGGCCGAGATGCTCTACCGGATGTACCTGCGCTGGTGTGAGCAGAACGACATGAAGGCGACCATCCTCGACTACCAGCCGGCCGACGAGGCGGGGTTGAAGGACGCCGTCATCGAAGTGGCCGGCGATTACGCGTATGGCTACCTGAAAGCCGAGAGCGGCGTGCATCGGTTGGTCCGCATCTCCCCTTTCGACGCGCAGAAGCGGCGCCACACCTCGTTCGCGAGCGTGCATGTGCTCCCTCAGGTCGAAGAGGTGGCGGAAGCCGAGATCGACGACGAAGACCTTCGCGTCGACACTTTCCGCGCCAGCGGCGCGGGCGGTCAGCATGTCAACAAGACCGATTCCGCCATCCGCATCACGCACATCCCCACCGGCCTCGTGGTCCAGTCGCAGGCCGAGCGATCCCAGCACCGCAACCGAGACTTCGCGATGAAGATCCTCACTGCGCGTCTCTGGGCTTGGAATCGTGAGCAAGAGGCGAAGAAGCTCGGCCACTTGCACGACGCCAAACGCGATATCGCCTTCGGCAGTCAGATCCGGTCGTACGTCTTCCACCCCTACACGATGGTGAAGGACCACCGCACCAGTCACGAGACCGGCAACCTGGTCGCAGTCATGGACGGCGATCTCAATCCGTTCATCCAGGCCTTCCTGCGGATGCCGCGAAAGGCGGCCGCGGTGGCCGAAGCCCGAGGAGACGAGGCGTGAGCGCATTCGAGCCGAGCATCCACATCTTCCGTGAGTACGACGTGCGGGGAATCGCCGATCGAGATCTGACCGATGAACTGGCGGAGCATCTCGGTCGAGCCTTCGGGACGCGCGTGCGCGAGAGCGGCGGGCGGCGCGTGGCGGTGGGCGAGGATGTGCGCGAGTCGTCGCCTCGCTTGGTCGCCGCGCTCGGCCGCGGTCTGCGCTCGACCGGATGCGATGTCGTGCGCATCGGGGTCGTCCCTACCCCGGCCCTCTATTACGCAGTGGTGTTCTTGGGGGTGGACGGCGGCGTCATGGTCACCGGGAGCCACAACCCGATCGAGTACAACGGCTTCAAATTGCAGATCGGCCGCGAGTCCCTGCACGGCGACGACGTCCGCGACCTCCGTCGGCGCATCCTCGAGGGAAAACATGCGAGCGGAGCCGGCGAGGAGAGTGTCCGGCCGATCGGGCCCGACTACGTCGCGATGGTGACGGAACGTTGTCGACCGGCGCGCCCGCTGAAGATCGTGGTCGACGCCGGCAACGGCACCGGCGGTCCGCTCGGAGTCGAGATCCTCGAGGCGCTCGGCCACCAGGTGACGCCGCTCTACTGCGAGCCCGACGGGCGTTTCCCGAATCACCAACCCGACCCGACGGTCGAGGCGAACATGCTCGACCTGATGGCCCGGGTCGTGGCCGAGAAAGCCGACCTGGGGGTCGGCTACGACGGCGACGCCGATCGACTCGGGGTGGTCGACGAGAACGGAGTGCTCCTGTGGGGTGACCAACTCCTCGCGCTCTTCTCCCGCGACGTGCTCACCCGCGTGCCGGGAGCGCCGATCGTCTTCGACGTGAAGTGCTCGCAGGGTCTGGAGGAGGACATCGTCGCGCACGGCGGGCGCCCCATCATGTGGAAGACGGGGCACTCCTTGACCAAGGCGAAGATGAAAGAAGAGGGCGCGCCGCTGGCGGGTGAGATGTCGGGTCACATGTTCTTCCAAGAGGGATTCTTCGGGCACGACGACGCGATCTACGGCTCCGCGAGATTTGCGGCGATGTTGGCGCGATCGGATCGACCGCTCTCCGCCCACCGTCTGTCGCTCCCGCAGTACCTGAACAGCCCCGAACTCCGCGTCGACTGCACCGACGAGGCGAAGTTCGGGATCGTCGAAGAGGTCGCCGCGCGTTTCGCCGCGAAGCATCGGGTCATCGCGATCGACGGCGCGCGCGTCATCTTCGAGGATGGTTGGGGATTGGTGCGAGCGTCGAACACCCAACCCGTGCTCGTCCTGCGATTCGAGGCTCGGACGGCCGACGCACTGGCGCGCATCGAAGAGGAGTTCCGCAGCGCGCTCGCGACCTATCCCGAAGTTCACTGGCCGAGGAGCTGAGGGTCGCCGCTCGCACGCGGCCCGATGGGTTGACACCTCGTGGGGGGTTCCCTAGTCTCCCGCCGTTCTCACGGCCGCATCGTTCGAGCAGCGATTCGCTTCGCTCGCGCGACGGCAGGAAGTGTCCCGGATCGCCTGGGTTCGCGAGGCGGACCGTCGGGAACGTGCCAGAGGGTTGGGGGGAGGCAGGCCTAGCTTTGGATCGGAATCCTGCGGCTCGACGCTCGAACGCGCGCCCCCGCGGCGCCGAGCGCTTCCATCACGAACGACGAGGAGACTCTCCGGCGACGCCAAGGTTCGCGGGACTGTTCTGTTCGTTGCTCGGGGCGGCGCTCTTCCTCCTGCCTCTCACCGCCTGTCAGAAAGACGATCTCCTGAAGCCGGGCGACGTCGAGAGCAACGTGCTCGTGGTGGGCTACGTCTCCGACGCGGAGTTCGCGCAGAACCCGATCGAGCTGGACGGCGAGGCGCTCGCGCGGGAATGGGGCGGCGCCCTCGACCCGGAACGGCCGATCCTCCAGGTGCGCGTCAGCCGGGAAGACGGCGCCGGCGACCCCGGCGACCCCCTCTACGTCTCGATCAAGGCGGTCTACACCCAGACCCATCTCTATATGCTCTTCCAGTGGGCGGACGACGACCCCAATGTGTTCAAGGACGCGCTCGAGTACATCGGCGAAGACCTCCGCTTCGGCTCCGGTTGCTACCCGCCGCTGGCCACCGATGCCTCCTGGCGCCGGCTCCCCGAGGACGAAGACCGGCTCTCGGTCGTCTTCGAGATGGAACCGTCCGGCGACGATCTAGGCTCGTTCGCGGAGCAGGGGTGTCAGACCGCCTGTCACGTCGGGAGCAACCCCACGTTCGGCGGGATCGACCGCGGTCGTCTCGATGTGTGGCAGTGGCTCTCCACTCGAACGAATCCGCCGCGAGATCTCTTCGAGCGGACCGAGAATCCGAACTTTCCTCTGCGCGGCTATCCCGGCTACCTGGAGGACTACGTGATCGACGCGCAGGTCGGTCTGGCGCCGGACCCCGGATCCCCTTCGTGGCGTCTGAACACCGCTGAGGGAACGCGCCACCCGATCTTCGTCTACAAAGTGAATGACGACATCCCCTTCGGGTCCGAGGGCTGTCGGAACGAGTTCCAGGCCGACTGTTTGAAGAACAACGGACTCGACGAGTTCTACCTCTTCCGCGACAACGTGACGAATGTGTACGCGGAGTTCTCCGAGTGCGACACGCTCAACGAGGCGGTGCTCCCACAAGGGCGCGAGCCCCGGAGGTGGAAGCCGGCCATCCCGGAGATCCCTGGGGACATCGGAGATCTCGTGACGGGCTACTGGTACACCTACGCGCGGGGCAGTCGAGCCGATGTGAAGGGAAAGGGCGCGTGGTCGGACGACGAGTTCCGCTGGACCCTGGAGATCGGGCGCCGGCTCGACACCGGCAATCCCGCCGACGACGTCATCTTCGCAGGCGAGCCGGGCGAGGAGATCCCTTTCGCGATCGCGATCTTCGACAATTCGGGCGCCGTCCACCGTGGATCGGTCGCGCAGGTTCTGCGGTTCGGCCCGAAAACGTCGAGCGCCACCGCCCGTCACGACGGCGAGGTCCCGAGATGAGCGCGCCGCGAGCCTCCCTCCGGTTCTCTCCCGGCCTCGTGGTCGCGGCGATCGTCGCACTCGCCCTCGGCGTCCCGGTTCGCGGCGCGGCGCAGTACTCCACACTGTTGGCCGAGAGAAGCGGTGTTCCGCTTCCGTCTAGCGTCTCCACGTTGCGACTCGATTCGATGGGCGGCCTCTTGCTCGTCGTTCCCGACGAGAACACCGAGTACAACCTGATCGACTTCGCCGGGAACCCGGCCGGCATCGCCGCCGACAAGGACCGATGGAGTCTCGACTCGTGGTTCGGTCGATGGAAGAACTCCACCGACTTCAACTCCACCTTCGCCGGCTCGGGCGTGCGACAGCGCGCCGCGATCCAGCAGGATTTCGGCGTTTCGGAGGCGATCTACCGTTCGGGCGGACGGTTCGCGATCGGAGGCGGCGTCCAGTGGGCGGGACATCGCGCGTCGATCCGCTACGGCGACGAGCGGCGTTCACGCGGCCCGGCCATGCGGGGTGTGGTCGCGTATCGGGTCGCCGACTTCGATTTCGGCCTCGATGTCCTCGGTTGGTCGGATAACGAAGACCTCGTCACCACCGATGTGTTTGCTGTCCGCCACCGCACCAACGCCTGGCTCACCACCCTCGGCGTCGGTTCCGACCTGCTCGGGCTGCGTCTGGGAGCGCAGGCCCGGTTCGACGCGGTGACGATCCGGGGGAAGAGCCGGGACGCGGCCGGTTTCCACCAGGACGACTTCGAATGGCGCCGCCCGACGACGAACGCGCGACTCACCCTGTTGCTTCCTCGTCGGTCGCCGGAACAACGACTGGAAGTCGGCGTGAACATCGATCTGCTCTCGCGCAACGGCACCGAAGAGGCGGAGATCAGTTGGTCGGACCGCTTCCCCGACAATCCCAGTCGGTTCGGTTATGAGCGCCTCGTGCCGACGTTCGACGAACAGGAGCAGGGAAGCGGAGTCTCGGGACGGGCGCGGTTCGCCGTCAGCCCGCTCCTGCACATTGCCGCCTCCGGCTCGGTCGAAGAGTTCACCTCCGAAGTCGTGGAGGCAGTCAACTTCGTCGGTTCTCGAAGAGCGGAAGACCTGGAGCAGACTCGAACGACGCTCCGCGGCGGGGTGGGGTATCTCTTCCCTTCGCGCGTGTTACAAGTCGGCGTGGAGGCCGGGTTCCGGTCGGGCAACGACCGACGTATCCTTGCGCGAAGCACGAGCGATGTCGACCAACGCTCGGTCGACGCGGCGGTGGGCGTCGAGTGGTTGATCCGTCCTGAGCTGGCGCTCCGCGGCGGCTACCAGCGCGCCGGGATCGACGAAGACCTGGACCTTCCCGAGAGCTACCGGACGGCGAACGGCTTCACGTTCGGGGTCGGCTACCTCCCGCGCGGCGGGATCTTCAGTTTGGATGCGGGGATGCGAGTGAGGAACGAGCGGCCGAGCGAATCGACGGGCGTGAACCGGCGCACCGACCTCTTCGATTTCGCTTTAGCCACGCGTTTCCTGTTCTGATCCGAGGGCTGGATGCTTCGGGGATCGCGTCGGCGTCAGCGGTCGGAAGATGTCTCCGGTTGACTCCGACCGAAATTGGCCGATAGCATACGCGCGGGGTCGGGAGTGGAGTTGCAGACTCGGGTGATTGCGGCGTTGCCGGGCGCGCGCGGTCGGAGTCGGCAAAGGAGTGAACGGATGCGATGCATGAGACCTCTTCCGGCGGCTTTCGTTCGGTCTGTCTTTCCCCCCGCGACTAGTTTCTTCCCACCTGCGAAGCTGGGGCGTGCGATGGCCGCCCGGTCGGCGAGTGCGTTCTACGCCGCCGTCCTGACGCTGATTCTCGGCTTGGTTTTCACCGCCGCTCCCTCGTCAGCCCAGTTGAACAACACGGGGGCAGTCGAAGGGATCGTGACCGACTCCGACGGCAAGCCGCTCGCATACGCCAACGTCGTGCTCGTCGGAACCCAGTGGGGGGCCAGCACCGCGGCCGACGGATCGTTCTCCATCAAGAACCTTCCCCCCGCGACCTACGACCTTCGGGTCCTCATGATGGGATACGAGACCCAGACGATCCAGGGGTTCGAGATCGCCGCCAACCGCACCGTCAGCCACAATTTCAAGGTGAAGCCGAAGCCGGTCACCGACCTCCCGGAGATCGAGATCGTCGCATCGCGAGACGTGCTCAAGGACAAGCGCACCGACACGTCTCACCTCATCACTTCGAGGGACATGGAGAGCCTGCCGGTCGACGAGATCACCGACATGATCGGGCTCAAGGCCGGGGTCATTGCGAAGGGTGACGCGATCCACTTCCGCGGCGGCCGCGCCGGCGAAGTGCAGTACCAAGTCGACGGAGTCCAGGTCCGCGACCCGCTCGTCGGCGGCAGCGTGAGCCTCGCCGCGCTCGCCGTCGAGAGTACCGAGACGATCCTCGGCGGACTGGACGCGCAGTACGGGAATGCGCAGTCGGGCGTGGTCAACTACAAGACCAAAGAGGGTGGGGACGAGTTCGAAGGCGAGATCTACTACCAGACCGACGACTACGGACAACCGGACAACACCTACGACAACCTCGACCGAGTCTTCCTCGGCTTCGGTGGTCCCTCGCCGATCGACAAGATCACCTACTTCGTTTCAGCCGAAGGCACCTACTCCGACGCCTACCCCGCGACCCCCAGGCGACGTGGCCGGACTCGGATCCTGAACTTCATCTCGGTGGGCGACCGTCAATCGAACTCCGTGCGTCTTCAGGGCAAGCTCGCGTACAAGCCGAGCGCCAACTACAAGCTCACCTGGGAGATGATCAACAACGACACGAGGCGCGACCAGTACGAGCACATGTGGAGCCGTGTCGGTTTCGTCGAGACCTTCCGCGATACCAACACCTCGGGTGAGGTCTTCGTGCGACGCGGCCGTTGGTCGCCGACGCAGATCGACGAGAGTTTCGAGTACTACAACGCCGCCGAGCACACGCCCACCTTCGAGGATCAGTTCAATCAGATGAAGTTGGTCTGGAACCACACCCTCGACGCCAGCGCGTATTACACCCTGAAGCTCACGCGGAACTACTTCTTCGCGGACCGTCGGGTCACGGGCAAGGAACCGTGGGAGTACGACGGCGACCGAGAGCTCGACTTCTGGTTCAACTATCGGGACAACCGGGCCAGCGACTTCTTCGTCCAGAACGGCGACTACCCGACGCTCTCGACGCGCGAGACGGTCACCTACACGAGCAAGCTCGACATGACCAAGCGCGTGAACAAGCACACGATCCAGACCGGGGTGGAGATGGCGTACAACGACATGCGCTTCTTCCAGGTCGACCGGCCCTACCTCACGAACGGCAACGGAGAAATCGGCGGCACGCGCACCCGCTACCACTACTATAACCCCGAGGGCGCGTTCTATCTGCAGGACCGTTGGGAACACGAGGGGATGGTGCTCAACGTCGGGCTGCGCTATGACGCCTTCAGCGTCGGCGACCAGCTCCCGATCAGCGAGGTCCGCGAGCGGGTCAAGCAACAGGTCAGTCCGCGCGTCGGCATCGCGTATCCGATCTCGGACCGAGATGTGTTCTCGTTCCACTACGGCCGCTTCTATCAGATTCCGGATCGGCGTTTCCTCTTCGACGATCGCAACGTCTTCGACGGCCGCGCCCGCGGAAACCCGAACCTGACCAACGAAACCACTGTCTCCTATCAGGCCGGAATCCAACATCTCTTCACCGAGCTGCTCTCCGGACAGTTCGCCGTCTACTACAAGGACATCTTCGGGCTCGTCACGACGGAAGACCGACCGGGCTTCGGCAGCGTCACCAACCAGACCAGCTATGTGAACAAGGACTATGCGTCGGCCCGAGGGTTCGAGGCGACGCTCGCCCGGCGTTTCGCGAACAATTTCGCCGGCGAGGTGAACTACGGATTCGGGGTCGCGACCGGCGTGGCGTCCGACCCCAATGCGCTGACGGAGCAAACCTTCGCTTACCTCCCGATCTCCGAGCAGCCGTTGGACTGGGACGTGCGCCACACCTTCCGAGTCACGTCGAATCTGGCCGAACCGGGATCCTGGGGAGCGTCGCTGATCTGGCAATACGAGAGCGGCTTCCCCTACACGCCGTATGGCCGCAACACCCGCGAAGTCGCCCCCGAGAACGTCAACTCCAGACGTTTGCCGAGCACGACGTCGCTCGATGTGCAGGCCGAGAAGTACTACCAACTCTGGGGGCAGCGCTTCAAACTCTTCATGCAGAGTCGGAATGTCCTCGACGCACAGAACATCACGAATATCGCGCCGGATAACTGGCCGCCGCCTCCCGGGCGGGACGTCAACGACTACGTGATCTATTTCGCGGAGACCGGACGCGCCGGCGGGGCCTACGTCGGCGACGACGTGAACGGCGACGACATCGGCGACTGGGTTCCGCTGCGGGATCCACGGGTTTTCGGCGAGCCGCGATTGATCCGGATGGGAATCTCGTTCACGTTCTGATCGTGCGGACCAGGGAACGGTCCGGTGAGGTCAGCGGCGGTCCGAATTTCAGCGCCAAGCAGTTACTGCGAAGGGGTCGAGCGAGGAGGATGCGAGTGACGTTCGAGAGAGTCTCCGCGCGACCGGGACCGACGCGCGTCCCCGTCTGGGCGGTTTTGCCGGCGGCGCTCACGGTTGGGTTGCTCGCGCCGACCCCGGCGCCGGCGCAAGGGAGCTACAATCCGCCGTACCACACCAGCGACGGAACGAAGTACGGTTCCCCGAACATCTACGCCATTCGCCCTCCCGACGTCTTCTATCACAACGTCGGACTGCTGGAGTTGTTCATCACGAACATCGGCCGCGTGGGCAATGGACAACTCCAACTCGACTCTGTTTCCGCCGGTTGGAGAGGCGGGGAGTACCTCTACATCGGCGCCATGTGGATCGGCGCCATCGCCAGCGACAACCTCGCCTACTGCACGACCGGCGGGTACGATTTCGAACTGCTGCCTTCCCAGGATCCGATCGACACGATCTACCCCGCGTACGAAGGAGTCGCCGGAGGCAACCGCCCCGGCTTCTCGCCGACCCCGGACGATGACGGGGACGGCGCGACCGACGAGGAGTTCTTGAACGGCCGTGATGACGACGGCGACGGTCGGATCGACGAAGACTACGCGGCGTATTCGCAGCAGATGTATTCGTGCGAATACTGGGACTATACGGAAGAGGCCCGCAATCTCAGCGCGGAGCATCGTCCCTTGAACGTTCGAGTCCGCCAGCGAAGCTATGCCTGGTCGACCGAGGGGTCGAACGAATTCGTCGGCTTCGACTTCGACATCATCAATGACGGCTTCGAAGTTCTCCGCCAGGTCTACCTCGGGTTCTTCGTCGACTCCGATGCTGGCCCGAAGGCGACGCCGAACTACTGGACGGACGACGGCGGTCGCTACTTCCCGATCGACACTACATTCTCGGACCCCACCGTTCAGTTCACCTGCCAGCCGGGGGGCGGCGAGACAAAGGACTGCTCGATCCTCGAACTGGAGATGGATGTGATGGCGATGTTCGATCGCCCGGACGATGGACAGTCGGCCAATGGCGGGGATGTCGACGGGTGGTTCGGCGGGATGTTCCTCGGCCACACGACCGACCCGGTCGGGGAGCGGGCGCCGGCGCGCGTCCAGATGCACACCGCCCGGTTCTTCAGCGGAAACAACCCATATCCGAACGGCGATCCCCGCAACGACGCCGAACGCTACGACCTGCTGCAGTCCGGAGACGCGAACGAGCGCGAGACCACGGCGCCGGACGACTATCGTTACGTGTTCTCCGCCGGTCCGTTCCGCGAGTTGAATCCGGGCGATCAGCTCCAGCTGCAGGTTGCCTTCGTGGCTGGACTCGGGTTTCGCGGGATGATCACGAACGCGATCAACGCGCAGCGGATCTACAACGGCAAGTGGCGCGACCTCGACGGGAGCGTCGAGACCGGAGTGGATGGGCGCGAGACCTGCCTGAAGATCCTCGAACCAGGAGATCAGGTCTTCTGGCGCGATCCTTGTGATTCGCTCAATCCCGAGACCAAGCTCATCAAGGAGTTGGTCTGTCTGCCGGAAAATTACGTCGACAACGACTGCAACTGCTGCACGCCGCTCTTCCTGAACGCATCCGAGGCCGGTTCGAACGGCTTCGAGTCGCTGATCCACTGGGTCGGAACGGTGGCGCCGCCTCCGCCCGGGACGAACATGGAAGCGTTCACCGATCCCTGCTCGAGACGGAGTGAACCCGGCGAAGGTGGGATCCCACTCCCAGCCGGTGATCGCCGAAACCTGATTCAATGGGACAACCAGAGCGAGTTGGTGGCCGATCCGATCCTGCAGAGAGTACTGTTCGCGGGCTACAAACTCTGGCGGGTCGAAGGATGGAACCGCCCAGTCGGAGCCGCCGGTCCGCGGCCCAACGATTGGCAACTCGTGGCCGACCTCTCGCTCGAACCAGCGGACGGCAAAGGGGCGGACTCTCCGAACTACTTGTTGAAGTATCGCGAAGACTACGACGGCGTTGTCAGCATCGACTCGCTCTGCGCCATCCGAACCGGGTCGGTCGATCAAGATTCCCTCAAGTGGTACTACCCCGTGGGGCGCTACTCCTATACCGACACGCTGGGGCTCAAGAACGGGATGCTCTATTTCTATGACGTGACCGCCTACAGCCTTCCGGATGGGGTGGAGCTGAGCAGCCTCCCTACTGCGGTCGAGCGAGACGCGGTGGTGCCGATTTGGTCGGCTGGGGACGGACTGGACGGAGTGATCGTCGTGCCGAACCCCTACGTCGACAGCCGGAATCCCGCGGGTTGGGATCTCGACCCGAGCGACTCCGATCCCACCGGGACGAAGATCGCGTTCGCGCAACTCCCACGGCGGGGAGGAACCGTCAAGATCTTCTCGCTGGCCGGAGACCTGGTGGAGACGCTGACCTTCGCTCCGGGAGATGGTTCGGTCTTCTGGAATCTGGTCAGTCGGAACGGCCAAGACGTGGTGGCGGGGATCTATATCTACTCCGTCGAGTCGGGAGGGAAGAGCAAGGTCGGACGCTTCGTCGTGGTTCGCTAGGCTGTGTTCCGCGGGCTGTGTTCCGCGGGCTGTTTTCCCCAGATGGTATTTTCAGATCGGGGCGCCTCCGAAGGAGATAGGACGTGAAGAGAAGATTCTCGAGCGTGGCGAATTGCACCGTGGTGGCGTGCGCCGCGATGTTGTCGGCGGCGACCGCCGGATCGGCGCCGGCCGCCGCAGAGTTCGCCAAAGTAGGGACGATCGGGGGCCAGTTCCTCAAGATCGGCGTCGGAGCGCGGGCGGCGGGCATGGGCGGCGCGTTCGTCGCGGTGGCGGATGACGCGAGCGCGATCTACTGGAATCCCGCCGGCGTGGCGCGACTCTCGGACAACGTGGTCAACGTCAACCACACTGCGTGGTTGGCGGACATCAGTTTCACGCAGGCCTCGTATGTCTTCGGTTTGAGCTTCCTGCCGGGAAGGTTCGCGCTCAACACCCGGAGCCTGTACATGGACCGCGAGCCGATCCGAACAGTATTTCGCCCGGAGGGCGAAGGAAAATCGTTCGACGCCGGCGATGTCGCGTTCGGCATCACGTATGCCCGCTCGTTCACGGACAAGTTCTCGACCGGCGTCTCGATCAACTATCTCCAGTCGACGTTGTACACCTACTCGGCCAATGCCTACACCTTCGACTTCGGGACACTGTACGACACCGGATATCGCAGCTTGCGTATCGGGATGGCGATCCAGAACATCGGCAGCGAGATGAAGTTCTTGGACGGTTCGGTGAAGATGCCGACGGTTTTCCGGGTGGGCATGTCGATGCGACTCTACGAGTCGGGCAACAATCTACTCCTCACCTCCGGCGAATTCAGCCACCCGCCCGACAACACCGAGCGCGCGAGTTGGGGGATGGAGTACGGATTCAAGGAGTTCTTCTTCGCCCGTGGCGGCTATCAGTTCAAGTACGACCTGGAGAGTTACTCCGCCGGCCTGGGTTTCAAGATCGCCACGAGTCTGAACTCCGAGGGTCGAATCGACTACGGCTACACCGACATGGGCGAGCTCGACGGCGCCCACCGCCTTTCGATCGACTTCCGCTTCTAGTGTCGAAGGCCGAGGCGACCCGAACGTGGGCCGTCTCCCCTCGGACGCTCCGCCGATGACCGCGGCCTTGCCCAGTGTCTGGTTCGGTCTCTTCCTCGGCGGTTTTCTCCCGATCTTCGGGAGCGACCCGCTGGAAACCAAGTTTCCGCTCGAAGCCAACGGCAACATTCACTTTCGTGCGGACGCGACGTGGTTTCTCGACGATGGCGTCGCTTCCGTGGATCTCTCGCTCTCGATTCCGCTCGACGGGCTGGGCGCGTCCGGCGCACCGACGGAGTCGCTGGGCCTGTCGATCGATGCGATCGATGAAGAGAAGGAATCGCTCGAGCGTCGGACGACGACAGTCGAGTTGCCGCGGTCCTATCTCGCGCAGCCCGATCCGCCCCGGTCGGAGGTCGCGAAGACGACATCGCCATCGCCACCGCCGCGGCGTTGGTTACGGGTCCGCGTTCCGTGGCGTGACGAGTTCAGTGGTCTGCGCGTCCGTCTAGAGGATCTGCGGACGATCAAAGCAGCGCTCTTCTCCCAGATCCATCGTGAGCATCCCTCCGGCGAGTTGGCCGCACGTATCTCGCAGCCGCGGCCGGGCCGTCTCTCGGGCGCCGTCTTGAGCGGGTTGCTCTTCGCCTCGGGCGAGGCGCTTCCGGCTTCCAACGATGCGGCCCCGGGCCTGCGCGCGATTCGTGACCGACTCGAACCCAATCCGGATCGACACTACGGTCGCGGCGAAGAGATCCTGACGGTCTACTGGGAGCACTATCCACCACAAGGTGAGCCCAGTTCGGCGCCTTCGGTCTCTGCGCCCCCGGGCGACTCGATGTCGAACGTCGCTCGGTACGACCTTGCTCTCCGCCTCCCTGACGGGTCGGAGAAGCTGCTGACGCGGGATCGGGAAGTTCGCCTGGAGTCCGGGCCGAGCTGGCACATGCAACGGTACGACCTGACGCCTCTTCCTGCAGGGACCTATGAAGTGGAGGTGCGCTGGCGCCAAGCTGCGGCCGAGACGCTCAGGACCGGCGGAAGATTCCAAGTTCTCTGGGACACCGCGCTGCTGCCGCTCGACGACGCGCGCCTGCTCGCGTACGGACGCGTCTTGCTCTCGCCGCCGGAGTTCGAGGAGTTCGCCGAACTCGATCGAGGCGGGAGGGAAGTAGTTCTCCGGACACTCTGGGGCGACGCGGGCTCCGGCGCGTCCACGACACGCTCGGAACTGGAGGCTCGCTTCTACCATCGGGTGGACGAGGCGGAGCGGCGATTCGGGGGCTGGCCGCGAGGAATTCTCTCCGATCGGGGACGGACCTTGGTTCGATTCGGAGAGCCCGACGATGTGCAGATCGAGTTGAATCCGCAGGACGAGGAGCTGCTCTGGCGAGTCCTGCCGGGTGAGGTCGGAGGGGGGGCGGACGACTACGGATCGCGAGAGCGCCAGACGCGCCACCGCACGCCGCTCGACAACAGCGCCTACGAGATCTGGACCTACTACGGTCGAGGCGACCCGTTGATCGCGTCGTACGTGAATCCGGGGCAACAGATGGGATTGAAGTTCATCTTCGTGGACGAGATGGGAATCGGCGACTACACCTTGGTCTATACCAATCTCACTTCGCCGTACTGACCGGGGAGAGTCTCGTGCGCCTTCCGACCATCCGCGATATCGAAGTCCGAGGTCGCCGCGTGCTGGTGCGCGTGGATTTCAACGTCCCGATGGCCGACGGCGTCGTGTCGGACGACACCCGCATCCGCGCGTCACTCCCGACGGTGAAATGGTTGCTCGACCATGGCGCGCGCGTGGTGCTCGCGTCCCATCTCGGTCGTCCCAAAGGAAAACCGACCGCCAAGGACTCACTGCGTCCGCTGGCGGCGCACCTGGAGCGGCTGCTCGGCCGCACCGTTTTGTTCGCCGAGGATTGTGTGGGCGCCCCGGCGAGGGACGCGTTGGCCGCCGCCGCGCGGCAGGACCCGCCCGCGGTGGTGCTCCTGGAGAACCTGCGTTTCCACCCGGGAGAAGAGACCAACGATCCTGAGTTCGCGCGTCAGTTGGCGGAGTCGGGCGATATCTACGTCAACGATGCCTTCGGAACCGCGCATCGCGCGCACGCCTCGACCGAGGGCGTCGCGCGTCTGCTCTCGCCCGCGGTGGCGGGGTTGCTGATGGAGCGGGAACTCCAATACCTCGGAGAAGCGCTGGAGGCGCCGCGACGACCGTTCGTCGCGATCCTTGGCGGGGCGAAGATCTCGGGCAAGATCGACGTCATCGAGCACCTGCTTCCCCGCGTCGATCGGTTGCTCATCGGCGGCGCCATGATGTTCACGTTCTTGCGCGCCCAGGGACATTCCACCGGTCGTTCGCTCGTGGAGGAAGATCGCATCCCTCTCGCGGCCAAGCTCCTCGCATTGCCCCTCGCCGCTCGCATCGTCCTCCCGGTCGACGCGCGGATCTCGCAGGCGACGGACGGTTCCTCGCCCTCCTCGGTCTCGCGGGTGGAGAGCCTTCCAGATGACGCGATGGGCGTCGATATCGGTCCAGCCACCTGCTCTCGTTTCGAGGCGGAGATCGCTCTCGCCCAAACCGTGCTCTGGAACGGACCGATGGGCATCTTCGAGACCGAGGCCTTCTCCGGCGGAACCCTCGCGGTCGCGCGCGCCTTGGCGGACGCGACCGCGCGAGGCGCCACCACCATCGTGGGAGGCGGCGACTCCGCTGCGGCGATCGAAGCGGCCGGACTCGCCGACCGCGTCTCCCATGTCTCCACCGGAGGCGGGGCCTCACTCGAGTTCCTGGAAGGGAAGGCGTTGCCGGGCGTCGTGGCGTTGACCGAGCGCGCCGATCCCGTCCGATGAGCCCGTTCGTCGTTGCCGCGAACTGGAAGATGCACAAGACGCGGGGCGAGGCGCGCGCGTTCGTCGACGAGTTGCGCTCGGAGCTCGGCTCGATGCCCGTCGGTACGTCCTTGGTGCTGTTCCCGTCCTTCACCGGGCTGGCCGATCTGGCGGAAGCGTGCGTCGGTACCGACGTCGAGGTAGGCGCGCAGAATCTCCATCCGGGCCGCGAAGGCGCTTTCACTGGTGAGGTCTCGGCGCGGCAGATCCTGGAGGCCGGCGGCGCTTGGGTTCTGGTGGGCCATTCCGAGCGGCGCCATCTCTTCGCCGAGGCCGACGAACTCGTGGGGGAGAAGCTTGCGGCCGCGCAGGAACATGGTCTGCGAGCCATCCTATGCGTCGGAGAGACCGAAGCGGAGCGGGAGCGGGGCGAGACGGAGCGTGTCCTCGCGCGACAGCTCTCGGGGGCGATCGCGCCTCTCGGAGCGCAGAGGCTGGATCGGATCGCGGTCGCCTACGAGCCGGTCTGGGCGATCGGCACAGGTCGCACCGCCTCGGTGGACCAGGTCAGAACCGCGCATCAGGAAGTCCGACGGATCCTGTCGCGCCTCGGCGGGGGGGCCACGGAAGCGATCCCCATTCTGTACGGCGGAAGCGTCCAACCGGCGAACGCCGCGGCGCTCGGAGCGATCTCCGAGGTGGGGGGCCTGCTGATCGGAGGCTCCAGCCTGGAAGCCCGCGCCCTCTCGAGCGTCGCGCACACGGCTCGACCGCGACCGCTCGAGGGCGATCAGGTTTCTCCTTGACGCTTCGAGAGACGCGTTGCTAGGTTGCGCGCCTGTGCGGATTTCCGCGAGGAGGGCCCTCGTCCGATGATGGTGTTCGTTCTGATCCTGCATGCGCTCATCTCTGTCGTGCTGATCGCCGCCGTGCTCATGCAATCGGGCAAGGGAGGTTCCCTCGCCGGCGCCTTCGGCGGTGGCGGCGGCAACCAGACGCTCTTCGGTGGACGGGGCGCGGTCGACTTTCTCGGAAAGGCGACCTGGGTCCTCGGCGGCGCCTTCATGATGACCAGTCTCCTCCTGGCGCTGCTGCAGGCGGGACGCGGTCCGTCGGCGGGTTCGGGCCGAAGCCTGATCCCGAAGACGAGTTCGACGGCGCCCGCGATTCCGGGCGGTGAGATTCCCACTGACGGAACTCCTGGTGGCGGAACTCCTGCTGGCGGGGCCCCGGCCGGGGTGGATCCTGCGGCTGTACCGCCCGCCGGCGCCGATCCGGTCGAGCCCGCTCCGATCAGCCCTCCCTCGGGCAACTAGCGAACTGAGTTCATCCCGTGCCGGGATGGTGGAATTGGTAGACACGCACGTTTGAGGGGCGTGTGGGGCAACCCATGCGGGTTCAAATCCCGCTCCCGGCACCATCATTCGCAGCCGCAAGCTCTCCCATCTTCGCGTTCTCGAAGCTGCAAGTCAGGCGATCAGGCGGACTCTCTGGAGTTCCGTCCCTCCTGCGGCAATTCCCGCCACGCCGACTCCCGCAGATCGTGGTTCGCGCGGGCGATGCTCGTCATGCGGATCTCCTTCGGGCAGACCGCTTCGCATTCCCCCTGGTTCGAGCAGGACCCGAACCCTTCCTCGTCCGCGCGGGCGATCATGCGCAGGACGCGGGAATCTCGCTCCGGTTGCCCCTGGGGCAGGAGCCCGAGGTGCGTGATCTTGGCGGCGACGAACAACATCGCGCTGGCGTTCTTGCAGGCCGCAACGCAGGCGCCGCAACCGATGCAGGTGGCGTCGTCGAAGGCGGCGTCCGCGGCCTCCTTGCCGACCGGGATCAGATTGGCTTCCGGCGCGCTCCCGGTGCTGACGCTGATGTAGCCGCCGGCGCGGATGATCCGATCGAAGGCCGAGCGGTCGACGACGAGGTCGCGCACCACGGGGAAGGCTCGCGCTCGCCACGGTTCGATCACGATCGTCTCGCCGTCGCGGAACCTCCGCATGTGGAGTTGGCAGGTCGTCGTCCCGCGGTCGGGTCCGTGCGGCACGCCGTTGATCACGAGCGAGCAGGCTCCACAGATCCCCTCCCGACAGTCGTGATCGAAGGCGATCGGCTCCTCACCTTTCGACTCCATCCGCTCGTTGACCAGATCCAACATCTCCAGGAACGAACTGTCGGGACTGATGTCGGTCGCGTCGATTTCCTGGAAACGGCCCTTCGCCGTTGGACCTGGCTGACGCCAGACCTGCAGTCTGAGTCTCACTTGTAGCTCCTCTGCGACGGCTTGACATATTCGAAGCCGAGCGATTCTCGGTGCTGGATCGGAGGCTTCTCCGCGCCCTGCCACTCCCAGACGGTCGCATGCATGTATTGCTCGTCGTCGCGCCGCGCCTCGCCTTCTTCGGTCTGGCTCTCCTCACGGAAGTGCCCGCCGCACGACTCGCGGCGCTCCAGGGCGTCGCGCGCGATCAATTCGGCGAACTCCAGGAAATCCGCCACGCGGCCGGCGCGCTCCAGGCTCTGGTTGAACGACTCCGCTTCGCCGGTCACGGCGACGGTCCGCCAGAACTCCGCTCGCAGCTCCGGCGCGCGCGCCAACGTCTGCTTCAACCCGACCTCCGTTCGACTCATGCCGACGTTGTCCCACATCAGACGACCGAGTTCTCGATGGAACGAATCGACCGGGCGCGTTCCCTTGGTCGAGAGCAGTCGACCGATCCGCGCGTCGACTTCGGCCTCGATGCGCTTGAACTCGGGATGGGAGACATCGACCTTCGGCAGCGGGGTCGACGCGAGGAAGTGCCCGATGGTGTACGGCAGCACGAAATAGCCGTCGGCCAGGCCCTGCATGAGAGCGCTGGCTCCGAGGCGATTCGCGCCGTGATCCGAGAAGTTGGCCTCGCCGATCACGTGCAGGCCCGGAATCGTGCTCATCAGGTTGTAGTCCACCCAGAGTCCGCCCATCGTGTAGTGCGGGGCGGGGAAGATGCGCATCGGCGCCTCGTACGGATTCTCGCCGGTGATCTTCCCGTACATCTGGAACAGATTGCCGTAGCGATCGGCGATCGCCGGCTGGCCCAGCCGTTGGATCGAATCGCGGAAGTCGAGATAGACGCCGAGCTTCGTCGGTCCCACGCCGTAGCCCGCGTCGCAGCGTTCCTTGGCGGCGCGAGAGGCCACATCGCGCGGCACCAGGTTTCCGAACGCCGGGTAGCGTCGCTCCAGATAGTAGTCGCGCTCTTCGTCGGGGATCTGGCTGGCGGGACGCGTGTCGCCCGGCTTCTTCGGAACCCAGATGCGCCCGTCATTGCGCAGCGACTCGCTCATCAGCGTGAGCTTGCTCTGGTATTCACCGGCCACCGGGATACAGGTGGGATGGATCTGGGTGAAGCACGGGTTGGCCAGTCCGGCGCCGCGTCGATAGGCGCGCCAGATCGCCGTGATGTTGCACCCTTTCGCGTTGGTGCTCAGGTAGTAGATGTTGCTGTATCCACCGGTGGCCAGGACGACCGCGTCGGCCGCGAACGACTCGATCTTGCCGGTGTCGAGTCGACGGGTGACGATGCCGCGCGCGACGCCGTCGATCACGACCAGGTCCAGCATCTCGGTGCGCGGGTGCATCTCCACGCGCCCGAGTTCGATCTGTCGCGAGAGCGCCTGGTAGGCGCCGAGGAGCAGCTGCTGACCTGTCTGCCCCCGCGCGTAGAAGGTGCGCGAGACCTGCGCGCCTCCGAACGAGCGGTTGTCGAGCAGGCCGCCGTACTCGCGGGCGAAAGGGACCCCCTGGGCGACGCACTGGTCGATGATGTCGACGCTGATCTGCGCCAACCGGTAGACGTTCGACTCGCGGGCTCGGTAGTCGCCCCCCTTCACCGTGTCGTAGAACAGGCGATAGATACTGTCGCCGTCGTTGCGGTAGTTCTTCGCGGCGTTGATCCCGCCCTGCGCGGCGATCGAGTGGGCGCGGCGCGGAGAATCCTGGAAGCAGAACGCCTTCACGTTGTAGCCCAGCTCGGCCAGCGACGCGGCGGCCGAGGCGCCCGCCAGCCCCGTGCCGACGACGAGGATCGAGTGTTTGCGCTTGTTGGCCGGGTTGACCAGCTTCATCTCGAAGCGGTGGCGGTCCCAGCGCGTCTCGATCGGTCCGGTCGGCGTCTTGGCGTCGAGTTTCATGCGGGCGATTTCCTGCTCTCGAGGTTCACACGGCTCCTAGCGGACGAGACCGGCCCAGACCGCGACCGGAACGGAGACGAAGCCCAAGGTGACGATCGCGGCGAAGGCCAGGCCGGCCTTGGTCACGACGGAGATGTGGCCGGGATGGCTCACACCGAGAGTGCGAAAGGCGCTCTGCACGCCGTGACTCAGGTGGAAGAACAGCGCGATCTGCGCGGCGATGTAGACCAGGGCGATCACGGGATGCTGGAAGCTCCGCACGACGTTGTCGTAGACATCTCCCGGCGTGAAGAGATCGGAGTGCGCGCTCCCGACGGTGAAGTGCAGGACGTGGTAGACGACGTAGAAGAGGACGGCGAGGCCGCCCCAGAGCATCGTTCGTGAGGCCAAGCTGGCCTGGGACGTGCGGAAGACCTTGTAGGGGGTCGGCCGCGCCGCGCGGTTGCGAACGGCGAGTTGGGCGACCGTGACCGCGTGGAGGACGACCGCTGTGATGAGTCCGAGCCGCGCGACCCAGAGAAGCGCCATCTCCGTCCGGAGGAGTTCGGCATACTCGTTCAGCTTCGTCGTCTCGGGGGTGGCTCCCCGGCCCGCGAAGACCTGTAGATTGCCGAGCATATGTGCGAGGAGGAAGCTGGCCATCGCGACCCCGGTCGCGGCGACGACGATCTTCTTCCCGACCGTCGATCGGTAGAATGCGGTAAGCGCCATCCGATTTCCCCTCGTTCCTCGGGCGACGACCACCGTCGGTGGCCGACTCGAACCGCGAGAGGATAAGAGAATCCCGGGCCAACCGACACGAGGAGAGCGTGAGAAAACCTGTCGACGAAGATGGGCGCGGCTTCTTCGGCGCTGACGTCGAGGACGGCGGCGCAGGATGACCTGGTCGATCGGCATCCGTGGCAGGTTCTTCCTCGCCCTTGCTTCCCTGGCGTTGGCGCTGCTCCTCGCGGTGGGACTCGGGAGCGCGCCGCTCGTCCAGTCCGCGCTGGAGCGGGAACTCGACCAGCGATTGCAGGCAGTGGGGGGATCGGCCATCGAGCTCCTCGATCCCGCGCTCGTGCCCGGATTGGTCGCGCTGGGTCCGGGGCAATCCGGGTCGAGGCTGCACCGAGAGAAGCAGGCGGTGCTGGTGGAACTCTGCGCGCGAACCGGCGTCCGTCGACTCTTTCTCGCGGACAGCACTGGTCGCTCCATCGTCGACTCCGACCCCCGCGTCGGGATCGGGACGGCTCTGCCGCAGCTCCGAGCCGATCGCAACGCGCTCGTCCGTGTCCGCGCGGGCAACGCGGTCTCGGGCCCCCTCTTCCGAGATGAGTCGGGTTCGGTTCGAAAGACCGGCTACGTGCCGCTGATGTCGGGAGGGCGCACGATCGGACTGGTCGGGGCCGAAGCCGACGCCTCGTTCCTCTTCGCCGTGTCGGACCTGCGTCGACGCCTGCTGTGGGTCGGCGCCTCGTCGTTGGTATTCGCGTTCCTCCTCGCGGCCATCGCGGCGCGCGGGCTGACGCGTCCGCTCGACCGTTTGGTGGAATGGGGGCGAGGCTTCGGGAGCGGCGATCTGGAGACGCCGCCCCCGGCGACCGGCCGCGATGAGATCGGGTTCCTCGGCGCGACGCTGGAGCAGGCGCGACGAGAACTGTCGGCGCGCGACCGCGAACAACGCGCGATGGTCGCGGGGATCGCGCACGAGATCCGCAATCCGCTGGGAGGCATTCGCCTCTACGCCGAACTCCTGGGCGCCGATGCGTCCATTTCGACGGCGGCGCAGGCGCGCTTGGCGAAAATCCTGCGCGAACTCGACCATCTCGGCGCGGTCGTCGACGAGTTCCTGCGGTACGCGCGTCCGGGCAGCCCACAGATCGAGCCGGTTCCACTGGCCCGAGCGGTGACCGAAGTAACCGACCTCCTGGCGGGCGAGGCGCGGGCACGCTCGATCACCTTCGCGGTCGACATCGATCCCGCGCTGACCGCGCCGCTCGATCCGGTCCATGCGCGACAGATGTTCATGAATCTCTTGCGCAATGCGGTGGAGGCGTCGCCGGATTCCGGACGCGTCACCGTCGAAGGGCAGGAATCGGCGCGAGAGATCGCAGTCTCGGTCGAGGACCAGGGGGGCGGCATCCCGACCGAGGTTCGCGACCGGCTCTTCGAACCGTTCTTCACGACGAAGCCGCAAGGCTCCGGTCTCGGCCTCGCGATCGTGCAACGTCTCGCGCTCGGGCATCGCGGCCGGGTCGAGGTGGGGACGGGTCGTGATGGGGGGGCGCGCTTCGTCGTCGTCGTCCCGAAGATCCGCCCTTAGAGTGACGTCGCGCGCGTCGGTCAGGGCGCGCGCAGATCGCGGTCAGGCGAGAGAGGAACAAAGACGGATGGCGAAACTCCTCGTGGTCGAGGATCAAGAGACGCTGAGGAGCGCTATCGCCGAGGTCCTCTCCGGAATTCCGCACGAGGTGAAGACCGCCGACTCGGCCAAGGCCGCTCGGGCCGCCTTGGAACAGGGAAGCTTCGATCTCGTCCTGACCGACCTGCGCCTCGAGTCCCCGGAGTCAGGGCTGGAGGTGCTCTCGCTGGTGCGAGGGAAGTCGCCGACGACGGAGGTGCTCCTCATGACTGCCTATGCCTCGGTCGAGGTGGCGGTCACCGCGATGCGGGAAGGGGCGGCGGACTTCCTGGTGAAGCCGTTCTCGATGGATCAATTGATCGAGAAGGTGAAGCGACATCTGGCGATCGCGGCCGACCGTCGCAGGCTCGCGCGCGCCGAGGATCAGATCGCGTTTCTCTCGGACGAGGTGGCGGCTCGCTGGGGGGACGGCGCCCTCGTCGGCCGGAGCAGCTCGATGATGGAGCTCTTCCGCAAGATCGAGAAGGTGGCGGAATCTTCGAGCTCGGTGCTCATCATGGGGGAGAGCGGCACGGGGAAGGAATTGGTGGCGCGCGCGATCCACCAGCGCAGCCGGCGGAAAGACGCGGCATTCGTCAAGGTCAACTGCGGCGCCCTCGCCCCGAGCCTGCTGGAGAGCGAACTCTTCGGACACGAGAAGGGGGCGTTCACCGGCGCGGTGCGCCAACGACGGGGAAGATTCGAACTCGCCGACGGCGGGACTCTCTTGCTGGACGAGGTGGCCGAGATCGACCCGGGCCTCCAGGTCAAATTGCTCCGCGTCCTGCAGGAGCGTCAGTTCGAGCGCGTCGGCGGCGAGGAGAGTCTGCGGGTCGACGTTCGGGTGATCGCCGCCACGCATCGAGATCTCGAGGCGGCCGTCGTCTCCGGCGCGTTCCGCCAGGATCTCTTCTATCGCCTCTTCGTCATTCCCCTGCGGATCCCTCCGCTGCGCGAGCGGCTGGACGACGTCCCCGCGCTCGCAGCCCACTTTCTCGAGAAGTTGGCGAAGATCACGGGCCGTGCGCCGACGAGTCTGGACCCGGCGGCACTGGACTTGCTGTGTCGGTACCACTGGCCGGGCAACGTCCGCGAACTCGAGAATGTGATCGAACGAGCCCTCGTGCTCTGCGAAGGAGAATCGATCTCGGTCCGAGACCTCCCGTTCGACGGAGGGCGCGGCGGGTTCCATCTCGAGTTGCCGCCCGGTCATCCGCCGCTCCGGGATGTGGTCGAAGCGGTGGAGCGCCAGTTGATTACCCGGGCGTTGCGAGAAGCGCAGGGCGTGAAAATGGAGGCCGCGCGGCTACTCGATCTGAAGCCGAGCGTTCTCTACTACAAGCTGGAGAAGTACGGATTTATCGATGCCAGGGGTGAGGCCGAATGACGGCTCGGAAGGGCCGCGACGGTTGGATCGAGACGCAGCGCGCCTCGAGGATCCGACTCCGACCGTCCGTTTCCTGACGGGCCGCGGCGTGGTCCGGCGCTTCGTGCTGGGATTGACGGCGGCCGCGTTGGCGGCTTCGAGCCCGTCGCCCGCTCGGGGCCAGCTCGTGCAGCAGGCGCTCGATTGTCTTTCGGAGCAACATCGGCTCGAGTCGGTGAGAGACCTTCAGCTCACGGCGGCCGACAGTCTCGCGACGCTGGTGGATGCGTTGGGTTCGCCCTCCGGGGAGCTCCTCCGCGCGGCCTCCGCGCTCGAGCAGCGGGCGCTCGACCGAGAACTGGACCTCTTCGTGCAACGGGAGACCTGTCGGGAGGCCGCGCGCGCAGCGTTGCCGGGTCTCGAAGACCGGCTGGACGAACTCGCCCGTCGTGTCTCCGATCGAAAGGCCAGCGTCGCCCAAGCAGAGGAGTTGCTGGAACTCCTCGACGCGCGCGCGGCGATCCAAGCGGCCCTGGCAGAGCGGGTCTCGCTCGACTATCCGGAACTCCCTCCCGAGCCGGACGACTCCGAAGAGACGTTGCGCGGAAAGCTGCAATACCATGTCGAGGTCGCGTCGTATCTTCGGTCGGTCGATGCTCGCGTCGGGGTGCGCCTCGGTCAGCTGGAAGAAGAGGCGCGTGTCCTGGCCGAGGCGAATCGATTCCTCCAAGATCTCGCCTTCCTGGACGAGGGTGGGCGGCTCGAGTCGGGTGGAACGGTTCGGGTGCGAGGCGGAAGTCTCCCGGGCGAAGACCCGGACGCGGGCGACATGAGTCGTCCCCTCGGCGACATGTCGGCCGATACGCGCGACGCCACCCTGGATTTCGCGCTTCGCTACAGCCCGATGACGCCGGCCGAGTCGCGGAGAGTGCGCGAGGTGCTCACGCTCTTCCGTCGAGAGATCCAGAAGGAGCTCGAACAGATTGCCGACCAGATCGCGCGCATCGAGCCCCGACTCTCTCCGGAGGATTCCGCGCCGCGTTAGTTCGCCGCGGGGCTGGATCCTTCTCCTCCTGCTGCTCGGAGTCTCCGGTCGGAGCGCGGCGCAGACGCCGTCGGATCGCCGTGTCGAGACGTTCGGCCGCGTCCAGGCCGCCTTCGGCTTGGACTCGAATCCGCGAGAAGAACTCGAGCCTTCGAGCGACGCGTCCGACGCGTTCAGCCGCCTGTTGCTCGAGGGGCGCATCCGCTCCGTCTCCGCGACGCCCGGGCGGAGAAGCGTGACACTCGAGTCGCGCGGTTTCGTCGAGCGCTATCTGGATCTACCGGCGGAGGCGCGCGCGCAGGGAGAGGTGCGTCTGCTCCTCGATCAGCCGTTGCGTGAGCGGCGCGGAGGGATCGAAGCGGAAGCCGGCGTGCGGCATCGCGCCTATCCCGACTCGACGAGTCGAGAGTTCCAGCGCCTGTGGGGACGGTTCGCGGCGAGAGCCCGCTTGGGCCGCGACGGGGTGGTCCGACCTTCGTTCCAGATCTGGAGGTTGGACTTCGCTCAGACGCCGCGTGTCGATCGACGGGCCTTCGACGTCGGGCTGGACTACGAGCGGGCTCTGGCCGCGAACTGGATGGGACACTTGGGCGTCGCCTTCGAGCGGATCCGACATGGGAGACCGTCGCTCCGACTGGTCGACCAGGGAACGGGAGTTCCCGAGGCGCTCTTGGCGGAAGATCAGAGTGACTCGGGGCGGCGCATCCATCTGGGCGCGCGGTTCGCACGGCGGGTCGTGTTCCGGGCCCAAGTCGGCTACCAGTCGCAGACTTCCAATTCGCTCGGCGCATCCTGGCGCAGATGGGACGTCCGTTGGCTTGCGGCGCGCTCTCTGCCGCACGGCCTGAACGTGCAATGCTTCGGCACGCTCGAGAAAGTGCACTACGTCGATGATCATCTCGACGATGTCTTCATCCTCCGCCCGGGCGACGAACTCGAGGCGAACGAGGACAACAACGCGCTGGTGGTCGGCTTGACCAAGGCATTCGCGTCACGCCTGCGCGCCGAGCTGCGACTAGCGTGGTACCGCAACGAGTCGCTCTTGGTGGGGGATTTCTTCGACAAGAGGCTCTGGACGATCGCCCTCGGTTGGGAGTCGGGCGCCTCGAGTTTCTGACGGCGCTCCCGGAAATCTGTTGCACGGACGGTCGCTCCGCGTCCCCCGCAGCGACTCCTCGCGCGAAACAATCGCCGCAACAGACTGTAGGAGAACGACAAGCACGGAGTGAAGCGGGATTTCTCGAACTGGCACGGAAATCGCGTTCACGTCGACGGAGACCCATGATGTCAAAGCGCTTCTTACTTCTGGGACTGAGCGGCCTGCTGCTGTCGAGCTGCGGTTCGAATGAGTCCGCCACCGTTCCGGAATCGACGGGCTGGACGTCGTTGCGCTTTCATCAATTCGAGTCTCCCACATCCGCCTCCGGGATCGATCTCTGGGTTGACTCCGACGGCGCGGTGACGCTCCGGAGCGCTGACTCGAGGAGTGCTGACTCGAGGAGTGCTGGCCGGCGGAGTACGGATGTGGCGACGCCGAGCGGTCCGGAGCGGGAGGATGCAGCGTTCACGCGGGGCCTGCTGGCGGGCGAACGACTGGAGACGATCGCCCGCCTCGTCGCTCATCTTCCCGCTCGACCGCACCGCGCAGGAGAGCCGAATTCGGCCGGAACCTACTTCATCTCGATCGTGGACGCGTCCGGCGAGCGAACCCACCTCTCGTTCTCCGGCGACACGACGAGTCCGGTCGAGCTGACCGAACTCCGCGCGTCGCTGGTTTCGCTCCTCGACCAGCTGCGGGAACCGAGAGTCCAAGATCTCGCCGTTCGGATCGCGCTGCACGGGGAGCAATCACGGGTGAGCGAACCCCGTCGCGTCATCCTCCAGAACAGAGACGCCCTCCTGGCCGAAGCACGGAGGTCGCTCGACCTCGAGTCAGCGACCCTTCCGAGAGTCGACTTCAGCCGGGAGATGATCGTCGCCTGTTACCTCGGCTCGGCGCCGAGCGGTAGCCGGATCGAGATCGCCGCCATCGAGCGCACGACGGAAGGATGGCTGCGACTCACCGTCCGTGAGACCCGACCGAGCGTGGCCTGTTCGCCCGCCGTCGTGACCCCGTTTGTCTGGGTCGTCCTCCCTCGCCAAGACGGAGATCTGTTGTTTGCAGACCGGTTGGACTCGAGCGGCGCCTGCCGCTGAGCAAGGTAGAGGTTCGTCAGGTAGGAGCGTCGATCGTGCTTCGGCACTGCGAAAGTGTCGAGGCGGAAGGGAAGGCCAGTCGAGCGCGCGCCGAGAGAAGGGGAGGTCGAGAGGCCGAACCGGTCGCTCGGCTCGAGAGAACACTCGAGGCTTGCACACGCTTTCGAGTCGCTCGCTGGCCCGAACATGTTGGAGCAGACGAAGGATCGCAAACCAGCCCGCCCGAGCCCTGCAGGTTCGGCGAGAGGAGGACCGGAGAAATGAAGAAGTTGGTGCTGTCCATGATGATGCTCGCGCTCGTGGCGACCGTCGCGTCCGCTGATATCCCAGATCCGTCGCAGTGCACTGTCGTGCCGGCGGACAACCTCGGCCCGTCCCCCGGTGGAATGGTCGTGGCCCCGCTCAACCCGTCGGTCCTCGCGGCCACGGTCAACACCATCA